>Ga0207665_10002742_pt1 | contig 11809 bp, 11 predicted proteins | sample LARL112metaG_FD_184351 | JGI IMG/M metagenome (GOLD analysis project Ga0207665, IMG submission 184351) | Corn, switchgrass and miscanthus rhizosphere microbial communities from Kellogg Biological Station, Michigan, USA - LAR L11-2 metaG... | ecosystem: Host-associated > Plants > Roots >...
ATGCACCAGGTCAACGTGGCCGTCACCCTCGGCGACGCCGGAACCGCCATCGACCTGGCCCGCCAGATCAACCTGCGCGCGGTCACCGTCACCGAACGGAAGGCCTCGCTGCTCATCGACGTGGCCCGGGCCTTCTTCCAGTGGGGCAAGTACGAGCAGGCCCACGCCGCGCTCCGCGCCGCCGAAGACACCGCACCGCAGGAGGTCGCCGCCCGGCCATCCGTCGGCACCCTGGCCCGCGACCTGGCTACCCTAGCCCCGGCGAGCATCCGCCGGGACGCCGAGCAGTTCGCCACCAGGATCGGCGCCACCAGGTGACACCCGGCCGCCACGTCCTGACGATCGTGGCCTGCGGCGCCGGCCCGGCGGCCGCGATCGGTATCTGCATCAAGCTGGCCCAGGACTGCGGCTGGACGGTCCAGGTCATCGCCACCCCGGCCGCGCTCGACTTCTTCGACGCGGCCGCCGTCGCCGGCCAGGCCGGCAGCCCGGTCCGCAGCCAGTACGCCAAGCCCGGTACGCCCAGGTCGCTCATCCCTGACGCCATCCTCGTCGCCCCGGCCACCTACAACACCATCAACAAGTGGGCCCAGGGCAGCAGCGACACCTACGCCCTCGGCGTCCTCGCCGAGACCACCGGCGTCGGCGTCCCGACCGTCGTACTGCCCTTCGTCAACACCGCCCTGGCCGATCGGGCCCCGTTCCGCCGCAGCGTCGAGTCCCTGCGCGCCGAAGGCGTGACGATCCTCCTCGGCTCCGGCGGCATCCAGCCTAACCCGCCCCGTACCGGCGGCGACCTAGCCGCCACCTTTCCCTGGCATTTGGGTCTAGGTGAAGCCGAACGGATGCTAGTTCCCGCACCCCCGCACCCCTGAGCACCCCGGCCAAGACGCTATCCCGGTCACGAAACAGCACTTTCGTGTCGAAGTTCAGGTTTTCTTATCCGCTGCTCATAGTCCCTTTCCCGCCGTTCGGCACCCTCCTCCCCCGCTCGCTGTAAATGATCATGAACCGCTAATTGCTCACCATGGTTCCCATGACGCAGACCGTTGCATTCACCAAAATGATCATGGGCAACCCCGCGGCCGCATCATCACCGCGACATGGGAGGCCGCCGTATTGGCCGTAGTCGTGACTATCGCCAAGGGCTACGACCTCGGCTACATCTGGAAAACCCAAGACCACATCGCCGACCGCACCATCGGCGGGTACTTCATTGACGCCGCCCAGGCCGGAGAACCACCCGGCCGCTGGTGGGGACCCGGTGCCCAGGCTCTCGGCCTCGCCCCCGGCCAGACCGTCGAACGCAAATCTTACGACGCGATCTACCGGCAGACCGACCCGCGCACCGGCGCCAGGCTCGGCCGTCCCCGCGGCCGCTACCCGACGTTCGCCGACCACCTGGCCCGGCTGACGGCCGCCGAGCCGCACGCCACCGCCGAACGGCTCATCGAACTCGAACGCGAAGCCGCCCAGGCCACCCGGCAGCCCGCCGCCTACTACGACGTGACGATCTCGTTCTCCAAGTCCATCTCGGTGCTGCACGCCTCCCTGCGGGAGAACGAGCGCCGCGCCCGGATGGGCGGCGACCAGCAGGCCGCTGCGTACTGGGCAGCGGGTCGAGCGCGATCGCCAGGCCGATCAGCATCAGGTTAACCACCACGGCTGTCCCTCCCCGCTCACCCGGGCCGCCGGGCAGCCGGGGCCGGCATGAGAGCACGCTCCTATCACGCCAGCCCCGGCGAGATCACGAGTGTAGGGGGCTCTGCACAAGACTCGTCGATGAACTGCGCATATGCGCCCGGATCGTGCCAGGGGACGTGCCCCGGGGAGACCCTGACGGCCCCACCCCCGGTTACCAGGACAGACGCCGTTGGCAGGCTGGGTGGCGAGAAGATCCGGAAACGATCGCGTCCGGACCGGCGGCAGATAGTTATCCACACGTGACCTGTGGATGACGGGTTACCGCCCGGCTCCGCGGCGTCGCCGCGGTGGCGGCGCCGGCGGCACCGAAAGCGCGGCATGGCTGTGACGAGGACACCGGCACTGTGGCGCCGACCGGTGCCCTTCCGGCGATGGCATCGGATCCAGGCTGGGATGAGCATCGCGGAGCCGCACCCGCCAGGCCAGCTCTGGGCGCACGGACCACCCTGGCGGTCATGTCCCGGTCGTCAGCGTGCTGTTCCCGGCACCGGGTCGCGGCCTACCCTGCCCGGGTGCCGGGTCGGGGAAGGCCGTGCGTCCCGTGAGGTGAACATGGCCCACACGACCTTTCCCGCGTCGCTTGGCGCGGTATAGCCCCACAGGTCGCTGAACGCGCAGATCATCTGCAGCCCGCGACCGGCCTCGGCCAGCGGACCGGGGGTTCGCGGCACCGGAACCGCGTTGCCCGGGTCGGCGACCGCGCACAGCACCCAGGGCCCCTGCTGCAGCAGGCCGAGCCGGACCGGCCGCCGGGAACCCACATCGCCGGATCCAGGCAGGCCGTGCCGCAGCGCGTTGGTCACCATCTCCGACACCACGATCGCGATGTCCTGGCTGCTGTGTGCCGTGCCCCACCGGCGCAAGGTGGCCAGGGTGAAGTACCGCGCGGCACGGACCGATCCGGCCTGTGCGCTGAGCGCGCGCGTGGCGACCCGCGGCGGGCCGGCCCAGCCCGTCAGCGCGGGATCCGGCGGTGACCGCCAACTGCCGCCCGCCAGGCCGGCCATCTCCGCGGCCAGCATCAGCCAGCCGCTGCCGGTGCTGCCCGTCGGCAGCGGCCGGTGCGCCGCCATCACCGGCCGGTCAATCTCGGTGCGACACGGAAACAGGCGCCAGCCCCGGACCGCCTTCAAGACCACCGCCGCGGGAACGGAGGTGCTCACTGGTGCCATCCCGGCTCCGGCGGCCCGACGCGGGGATAGCCGCCGGCCACGCGGCCGGGGTCACCGCTGCTTCCCCAGCCGGCGGTACCGTCGCCGCGCCCGGCGGCCCGGGCGGCCCGGGCGACGGCGGTATACCGGTCCCACGGCACGACCGGGCCGGCGGCCCAGAAGCCCGGGTCGGTCTGCTGGCACCGGGGGCAGGCCAGCCGGCCGAGGGCGTCGATGCGCCAGCCGGCGCCGATCGCGCGGGCTCGGGTGTCGGCCTCGCCGAGCGCGGCGGGATCGGCGTGCCAGGAGATGCACGAGCCCATCTCGCACCACATGACCGGCATCCGCAGCTCATCGCCGATCACCGCCCGGCCGGTCAGCTCGGCGCGGGCAGCGGCCTCAGCGCGGCCGGCGGCCTCGGCCTGGGCGCGGGCATCTGCCTGAGCGCGGGCGCGGGCCTCGGCGCGGGCATCTGCCTGAGCGCGGGCATCTACGTGAGCGCGAGCGGCAGCCTGAGCGCGGGCGCGGGCCTCGGCGAGGGCATCAGCCGCGGCGAGGGCTTCCGGCCAGGGGCCGCTGACGCCGTCCGGTCCGGCGTGGGCATCGCCGGGCGGGTCGGCGCGGCCGTCGTCCCGGAGCTCGGCGAGCCAGCCGTCCGTCTGGAACCAGCCGTTCTCCCGGAGCCGGCTGGTGTCGTCCGGCCGGATCTTGATCTTCATGTCGGGCCTCCCGTTGTGGCAAGTGGTGTGCGTCGTGCCGCGGCGGGTGACCTGCCCCGGGGACAGGCGCGTGCACTGGGATGACGGACCGGGCGGCGGCTGCGCGTCCCGGATGTGCCGGGTGTGCCGGGTCCGGGTAGTGCCAGCGGGGCGTCGATGTCATGCCGGGCTGTCATCGGCAGGCACGGGGATCGCGGCCTGCCATCAGCGAGCGCCTGGTTTGTCCCGGTGCGCGCGTGCCGCTATCGCGGCTTGCCCTCCCCTTGTCAAAGCGCCCCGGAGTCACCGTTTGTGGGTTTCATTGATCGACGGTTCCGGCCCCGGATCACGGCTGGATATATTTGCGGTAAACGTTCGGCTCATTTATGCGCTATTGCGGCGTGGCGTGTGGACAGTTTCGCTTTTTTCTCCGTCCACAGGGCGTGGATCGCGCTTTCCCAGCTGAACGCCCTGTTACCGGCGCGGCCCGGTAACACGATCCCCAGCATTTCCCCAATGTGCGCACAGGCCTGGCGCCGTTTTACACAAGTGATCCACATGGTTATGCACAGCACAGCCCGTAACACGTTCTCCTGCCGGGCTGTCAGGCAGCGCGTCAGCGTGCCGGTGCTCGCGCGAGGCGGCCGGCCCGCAGGACGCCGATCTGGCCTGGGCCATCGCCCACGACGGCGGGCACCGGATGCTCGCCGCATACCCTGCGGGCAGGTGGCCCGCGTCCCCAGGCGCCTACCTGCTGTCACGCTCATCGTGATCTTGCCGGCGGCGCGTCCTCGATACGCTCACGCTGCCCGGGCTCAGCCGCCGCCGGCGCTGGCCCCCCGGCCTGTGCCAGCACGACCACGTGCCGGAGCGGGAGGCGCGGGTCCCCACCGGCGACCGGGCTCAGCAGCTGATCACCGCCCCGGCAACGGCCGGTGCCGGGCCGCTGGCCCCCGGAGCCGTCCCTGCTCGCCACGGCGCGGCACCCAGTCATGCGGGCTCGCACTCCGGCGGTCCTGCACGGGCCTGTTGCCGGCCCGGCGGCTCTCGCGCTTACCGCCTGCGGCCCGGCGCGGCCGCCCGGGAACCTCGTCCGTGCCCGGCCGGGCCCCCGATCATCGCGGCCGGCATCCCCGCGGTTGCCGGGGTGCCGGCCCCGGCAAGACGTTCCCGACGGGCTGAATCAGGCACGGCCCCTCCATGTATGAGATGGAGGGGCCGCGCCCGGCCCCGCCGCGCCGACTGGCCAGTTGCCTGGTCTTCGCCGCGCGCCGCGCGCCGCCCGCCGGGGCCAGGTACCCGCGCGAGGGGCCGGTCTCCCGGCTCCTCCCGCGTTCCCGGCGTCGCCCCCGGGTGGTGCCCGTTTCCAGCGGTGAAAGCATTATTACTACCGCCGCAAGCACCGCGCAAGGCCCTGCGGCCAGCCATTTCCTGTTGTTCCGCTATCCACGGAAGACTCCACAGAAAGCAGGCAGTTATCCGCATTTCACATAGGTTATCCACGGGTTTACTCACAGTCTGCCCACAGGCTGCCGAGTGTCAGCCGGAGAACACCACAACCGCCGGTGCCGAATGCCCGGTGTTAAGTAGCCAGTTAGCCACCTAAAAGCTCATCTGTCCCTTTACCTAGGTATTCCGCTCCCCACCGGGCAGGCTGGCGCTGCCGGGGTAACCGCACGACCCGGCTCTCAGCGCCCGGTGCCCGGTCAGGTACCGAACAGGCGGCGATCCGGCCGGCCGGCTTTTGCCGCTGATATCCGGGGCCTCGGGGGCACGCTCAGCGGTGCGGCTGGCGTGCCGCTGCCCGGTCAGCGCCGGTGCCTGCCGCTATCAGCTGGCCAGAACCCGTGTGCCGTTCCCAGCCCGCCAGGACTGGCTCACCTGGTGGCCACAGGGCGCCGGTGAGCTCCGCGCCGGCGAACTCCGCACGGGCGAGGTCCGCGCCGACCAGATCGGCATCGGCGAGGTCGGCGCCGGTGAGGTCCGCGCCAGCCAGACTCGCGCCGGTAAGCCTGGCGCCGCCGAGGTCGGCGCCGGAAAGGTCCGCGCGCACGAGCCTGGCGGCGAGCAGATCCGCCCGGGCCAGGACCGCGCCGGCGAGTACCGCGCCGGTGAGGTCGGCGCCGGTGAGGTCCGCGCCAGCCAGGTCAACGGGCCGCAGGTCGCGCTCGGTGCGCCGGCGCCCGAGCGCGGTGATGGCTGCCTGCACGTCGGGCCGCTGCGATGGCTCCGGGGCCTGGCGGCCGGGACCGGGTGGCGGCCGGGGCGGCCCTGAGCGCTCCCGGATGAAGTCCGCGAGCATCCCCATCACAGCGGGGTGGTGCCCGGGCGAATCGCGGGCGACGCGCTCCAGTGCGCGGATGCCGCCGATCCGCACGTCAAGCTCCTCACAGCCGAGCTGCTCCAGCGCCAGGGCGTAGCGGCCGGCTAGCTGCCCGGCGCGGGACCGCGCACGGCTCCGCGCGGTGACCACCAGCGCGCCTGCGGCGAGCAGCCCGGCACCAAGGGCCAGCAGCCGGCCGCGCGCGGCATCGCGTGCCGCCAGGGGACGTGGTTGCCAGGCCGGGTCGGCGTCATGGTGCGCGAGCCAGCCGCCGGCCGGCAGCGCCAGGCGAGGACTGACCGGACGCTGCTCAGGTCCCGATCCCAAGGACATCGTCGCAACTGAGGCATGTGGGGCCATGGTTCCTCCAGCGGGACACAGGTCACCTGGCCGCGGCCCTGTGGAGGAATCCGGGGGGGACCCGACCGTGACGTCATCTGGTCAGGCAAGCTCGCTCATACCAAGCCCGCTCGTGCTAGGACAAGCTCGCTCACACCAAGCCCGCGCATCCAAGGTAGCCACCCATGCTCGGGCGGCTCAAGGCAAAGCCGCAAAGTCCCTCAGTTCCCGCCGCAAGCCGCTGGGGTCCCACAGCCGCCCGCACGGTAGCTCGGGTTCGGCGCTGATGATCCCGTCCCATAGCTGGCCAAGGTGACCTTCCCTGCGGAGGAGCCCGGATTGGGCGAGTGACCAGCGTGACCGCGAGGACATCCGGAAGACCCGGGAGCGCCTGCGGGAGCGGCAGGCAGGGCGCCCTAGACGCGAAGAGCCCGGCAGGTGCCCGGCTCCATGTAGCGCCAGCGAATAGGGAGCGGATTGCGGAAGATGATCAGTCATGCCGTACTTCGGATCAGGCCGCCGCATTCTTGATCATCCCTGATCACGCTCATCTTTGCCGTGGTCCTATGCGAGGCGTGGTCGCCGGGTGCCGTTGCGGACTGAGGTGACTGTGGCGCGTGGATTCACCGACATGGGCCGCGCCCCGGGCTATGAGATCGAGCCTGGCGGCGAACCGGCAACTTCACCTACGCGCAGAACACCGGCCGCGCGCCTGACCTCAGCGGGCTGAGCGTCTCGGGCCACAGCTTCATCTCGTAATCACCAGGCGGGCGCGCCCCTGGCCGGGCACGCCCGCCGGAAGGGAACCAAGACCATTATGGCTGCCACGGCACGCGACACCCGGTCGGTGAGGACCGGCGACCGGACCTCGTGCGGCTTCTGCGAGGGCGGCCACGGCCAGCCGGAGGGCGTCTGCCACGACGTCCACGGCCGGTGCAAGGGCACCTGGCCGGGCTTCGTCCCGGCCAGCGTGGCCAATCCTGACGGCTCCTGGACCTGCGCCTGCTCGGCGGCGGGGCATCCAGGGAGGGCTTCCCGTGCCGCGTGAGCGGGAGGGAGCGCCAGCAACCCGGGGCGGCGCGATAAATCCGGGCAACCGATCACGCGCTGGTGTCACTGGACATGGTGGCCTCCGAGGAAGGCCCCCGGCCGGCAATTGTTGGCCGGGGGCCTTCGGATGCCGAGCCGATTGTCGCACCGGACCGTAACGACTGACTGAAGGATCAACCACTATGTCCCAGACCGAGGACCTGCGCGCACGCTTCCCCGGCGCCGCCAGCCGGCCCGGACGCGCGCAAGCCGCCGTGGCGCCGCCGCCGGGCGCAGGTCACCGGCGGCATCCTGGCCGCGCTCATCGCCCTGATCGCCGTGGTCAACGCGACCAACCACCCCAACGCAGCCGCTCCCAAGGCTACGCCGCGCCCGTCCGCGACCACGCCGGCGCAGACCCCGCAGCAGAAGTTCCTCGCCTGGTACAACGCGACCGGGCAGCACGACGTGCTCACCCTGACCCGCGACACCAGCACGGTCACTGCGGACGAGAACAGCGGCGACACCGCCGCACTCCAGCGCGACGGCACCACGCTGCGGAACGACTCGATCGCCGCGATCGCTCACCCGAACCCGCCGATCGACCCGGCCGACTGGGGCAACGCCATGACCGCCTCGATGCTGGGAGCAGGGCTGGGCGCTGTCATGGGCAAGCTCACCACGACGGGCCTCGGCAGCGCCTTCCAGGACTAGGTGCGGGACCTGGTCAAGCCCGGAACCTGCGCGCTGTTGCTGATGCTGGAGAAGATGACCCTGGACACGGGAGTGGAGGCGATGAGCAGGTTCGGCGGCACCGTGCTCAAGACCTCGCTGTCAAAGGACGCCGGGCAGGAACTGCAGGAAGCCCTGCACCGAGGTAGCGGGGATCCGGCAGCTAGCAGTAGGTAGCGCATCCGGGGCCTGCTCGTCGGCTCGGCGTGGCGAGCCTTATCCGCGCTGACATCCCCCAGCCGAACTTCCGCCAGGCCTAGCTCTACGATCCTTCATATTCGCCCAGGTCATGGGACTTCAGGCGGCAGACTCTGGTCATTCCCGGCTAGAGGTTCCGAGGGCCCGGAGGGAGGATTCGAAGGAGGCCAGGCGGCTGCGGACGACACCGGCCTGCTCATAGCCGGCGCCGCCGGGAGCCCGCTCGGCGTCCATCGCGGAGCGGGCCGCCTGCAGCGAGGCGAGCGTGTCATCGATCCTGGCCCGGTCGGCGGAGTCGGGCGGGACCGCCTCGCGCAGGGCGTACAGCGTCTGCGCCAGATCATCGGCGCGCCGCTGGATGTCGGCCCACCGGGCAGCCGCATCAGCGGAAGCCAGCCCGCCGGGCGCTTCGGCGACGCTCATCGCGTCATGCAGGGCCGAGCCCTTGGCGTACGCGTCGATGAGCCGGGATCGCCAGCCGGCCGCGGCCGCCGAGCGGCGGCGGCCTGAGCGGGCGATCAACGCGATTAGGCCGGCCAGGACAACGACGCCGAGCAGGACCCACAGCCAAGTCAGGCTGGTGCCGGAGGAGGCGCCGGGCGCCGCCGAACCGGCGGCCGGCGCAGCCGTGGTCACGCTGTGCGTCGGCGGCTGCGCTGTGACGCTGGGCCTGCCGGAGACGGTCGCGGTCCGGCTCGGCAGGCTGCCGATCGAGCTGGTGATGCTGCTTCCGCACCCCGCCGCGAGCAATCCCGCGGCAAGAACCGCCACTACCCGAAAAAGCCTTTTCGCAGAACGCCGCATGATGATCCTTCCGCCGTGTCACGGCACGCCACCCGAGCCTGCGCCGCCGGCGACACGGATGCTCACTGAGCTGGTCACCCGACCTGTGGCGGATGACCGGACGGCCTGGCCGCTCGGCCTCCCGCCCCGCAGGCCCGCCTGGACGGATGCTGCCTGCAGACACCATCATGAGTGCGGGGCATCGCGCATGGGGCCAGATCTTGCCATTTCGACGGGATGTGGTCCGCCGCTGCGCCATGAGCCCCGAACCTGCGACCACGACGAGCAGCATTCTCGAGTACGGCGCCAGCAGGGGCGCAGCACCAGTGGCTGGTGCCGGCAGCGCCGAAGCAGCTGAGGTCCAGGCGCTGGCTGTTTCCAGGATCAAGACCAGCAGCACTACGACGGCGGATAGCGCCAACGCCACCCGCCGGGCGCTGATCCGGCTGCCCCTGCTTGGGCTCGTGCCCGGCGTGCCCTTGACCGGAGCAGCGGACTATCTCTGTTCCCGGTTCATCCTTCATCTTGTGGAAGGTGGCCATCAGCTTGTAGCAAGGATCGTGGGTGACGATCGCGGGCAGGTTTCCGGAGGGCGCCGCTGGCGAAGGCAACCGCGGGGTGACGACCGTCATGACGTATCGCCGCGGGCGAGGTTCAGCGCTATCGACACAACCGGCGCGGAGCCGGCGACCGGCAGGATCTGGCGGGTGAACTGGCCGAGCTGGCGGGGTCAGCAGGGATCGCCCGTGAAATCCCGGGGACATCGCAGTCACATCACCGGATCTATCGGAGGTGGCCGGCATGGCTAAGAAGAAGGACAAGCAGGAGCAGGATCGCGCGGACGCCCCGGCCCCGTCGGCTGGAACACGGCCGGAGGCCGAACCCGGGCCGCCGCCGAAGATGAAGCGCAAGGAGTATGAGCACCAGATGCGGATCCTGCACGGTGAGCTGGTCGGCATGCAGGAGTGGGTGAAGGACTCGGGCGCCAAGATCTGCGTGGTGTTCGAGGGCCGGGACACCGCCGGGAAGGGGGGCACGATCAAGCGGATCACCGAGCGGGTCAGCCCGCGCGTGTTCCGGGTCGTGGCCCTGCCCGCCCCCACCGAGCGGGAAAAGTCGCAGATGTACATCCAGCGGTACGTCGCGCACTTCCCTGCAGCCGGGGAGGTCGTGATCTTCGACCGGAGCTGGTACAACCGGGCGGGCGTCGAGCGGGTGATGGGCTTCTGCACGCCGGAGGAGACCGAGCGGTTCTTTGAGCTGGTACCCGGGGTAGAGAAGGCGATGGCCGATAACGGGATCCTGCTGCTGAAGTACTGGCTGGAGGTCAGCCCGGACGAGCAAACCCGGCGGCTGGAGAGCCGGATGCACGACCCGCGGAAGATCTGGAAGCTGTCTCCCATGGACCTGAGGTCCTACAGCCGCTGGTATGACTATTCCCGGGCCAGGGACGCGATGTTCGCCGCCACCGACACCGGGTGGGCGCCCTGGTATATCGCGGACGCCGACGACAAGAAGCGCGCCCGGCTCAATATCATCAGCCACCTGCTCAGCCAGGTTCCCTACGAGCCGCTGGCCCCCCGGGACATCACCCTGCCCAAACGGCAACAGCCCGATGGCTACGCACCGCCGGACCTGCCGTTGCGCCGCATCCCCACACCGTTCTAGCAGGCGGGCAAGCGCACCACCGCTGACCGCTGTCTGATCCCTGTCCTGTCGGCACCCGCGGCCGCTTTGCTCAGCCCAGAGACCAAGCCCAGGAACAGGACCAGGCGTTCCGCGCCTATGTCCGCAAGGCGGCGCACTCTACCAGCACCGCCGACGAACTCACCGAGCTGGCTGACCCTGCGCGACCGCGGCGTCATTCACAGAAAGCCGACTTCCAGCAGGCAAGGACAAGATCCTCTGGGCAGCCGCCTGACCCGTGTACTCCATGTGCTCGCGTCGGCGCATCGGCCGTCGGGGACGAGACGCCGGGCGTCTCCGAGGTCGGCCATCGTCCTCAGAGCAGCCTCGAAGCGCCGGATGGAATATCTCCGGGTGCCGGGTTGAGGAGGGCGCGGCAGCGCCGCCGCGCGGGGAGCACACGGTCAAGGCGACCTGCACCTGTTCGGTTAACGTGCCGGGTACCGGCGCCTCGCATCAGGCTGGGCGGGCAGCCGGCCGCCCCGCCTGGAACCACCCTCGGGTGGCTGATGACTGACCAGCCTTGCCCGCTGAAGCTGAAGGAAACGATCCCGGTAGCGGGCCGTTCGGAACTCCCGGTGTGAGGAAGACGGTGAGCGATGCCGGCGTTGAGCTTGGACCGGTCGACTACCTGGTGGTCGCAGGCACGTCCCGCCAGCGACGCCGGGCGAGTGGATGGGGCCGGGCCAAGCGCCATCGACCAGCCCCGGCCGGGCGCTGGATTCCGATCAGGCAGCGGCGCAGGGCCGCTGCCCAGCCCGGCGAGCTCGCCGGGGCCAGCATGCCCCACCCAGCACATCCTGCGATGGCAGCAATACGCAACCCGCCCGAACATCAAGCGGGGTCAGGCCACGCCAGTCCGCAGGCCTGCAGGCTCAATGAAACGCCGGATCTGGGCGGCACCGCTGGTCCACCGACCTACACCTGTCGTCAGGCGGCTGGACTGGCCCGGGCGACGGAATACCCGCTCGGCGCGGTGCCGATGATCACACGTACGGCTTGTCGCACCGTACAGAACGGCTCAGCGCGCGTTCTTCTACGGCCGTCGATGACGCAGCGTTACAAGATGGATGGCTGGGCTCGCAGGCGACACGCCGAAGCAGAGAGGCGACGTTGTTTTCGACTGTTCGAACATTAGCGAAGGCAACTAGATTTTGAGGAGCCAA
>Ga0207665_10002743_pt1 | contig 11808 bp, 11 predicted proteins | sample LARL112metaG_FD_184351 | JGI IMG/M metagenome (GOLD analysis project Ga0207665, IMG submission 184351) | Corn, switchgrass and miscanthus rhizosphere microbial communities from Kellogg Biological Station, Michigan, USA - LAR L11-2 metaG... | ecosystem: Host-associated > Plants > Roots >...
TAGAATCCTCCGGCATTGGCCAACAGGTCACCTTCTCCACGGTTCCTTTCGGACAATTGCCAGACAACACTTGGAAGGGATAGACATCACGCGTGTTGTAGAAGTGGACCACTTCCTTCAAGCTCGTGAGATAGCCGTTGTGCATGTAGGATTTCACGAACCCAGGGTAGGGTACCTTTGCTGCGTTTCGTGCCGTCGCAGTTTGAAATTTGCCTTCAAACTGCGGTAGAAGTACTCCCCAGCTCAAATTGGGAGGGACTCCATCAAAACCGTCCAGAAATAATCCCATCCCCTCGTCGGTGAAGCCGAAGCCGAGTGGGTTGCTGTTGAATCCCAGTTGGTCGGGAGTGTCTTCCGAATAAAAGGGAAGCTTCACGTTCTTGGGGATGCCGAGGTTGTTGTAGGTGGTGTCGGTAAACAACGGCTGAAGGCTTGCCGCCTGACCGGTATCGGAACCGCCCATTTGTGTGCTCGACCTTCCGTCCAGATGGCAGGTATTGCAGCCGGCTTTGCCGCGGAACAACTCATACCCGTTCATTTCCTGTGTGGTCAGAGTTGCATTGCCCGCAAGAAAGTAGTCGAACTTCGACGTGAAAGGACTGACGCTGTCGGAACCCTCATAGGCGGCAATCGCGTAGGCGAACTCGTCAAAGTCCTTACCGGCGAGAGTGCGGTCTGCGGGGCTAAGCTGTAGTGGAGTCGGGTTTCCGTTGAGGACAGCCGCCCCGATCGGAGTGCTGCATATGGTCTGAACGTCTGAAGGCCACTTAATTTCCAGAGAGCCGACCCCGTAGATCTGCTCAAAGAAGAACTTGTAGTTGCTCTGGGAGAGCTTCCACACCACGCAAGCGGGATCTGGATTGGCCATTTCGTCGGGATCCAAAGGCGGGCCTTGTGCCTGATTAGCTGCGGAATTCTGCAGCTTGTATCCGGTTGCCCGGCCATCCCAGAAGTTTCCACCGTAGAAATCAGCCTGGCTTTGGTTGTAATGCAGAGGGGGAAAGTAAGTTGCGTACGTATAGCCCTGGGGGCTCCGCTTCCCGATGCGTTCGTTGGGATAGGCCCCGTGCACTGTGATGGGAACCGATCCCGGGTTCGTTCCGCCCGTGAAGACGCTCAAGATCGAGATGCCGTTTTTATAGCCCGCCGCCGGGTCATGGCAAAAGCTGCAAGCTTTATTCTTATTCACGGCCAAGTTGGGGTCGAAGATCTCAAGCTTGCCCAGAGTTTGGACTTGATGGTATGGATCCAGTTTCCCTGACTTCGCGGCCGTCAGAGCCTGAGCCTCGAGCACGGCTTCTTCAGCCCGAATTCTCTTGGCATCTGGGTCGTTGGCAATGATGCATCGCAGGTTAAGTTTCTGACCCGGCAAGATGCATGGCAGGTCGGAAGGCGGAATCTGATAACCAGCTGGCAGTTGAAAATCCAATTGCGGTGGCTTCGTACCCTGTGCTGACGCACCCGGGACTCCCACTAGAATAGCGAGCACAGTTAAGCCCGCCGCCGAAAGCAACGACCATCTCTCTGAACACTTCATACGGCTCACGGTTCCTCCTTACTACTTCAGGTTCGCGATCGTTCGCGGTGTACAGCCAACAGCAAGTTAACTACCACGACGTTTCACGGGTTTCGCTCCGGTCTTCTTCTAGATATATGGTTAGTGCTGAGATGGCATTCGTCAGAAATCGGAAACCGAGTGCCTGAAGATAGAACGGGGTCAGAGAGTTCTTTGAAGGTCTTCACCGATCAAGGCGAAAGGGCGTACCTCGGTGCCCAGCGCTAGCTGGCTCGGGCGTCTGCAAGGCAAGATTCACGATCACTGGGCTGCTGGCCATTCCCCACGAATACGGCTTCGCAAGTCCTATTGGATCAGCATTAATTCCACGCTGCGGTATATTCGGGGAACGTAAATACAATCTCCGGCTCCGGCATCGTCATTCAGTTCCAATCGAGCGCCCCAGCGCAGCGGTCCCGTCTTCGCATCTGGTTGGACGACCATGGTTCCAGCCCACAACGCGGGCCGCCGCTCCGGTTTCGCATCAGTAATTGCGGCAACCCGCGTCATCCCTGACATCTGTGGCGCATTCATGAGCAATTCGTCGGCAGGTACGATTTTGGCTCCGCTCTTCCTCCAGTCCACAGGTGAAGCTTTGTCCTGAAGATCTCAGGTTGAACTTGATACGGAATTCAGTGCGTGGTACCAAGCATTTCGTAAATGCTTGCCCCAATGATGGTTAAGATCGTCCCCATAACGATGATGATTACCACCCGACTGATGACTTCGAGCATAACGAAGACGCGGTTTGCGATTCTTGTACCCATAAACTCATTTCCTGTCCACGCGGGAAAGCATTTTTGAGACCATGCGGACGAATCGGGTCCTTGCCGCAGGTTGCCCCTCGTCGAGTGGGGTGCCCATGTCCGTGAATCGACTCGTATTGACAGAAAGTGTCGAAATAGGGACCCTCGCAAAGAGCGCAAACTTAGTACCTGTCAGCAACCCTTAGAAATTCGTCCTTCCCGCCCGGCCTCAAAATTGCGGCAAGCTTAAGCCGTCCGAGGTGTGAGGAAAACTCAATGGCGAAGACACTGAAATCAATTGCCGTGTTGGTAGCCGTAGCCGTGATTGTTGGACAGCTGGGCACTGGGCAGCGTGCTGGCATCGATCCCAGACGTCAGGGACTGTCGCTTTTGTCGAATCCGGAGACTACGCGAATCTTGGTGCGGGCTTGTGGGAACTGCCACTCCAATCATACTGACTGGCCTTGGTACAGCCATGTTGCGCCGGTCTCCTGGTGGGTCGCGCGGCACGTGCGCGAGGGCAGGGAAAGGTTGGATTTCTCCGAGTGGGAAACATATTCGACGTGGCAAAGGCATGACATATTGGAGTCCGTGTGCGGACTGATATCGAGTGGGAGGATGCCGCCGCGGCTTTACACCGCAATGCACCCAGAGGCAAGACTCACGGAGAAAGAAAAAAAAGCAGTGTGTGCCCTTAGCCAGCGTATTCCCTGAGTCTCGCGCCTGTGGACTTCTTACGCACGCCTCATCTGACGGCAATCGTCTACTCCTTCATCCAAGACCTGCGTGGGCACCTCGGCCACCTGAGTTGACAATTCGGCCCCAAAAACGGTTTGGAGTGCTGCTTGCTACTTCTCTATACGTCTCGCGTCCCAAGGATGGACGGAAGGAGGCGGTTGTGAATGCGTTGGTTGTCTCGAATGTTCAGTACGCAGTGATAGAAACCTTTCGGACCGAAGGTGGTTCTGAACGCTTCGTACTTGCGTACCACGACGAGCGATCACTGCGCGGTCTTATTGCCGCACCTTGCATTGCGGCATTCGGCTTCTCCTCTCGCGAGGAGGCTGCAGCGAGGACGAAGCCCAGCGTCTCGATGGCCAGCACTCAGAAGCAAGTGCCAGGAACAACGGTAGTCAAGCGAACTGAGGAACACCAGCATGGACCTCACCGGGGAGAGCAGCGATCGGAGACCTGCTCAGCCTGGCCGACAATCCGCCGATTGCTCGCCGCGTTCTACAGCGACACTGTCGCTGCAGGCATTTCCGTCTTCTTTTCTGGAAACATGTTCTCCACGGCGATCCGCACATTTCTGGCAGTTTAGTTTGAGAGCTACCGGATCTCTGCGCGAATGCAATCTCGGCAGGTATCCAGGTTCATTTTGAGGAAGCGACACAATGAGACACTTTCTTCATGAGGTAAGCCTGTCAGTTGGCTCTATTCAGGCGCTGGTTTTGGCCCTGGTGGTAGCAGCAGCAGTCTCGCGGGGGACGGCACAGGTGGGAACGGGCGAGACGGTCGTCCAGAAAGCCACGGAACAATTTGAGAGTAGCCCCCTGAAGACCACGTCTCTCGGGAGCGGGCTGTTCTTGTTTTCCGGGGACGGAGGGAACGTTACGGCCCTCGTCGATGACGGCACCACATTGCTGATCGACAGCGGAATCGATTCGCGGACTCCCGAGCTGAGCGATGCAGTCTTCAAAACGACGCAACGTCCGATCACGCGGGTCATAAATACACATTGGCACTTTGATCACACTGGAGGAAACACGTTCTTCGGCTCCGAAGGAGTGACGATTGTTGCGCAAGAAAATGTAAAAACACGACTTTCAACTTTGCAGAACGTGCCTTTCATTGGCATGCACGATGGTCCCCATCCATCACAGGCACTCCCAACGGTAACTTACTCAAACAGTACGACGTTAGGTCAAGGCGTGCAGAGGCTGACATTGCTCCACTACGAGGCTGCCCACACGGACGGAGACACAACTATATTCATCGCGCCGGCGAACATCGTGGTGGTAGGGGACATTTTCTCGAATGCTTTCTATCCCATCATCGATCTGGCGTCTGGAGGATCAATCGATGGCATGATTCATGCCCTTGATCTGATTCTGGCGCGGACTGACGAGCAGACCAAGATCGTACCGGGTCACGGGCCAGTGGCCACTCGTCGAGATTTACAGGACTATCACGACATGCTGGCGCAGGTTCGGCAGCGTGTCAGGAGATTGATTGCGGCAGGGAAAACAATGGATGAAACCGTGGCTTCGGTGCCGACCAAAGACTTTGACGATAAATGGGGACGCGGTTACGTACCCCCGGATGTTTTTACACAATTGGTGTTCAGCAGCCTGACTAACAGCACGAGTGCGAGCCGGTAGACACATAACTCGAGGGACCTTCGCCCGTTTACTGCTATTTGAATAAGATCTTGGCCATCATCCCCTTGTCCTCGTGATTCAACAGATGACAATGAAACACCGCCATACCTCTGATGACGGGGTCGGTGAAGTCGAGGATGACATCAACGGAGCCGCCATACGGAACATTCACGGTATCCAACCACGCAGGGTGCCGGAGAGAGACGCCATTTTCCGCATAAACCAGGAAGTGCACCTGGTGGATATGGAAAGGATGTAGTTCGCCAGTTTGATTAACAATGCGCCAATGCTCATATGTACCGATGCGAGCGCTGGTCATCGGACTTGCATCCATCTCAAACTTGCGGCCGTTGATGTAGAAGCCGTCCTTGTCCTCCGTGAAGATGACGATGAAGTTCGGCGCAACCTTTTTCAGCGGCTCGACCTCGATCGGCTGATAAACCGCCGGGCGACGATCGAGGGCATGCACTCGGTCAGGCGGCGGATCCGACCTGGATTGCACGAGATCTGCCAGGATCATCCCCGGGTTGGGATCCCCGGCCGGACCTGTGTTTACACAAAGGGTTCGCAGAGCGCGATGTGTTCCACGGGGTGGACCCGTGACGATCGCTTCGAGCCGTCCCGCGGGCGCCACCAATACATGACTGGTCGTGCGTGTCGGGCTTCTGGGGTCGTGGTACGCGAGGGGCGCACCGTCAAGCGCTACGATCTCTAATGTCTGTCCATCCACCTGCAGGTCCAAATAGCGGTCCGCGGACGCGTTTACGATACGCCAGAACTGCCGCTCTTTCGGGGCGATCTCGATTTGCGGGCGCACTGTCCCGTTCACAGTAAAGATTTCGTCGACCGCCTCGGCTTCTCCGCCGCATCCCTTGGATGGAATTTCAACGTAGCGCTTGAGTTGGCCGGCATTCTGGTCATGCTCGATGGAGCGGCCGCGTACAACGAGTACACGCTCACGGAGTCGCCCTACCTGGGGAGCATAACGTTCCATTCCCTCGATGACGATTGCCCCTGACATTCCGTCCGATACTTGCCGGTGACTCTCGCCATGCGGATGAGTGTGGTACCAAAACAGGCCCGGCAAATGATCGCGCGGAATCTCAACCGAGTAGTGTAAAACCTGGCCGGGCCTAGCCATCATTCCGAGTACGTCATCCTGTGGGGCATTTGGCGAGACGGTGAGTCCGTGAAAATGCAGGTTCGTCATGTCCATGCAGGGATTCACTGCACAGGTCTCCTGGGAATTGGCAGGAAGATCATTGATGTAATCAATTCTGAGAACGTCACCAGGAAAAGCTCGGATTACAGGGGGTACCGTTCGCCCGTTGAATGCGAAGGCATCCCGGCCGTTCTCATTCACTGCATGTAGCGTAAGGGATACGACGTGATTCGTCGCTCGCACCTGGGGAGGCTCTGGCAGCGAAGCAGTCTGGGCGCAGCCCAGAGCTGCGAAAAATACCTGCCCACCGATAAGGAGTAGGTTGTTTGTCATCATTACGATCCCTCCCCTTTCCTTGGCTCGCTGGAGGGTGATTCGAACTAATGCGGTTTCCCAGAGGTATCCGTGCGAGGCAAGGGCTCTCCGCAGGGCCTGTCCGACCCAAGGTCAAATGCAGTGGAGAACTGTCGGATAGCGTCACGAGAACGCAGCATCCGACGCCTTACCCTTGGTGAACCGTTCTCAAACAAAACATCTGGCGCCACCAGACAGGCGCCAGGAGAACGACCGGAAACTCGGATTTACTCCAATCTTGGCTACGCCCCGAAGTGCGCAACCCGCTGCCAATGACAACAGGCGAAGCAATTCGGAGCGTGGCCGCGCCCCGGGCGGCCTCGGGGAAGGGAATTGGTCGATGCCTCTTGCGTCATAAACCATTGTGGAGTGACGATTTCAGCAATCGACCAGCGTATCTGTGCACTTCCCGAAGCCCCTAGTTTTTCCGGCGCAGTGCCGCCACGTGTTCCTGGCCTTCCGCGGACGCTTGACTGATTCTCTTTTCGTAGCGCGACTCGAGCACCTGGCTGCCGCTCGGGTTGCCTTCATCAAACAACTTCGCAAGGAAGTAGCGATTCCCGTACTTGTCGAAGACCAATTCGCTCTTAGCCGGTGAGGAGGTGGCCTGTGTGCCCTGAACATCGAAGAGAGCCGAAGTTGAACCGTCCGCGCTGGTGATTTCCATGACCGTCAGATCGGTGTTGTCCAGCACATGGATAAAGTACCTACCCGCCGGGAGTCTGACATTCCCCGCGTGGAACTGAAATGGAATGTTGGCCTCAATCTCTCCAACGGTTTGCGCCTGTGCTTTGCTTGGATACAGTGCAAGTGCAAAAACCAAGGCGATGAACAACGACAGCAACTGTTGGGGCGCTCTTGTCTTCTGCAGTTTCATGGTTTCTCCCTCTTTAATTTGTTAAAACAACACTGGTCGCATAGCTCGGTGTCGAAAGCCTAGTGCTTAGCCTTTCGCAGAACCCGGAGGGAATGCCTTGAACATCTTTGCCACTCCCTTGTCGAGGTTCTTTTCATTCTTGTCGGCCTTATCGGACAGTGTGTTCTCGGCACTGCCCCGCCAGACCAACTGCTTGGTTTTCGCATCGTACAAGTCGACAACCAGAGTGCCTTCTTTGTAGTCCTGTTCGGTGGTTGTAGATTCGCCAAACCCTCCGCCCCCGAATCTGCGCCAGCCCCATCCGCCACCGAAACCGTCGTAGAAGGTCTGAAGTGTTCTTTGTTTGTGTGTCGTCTTAATCGCTACGATGGCCACATCGCCGCCGCTGTCCACCTGCGTCCAGCCCTTGGCTGCCAATTGAGCGTCCACCGCATTCTTGATTCGGGCGTCCCAGAGAGAATTCGCAGGCTTAATTTCCTGCCACGAATAAGTCTTGTACTGAGAGAAATTAGCTTGGTGATCAAAGTCGGTTTTGACGTGCTGGGCAAATGCGACTCCCAGCATCACCAGGAAAAACATGCTGCAAACTGCTGTACCACGAACGGGCTTCATACAAATCTCCTTTCCCAAGCGAAGAATGCATTTGCAGTTCCAAAGATTCTTCCCACGGAGAAAGCCTCCAGTGGTTGTGGTTCGTAGCTTTCTAGGTGTGGACGGTTGAGAGTTGGCCAGCTATCCAAGACTGGGGCCGTCGACACGCTGACGCAGTGTCCGCCTACGGACGGTCGATTGGTGTTTTACCCCTCCCAAACTAATCTTGAGACGCGCGAGCCTTGTACCTTGTGTGGAGGTGGCGTTTTGGAGGGCTAGATGCAACTACTAAAGAAGGGATCCTGTGGGGGCACAAAACGCGCGACGAAACCACTCACCTCTCCGATTGCCAATTGAGCTTGTCATGAGAATGGATCACGAAAATGACATTCAACCCATCATCTGAACTTCAGGTCTGTTTTGTCGCCGTCCTGGTTTCTCTGTTTTCTGTCACTCTTCGAGCTCAGACGTCTAGCGAAATCGCCGATTCATTCTCAAGTGCGGTCCCCTCTCTTTCATCGTGCGGCCAGTCTCCGGACGCGTGCTCACCAACGTCGGCCACCGTAGCTCATCCGGGCGATTCGAACCAGAACGATGCGGCCGGCAGCGATAGCCGCCACGAAGGCGATTGGGTGCGCTCCTGGATGGGTAGGGTGGCCAAGGCCCGTGCGAGCCAACCTCACTTTGTTTCGCCCCTTGTCACAACTCACGTCATGCTGGTCCAGCAATACCGCTTCGACATTTCTCGGCAGGGAGACCCCACTGGCGCTACGGTAACCTCGAACTACGGTGCCTCGCGCGGCCTGGAAATCGTTCCCGTGACACGTTTGGAAGTGGGAATTTTTCCGCCAAGTTATCTTGCGCATCAATCGCGCGTCCCTGATGGATTCGGAGACCTCTCGTGGCAAGTGAAGTTCCGGGCGTTTTCGGCAACGGAGGGGAGGGGCGACTATTTTGTGGGATTGTTTCTCGGTGGTTCACTGCCTACCGGAAGTCCGCCGAATGGCTTGGGCCACTCAAGCCTCTCCCCTGCTTTTGCGGCCGCGAAAGGCATCGGGCCTTGCGACGTTCAGACCACGATTGGCGCGAATCTTCCAGCAAGCGGCACGAATGTCCTGGGCCGAATGATTGTCTTCAATACCGCCGTTGACTACAAGATCAAGGGAAAAATCTGGCCCATGATCGAGCAAAATTCTACGTTTTGGTCGGGCGGCACGTTGGACGGGAAGAAGGAAGTTTTCCTGACGCCGGGAATCGTGCTGGGCAGTTTTCCACTGGCGGAGCAAGTCCATCTCAGTATTGGCGGTGGCGTGCAGATCGCCGCGACGACATTTCACCAATATAACCATCGCTGGATTCTTTCGGCACGCTTCCCGTTCTGAATCGTGACGGCAAGAGTGCGATTTTTACCAGTGCGTGGCTCGTGACTCAACCATGTCGCTCCTCGGAAGGGAGCTGACGAACAACTGCCGTCCGGATGTCGTCAGGGTGTCAAACAGCGGACAGGAGTGCGCTAAGCCAAACCCAACAATCCGACACCAGCATAGAACTTATAGTTCGCGTTCCGTGGCATGCGGATTGCACTTGTTGTTTGTGGCTGCGCACGTAGAAGGAAGAGAGTTGGCAGCAATTTAGTCGGACTTTTTCATAAAGGTCGATACCAGTCCGCACTTCCCAAGCGTTGCGCCGAAGCCAGGAGAATTCATGTTGACATTGCTGAAACAGAGTTTGGCCCTCTTACTGGCCGTCTCACTTGCGTTAGCCACAGCACCGCCGGGATTCGCCGATCAGACCGATCCGTCGACGGCTGTGCCGGTCCAGGCCGCAAAACAGACTCCGGAACAATTGCAGCAATTGGTAGCGCCAATTGCGTTGTATCCGGACGCCTTGGTGGCGCAGATTCTCGCAGCCGCTACCTATCCCGATCAGATTGTGGAAGCAGACCGGTGGACGCAGCAGCATTCTGACCTAAAGGGACAACAGCTGGGTGAAGAGTTGGACAAGCAACCCTGGGATCCAAGCGTAAAGGCCCTCGCGGAGTTTCCCTCAGTGCTCGCCAATATGGACAAGAATCTTTCTTGGACGTCATCGCTGGGCGATGCTTACGTTAGCCAGCAGCAAGACGTGATGAACGCTGTTCAGGTGATGCGTGACAGGGCAGAGCAGGCGGGAAACTTAACGAGCACCTCGCAGGAAAAGGTCACCCACCAGGACAAGACGATTGTGATCGAGCCGGCTGACCCTCAGATTGTGTACGTCCCGGAATATGATCCCTGGCTCGTGTATGGAGAGCCTATCGGGGTCTGGCCAGGCTGGTATTCGTATCCCGGGCTGTTCCTTGCCGGTCCAGGGATCGCGTTTGGCTTCGGCTTTGGAATCGGTTTCTTTGGTGGCTTCGGCTGGGGATGGCATAACTGGGGATACGATTGGCATCACCACGGTATCACTTTCAACCACCACACCTACATATCGCACAGCAGGATCTTCACGAACCGCAACAACTTCAATCACGCCGGTGGATTTCACGGTGGCGCACCCGGAAGAGGATTCGCAGGCGGCCAGCATGGCTTTACAGCACCACACAGCCAGGGTGGTACGCATTCCGGTGCTTTCAGTGGTTTTAATCACGGAGGAGTTGCGAGGGGATTTTCCTCTCGCGGGCAGTCCAGCTTTGGTGGAGGCTTCCATGGAGGTGGAGGGTTCCACGGAGGCGGCGGCTTTCACGGAGGTGGCGGCGGTCACCGGTAATTCCGTTCAAGTACCACCAATGCAAACGAATGATATGGAGAACATACTCATGCGCACAAAACATATGAAGCGTGAAACACCTAGAATTCCTAAAGTGCGACTCGCCTGGGCGGTCGTGTCCGCCGCCCTTCTGCTGCCGGCGGTGGGCTACGCCGCAGCGAGCTTTGCTCAAGACCAACAACCAAAGACATTCTCGTCTCCAGTGGAAGCTAGCAACGCTCTCTTTCAGGCTGCTCACCATGAAGATGAGCAAGCCCTGGAAGCAATCCTGGGAGCGGGGAAGGAAGTCACTTCCTCGAGCGACGAAGTCGAGGACAAGCTCGAACGCGAACAGTTCAGCCAAAAATACGAAGAGATGCACCGGTTGGTCGGAGAGCCCGACGGACGGGCGGTGCTGTACATTGGCGCAGAAAACTGGCCCTTTCCTGTCCCCTTGGTTTCAAAGAATGGTGGGTGGTACTTCGATTCCAAGACCGGTATGCAGGAAATCAGGTTCCGGAGAATCGGAGAGAACGAAGCCACTGCAATCCAGGTCTGTAATGCATTCGCACTGGCAAAGAAGCAAGGCGGAACAAGAGCTCCCGGTGACGATGACTCGATCAGCCAGTACGCTCAAGGCCTTGTGATGGCCGGCACAACCCGTACCGACACCAACGAGTCGTCTCCCTACTACGGCTACCACTTTCGAATTGTGGGGGAACATTCTTTGTCCGGCACGAATCGCTATGTTTCCAGCGGCAAGAGGAAGAGCGGCCTGGCTTTGGTGGCGTATCCCGCCGAGTATCGGTCGTCGGGCGTGATGACGTTCGTCGTCAGTCAGGGGGAGGTTGTGCACGAAAGAGACCTCGGGCCCAATACGTCAACACTCGCCAAGAAATTGGGGTCCGGCGATTCCTCTGCGAAGTGGCGGGCGACCGAATGAATCTGATGAGAGTTCTTCACTGAGTGGCCCGGCTTTGTGGCCACCGATGGGCTAAGGTCAGGTTCTTTAACAATTTGTCTTTCTTAAGGAGAAGAAATATGAAATCCGGTTTGTGCGTCAGCGTTCTTACTCTGATTAGCGCAGTGACAGTTCCTTACGCAACTGCACAGTCCACCCAATCCCAGGAAGGGACAATTATCAGCGTCCAAAAAAGTGATGTGGCGACGCCGCCTGTACGAGCAGGTGCGAATCCTGATCGTACGCCACTGCAATCCCACTATTATGTCTACAACGCTTCCGTCCGGTTGAACTGCGAAGTTTACGACGGGCGTTACGAGTCAGAACTGGGTGACTTGCCCGATTCACTGGCTGCCAATAATCGTGTCCCGGTTCGCATCAGCAAGAACCTGATGTACCTCGACTTCCCCGGTTACACGGTGAAGATGCGAATTGTTCACCACAAGATTAGCCG
>Ga0207665_10002744_pt1 | contig 11806 bp, 9 predicted proteins | sample LARL112metaG_FD_184351 | JGI IMG/M metagenome (GOLD analysis project Ga0207665, IMG submission 184351) | Corn, switchgrass and miscanthus rhizosphere microbial communities from Kellogg Biological Station, Michigan, USA - LAR L11-2 metaG... | ecosystem: Host-associated > Plants > Roots >...
GAGTTTGCTTCCGGTGGCACCTATGAATTCAAGTCCGGGAAGGGAAATATCACGCTGCGTCTGCCGGCGAATTGCGGCTTTCGACTCGTAGCGACCGCGCCGACCAAAGAAATCAAGATGGGTCCGTTCTGGCACGACGGCATGAAGAAGATGAGCGAAGGCCGCCGCATTATCGGCGACGTCGGCGATGGCCGCGCGTCGGTCACAGTTACCAACTACCAGGGCACGATCAACTTTCTGCGCCGCTAGTGATCATCGCTGCGCAAGCTGACAGCTTGCGCTACATGGCTAGACAAACTCTTTCTTTCTCCCGCACAATCAGCGCAAGGTGAAACGAATCACTTCATTGATGGTGAAAGCCGTCGTCTTTGTCTTCATCTCACTTTCGTTCCTTCAACCGGTCGCAGCGCAGAAAGATAAGCAAACAACTGGGCCATTGGTGACGCGCACGACGACGCGCCACGAAAGTTATCGTTTGGGGCTCGCGGGCACCGTGACCCTGCTGGCCCGGCGGGGTCGGCTGGCGTACCTCGAGTCGCAGGGCCACCTCGAGATCGAGCGGCAGCGGCCGATGTCCGCCGACGCGGTCTTCCGCATCTACTCGATGACCAAGCCGATCGCGACCGTCGGGCTCATGATGCTCTACGAGCAGGGGCGGCTGCAGCTCGACGACCCGGTGCATCGCTTCATCCCCTCCTGGAAAGATCTCCAGGTGTTCGTGAGCGGCAACCATCCCACGTTCAAGACCGTCGCCGTCGAGCGGCCCATGACCGTGCGCGATCTCCTCACCCACACCTCGGGGCTGACCTACGGATTCATGGAGCGGACCAACGTGGACGCCGCGTACCGCAAGCTGGGCATCGCGGACACGGGCCGGCCCGGCTACACGCTCCAGCACATGATCGACGCGCTCGCCAAGCTCCCGCTCGAGTTCTCCCCGGGCACGCTCTGGAACTACTCGGTCTCCACCGACGTGGTCGGCTACCTCATCGAGGTGATCTCCGGGCAGCGGCTCGATCGGTACCTGGCCGAGCACGTGTTCCAGCCGCTCGGCATGCACGACACCGGCTTCGTCGTCCGCGAGGACCAGGTGCCGCGCTTCGCGGCCAACTACCTGCACGAGGCCAGCGGCGCGCTGACCCTCCTCGACGACCCGGCCCAGAGCCAGTACCGCGAGTGCACCTTCTTCTCGGGCGGCGGCGGCCTCGTCTCGACCGTGCCCGACTACTTCCGCTTCACCGCGATGCTGCGCAACCGCGGCGAGCTCGACGGCATCCGCCTCCTCGGTCGGAAGACGATCGAGCTGATGACCACGAACCACCTGCCGGGGGACCAGGACCTCACCCAGCTCGCCCAGGCCGGCCTGTTCACCGAGACCGCCTACGCGGGCGTGGGCTTTGGCCTCGGCTTCTCGGTGATGCAGTCGCCGGCGCGCGCGCAGATCGTGGGTACGCCGGGCGAGTACGCGTGGGGCGGCGCGGCCAGCACCGCGTTCTGGGTCGATCCGGCGGAAGACCTGATCGTCATCTTCATGACCCAGCTCATGCCGTCGTCGACCTACCCGCTGCGGCGCGAGCTGCGGGTCCTCACCTACGGGGCGCTGATCGACTGAGCTCCGGCGCACTCCCGCCGCCAAGGAGGGATCACATGGACTACTACGACCTCGGCTCGTACACCCGCAAGGTCACCACCGCCACGCCGGAGGCCCAGCTCTGGTTCGACCGGGGGCTCAACTGGCTCTACGGCTTCAACCACGCCGAGGCGATCGCCTGCTTCAAGAAGGTGCTGGAGCTCGACTCCGCCTGCGCCATCGCCTACTGGGGCATCTCCTATGCGGCCGGGCCGAACTACAACCTGCCCTGGCACCTCTACGATCCGGCCGGCAAGGCCGCCGCGCTCGCCACCGCCTACGACGCGATGCAGGCCGCCCTGGCCCGGGTGGGCGGCGCCAGCCCGGTCGAGCAGGCGCTGATCCGCGCCCTGCCCGCGCGCTATCCGCAGCGCGAGGCGATCGAGGATCAAGCGCCGTGGGACGCCGCCTATGCCGACGCCATGCGCGAGGTCTTCCGCGCCAACCGCGACGACCTCGAGGTGCGCCATGTCTTCGCCGAGTCGATCATGAACCTGACCCCGTGGAAGATGTGGGACCTCGGGACCGGGGGCATCGCCGAGGGCGCCGGCACGGCGGAAGCGGTCGAGGTGCTGGAGAGCGCCCTTCGCGACATCCCCGCCTCGTGGAGCCACCCGGGGCTCCTCCATCTCTACGTCCACCTGATGGAGATGTCGCCTTTCCCGCAGCGCGCGCTGCGGGCGGGCGACCGCCTCCGCGATCTGGTGCCGGACGCCGGCCACCTGATCCACATGCCGACCCACATCGACGTGCTCTGCGGCCACTACCGCGACGTCCTCGTCTACAACCAGAAGGCGATCGCCGCCGACCGCAAGTTCCTGGCCCGCGAGGGAGCCCTGAACGTCTACGCGCTCTACCGCACGCACGACTACCACTTCGCGATCTACGGAGCCATGTTCCTCGGCCAGTACCGGGCGGCCATGGAGGCGGCGCAGGAGCTGATCGACACCACGCCCGAGGCGCTCCTGCGCATCCCCTCGCCGCCGATGGCCGACTTCGTCGAGGGCTACCTGCCGATGAAGCAGCACGTGCTGGTGCGCTTCGGCAAGTGGCACGAGATCATCGCCCAGGAGCTGCCCCGTGACCGGGAGCTCTACTGCTCGACCACCGCGATGATGCTCTACGCGCAGGCGGTGGCCCATTCGGCGCTCGGCCACATCGCCCAGGCCGAGGCGGCCCGGGCCGCGTTCCTCGAGGCGAAGCTGCGGGTGCCGGAGAGCCGGCGGGTCCACAACAACACCGTCCGCGACCTGCTGGCGGTGGCCGAGGAGATGCTGAACGGCGAGCTGGAGTACCGGCGCGGCAACCACGAGGTCGCCTTCGCCCATCTGCGCCGCTCGGTCGAGCTCGACGACACGCTGCCCTACGACGAGCCGTGGGGCTGGATGCAGCCGACCCGGCATGCGCTCGGCGCGCTGCTGCTGGAACAGGGCCGGGTCGCCGAGGCCGAGGCGATCTACCGCTCGGATCTCGGCCTCGACGGCAAGCTCAGCCGGGCCTGCCAGCATCCCGACAACCTGTGGAGCCTGCACGGGCTGCACGAATGCCTGACCCGGCGCGGCGAGACAATCGAGGCCCCCCTCATCAAGCAGCGCCTCGACCTGGCGCTGGCCCGATCGGAGGTGCCGGTGAAGGCCTCCTGCTTCTGCCGCATGAAGGTGGCGGCCTGAGCCCGGCCGCCATGAAGTTCGGTCTCTACGCATCGATCGCCAATCCGCCGCGGGGCGAGCAGCTCGACCGCTGCATCGACGAGGTCATCGCCGAGGCCCAGCTGGCCGAGGCCAGCGGGTTCGACTCCTGCTTCTTCGGGGAGCACCACCAGGACCACGACGGATTCCTGCCCTCGCCGCTGATCGTGGCCACCGCGGTGGCCGCCCGCACCACGCGGCTCCGCGTCGGCACCTCGGTGATCCTCCTGCCCCTCCATCACCCGGTGCACGTGGCCGAGGACGTCATCACGCTCGACCTCGTCTCCAAGGGGCGCGTCATCCTGGGGGTGGGCATCGGCTATCAGCCCGCCGACTTCCGTGCCTTCTCCGTGCCCATGGAGGGTCGCGCCGGTCGGTTCGAGGAGAGCATCGAGATCCTCCGCCACTGCTGGGCGGGCGAGTCGTTCTCGTTCCGGGGCAAGCACTACGTGCTCGAGGACGTCCAGATCCGTCCGCGCCCCTATCAGAAGTCGGGGCCGCCGCTGTGGATCGGCGCCAGCATCGACGCCGCCGCCCGCCGGGCCGGCCGGATCGCCGACGGCTTCGTCGGCACGCCCAGCACCGGGCTCACCAACGCGACGCATCTCGCCGACGTCTACAAGGAGGCGGCGCGCGAGGCCCGGCGGCCGGCCGAGGTCGTCCAGATGCGCGACGCCTGGGTCGCCCGGTCGCGCGCCGAGGCCGACGCGGTCTACGGCCCGCACGTGATGGCCGCCTATCGCTACTACTGGGAGAATCGCCTGGCCGAGTTCCGCAATCTCTCGGCCGGCTCGGAGTTCACGCTGGAGAATCTCGCCCCGGATCGCCTGATCCTGGGGGACCCCGACACCTGCATCCGAGAGTTCCAGCGCTGGCAGAAGGCGACCGGCGCGAGCACGTTCCTGCTGCGGCTCCGCCACGCCCATTCCGGCGGGCCGCCGCACGACCGGATCATGGAGGCGATCCGACTCTTCGGCGAGCGCGTCCTGCCGTACGTCTGACGTCTCAGCGGCAGACGTGGCGGATCAGCGCCGCAAGCGGTAGCTGGCACTCTACATCAGGCCGCCACCTCGCCGCCCGAGCAGTTCGCCTGCGCGATCAAGGTGATCGGCGGTACCGCCCATCGGAGTCGACCCACGATACTATCGGGTGGCGCGCCCCTTTTCGCGGGCCGTCTTCGGCCGGCCGCGCCGTTCGACGTGAGCCGCGCGTCGTGCAGGAACACTCGGGGCACAGGGAGGCAGGCATGGAGAGGACAGCCGTGCTCGGATTCGTCGGGCTCGGGGTCATGGGCGAGGCGATGTGTCGAAACCTGGCGAGAAAGTCGGGGGCCACGGTGGTGGCCTTCGACGAGCGGCCGGCGCCGCTCGCCGCGCTCGCCGCCGACGGCGTGCAGGCCGCGGCCTCGGTGGCCGAGGTGGCGCGCCGCGCGGAGATCGTCTTCCTGTGCCTGCCGGGAGAGCCCCAGGTGCGGGCGGTCTGTCTCGGCGCCGGCGAAGGCCTCGCCGCCCTGGTGGAGCCGGGCCAGACGGTGGTCGACATGAGCACCTGTCCGGTCGCGCTCGCGCGCGAGCTCCACCAGGCCTTCGGTGCGCGCGGCGCCGCCTTCGCCGACGCGCCCATCGCGCGAACCGCGCAGGCCGCCCGCGACGGCACGCTCAGCATCATGGTAGGTGGGGAGCCGGCGCTCTTCGCCCGGCTCCGGCCGCTCCTCGGGTGCATGGGTTCGGAGGTGACCCACTGCGGAGGCGTCGGCGCGGGCCAGGCGGTGAAGCTCATGAACAACATGGTGGTCGCCCAGACCGTGGTCGCCCTCGCCGAGGCCCTCGCGGTGGCCCGCGCCTCCGGCGCAGTGGAACCGCGCGTGTTGTTCGAGACGCTCGCCAAGGGGTCCGCCGACAGCTTCGTCCTCCGCAATCACGGGATGAAGTCGCTCCTGCTCGACCATCACCCCACGGAGGGCGCCTTCCCCACCCGGTACATCCTGAAGGACCTGTCTTACGCCATCCAGCTGGCGGAATCGGCGGGCGTCGCGCTCGAGCAGGCGGCCACCACACGGCGGCTGCTCGAGGCGACCGCCGCCGCAGGATGGAGCGAGGCCTACTACACGGCGGTGATCCGCATCATCGAGAAGCGATAGGCTCCGCGTACGCGTATCGGGTCGACCCCGTCTTCGAGGGCGCGCGCGGGGCCGGCAATCGTGCCGACGCCGTCCGCTGGCTACCGGCGCTTGGGTGCCGTGAGCTCGGCGGTGAGCAAGGTCAGGAAGGCCCGACCCGCCGCCGACAGCTCGCGCGTCCGCCGGTGGATCACCCCGATTGGCCGTCGAAACGGCCCCTCGATCGGCGACCGGGTCACCAAGGTGCGCGCGCGCACCTCCGCGACCAGCGTGGGAGCGGGCAGGAGCGAGACCCCGAGGCCCGCCTCCACCGATCGCTTGATGGTCTCGATATTGTCGAGCTCCATGGTGTAGCTGGCTCGCACGCCGTGGCGGCGCAGCAGACCATCGATCAGGCGGCGCGTGGGAATGTCTCGGTCGAAGCCGATGAACGGCTGTCCGTCGAGGGCCGACAGAGAGCATCGGGCCCGCCGCGCGATGGGATGGCTAGGCGCCGCCGCGATCACCAGCTCGTCGTGGCCCAGCGGGACGACCTCGAGCCCGGGTCGGCGGGCCGGCACCGCGACGATGCCGAAATCGACCTCACCGTCCAGGCAGACCGTGTACACCTCGTTGGTGCGCCGGTACGAGAGCCGGACGTTGACCCCGGGATGGTCGGCCAGGCAGCGCTTGATGGCCGGCGGCAACGTGTGGAGCCCTACGCTGTAGACCGTGGCCACCCGAACCGTCCCCGCCACCACGCCCGGACGCGCGCGCAGCCGCTGCTCGAGGACCCCCAGCCGATCGAGCAGCGGCTTTACCTCGTCGTAGAGTAGCCGCCCCGCGTCGGTGGCCCGCGCGCCGATGCGCGGCGCCCGCTCGATGAGGCGCCGCCCGTAGCGCCGCTCGAGCGCGCTGAGCTGCTGGCTCACCGCGGACTGCGAGACGAGGTTCAGCCGGGCCGCGCGGGAGAGGCTGCCCGTCTCGACCAGGTCACAGAAGGTCTTGAGGGTCTCCAGGTGCATCAATTAATAAGTTACGCTTAATCGCCATGAAAGGCGAATGCATGTGACTAATTAAACGGCCGCGTCGAGACTGGGGCCATGGACATGCTCGTGCGGCTCTGGCTCGTGCGGCTGTGGCGGTCGACGGTGGGGCGGAAGGCGCTGGTGGCGGCCTCCGGCCTCCTGCTCGGGATCTGGGTGGTCCTCCACGTGGCGGGCAACCTGACGCTCTTCTCCGGGCCTGCCGCGGCGGACGGCTATGCGGCGGCGCTTCGAACGACGCCGGCGGCGCTCTGGGCGGTGCGTGCGGGGCTCGTCGCCGCGGCCGTCGTGCATGTGGCCGGCGTGGTCTCGCTCGCGCGGGCGGATCGAGCCGCCCGTCCCCGGCACCAGGCCCCGGCCCGGCGTGCGTCCACCATGGCCGCGCGGACCATGCGAGTGGGCGGCGCGCTGCTGCTCGCCTTCGTCGTTTACCACCTGCTGCACCTGACCGTTGGTCTCTTCCACCCCGGGTTTCTCGCGGGCCACGTGTACGACAACGTGGTGCGGGGGCTGCGGCCAATCTGGGTCGCGTCGATCTACGTGGCCGCCGCCGTCCTGCTCGGCCTCCACCTCTTCCACGGCCTCTGGGCCGCGGCCCGCAGCCTCGGCGTCTGGCCCGAGGGCGCGGCACGGCGCCGGCGGCCCGCCGTGGCCCTGGTCTCGGTCGCGGTGGGGCTGGGGTTCGCGTCCGTGCCCCTGGCGGTGCTGGCGGGGTGGCTCCGATGAGACCCGCGCTCACCACTCATGCCCCGACCGGACCCCTGGCCACGGCCTGGGAGCGGCACCGGAACGAGCTCGCGCTGATCGGACCCACGCGACGCCGTCTTCACTCCGTCCTGGTGGTGGGCGCGGGGCTGGCGGGTGCCTCCGCGGCCGCCACCCTCTCGGAGCTGGGCTACCGCGTGCGCTGCCTCGTCTTCCACGACTCGCCGCGCCGGGCCCACAGCGTGGCCGCCCAGGGCGGGATCAACGCGGCCAAGAACTACCACAACGACGGCGACAGCGTGGAACGGCTCTTCCACGACACGCTGGAGGGCGGAGACTTCCGCTCGCGCGAGACCAATGTGTATCGGCTGGCCGAGCTCTCCGCTCGCATCATCGATCACGCGGTCGCCCAGGGGGTGCCCTTCGCTCGAGAGTACGGCGGCCACCTCGCCAATCGCTCGTTCGGCGGCGCGCTCGTGTCACGGACGTTCTACGCGCGCGGGCAGACCGGCCAGCAGCTCCTGCTGGGCGCGTATGGCGCGCTGGCGAAGGAGGAGGCCGCGGGCGGTGTGACGGTCCTCGCGCGGCGGGAGATGCTCGATCTGATCGTGGTGGATGGGCGCGCGCGCGGAGTGGTCGCGCGCGACCTGATCTCCGGCACGCTCGAGGTACACCTCGCGGATGCGGTGGTGCTGGCCACCGGCGGCTACGCGAACGTCTATTTCCTGTCCACGAACGCCAAGGCCTCCAACGCCACCGCGATCTGGCGGGCGCACCGCCGCGGGGCGGCGTTCGCCAATCCCAGCTTCGTGCAGTTTCATCCCACCTGCATTCCCGCGGCGGGCGAGCACCAGGCGAAGCTCACCCTCATGTCGGAGTCCCTCCGGAACGACGGGCGGCTGTGGGTGCCGCTCCACGCGGGCGACGATCGGCGGCCCGAGGCCATCCCGGAGACGGAGCGCGACTACTTCCTCGAGCGCCGTTATCCGCGCTTCGGCAACCTGGTGCCCCGCGATCTCGGCACGCGCGCGTGCAAGGCCCGGTGCGACGACGGTCGCGGGGTCGGGCCGGGCGGCCGGGCCGTCTACCTGGATCTCACCGAGGCCGCGGGGCGGCTGGGCGGCGACGTGCTGCGCGAGCGCTACGGCAACCTGTTCGAGATGTACACGCGCATCACGGGAGACGATCCGCTTCATGGCGCCATGCGCATCGCTCCCGCCGCGCACTACTCCATGGGCGGCCTCTGGGTCGACTACGACCTCATGAGCACGATCCCGGGCCTGTTCGTCATCGGCGAGGCGAACTTCTCGGACCAGGGCGCCAACCGCCTGGGCGCCAGCGGGCTGATGCAGGGCCTGGCCGACGGCTACTTCATCCTGCCTCACACTCTGGCCGGCTACCTCGACGGGGCCCGACTGGCCGCGGTCGCCGAGGACGGCCCGGAGGCGCGGCGGGCGGTCGCGGACGCGCGGGCGGGTGTGGGTCGGCTGCTCCGCCAGGCCGGCCGGCGCACCGCCACCGACTTCCACCGCGCGCTGGGCCGCATGATGTGGGAGGCGTGCGGGATCGAGCGCAACCGAGCCGGGCTCGCCAACGCGGTCGACGAGGTGGCCGCCCTGCGCGAGGCGTTCTGGGAAGACCTGACCGTTCCCGGCGAAGCCGGCGAGCTGAACCAGGAGCTCGAGCGCGCCGGCCGGGTGGCCGACTTCCTCGAGCTGGCCGAGCTGATGTGCCGCGACGCGCTCATCCGCGAGGAGTCCTGCGGCTGCCACTTCCGCGTGGAGCACCAGACCGCCGACGGCGAGGCGCGGCGCGACGACGACCGCTTCGCCCACGTCGCGGCCTGGATGCCCGCCGCGCCCGGGCGGGCGCCCGAGCGCCTCGTCGAGCCGCTCGAGTTCGACTCGCTCACGCTCCATGAGCGGTCGTACCGGTGAGGGCCCGATGAAGATCACGCTCCGTGTCTGGCGCCAGCGCGACGCGCGGGACGCGGGCGCCTTCGTCCGCTATGCCCTCGACGACGTGGATCGGGACGCGACTTTGCTCGAAGTGCTCGATGGCCTGAACGAGTGGCTGGTGGCGACCGGCGAGCCGCCGGTAGCCTTCGACAGTGATTGCCGGGAGGGCATCTGCGGGGCGTGCGGTCTCGTCGTGGACGGCCGGCCACACGGGCCGCTCCCGCGCACGACCACGTGCCTCCTCCCGATGCGCGCCTTCCGCGACGGCGCCACCGTCACCCTGGAGCCTTTTCGGACCGGCGTTTTTCCAGTCGTGCGCGACCTCGTGGTGGACCGGGGCGCGCTCGACCGCGTGATGCGGGCGGGCGGCTACGTGTCCGTCCGCGCGGGTAGCGCGCCCGAGGCCAATGCGGTGCCCGTCGCGCGCGCGGTCGCCGAGCGCGCGCTCGATGCGGCGGAATGCATCGGCTGCGGCGCGTGCGTGGCCGCCTGTCCCAACGGGTCCGCTGCCCTCTTCGTGGGGGCCAAGCTCACCCACCTCGGGCTCTTGCCCCAGGGCCAGCCCGAGCGCGCACGGCGCGCTCGCGCCATGGTGGGCGCCGCCGACCAGGAAGGCTTCGGCGGGTGCTCGCTCCACGGCGAGTGCGAGGCGGTCTGCCCGAAGGGCATCGACCTCGGTGTCATCTCGCGCATGAACCGCGACCATCTCCGCGCCACGCTCGCGACGGGCCCGGATGTCCGCGGCACCGGCGGGGTGACCCGGCCCCCTTGACATTGATGTGCCTTCCATCCCAGAGTGTCGGCAATCTCAGGCCCGATTTCCCACGTGCCAGGTCGAAGAGCACGGAGGAGCAGCCTTCCGCAGGACGACCGTCGCCGACCCTGAGCCCCTCGCCCCGGGGTGAACGGCTCAGTGGCCGCCCGCGACGATCCGGACGAGACCGCCCGAACCAACCAGGAGGCCTCCATGGACAAGTGCCGCAACTCCACCGCCCCCACTCGCCGTGATCTCCTCAAGCTCGGCGCCGCGGCGGTCGCGGCCGGAGGCGCCATCGCGGTCACGGATCTGGCGGCTCCGCGCCCGGTCCTCGCCCAGACGCCCAAGCGGGGCGGCGTCCTTCGTCTTGCCCACCAGCTCGATCCCGTCGGTCTGGACCCGCATCAGACCATCTCCTTCGCGACCATGATCCCGCTCTCCTTCATCTACAGTCGCCTCATGAAGGTCAAGGCCGGGCCGATGGTGAAGCCGGGCACCTATCCGGTGGAGACGGACCTGGCCGAGTCGTGGACTCAGCCCAGCGACACCACCTACGTCTTCAAGCTCAGGAAGGGTGTCCGCTGGCACCCGAAACCGCCCGTCAACGGTCGGGAGCTCACCGCCGAGGACATCAAGTACACGTACGAGCGCTTCCTCACCATCAAGGGCAATGGCAACCGGCCCGTGCTCGAGATGGTGGATCGCATCGAGGCGGTGGATCGCTATACCGTGAAGTTCACCCTGTCCGAGCCGTTCGCATGGTTCATGGACGCCCTCGCCGCCACCTCGACATGGATCGTCGCGAGGGAGGCGGTGGAGAAGTTCGGCGATCTCAAGAAGGCGGAGGCGGCGGTCGGCACCGGGCCGTTCATGCTCGAGCGCTACGAGCCCAACGTGCGCATGACCTTCGTCCGCAACCCCCACTACTTCGTGGCGGGCCTCCCATACGTGGACGGGGTCGATCTCACCATCGACGCCGACCCGGCCTCGCGCTTCTCGGGTTGGCTGTCGGGAAAGTACGACTTCGGACCCGAGTACCAGCAGGTCGTCCGGCGCACGGATCTCGACATCGCCCGGCCCCGCAAGCCCGGCCTCCAGACGGCGGAGTACGTGTGGTTCACGGGGGGCTACACCGCGGTCAAGCTGGACCAGGAGCCCTTCAAGGACGTGCGCGTGCGCCGGGCCATGGGGCGCGCGAGCAACTGGCGGGAGTTCCTCGAGTCGAGCCCGCACGCCCTTGGCCAGGGCGCCCCCAACATGGCGGTGCCCGCGGCCTCGGCGGAGTGGGCCATCCCGCTCGCCGAGCTGACGCCCGAGGGACGCGAGCTCTACGAGCAGGACATTCCGGCGGCCAAGCGGCTCCTCGCCCAGGCCGGCTATCCCAACGGGTTCAAGGTGCCGTGCGAGAGCACGGCCGGCTACGGTCCCGACTACGTGGACCGCATGAGCATCGCGCTCAAGAACTACAAGGCGGCGGGGATCGACACCGACCTCAAGCTCAAGGAGTACGGTGCCTACATCTCCAGCACGATCTACGGCAAGTTCGACAAGATGACGTTCGGGCTGCGGGGGGCCTGGATCGACCCGGACGCTTACCTGTACCGGGCCTTGATGCCGGGCCAGCCACTCAACGCCGCGGGAGTCGACGATCCCAAACTCACCGAGATGCTTCGGCTCCAGCGGCGCACCTTCGACGAGAAGAAGCGCCGCGATCTCCTCTTCGACATCCAGCGCCACGCGGCGCACCACGCCTACTATCTCTACGACGCCTCGCAGAAGGTCGTGTCGGCGTGGGAGCCCTACGTGAAGAACTACGGGCCGAACAACGGCTTCGACTACGGCGGGCGGATGGCGGCCGTCTGGCTCGACCGGTAGCCCCGACGTCCACCGGAAAGGAACCCACCATGACCGCGACCAAGGGCTT
>Ga0207665_10002746_pt1 | contig 11805 bp, 9 predicted proteins | sample LARL112metaG_FD_184351 | JGI IMG/M metagenome (GOLD analysis project Ga0207665, IMG submission 184351) | Corn, switchgrass and miscanthus rhizosphere microbial communities from Kellogg Biological Station, Michigan, USA - LAR L11-2 metaG... | ecosystem: Host-associated > Plants > Roots >...
CGCGCGGAGCAGACCCGGGCGGCCATCGTGCGCTCGGCCATGCGGCTGTTCCGGGAGAACGGCTACGAGGCCACCACCATGCGGGCGATCGCCCAGGACGCCGGGGTGTCCACCGGCAACGCTTACTACTACTTCGGCTCCAAGGAAGAGCTGGTCCAGCAGTTCTACACGGCCAATCAGGCGGAGCACATCGCCGCCTGCCGGCCGCTGCTGGACCGCGAGACGGACTTCGCCGCCCGGCTGCGCGGCACGCTGCGCGCACTGATCGGCGTGTCCATGCCCTACCACGAGTTCGCCGCGCGGTTCTTCAAGCATGCGGCCGAGCCGGCCAGCCCGCTGAGCCCGCTGAGCAAGGAATCCAGCCCGGCCCGGGAGGCGGCGATCGCGCTGTACGGCGAGGTGGTCGACGGATCGGGGCTGCGCATCGACCCCGAGTTGCGCGCCCAGCTGCCCGAGCTGCTCTGGCTGTACTCGCTGGGAGTCATCCTGTTCTGGGTGCACGACACCTCGCCGGGCTGCGCCAAGACCTACCAGCTGATCGACCGCACCGTGCCGCTGGCCGCGCGGCTGGTGGCGCTGGCCCGGATGCGGCTGCTCCGGTCGACCGTGCGCGACGTGACGTCGCTCATCCAGGATCTGCGCGGCTGACCGCTGGGCGGACGCGGTTAAGGTGGCGCCATGGCCGATCGCAAGGAGATCATCGAGGCCGCGGGCCGCGAGGTCAGCGTGTCCAATCCGGGCAAGGTGTTCTTCCCGCGGACCGGGCACACCAAGCTCGACCTGGTCCGTTACTACCTCAGCGTGGCCGACGGGGCGCTGCGCGGCGTGGCCGGGCGGCCCATGGTGCTCAAGCGGTTCGTCAACGGCGCCGAAGGCGAGGCGTTCTTCCAGAAGCGGGCGCCGCAGTCCCGCCCGGACTGGATCGACACGGTGGAGCTGCGCTTCCCGTCCGGCCGGGCCGCGGTGGAGGTGGTCCCGTGGGACGCCGCCGCGCTCGCCTGGGCGGTCAACCTGGGCTGTATCGACCTCAACCCGCACCCGGTCCGGGCCGACGATCTGGACCACCCGGACGAGCTCCGGGTCGACCTGGACCCGGTGCCCGGGGTGGAGTGGCCGCAGATCCGTCAGGTCGCCCTGGTCGCGCGGGACGTGCTGGCCGAGCATGGGCTGACCGGCTGGCCCAAGACCTCCGGCTCGCGCGGCTTCCACATCTACGCCCGGATCACCCCGGACTGGGACTTCAACCAGGTCCGCCAGGCGGCCGTCGCCCTGGCCCGGGAGGTGGAGCGCCGGGCACCTGGCCTGGCCACCGCCAGGTGGTGGAAGGAGGAACGGCACGGGGTCTTCGTGGACTACAACCAGAACGCCAAAGACCGCACCGTCGCCTCGGCGTACTCGGTCCGGCCCACCCCGGACGCCCGGGTGTCCACCCCGCTGGCCTGGGCGGAAGTGCCGGACTGCCAGCCAGAGGCGTTCACCATCGACACCGTGCCGGACCGCTTCGCCCGCCGCGGTGACCCCTGGCAGGGCATGGACGAGTCGGCCGGGTCGCTGGAGCCGCTGCTCGCGCTGGCCGCGCGGGACGAAGCGGCCGGGCTGCCGGATGCCCCGTGGCCGCCGCACTACGACAAGCAGGCCGGGGAGGCGCCACGGGTCCAGCCGTCCAAGCGCCGGGCCAGCGGCCCCGCCGCCGGGACGCCCAGCGCGCCGGCGGAGTCGGGCGGGCCGCGCGGCGGTACCGGCCGCCGCCAGTCCACGATGCCGCTCATCGAGGTGGCCCGCGCCGCCACCAGGGACGAGGCCATGGCCGGGCTGGATCGCTGGAAGGACCGGCACGCCGATGTGTGGCCCTACCTGGCCCCCGCTGACGTGCTCGTCGACTCGATGCGCGGGCGCAGTTCCACCTGGACCCGGATCAGGCTGAACCTGCGCAACGTGCCCGCGGCCCAGCGACCGCCCCAGGAGGCGCTGGAAGTGGACTACGACCCGTGGGCCCGCGCCCGCGGCCGGCCCGGTGGATAGCGCAGCCGCTGAGACCTATGCCCGGCTGCTGGCCGAGACCGAGCTCCGCCGGGCGGTAACGTCCCCCGGCCTGCGCGGGCTGGACCCGGGCGGCCGGCTGACCGGGCCGGCGCCGGACGAGGAAGGCCTGCTCCGGGTCAGGGCGGTGGTCAGTGCGCTGACCCACGTCGGCGTGCTGACCGAGGAAGCTGGCCGGTCCGTGCTGGGTGACCTGGCCGCCGCGCTCGCCCTGCGCGGGCGGCACGCCCCGGGTGCCCTGCTCAGCCCGGCGCCGGCCGGCGGGCCTGCCGCGGCGCCGCCGGCCGGCCCGCGGCCGGCCGCCCCAGCTGGCGGCTACCGGGCCATCCCGGTCGGCGCGGTGCTCCCGGCTGACCTGGATGGCTACCAGGGCGAGGTGCATCTTCAGGCGCTGGTGCTCGCGCCCGGCCGGGCCGCGATCGTCACCTGTTTCGTCAGCACCTGGCGGGACGCGCCAGCCGGCCCGGCCGGGGCCCAGCCCAGCTTCCCGCCGTTCGGCGGTTCCGGGCTGACCGACGACCGGGGCCGGCCCTACCGGCTGAGCTTCGAGGCCGGGGCGGGCGGCTGGCAGGAACCCGGCGTGCTCGACATCTCCCCGGTCCCGCCGGGCGGTACCCAGTGGCTGGACCTGCCCACCGGTTCCGGGCCGGTGATCAGGATCAGCCTGGCCGGGGCGGGCCCGGCCGCCCGGGTCAGCAGGAGGCGCATCACCCCACTGTCGGTGGGTGAGCGGCTGCTCGCCGCGGTCGCGGAGACCATGCTCGGCGGCGGCCCGCTGGCCGGCGTCGAGGCGACCCTGCTGGCCGCCAGCCTGGCCGACGTGGTGGCAGCGCTGGAAGCGGTGCGGGCCCTGCCGCCGGGCAGCCGGGTCGCGGCCCGGCTGGCCGCGCTGTGCCAGCGGCGGGCGATCGAGGTGCGCGGCCCGCTGGCCAGCCAGGGCCAGCGGGTACGGCTGCCCGCGCCGTGGGCCAGCGTGCTGGGCCACAGCCAGCGCTGGGACGGCTGGCCCGGGGTGGCCCCGGCCGCGGCCGTCCTGCCCGAGATCGACGGCGCGCGGTTCGTGCTGGCCGGGCTGTCGTCCTGGGAGCGCCAGGCGTCACTGCAGATGTTCGCCTGGGGCTGGCCGTGGCCACCGCGCGGGATGCAGCCGCCGTTCTCCTGGTGGGCCCGGGATAACACGGGCCGCTGGCACGTGGGCCGGCCCAATCCGCACAATGTGGTGGCCGGGACGTTCCAGCTGGAGCTGACGCCACCGCTGGACCCGGCGGCTACCGCCCTGCACATCATGGTCACCGGCCGGGCCAGCCGGGCCAGCGCCACCGTGCCGCTGGACTGGACGCGGTGGCCGGGCTGAGGTGGCACTCGTGGCCCAGCCGGGCCGTTGTGCTGAGGTGGGCGGCGGATGGAGGTGGGCGTGACACCAGGCGCTGGCCCGGGCGCGGCCGAAACCTACCTGCGGCTGCTGGCCGAGACTGAGCTGCGCCGGTCACTGGCCTATCCCCGGTACCAGCCACCGGAGCCGCGCGGCCGCTGGTCGCCGGCCCGGGCCGCGGCCGCGGTGTTCTCCCCGCCCGCAGCCCGCCTGTCGCGGGCGGTATGGCTGGTGTGGTCGGCCCGGCCGGACCGGGTCCTTCCCGTGCAGGTGACCCAGTCGGCCGCGGCCCAGGCGGCCAGCACCGCGCTGGGCGCCGTGGGACAGCGGGCCGCCTCTGCGGCCGCGGCCGCCCGCCCAGCCGCAGAGTCGGTGCTGTCCCGCCTGGCCTGGGCGGTGGGTGAGGTCCGCTGGCGGTCGCACCGGGCCCGCTGGGTCATCACGCGCCGGCGGCCGGGCCGCCCATGGCACCACGGGCAGCAGGCCATGATCGGGGTGCACCACGTGGACCAGGCGGCCAGTGCGCTGGTGACCGCGGAGGCGATCAGCGGGGCCACGGCGCACGCGGTGCTGGCGGAGCTGACCGGGGCGCTGGCCGCCCGGGCCAAGATCGGCGCAGAGCAGGCAGCTGGGCTGGGGCCCGGCTGGTCACCGGGCGGGGCAGCGCCCGTGCCGCCGGCCGGCCCGGTGCGGGCGGTGCCGGTGGGCTTGGCTGTGCCACTCGGACCGGACGGCAGTCTGGGCAGCGCCCGGGTACTGACCGTGGTACTGGCCCCGGACCGGACCACCCTGACCGCCGTCGCCCGCCTCACCAGCACCGACGCAATCCACGGCCGTCCCCGGCCCGGAAGGTTCCCGGATCCGCCGGCCCACGACCTGAGCGACCACCTCACGGTCACCGATAGCCAGGGAACCCACTGCCAGGTGACCGGCTCGACCGGGCAGGCGAGCGACGACACCTGGTCCATGACGTTCGACCTGCATCCCTTCCCGGTGCCGGCCGCGCGGTGGCTGGACGTTACGATCGCGCCCGGAGCAGCCCCGGTCCGGGTGGACTTGCCGGCCAGGGGTGCGGGCCAGCCGCCCCGCCCGGGTCTGGCCCGTGGCGGCCCAGGCACCGGCGCCCCCCGCCTCGGCGCTGGCCGCCCAGCCGACCGCCCGCTGGATGCCCTGGCCGAGCACTTGCTCACCCACGCGGCCCGGGGCGGCCCGCCCCGCCCGGACCTGCTGTCCGCGCTGCCCGGCATCGCCGCGGCCCTGCAAGCCGCCGGGGTGCTGGCACCGGGCTCGGCCGCGCTCGGCCGGCTCGCCGCCCTGGCCGACCGGCTCGGCGTGCCGTTCCCGGCCAGTCTCCGGCCACTGGCCGGGAACGCCGGTCTCCCGGCTGCGTGGCTGAGCGTGCTGGACCGGCTGGGCCGGGCCGACGGCCCGCTCCGGGATGCCCCGGTGGCGGCGGTGCTGCCCGAGGTGGACGGCGCCCGGTTCGCGCTGGCCGGGCTCCGGTCGGCGGCGGACTCGGCCACCGTGCACGCGCTGGCCTGGGGGTGGATGCCTGATCACCGTGCCCTGGACGGCGGGCGCTTCTCGTGGTGGGCCCGGGATGACGCGGGTCGCTGGCAGCTGGCCGCCCTGGACGGCCACAGCTATGGCGCCGGCCAGGTCGACGTGGACCTGCGATTCATGCCACCGGTGCATCCCAGCGCCCGGTCGCTGGACATTTTCCTGGTCGGGCCGGCTAGCCAGGCCACGGTCACGGTGCCGCTGGACTGGGTGGCCACCGGATGAGCGCGGGCAGCGGCGAGACGTACCTGCGCCTGCTGGCCGAGGCTGAGCTGCGCCAGGGCCCGGTGCTCGCTGGCCCCGGGCCGCACATTCACCGGATGTGGCTGGCCGCGACCGCCCTGGCCGCGGCCCGCGCCGTCGACCCGGGTGCCGCCTGGCAGGTGCTGGCTGACTTCGAGATGGCCGCCAGGCTGCGCAACGGTGACGCCCGCGCCATACTCCGCAGCGCCCACCCGCCGCACTGGGCGCGGTGGGCCCGCCCGGGCCCGCCAGCGGCCGGCGGCCCGGCGGCGGCGCCGGCCGCCATCCCCATCGGGGCGACGCTGCCGCTGCCGCCCGAGCGGGAAGGCTGGTACGGCGAACTGCAGCTGCTCTGCCTGGCCCGCACCAGCGCCCAGGCGGCGATCACCGTCGCCACCCGGTGGGTGGGTCAGGCCCGCCGGTCAGCCACGCCACGGCCCCAGCATGCCCCGTTCCATCAGGTCGGCGCGCTTGACGACAGCGGCACCAGCCACCCAGGGGCGCTGTGGGACATGGGCATCGAGGATGGCCGGGAATGGTGGGACTGCCATCTCGGGCTGACCCCAGCGCTGCTGGCCGGGACCCGCTGGCTGGAGGTAGGCCCGGGAGTGGGCGGCCGGTGCGTCCGGGTCGACCTGGCCGCGCCGGGCCCGCCACCGGTGCCGGTGTCGGTCCGGCCCACCGAGCCGGCCAGCACCGCGGCCCGGCTGCTGGACCGGGCGGGCGAGGAACTGCTGTGCCACGGGCCGGACAGCCTGGCGGGCGGCCTGCCGCTCGGCCCCCGGATCGCCCTGCTGATCCAGGACCTCACCCGGTCGGGCGCACTGCTCGCCGATCACCCCGCCGTCCGGCGGCTGGCCGCGCTTGGCTGGCGGCTGGGCGTGGACCTGGGGGCAGGCAGCTACCGGGACGGGGCGGGCAGCCGGGCCCCGGCCGGGCGGCTGCCCGCCGCGTGGGCCAGCGTGCTCATCGACGGCGGTACCCGGGACGGCCCGGCCGGGGTGGCGCCGTTCGCGGCCAGCCTGCCCGAGATCGACGGGGCCCGGCTCGCGCTGGCCGGGTTGCGCTCAGCCCGGGATGGCATGACACTGCACGTCATGGCGAGCGGCTGGGCGCCGCTCGGCCTGGGCTGGCTGGTGCACGGTACCCCGGCCGGCCACGAGCCTCCCGACGTGTCGCTGTCCTGGCAGGCCCGTGACTCGGCGGGCCGCTGGCACCTGGTCCGCGGCACGAACTGGGGCAGCAGGCAGGGGATGATCCAGATGCACCTGACACCGCCGCTGCACCCGTCGGCCAGCTCCCTCGAAGTGATCATCTCCGGCACCCGCAGCGAGATCCGCGCGGCCGTGCCGCTGGACTGGATGGACGGGGGGCCGCGGTGAGTGCGCCGTGGTGGGCCGCGCTCCGGCCGGCCGAGACGCGGATCAGCTGCGGCACCGGCCAGCACGTGCTGCGCTGGGCGGATGGCCGGCTGGCCGCGGCTGACCATCCGGACGCCGAAGGCGAGCTGGTGCTGGCCGCGCTGGGCGGGGACAAAGCCGAGTGCGTGGCGGTCGCGGAGGCGTGGGGCGCGCACCACGACGACCTGGACGTGCTGGCCCTCGGTCCCCGCTCCCCGGCCGACGAGCTCGCCGTCACCTGGGACATGGTGCGGGACCTGCGCTCGGTGCTGGGCCACCGGATGGGCCGGATGGGCGGGCGGGCGGCCTCCGGGTGGATGCACTCCGGGGCGGCTGGCCGGCCCCCGGTCAGCCGCCTGGCCGTGCAGCGGATCAGGTCCATGCCCATGCGGCACCTGTCCCCCGAGGCGGAGCGGGCCCAGGCCCGCCGGGCCGACCTGCTGTCCCTGTTCGCTCTTGGCCGCGACTTCCAGCTGGCGCTGTCCGGCGAGGTGGCCATGGCCTGGTCAGCGCCCGGCTCCCCGGCCCCGGGCCGCGACCTGGCGGCCGCCCGGCCCGCACTGACCGCAGCGCTGACCGGGCGGCTGGCCCCAGCGGCCGCGGGCTGGCTGGGCATCGAGCCCGGCCAGGTCCACGCCGTCCCGCACGAGGGGGCTGGCTGGGGCCGCGCCGAGCGGGATGGGGCCGCGCTGCGCGCGGCGCTGCCGGCCAGCTGGCTGGCCCGGGTGTGGGCGGCGGGCTGCCCGGTCGTGGACGGCTACCTGATCGTGGACGTGCTGGACGGGGCCTGGCCCCGGGCCCGGGTGCGCGGGCTGCGCGAGCCCGGCGCCGAGCCGGTCGTGCTGAGCATCCGGCACGAGGGTGAACACTGGACTGTGGCAGCCGGGGCGAGCTGACCCGGACGGGCCGACCACCACTGGGAGCGAGCGTGAGCAAAGACGGCCGGCGCTTCGCCGGGGCGGGCAGCGAACGGCAGGCCGCTGCGGTCGAGGCGCTGGGCGTGGCGGTCGCGGCGCGGGTGCCGGTCCTGCTCTGGGGCGCCCCCGGCACCGGGAAAACGTCGGTCATCCGGGCCATGGCGGCCGCGATGGGCTGGCCGTGCGAGACCGTGATCGCCTCGATCCGCGAGCCGTCCGATTTCGCCGGGCTGCCGGTCGTTGTCGGCGAGGGAGTGCGGTTCGCGCCGCCCGCCTGGGCCCGGCGGCTGGCCGCCGCCGGGCGCGGCCTGCTGTTCCTCGACGAGCTGTCCACTGCTCCCCCGGCGGTGCAGGCGGCGCTGCTCCGCGTGGTCCTGGAACGGGTGGTCGGCGACCTGGAACTGCCCGCTGAGGTGGCGGTGGTGGCGGCGGCCAACCCACCCGAGCAGGCCGCGGATGGCTGGGACCTGTCCGCCCCGCTGGCCAACCGGCTGTGCCACCTGGCGTGGGACATCGACCCACGCGCGGTGGCCGACGGCCTGGCGGGCGGCTGGGCGGCACCGGAGGTGCCGCAACTGCCCGCCGACTGGGCCGCGGAGCTGGGCCTGGCCCTCGCCCTGGTGGCCGCGTTCCTGCACGCCCGCCCGGCGCTCGCGTGCGCCCCGCCCGACGATGCCGACGCCGCGGGCCGCGGCTGGCCCAGCCCGCGGACCTGGGAGATGGCGGCCCGGCTGTGGGCCGCGAGCGGCGCCGCGGGATCGGGCGAGGAGGCCCGCGCGGCCCTGGTCCGCGGCGCGGTCGGCGAGGGCGCCGGGGTGGAGTTCCTGGCCTGGCTGGCCGAGATGGACCTGCCCGACCCGGAGGTGGTGCTGGCCGATCCGGCCGCGTTCCGCCTGCCGTCGCGCGGTGACCGGGCCTACGCGGCGGTGGCCGCGGTGGCCGCGGTGGTCGCGGCCGACCCCACGCCGCAGCGGTGGACGGCGGGCTGGCAGGTGCTCGGCCGGGCGGCCCAGTCAGCGCCGGACGTGGCCGCCGTGGCCGCCCGCACCCTGGCCCGGTGCCGGCCGGACGGCGCCGCGCTGCCCGCCGAGGTCCACCTGTTCATCCCGGTGCTGCGGGACGCGGGGCTGATGACCTGATGAGCACCGAGCCGGCCCCCGGGGTGGCCGCGGGGCGGCTGTGGGCCGCGTCGCGGTTTCCCTACCTGGCCAGCGGGCTGTTCGGGGCGCAGGTAGTGGCCCGGCCGGGGATCGGCACGGTGTCGGTGGACGGGGAGTGGCGGCTGCACGCCGACCCGGAGCTGACCGCGGGCTGGACCGCGGCCCAGTTCGGCAGCGTGCTCGTGCATCACGTCTCCCACCTGCTCCGCGCGCACGGCGAGCGGGCCGTGGCGGCCGGGGTCGCCGACGAGGACGCACGGGCCTGGGTACGCGGTGCGGACGCCGAGATCAACGACGACCTGGTGCCGGCCGGGCTGGACCTGCCCGGCCGGCCGGTGCTGCCCCGGCATCTGGGCGCCGCGGACGGGCTGCTGGCTGAGCAGTACTTTGCCCCGGGCCCAGCGGCCGGCGAGGCGGGCTGGGAACTGGACTGCGGCAGCGGCGCCGACGGGCGGCCCCGGGGCTGGGACGGTGGCCCGCCCGGCCTGTCGTCGTGGCAGGCCCGGCTGCTGTGCCGCCAGGTGGCCCAGGAGTGTGTCCGGCACGCCCGGGAAGCCGGCCACGTCCCGGCCGGCCTGCTGCGCTGGGCCGAGCAGGTCCTGGAGCCCGTGGTCGACTGGCGGCGGGTGCTCGCCGCCGAGCTGCGCCGGGCGGTGGCCGACACCGTGGGCGCGGTGGACTACTCCTACCGGCGGCCGTCGCGGCGCGCCCCGGTGTCCGGCTCGGTGGTGCTGCCCGCGCTGCGCCGGCCGGTGCCCGAGGTGGCCGTGGTGTGCGACACGTCGGGCAGCATGACCGAGGATCTGCTGGCCGCCGCGCTGGCCGAGGTGGACGGGCTGCTGCGGTCCCTGGGCCTGGCCCGTCAGGTGCGCGTGCTGGCCTGTGACACCGCGGTCGGCCCGGCCCGCCGGGTCACTTCGGCCCGGCAGGTGGAACTGATCGGCGGGGGCGGGACGGACATGGGCGCGGGGATCGCCGCGGCCGCGGCGCTGCGGCCCCGGCCAGCCGTGACCGTGGTGCTCACCGACGGGTTCACCCCGTGGCCGGGCGCGCCACCGCGGGGCATCCGGGTGGTGGTCGCCCTGCTCGGCGACGAAGCGCCGGACGCGCCCGGCTGGGCCCGGGCCGTCCGGGTGCCGTCGGCCGCCGCCTGACCGGGCGGGGTGAGCACGGTCAGCGCGGCGGTGACCGCGAGCACCGTGGCCAGCGCGTACCCCTCCCACCTGGTCACCCGGGCAGGCCCGGCCGCTGGCGCGGCCGGGTCCGGCGCCCGGCCGAGCCAGCGGCGGCCCGCGATGGCCAGCGCGGCCACCACCGCGACCAGCCCGGCCTTGACGATGACGACGATGCCGTACGCCGTGCTCAGCAGCGAGCCGAGCGGGACCAGGACCAGCGCGCTGACCACCCCGGTCGCCGCGACCACGGCGAACAGCCACACCGCGGCGTTGGCGTGCAGCCGGACCAGCCCGCGCATCGCGGCAGGGTCGTGCCGCCAGGCCACCGCGGCCCGCAGGGTGTACAGCAGCATCCCGGCCCACATCACCGCGGGCAGCAGATGGGTGACGGACAGCAGGGCACCGCCGACCGGGACGATGCTCTCCGGGTGCGCCCGGACGGCCTCGGCCGCCGTGACCGCGAGCAGCGGCAGCACACTCAGCCCCGGGCGGCGCAGCCGGAGGGCGACCGCGGCCAGCGCGAACGCGGCACATTCGAGGCCGGCGATCTCCGTCTGGCCGGTGGTCAGCAGCGGTGCCACCGTGGGATGCAGCCGCAGTGCGAGCAGGTCGTGCCCGCTGGCCACCACGATGGCCAGCGCGGCCGTGGCGGCCAGGCCGAGCAGCGACGAGCGCAGCGCCCACGGCGGCGGCAGCGGCGCCGGGGCGGTGCCCCGGTACTGCCGGGCCAGGCCCCGGCCGGCCAGGCCGCCGAGCGCGCCGGCCAGCCCGGCGAGCATCAGCCAGCGCAGCACGGCGATGAGGCCCGCGGCGAGCACGGCGGCGGCCATGGTCAGCGGGCCGCGGGCACCGGCGGCCGGGCGGTGCGCCAGGCGGGGAGCCGGGTCGGGTCAGGGAGCACGGGCCACATCATGGCACCGGCCGGCCCGGGCGTGCGCCGCGGGCACCCCCGGCCCTGGCCGGCCGCCGGTCAGGCGGCGGGCGGGGCGAACCAGGGGTGGTCGGCCGCGAACAGGTACTGATCCGCGATGTGGTTGAGCACCCGGCGGGCCTGCCGGAACCGGTCGGCCACCTCGGCCACCACGTCCAGCCGCGCGGTCCGCACCGGCGCCAGCCCGCAGGCGGCCCGGTACCAGCGTGCGCCGAGCTGCTCGAGCAGCTCGATGGCGGGGATCGCGGCCAGCTGGTCATGCTGGGCGGCGGGCACCCGCGCGGCGCGCAGCAGCCGCCCGACGCTGGCCGGGCCGACCCCGTACAGGGTGGCGTAGTCCGGGAAGACCCCGGCCAGGAACAGCGACACGTCACCGAGCCGGCGGTACACGCCGGGCCGTTCCGCGTCCGGCACGCCGTCCAGCAGGCCGGCCAGGCGCACCGGGTCCAGCTCGCTGAACCGGCGGGTCCGGGTCCGGCCGCCACTGCCGCGGACCCGGTACCGGCCGCTGGCCACCCGGGTGAACGAGGCGAGCAGCTCGGCCAGGAACAGCCGCCGCGCCGGTGAGCCGATGAAATCCCGCAGCGCGGGCGCGTCGAACAGCGGGACCCGCTGCCGCGGCCCAGTGCGCTCCGTGACGTGGTCCATGGACGCCAGCTCGGTCGCGGTCCGGTGCACCGCGACCGCGAACGTCAGGAAGGGCGACACCGGGGCCGCCTGCCCGGGGCGGGCCCGGGAGGCGTCCTCGGCCAGGCCGAATACCGCCTCGAACACCCGTGGGTCACTGAGCAGGGCGGGGATGGCCCCGGGATCGCGGCGCAGCCAGCCCGCGTCAGTGTCCGCACCCGGTGGCCCAGGCGGGACGGTGCCGGGCGGCCCGGCCGGGCTGCCCCCGGCCAGCGAGGCCAGCAGTTTCAGGTCCGAGTCGGTGAGATGAGCGGCGTACTCGCTGCCGACAAGCGCACCATCCATAACATAAAGTTACTCCGCCCACGGCCAGACGCCAG
>Ga0207665_10002751_pt1 | contig 11793 bp, 11 predicted proteins | sample LARL112metaG_FD_184351 | JGI IMG/M metagenome (GOLD analysis project Ga0207665, IMG submission 184351) | Corn, switchgrass and miscanthus rhizosphere microbial communities from Kellogg Biological Station, Michigan, USA - LAR L11-2 metaG... | ecosystem: Host-associated > Plants > Roots >...
CTGGCGGCCAGGTCCGTGGATTCGCCCTGCACGGCGCCGAACGGCACGATCTGATCGACGAGCTCGTCAGCGGGCACGCCCAGCAGCGGCGATGCCGCTCCCGGCCAGAACCGTGCGCCCACGATGGTCAGGCCGGGAGGAAGGATCTCGACCTTGGCGCGGGTGAGCGGACCGACTAGCCATGGCGTGCCGCCGACCGGGCACTGGAGCTCGACGCCGCCGGTGGGCTGGTTGCGCTGCAGCACGGGCTCCGAGCCGGTTTGCTGGATCCAGACCGTCCGGACCCGCGCGGCCAGCGCGGGCAGCGGGAGGCGCTCGTCGTACGCCTGCGCGCGGTCCACGCCTTCAGCGTAGCCTGGAGTTTCTTCCGGGGTGCGACGTGCACGATTCGTTCAAGCCACCGGGCGCGGACCGCCCGTAGCGTCGACGCCATGACCGCTGACTCACCTGCCGCCAAGGGCAACGTCTTCACCGCACTGGCCGTCTCCGTCGACGGGTTCATCACCGGGCGCGATCCTGGTCCCGGGCAGGGGCTCGGCGACGGCGGGATGCTCTTCGACTGGTACTTCAACGGCGACACCGCGAGCAAGGTGTTCGACGGGTTCCGGCTGTCCGGGCCGAGCCGTGATCTGTTCGACGAGATCGCGGGGCGCATCGGCGCCACCGTGGCGGGCCGGAACACCTACGACGACTCCGACGGCTTCGGCGGGTCGGGCGGGCCGCACCCGACCGCTCCGCTGATCGTTGTCAGCCACCGCCCGGCGCCACCTGAGGCGACGGATAAGCAGACGTTCGTCACGTCCATCGAGGCCGGAATCGAGGCCGCCCGGGCGGTGGCGGGCGACCGGGACGTCGCGGTCATGGGCGGCGGCATCACCACGGCCGCGCTGCGCGCCGGGCTGCTCGACGAGGTGATCCTGCATCAGGTCCCCGTGCTCCTCGGCGCCGGCCGCCGCTTCTTCGGCGACCTGCCCGCCCACATCGAACTGACTCTGGTGGAGGCCGTGCCCGCGCCTGGAGTCACCCACCTGCGCTACCGGATTGAGGGAAAACATGCTTGAACCTGACGTGCGCCGTCTGCTCGGCACCACTGCCGTGGCGCATCTCGCCACGGTCCTCCCGGACGGGTCGCCGCACTCCGTCCCGGTCTTCGTCGGTGCCGAGGGCGACCGGATCGCGTTCTTCACTGGCCCCACGTCCGTAAAGGCAAGGAACTTGCGCCGCGACCCGCGCGTCGCGCTGTCGCTCACTGCGGCTGATGACCCTTTTACGCCCGTCGTTGTCCGCGGTCAGGTGGTCGAATGGATCGACGGTGACGCGGCCTGGGAGATCGTCGACAAGATCGCGAAGAGGTACATCGGGCAGCCCTACCCACGTGAGCAGGAGCGCGTCGTCGCCCTCATCGAGCCAGCGGTCCAGCGAATCGGCATGGGCTGACGCTGACGAGCGCTCCGGCTGGCCGGCGAACTCGTGCCAGGCGGCCGCCTGGGCATGACGTCACCTGGCCGCCTCCGCTCCGGCGCTGGCCCGCCAGTCCGCGATCCGCACGATAGTTTCCAGGTAGGCCAGGACGAACGGTCCGTACCGGTCCCGGAGCCCGAGCGCGGTCTGGCTCCAGGGACGGCCGCCGCCGGGCCGGAACGGCTCGAGGTCCACGGTCAGCATGGTCGCGGGCTGGCCGAGCAGCGGCGGGACATCGGTGACCGCTCCCTGCCGAAGGCCGAGCAGCATGCCTGTGGCGGCCTCGCCGGCAGGCGGCACGGCGCCGTCGCCCGGGTCGCGGACCCGGACGCGCAGCTTGCCGTGGTGCGCGAGCACCAGGTACCGCGCCAGGGCGGGGTCGGGCACGTCCGCCAGCAGGCCGCGTAGCGGGCCGTCGAGGATGAGCAGGGACGCAAGCTCGTGCCGGAAGGCGACGCCGCCCTCGAACCGCAGCGGCGCGTCGATGCCCGACTTCGCCCACGGGCGCCCGGCGGCGATCTCGTCCCGCTGCCCCTCCGGTGCCAGGCTGCACAGGGCGTCCTGCCAGATCGTGTGCGCCTTGCCCACATCGTGCAGGTACGCGGCCGCCACCACCGACCGCGCCGCCCCGTCCGGCAGTCCGGGCGCGGTCACGGACAGCAGGGCCGTGGCGTGGTCCCTGGTGTCCTCGCTGTGCTGCTCCAGCCGCACCCAGCCGCCATCCCCGGCCAGGCCGGACGGGCCGGCTACCGGGTCGATCGAAGGGCTTCCCGGCACCGGTCCGCTGGCGGCCGGATCGAACCCGGTGACCGGGTCGTAACCACCGTCATCCGCGCGGACCAGCAAGACCTCACCCGGCCGGGCCGCGGCCTGCGAGGTCATCTGGGTCCACTGGCCGAGCACCTGATCCATCCGCCAGACTGGAACGCCTCGCGCGAGGTCGCTGACCTGGCGCGGCGAGACCCGGCAGCGGAAGTCGGCTCCCGGAGCCCGTGCCTCGGCAGGCGGGGCACCCGCGGCGGAGTCCGCGGTCCACGTCACCCAGGCGAGCTGAGCGTCCGGTTCGTCACCATCCCGGACATATGGCGATATATCGATATCTGCGCCGCTCGGGTCCGGTGAGGTGTCGAACAAGGCGGCAAGATCGCTCCGGCGCAGCACCGGAACCTGGGTACCGGCGACGGCTGCATCACCGCCGAGCAGGTCCTCGCCGGTGACCGCGCGGCCGTCGAGGCGGGACAGCCCGGTGCTCGACGCGTCGATATCCGCCTGCCGGTACGGGTGCGGCCCGGGCGGCGGGACCCACCACAGCTCGGCGTCGGGCACCAGCCCGGTGCGGTTGCAGCGGCCAGCCCGCTGGACCAGCGAGGACCACGGCGCCGCCTCGGTGATCAGCACCGCCGCGCTGAGGTCGATCCCGGCCTCCGCCACCTGGGTCGCGACCACGATCCGGTCTTCCTGAGGATCGGTGACCGCGGCCATCAGGCCGGCTCGCTCCAGGGCACGGAACCGGGCGTGCAGCAGGGTGCACTCCGCCGGACCGCCGCGCAGGGCCCGGTACACCGCCTGTGCCGCCCCGAGCGTGTTGAGCACCACGAGCGTCAGCGTCCCGGGCCGGTGCCGGCGCCTGGCGGCCGCCGCGATCGCCTGGTAGTCACCGGGCCCAGCGGCCAGCCGCCTGATGGTCCGCTCCGCGCCGAGCCGCACCGCGAGTTCGCCGGTGCGCTCCCCGGGCAAGATCCCGACCACCGTGCCGCGCACGGGGTTGTCGACGGTTTCCAGCAGCCCTCCGGGCATCGCGGCCGACATGCAGGTCAGCCCGAACGGCTCGGCGGTGCGGCATTCATTCGCGAAGGCGGCGAGCTGGCGCAAGGTGGTGACGGGCTCCCGGCACAGCTGGCTCTCGTCGATCACCCAGTGCGCGCCGTTGGTGGCCAGCGCGAAGTCGATGGGGTACGAGGCCGTCCCGAGCCCGTACCCCCGGTTCAGCGCCTTGCTGACCAGGGTGTCCGCCGGGCCGATCACGATCGCGGGCTTGTGCATGTCCAGCCGCCACCGCCGCTGCGACTGCGCCGACACGCCGGCCGGCACGTGCAGCGCGACCAGGTCGGCCAGCCCGAGGTTCGCCAGCCACTGCGCGACCTCGCCCGCGACGTGCTCGGTCAGGCTCCGCGACGGCAGCGCGTACACCAGCCGCCGCGGCGTCGCGCCGGGGTCGGCGTGCAGCCGTCGCCACAGCCAGGCCAGGATGATCCCCGTCTTCCCGGTCCCGGTCGGCGCCTCTACCACGGACGGCAGCCCGTCCCGCGCGATCCGCGCCTGGAACCCGTAGGGCCGGCTGTCTGTCGCCGCCTGGAAGAAGCGATCGAATCCCTGCATGCGTGGCTCACGCCTTGCGGGCGACTCCGGCGCAGGCCATCTGCAGGACGGGGTGGTGGCGCACACCGGGAGTGCCGGGGTCGGGGCGCCAGTCGGGAACGAGGACCACGCCGGGCTCGATCAGCTCGAGGCCGTCGAACAGCTCCCTGATACGGGCCATCGTGCGGAACTGCGCCCGGCCGACGCCCGCCCGCATCTGCTCCTGCAAGGTAGCCGTGGCCGGGTCCTCGGTGTCCAGCAGGTGATGGATGAACACGTAGCTGCCGCGCGGCAGCGCGTCGTACAGCGCGCCGGTCACCCCGGCCGGGTCCTCGTCGTCCAGGACGTAGTGCAGGATGCCGCACAGCAGCAGGCCGACCGGCTGGTCCCAGTCCAGGTGATCCCGGACGGCCGGGTGGCTCAGGATGCCCGCGGGGTCACGCAGGTCGCCGTCGGCGACGAAGGTCGCCTCGTTGTCGGCGAGCAGCGCCCGGGCGTGGCTCAGCACGACCGGGTCGTTGTCGACGTAGACCACGCGGGTGGCGGGCTCGATCCGCTGGGCGATCTCGTGCACGTTCTCGGCGGTCGGCAAGCCCGAGCCGATGTCGAGCAGCTGCCTGATGCCGGCCTCGCCGACCAGGTAGCGGACGACGCGGCCGAGCACGTCGCGCTGGGCCCGCACCCCGATCTGGATGGCGGGCAGCGACGCGATCATCTGGTCGCCGACGGCCCTGTCCGCGGCGAAGTTGTCCTTGCCGCCCAGCAGGTAGTCGTAGACGCGGGAGACGTGCGGCTTGGTTGCGTCGAATCCGGGATCAGGCACCAGCTGATGTTAGCCGAGGTCCCGGGCGTCGTGACGGCACCGGCCTGCGTTACGGGGGACGGAGCGGGGGATGATGACCAGATGGACGCGGATGCGATCGTGATAGGCGCGGGGCTGGCGGGACTGGTCGCCACCGCGGAACTGGCGCGGGCGGGACGACGGGTGCTCCTCCTCGAGCAGGAGCCAGAATCGAACCTGGGCGGGCAGGCGTTCTGGGCGTTCGGCGGCCTGTTCATGGTCGGCACCCCGGAGCAGCGCCGGATGGGGATCAAGGACTCCCCCGCGCTGGCCTGGCAGGACTGGCAGGGCAGCGCGTTCTTCGACCGCGACCCTGACGACCCGGCGGGCGAGGACTACTGGGCGTCCCGGTGGGCCCGGGCCTATGTCGACTTCGCCGCCGGGGAGAAGCGCGCCTGGCTGCACGGCCTGGGGGTGCGCTGGTTCCCCCTGGTGGGGTGGGCCGAGCGGGGCGGCTACCTGGCCGACGGGCACGGGAATTCGGTGCCGCGCTTCCACGTCACCTGGGGTTCGGGTCCGGCCCTGGTGGCTCCGTTCGAGCAGCAGGTCAGGGAGGCGGCGGGCGGCCGGGTCGGGCTGCGGTTCCGGCACCGGGTGGACGCGCTCACCGTCACCGCCGGGAGCGTCGACGGGGTGCGGGGAGCGATCCTCGAGCCGAGCCCGGCCGCCCGCGGGACCCGCAGCTCGCGCTCCGTGATCGGCGAGTTCGAGCTGCACGCCCCGGTGGTGATCGTGACCTCAGGCGGGATCGGCGGCAATCTCGACCTGGTCCGCGAGCACTGGCCCGAGCGGCTCGGCCGCGCGCCGGAGCGGATGATCATCGGGGTGCCCGAGCACGTCGACGGCCGGATGCTGGCCATCGCCGAGCGGGCCGGCGGCCGGCTGGTCAACCGCGACCGGATGTGGCACTACACCGAGGGCGTCCAGAACTGGGACCCGATCTGGGCCGGGCACGGCATCAGGATCCTGCCCGGGCCCTCCTCGCTGTGGTTCGACGCGCGCGGCCAGCGGTTTCCCGCGCCGCACTTCCCCGGGTTCGACAGCCTCGGCACGCTGGGCGCCATCCGCGCCACCGGCTTCGACTACTCGTGGTTCGTCACCACCCAGAAGATCGTCGAGAAGGAGTTCGCGCTGTCGGGATCGGAGCAGAACCCCGACCTGACCGGCAAGGACATCAAGCTCACCCTGTCCCGGGTGCGTCCCGGCGCCCCGGCCCCGGTGGAGGCGTTCAAGCAGCACGGAGCCGATTTCGTGGTGGCCAGGACCCTGGCCGAGCTCGTCGCGGGCATGAACAAGCTGACCCCCGAGCCGCTCATCGAGCTGGCCGACCTGGAGCGGCAGATCACCGCGCGCGACCGTGAGATCGACAACCCGTTCACCAAGGACCTGCAGGTCATGGCGATCCGCAACGCCCGCCGCTCGCGCGGCGAGCGGCTGGCCAGGACCGCGGCGCCGCACAAGATCCTCGACCGGAAGGCGGGCCCGCTGATCGCCGTGCGGCTCAACATCTTGACCCGCAAGACGCTGGGCGGCCTGCAGACCGACCTGGCCGGGCAGGTCCTCGGCCGGGAGCCTGAGCACCAGCCGGTACCCGGCCTGTTCGCGGCGGGCGAGGCAGCCGGGTTCGGCGGCGGCGGGATGCACGGCTACCGGTCGCTGGAGGGATCCTTCCTCGGCGGCTGCCTGTTCAGCGGCCGCGAGGCGGGCCGGGCCGCAGCGCGCGCGACTGCCGGCTGAGCCGCCTGGCACCAGTCGCCTGGCACCCAGCCGCCAGTCACCCAGCCGCCAGTCACCCAGCCGTCAGGCGAACAGGCGCTGGAGCAGCTCGTCGATGGCGTCGGCGCCTTCCTTCATCGCCGTCTCCTTGTCCTGCGCCCTGGCCACCAGCAGCGCCACCTCGTTGACCGACGCCAGCAGGACGTGGGCGAGCGTGTCAGCAAGCTCGGGCCGCAGCTTGCCCTGCCCGGCGACGAGGTGCAGGATCGCCTTGATCCCGCCGAGGGCGTGCTGCTCTTCCATCGCGCGCCAGCGCTCCCAGCCGAGCACCGACGGCGCGTCGATCAGCAGGATCCGCTGGACCACCGGGTCACCCGCCAGCCGGATCCAGGCCAGGGACCCGGCGCGCAGCGCGGCCACCGGGCCGTCGGCCCCGGCCGCGGCGGCGAGGGTCCGCGCGCCGACGTCGGTCTCGACCTCCTCGGCCACGGCCTCGAACAGGGCCTCCTTGTTCGCGAAGTGGTGATAGAGCGAGCCCCGGCTGACCCCGGCCTCGCGCAGCACCGCCTCGATCGAGGTGTCCTCGTAGCCGCGCTCGGCGAACATGCGGGTGGCGATCGTGAGCAGCTGGCTCCGCGTCGCCTCCCCGCGGGCGACGTTCTTGTTCGGTCGGTCCATCACGGCTCCTCGCCCTACCCCGCCCAAAGCAGTTGACAAACCGACTGTCGGTTTGTTCTCATAAACCGACAGTCGGTCTAACAAGACTAGCACATTCACTAGGAAGGCGATCGTAATGCAGTTCCAGGAACTTGACGCGGCCCGGCGCAGCGTCACGACCCGCTCCGGCGAGATCAGCTACATCGACATCGGCCCCGCGGGGACCGGCCCGGCCGCCCTGTTCGTCCACGGCATCGCGACCAACGCCTACCTCTGGCGGAACGTCACCGCGCCGCTGGCCAGCCAGCGGCGCTGCATCGCCCTCGACCTGCCGCTGCACGGACGCAGCCCGGTGGCCGACGGGCAGGACCTGTCCCTGAGCGCGCTGGCCACCGTCGTCGAGGACTTCTGCGACGCGCTCGGGCTCACCGGCATCGATCTCGTCGCCAACGACACCGGCGGCGCCATCGCCCAGATCTTCGCCGCCCGGCACCCGGAGCGGCTGGCCACGTTCACCCTCACTAACTGCGACACCAGCGGCAACACGCCGCCCGAGTCGTTCAAGCCGATTGTCGAGCTCGCCGCGGCGGGCCAGCTCGCGCCGATCGCCGTGACGATACTCGATGACATCGACGCGGCCGCCAAGCAGGCCTTCGGCTCCGGTTACGAGCGCCTGGACCAGGTCGACCCGGCGGTCATCCGCTCCTACCTGGAGCCGTGGTGCGGGACCATGGAGCGTGCACGGCACTTCGAGCGGATGCTGGCCGCCCTCGACGACGCCGACCTGACCGCGGTCACGCCGCGGCTGCGGGAGCTGACCGTGCCCACTTTGGTGGTATGGGGCACCGGGGACGAGTTCTTCGACGTCTCCTGGGCTTACTGGCTGCGGGACACCATTCCCGGCACGACCCGCGTGATCACGGTTGACGGCGCGCGGCTGTTCTTCCCTGACGAGCGCCCGATGGACCTGGTGCCGCACCTGGAGCAGCACTGGGCCGCCGCGGTCCGGGCGTAGCGGTCCCCGTTCTCCCCGGCCCGACGGGGGCGCCGGGCGGAAAACGGCGGCCTGCCTGACGGTCTGACCGTCAGGCAGGCCGCTCACCGTGGCCTGGAGGGGCCATAACATCTGCTGGGATCCCCCGTATCCGGCGCCGGCGCCCGGCGGCACGGGATCGGCGGAGGTCGCGGTGAGACGGTAGTAAACGAGGGTCACGACCAGGGCGATGAACGGGGAGACCAGGGTGCCCGAGATGACCGAGCTCACCCCGTTGCTGAGCCAGTTCGGCAGCGCCACGAAGATCAAGCCGAGCACGATGTTCACCACCAGCAGGATGACCCACGTCAGGACCAGCGTGCCGAACACGTGCCAGCCGCGGCCGCGGACGAGTTGCTGGCTGCGCCCGAAGGACGCCATCGCCCCGCTTCCCTCCAGCACGATGACCGGCACGATCACCGCCCAGATCGTGATCAGGAACAGGCCGGGGACGATGAGCAGGATCAGCCCGATGGTGATCGCGATGCCGGCCAGGATCGAAGCGCCCGCGACGCGCCCTAGGTAAGGCGTGGCGGCGCGTACGGTCTCGCCCAGGGACAGGTCGGCGCGGCCGTCGCGCACGTCCTGAACCGCCTTGACCAGCGTCGCCTGGAGCAGGAAGGCCGCGACGATCCCGACCAGGGAACCGAGCAGCGCCCCGAAGACGCCTCCGATCAGCCCGAGCAGAGCGGCGATGACCGCCGCTATTAGGTAGATGACGAACGCGATGGTGAGCAGATGCCTGGCGAATGCCTTGTACATCTGCCACGCTTCGCCGAGAACACCCGACAGTGGATTCATGGCGGGATGGTACAGCGAAAATTCCTTCCGATGGGGGAAAGACGAGGCCTAATTCTCGATGCTTCATCGCAGCGTAAGGGCCCTTTCATCACACCGCTCTCCCGTGCCGCAGCTGACCTGGGCCACAGCGGCGCGGCGGCCGCCTGATATCGCTACGATTCTCCTGTCATGGGCGGAAATGATGGGCGCCCGGTCGTGGTTCTCGCCGACGATGACGGAGCGATCACGTCCAACCTGGCGCCATTCCTTGATCGAGCCGGATTCACCGTGCACATCGCGTCGGACGGGGAAGCCGCGCTCGAGCTCGTCGAGCGGCTCGATCCGGACGGCTGCATCCTCGACGTCCTGATGCCGGGACCTGACGGGCGGGAGGTGCTGCGGCGGCTGCGCGCGGCCGGCCGCTGGCTGCCCGTGGTGCTGCTGACCCAGGTGGGCGAGTCCGGGGAACGCGCGATCGCGCTCGACGAGGGGGCCGACGACTACCTCAACAAGCCGTTCGACCCGTACGAGCTCCTCGCGCGCCTGCGCGCGGTGCTGCGCCGCGCGCGGCCCGGGCGCAGGCCCCTGTCGGCGGCGCCGACGCTGCGGGCCGGGGACCTGCGGATGGACCGGGTCTCCCGCCGGGCCTGGCTGAGGGACGCCGAGCTGGTGCTCACGCCGAAGGCGGCGCTGCTGCTCGATTACCTGATCACGCACCCGGACGAGCTGCTGACCCGGGACCGGCTGCTCGAGGTCCTGTGGGGATTCGACTTCCCGGTCGGGACGCGGGCCGTGGACAACCGGATCGCGGAACTGCGGCGTGCGCTCGCCGACGACCCGGTCCGTCCGCAGTGGATAGCCACCATTCCCGGCCAGGGCTACCGGTTCGTGGCCAGGGTGGACGACGTGCGATGACGTGGCTGCTGCGGGGCTCGGGGTGGCGGCTGCTCGTTCCCCTGGCCGCGGGGGCGGCGCTGAGTGCCGCGCTCCAGGCGGCGGAGCCCGCGGCCCGGCTCTACGCGATGGTGTCGCCCAGCCTGCTGGCCGGGCTCGCCGGGCTGCTCGGCACTGGCGTCCTGGCCGTCGTGGTCGTGCTGCGCCGGCGGGCCGTCATCGCCGCGGCCGCGGCGACCGCCGCGGCGGTGCAGCAGGCCGCAGCCGCGGCCACGCAGGACCGGCTGCGCTTCCTCATGCGGCTCGACCATGAGCTGAAGAACCCGCTGACCGCCATGCGCGCGGGGCTGGCGAACATCGAGCAGGCGGGCGCGGCGGCCGGCTCCTGGGCTGCCCACGGCCGGTCGGCTGCCCTGGTCAGCGTGTCCGCGCAGGCGGACCGGATCACCCGCCTGGTGAGCGACCTGCGCAAGCTGGCCGACCTGGAGACCCAGGAGATCGAGACGGCGCCGGTCGACCTGCCCGGCCTGCTGTACGAGGTGGCCGAGGCGGCCGCCGAGATCCCGGGCGCGCGCGAGCGGGTCCTGCGGCTGTCGGTGCCGCAGGCCCCGTGGCCCCTGCCGCACGTCGAAGGCGACCGGGACCTGCTGTTCATCGCCATCCAGAACCTGATCTCCAACGCGGTGAAGTTCTCCGTCCCCGGTGACACCGTGGAGGTGCGCGCCAGCGAGGACGACCACTGGCTGCTGCTGGAGGTGGCCGACACCGGAACGGGCATCCCCGCGGACGAGATCGGGCAGGTCTGGCAGGAACTGGCCCGCGGCCGCGCCGCGCGCAGCCTCCCCGGGACCGGCATCGGGCTCGCGCTGGTGCGCGTCGTGGTCACCCGCCACGGGGGCAGGGTCGCTATCAGGAGCCGGGAAGGCCAGGGCACGGTGGTCAGCATCCGGCTCCCCGTGCGCCCCCTCTTACATCGTCAGCCGGTCAAGCCGCTGGAGGAGCTCGTGCGCGGCGAGTTCGATCTCCTTGTGCCGCCACTCGGCCGCCCGGTACATGCAGGCGATGATGCCCATCCGGTGGATGCGCCTGAAGTCCCCGTACACGAAGGCGTACCTGGCCTTGGTCTCGTCGGTGGCCCCCTCGGTCAGGCCGAGGTGCCAGCGGGCGTACTCTTCCCAGGAGTGCCGTTTCAGGTAGGCGTTCTGGTCGCTCGCGCGGGGCTGGACGTTCCCCCAGTCGCTGTCGAGCACGTACTGACGGCTGTCGATGAGGTGCTCGGCCTGCGCCACCGCGTCGGGGTTGACGGAATACTTGGCCATCACAGCATTCTCGCCTGCCGTTATGGTTATGAGTCGCCAGGGCCGGGAAGAGCGCATGTCCAGGCCTGGCCGATGCCGGGATCGAGCGAGCGGGGCGGGTGTCATGAGCAGGAGCGGGCTGCGGGCTGTCGTGATCGGCGCCGGGCTGGCCGGCCTGGCGTGCGCGGGCGACCTGGTCGCGGCGGGCGCAACGGTGCGGGTGCTCGAGGCGGGCGACGCCGTGGGCGGCCGGATGCGTACCGACCGGCAGGCGGGGTTCCTGCTCGACCGGGGCTTCCAGGTGTTCAACACGTCCTACCCGCAGGTACGGCGGCGGATCGACCTGCGTTCCCTCCAGCTCCGCCCGTTCACCCCGGGCATGCTGCTGCACACCAGCCGGGGGCGGCTCCGGTTCACCGACCCGACCAGGCAGCCGCGGCGGGCCGCCGAGGCCGTGACCGGCCACCTGGCGCGGCCACGGGACATGGCCGCCCTGACGCTGCTCACCACCCGCGACGTGCTCGCGCCCGCCAGCCGGATCAGGCACCGGCGGGACCAGGCCACGCTGACCGCGCTGCGGCGCGCGGGCATCTCCGGCGAGCTGATCGAGCGGCTGTTCCGGCCGTTCCTGGCCGGCGTGTTCCTGGAAGACGAGCTGGAGACGTCGAGCCGTTTCTTCCACCTGGTCTGGCGGAGCATGCTGCGCGGCAGCCTGTGCCTGCCCAGGCACGGCATCCAGGCGGTCCCCGAGCAGC
>Ga0207665_10002752_pt1 | contig 11792 bp, 11 predicted proteins | sample LARL112metaG_FD_184351 | JGI IMG/M metagenome (GOLD analysis project Ga0207665, IMG submission 184351) | Corn, switchgrass and miscanthus rhizosphere microbial communities from Kellogg Biological Station, Michigan, USA - LAR L11-2 metaG... | ecosystem: Host-associated > Plants > Roots >...
GGTCGACCTCGAACGAGACGATGTTCGTGACGACCTTCGCCGCGTCGATCTTGATGCCGCGGATCGCGGCGAGGCCGTCGGCGAGCGCCCGCGCGTTCACGTGGTCATCCACCAGGCGCTCGCGCATCGTCTCGAGCCCGACCAGCGCCGCCGCGGCGATCACCCCGGCCTGGCGCATCGCGCCGCCGAGCAGCTTGCGGACCTTGCGCGCGCGCGCCACGGTGTCGCGCGGGCCGCAGAGGATCGAGCCGACCGGCGCGGAAAGGCCCTTCGAGAAGCAGAACTGCACCGTGTCGACCGGTCCGGTCAGGTCCTTCACGTCGACGCCCAGCGCGGCCGCGGCGTTGAAGATGCGCGCGCCGTCCAGGTGGACCTTGAGGCCGCGCTCGTGCGCGAGGTCCGCGGCCACCTGTGTCTGCGCGGCGGTGATGACCGAGCCGCCGCAGTTGTTGTGCGAGTTCTCGAGGCAGAGCAGCGCGGAACGTGGGAACGCGCCGACCGACGGCCGGATCGCGGCCTCGATGTCCTCGAGCGACGGCATCCCGTCCCGGTTCGGGATCGTCCGGCCGTGGAGCCCACCCAGGACGGTGAACGCACCCATCTCGTTCTGGTAGATGTGCGCGAGATCGCCGAGGATGACCTCATCGCCGCGGCCCGCCTGCGAGAGCACGCCGCACAGGTTCCCGAGCATCCCGCTGCCGACGTAGACACCGGCTTCCTTGCCGACGATCTCCGACGCGCGCTCCTCGAGGCGGTTCACGGTCGGGTCCTCGCCGTACTGGTCGTCGCCGACCTCGGCCTCGGCCATGGCCTTGCGCATCGCGGGCGTCGGCAGGGTGAAGGTGTCGCTCCGGAATTCCAGGGTCTTCATCGTGGTAGTCCTCCTCCGACCGCGGTCGCGATGGCGACGAGCAGTGGCGCGACGACGATCGCCGGCAGGTAGTCCGCGACCTGCACATCGCGGAGCCTCAACAGCTTCAACCCTACCCCGACGAGCAGGAGGCCGCCGGTCGCGTTCATCTCGCGCAGCTGCGCGTCGGAGAGCAGGCTCGCGAACAGCGAGGCGCCCGCCGCGAGGCCGCCCTGGTAGACGAGGATGACGGCCAACGAGAGCAGGACGCCCCACCCGAGCGTCGCCGCGAACGCGATCGCGGTGAACCCGTCGAGGACGCTCTTGATCGCCAGGAGCGACGCGTCACCGGTGAGCCCGTTGCGGATCGCGCCGAGGAAGGTGAGCGGCCCGACGCAGAACACGATGCTCGCGGTCACGAAGGCCTCGGCGATGGTGCTCGTGCCGCCCGGCGCCGCGAAGCGCCGCTGGATCGCCGCGCCCAGCTCGTTCAGCCGACGCTCGATGCCGGCGAGCGATCCGATGATGCCGCCGATGAGGATGGCCCCGAGCAGATAGAGCAGGCTCGCGGTATCGATCGCGAACTTGACCCCCATGACCGCGACGAAGAGGCCGACGCCGGCGACGACGTTCTCGCGCAGCCTCGGCGGAAGCCGGTCGCCGAGCACGGTCCCGGTGAGCCCGCCCACGAGCACGGTGAGGAGATTGAGCAGCGTGCCGGTGGCCCACATCGGCTGGCTAGTATGCGAGCACGATGCAGATGCCTCCCTCGGAGCAGCTCCGGTTCTGGGCGCACGAGCTCGGCGGCATGGCGAAGACCGGCCTCTTGCACACGACGAACTCCTACGACACGGATCGCTACGAGCGGATGCTCCACATCTCGGAGGCGATGGCGGCGCTCACGATCGACGCCGACTTCGTTCCGGATCGCCCGTACCTGCCGGACCTCGGCATCCCGACGCCGAAGGTCGGCTGCAGCGTGGCGGCCTTCGACGGCGCCGGACAGGCCGTGCTCATCCAGCGTGCCGATAACCGGCGCTGGGCGCTGCCGGGCGGGTACGCCGAGATCGGCTCGCCGCCGTCGGAGAATGCCCTCCGCGAGTTCAGGGAGGAGACCGGGTTCGACGCCGAGCTCGAGCGGCTCGTCGGCGTGTACGACAACAAGCGCTTCGCGAGCGTGTCGCCGTACCAGTTCTACATCTGCCTCTTTCGCGCGCGGATCACGGGCGGCGTGGCGGCCACGTCGAACGAAACGCTCGCGGTCCGGCTCGTTGATCCGGCGTCCCCCCCGGACGACATGAGCGCGCTGCAGCGGGCCATGCTGCGTGACGCGGCGCGGTCCGAGCTCGCGGCGGTGTACCAGTGACGACCATCGGCGTGTTCGGGAACTGGGCGTCGGCGCCCAGCGCGGACATGCTGCGCGCCGCCCTTCCCGACGACCGGATCCTCGCCGTGCAGGGCGAGGAGCTCGGACCAGCCGCGGAGGCCGATGCGGCGTTCGGCGGATTCAGCGCGGAACGCCTGCGCGCGGTGCTGGCCGGGTCCCCGAAGCTCCGCTGGGTGCACACGTTCTCGGCCGGTGTGGACCGCCACGTGCCGGAGCTCGCGCACTACGAGCGCGTCGTGCTCACGAACAACAGCGGCGCCTACAACGTCCCGATCGCCGAGCACGTCATCGCGATGATCTTCGCCGCCGCGAAACGCGTCCCCGAGCACCTCGCCGCGCAGCAGCGCCACGAGTGGCAGCGCGAGATGCCGCACGCCGAGGTCCGCGAGGCGACGCTCGTGATCCTCGGGATGGGGAGCATCGGCGGCGAGCTCGCGCGGCTCGCGCATGGTGTCGGGATGCGCGTGATCGGCGTGCGGCGCGACGTGAGCCGGCGCGACCCGAAGGACGGGGCCGATGCGGTCGATCGCATCGTCTCGGCGGACCGGTTCGCGGAGGTCGTGCGGGAGGCCGACTACCTCGCGGTGACGGCAGCGCTCACCCCACAGACCCGCGGCATGGTCTCCGCCGAGATCATCCGGGCTCTGAAGCCGACCGCCTGGGTCATCAACATCGCGCGCGGGCCGATCGTCGACGAGTCGGCCCTGGCCGCCGCATTGAAGGAGAAGCGGATCGGCGGCGCCGCGCTCGACGTGTTCGACACGGAGCCGCTTCCGGCCGGAAGCCCGCTCTGGTCGCTGGACAACGCGATCCTCACCCCCCACGTTTCGAACTCGTCGCCGAAGGTGCGCGAGCGGAGCCTGGCCCTGGTCACGGAGAACGTGCGTCGATTCAACGCCGGCGAGCAGCTCCTCAACGTGGTCGACCGCGCGGCCGGATATTGAAGATCACGAAGCGCGCGCTCGCGACGCGCACGGAAGGCTTCACCGAGTCCGTCATCCGGGAGATGACCCGGCTCTGCGCGACGTATGGCGGGATCAACCTCGCGCAGGGCTTCCCGAACTTCCCGGCGCCCGACCTGTTGAAGGATGCGGCGAAGCGGGCCATCGACGCGGACATCAATCAGTACGCCATCACGTGGGGGAGCAAGACCCTGCGCGACGCGCTTGCGAAGAGCTACGGCGAGACCTACGGAATGACCGTCGATCCCGAGACGATGCTCACGGTGACCTGCGGCTCGACCGAAGCCATGGTCTCGACCCTCCTTGCGATCGTCGATCCCGGCGATGAGGTGGTGGTGCTCGAGCCGTTCTACGAGAATTACGGGCCGGACGCGGCGATCTGCGGCGCGACGCCGGTCTTCGTCCCGCTGCGCGCGCCGGCGTACACGTTCGACCGTGACGAGCTGCGTGCGGCGTTCGGCGCGCGCACCAAGGCGATCATCGTGAACACGCCGAACAACCCGAGCGGCCGCATCTTCACCCGGGACGAGCTCGAGTTCATCGCGTCGCTGTGCCGCGAGTATGACGCGATCGCGGTCACCGATGAGATCTACGAGCACATCCGCTACGGCGGGCCTCACATCCCGATCGCGACCCTGGAGGGGATGGCCGACCGGACGGTCACGATCTCCGGGGCGTCGAAGACCTTCTCGGTGACCGGCTGGCGGGTCGGGTGGATCGTCGCGGCGCCCCACCTGACCAACGGCATCCGCAAGGTCCACGACTTCGTGACGGTCGGCGCGCCGGCGCCGCTCCAGGAGGCCGTCGCGGCGGGCCTCAGCCTCGGGGCTCCGTACTACCGCGACCTCTCCGCCCACTACCGCGAGCGCCGCGACACGCTGTTCGCGGCGCTCGACCGCGCCGGCTTCGCACCGCGCCTGCCGGAGGGCGCCTACTACATCCTCTGCGACATCTCGGGCTTCGGCGCCGGCGACGACGTGACCTTCGCTCGCCGGCTCGTCGCGGAGGTCGGCGTGGCGGCCGTGCCGGGCTCGTCCTTCTTCTCGCGGCCCGAGCTCGGGCGCGATCTGATCCGGTTCACGTTCTGCAAGACCGACGAGCTGCTGCGGGAGGCGGGGGAGCGGCTGCTCCGCGCGCGCGCTCTCCTGGCCTAGTTCTCGGTGAGGGCCACGCCGTCGTTCTGATGCACGCGCACGTACGCGATGAACATTGCGTAGCTGTCGGGTGACTGCGCGACGGCCGCGGGTGTCGCGGTCAGGTTCGCGAGCCGCGCTGCGGCCGCGGCCGAGTCGTTCTGCCGTCCGAGCGCGCGCAACGCGAGCGGGTAGCTGCTGCGGACGGTGAAGACGCCCGTCGCGGAGCCGAGCTGCATCCCCCGCTCGAACGCGGCGACCGCCTCCGCGAACCAGCCGTCCTGATACGCGGCCTCGCCGTAGGTGAGCCAGGCGCTGCTCGTGTCCTGCGCCTGGGCATCGGCCTTCGCGCGGGCGTAGAACCGATCGCGCATCGCGGTCTCCGACCAGTCCGGCCCGACGATCTGCTGCACCTGGGCGGCAGCTGACGGCTGATAGATGACCATCCAGCGGTAGCTGAACGGCTGCCAGTTGGCCTCGAACCACTCATAGGAGAGCGCGACGTTCGCGCCGAGCATCGGGTCGTTCACGAAGAAGACGCCCCGCTCGTCGTCGTAGCCGCGGACCGTGCGCCAGTGGGCGATCCGCGAGATGCTCGGATCCTGCATCCACTGAGTCACCATCGGCGCGAAGCCGTTCGCGACAAATCGCTTGATCAGGTCGATGGTCCCGTTCATCCGCGAGACGGCGTGCAGGCCGTACAGCTGGTTCACCCAGGGGTCGACCGGTCCGGGGCCCATGCCGCGGCGCACGTCGGGTCCGCGAAGGGCCAGTCGGGCCTCCTCCTGATCGGCGTCGATGCCGAATGTGGAGAGGGCCATGACCACCGACGCGGGGCCGCAGTTATTCAGGCTCTGCCAGAGGTGACGCATCGGTCCGACATCCGCCTTCGCGGGAAGCGTGTTGGCGTCGTCGGCGCGTGCGATCGGCCCGAACGCGACCAGCAGCGAACCCGCGAGGAGAAGGGCGAACAGCGCCCGCAGAGCACGCACCGCATCGAATGGTAATTGCCGCTGACTACCATGAGGCGCATGGGTCAGGACACCGTCGCCCGCCGTCCGCTGAGCGAGCACCCCGTGTGGGCGCGCGCGCTCCGCGGCGACAGCCTCGCCTCGCGGATGATCCTTCCGGTCGTCGTATCGGCCTCGGTCGAGGACCGCGAGCGGGTCGAAGGCACGGGCGGCCTCGAACGGTTGTCGCTCACCGAGCTCGTCCGGGACGCCCGCGCCGCGGCATCCGCGGGATTCGCGGGCCTCCTGCTGTTCGGGGCGTCGGATCGCAAGGACGGCCGGGCGTTCATCGCGAGCGAGCGCGATCACATCGTCACCCGCGCGATCCACGCGGTGAAGGAAGCGGTGCCCGAGCTGGGCATCGCGACCGACGTCTGCGTCTGCGCGTACACCGACCACGGCCAGTGCGTGCTCTTCCGCGACGGCGCGGCCGATATGGAGGGCACGCTCCAGCGGCTCGGCGAGATCGCGGTCGCGCATGCCGATGCGGGGGCCGACCTCCTGATCCCCTCGGGGATGCTTGACGGCAGCGTCGCCGCGCTGCGGCGGGCGCTCGCGGGCGAACGTGACGCGGTACCGGTCGCCGCGATGGTCAAGCTCGAGAGCAGCCAGTACGCGGTCCATCGGGTCCTGGTGCAGGCGACGCCGATCCGCGAGCGGGCCGTGCCGCTCCTCGCCGCCGATGACCCGGCGGCCTCGCGCGCCCGTGCGCTGCGCGATGTCGCCGATGGCGCCGATGCCGTCGTGGTGAAGCCCGGGACCGCGGCACTCGACATCCTCGCCGCACTGCGGCCGCTGGTCCTCCGGCCGCTCATCTCGTTCCACACGGCCGACGAGCACGCCACGTTCGTCGCCGCGGCCGAGGAGCTCGATGCCTCCGCCGCCGAGCGCGAAACGCTGGCCGCGTCGCGGCGCGCCGGCGCGGACCTGGTGATCACGTACGGGGCACGGAACGCGGTCGAATAGCGGCGCCCTGCTAGCGTCGTAGCCGTGCGGTACGAACGCGTCGCGCTGCCGAACGGCGTGCGCGTGCTGGTCAAGGACATGCCCGAAGCGCGCTCGGCGTCGGTGGCCGTGTACGTGGGCGTCGGCTCACGGGCGGAGACCAAGGTGAACGCCGGGACCAGCCACTTCCTCGAGCACATGGTGTTCAAGGGCACCGCGAACCGGCCGAGCGCGTCCGAGATCAGTCAGCAGATCGAAGGCGTCGGCGGCTCGGTGAACGCGTCGACCGACAAGGAGGCGACGGTGTTCTCGTCGTTCGTGCCCGCCCGGCACTACCTCCTCGCGCTCGATGTCGTGGCGGACATGGTCCGCGCGCCCCTGCTGCGCGAATCCGATGTCGAGTCCGAGCGGAACGTCATCGTCGAAGAGATCCGGATGTACCGGGACCAGGCCCAGGACCGCGTGCACACCCTCATCGACGAGCTGCTCTATCCGAATCACCCGCTGGGCTGGGAGATCGCGGGCCGCCAGGCCGTCGTGCTCGGGCTCACCGCGCCCGGGCTGCGCGAGTTCATGGAGACGCACTACGCGCCGGAACGGATCGTCGTCGCCATCGCCGGCCGCATCGACGAGCGCGAGGCGATCACCGCGGTGCGGTCGCGCTTCGGCGACCTTGCGGCGCGCCCGGCGGTCAAGGGCAAGCCCGCGCCCCGCGCCGGGCGGACCCGGACGCGAACGCTCGCGAAGCGCGGCGAGCAGGCGCACGTCTGCATCGGCTGGCGCGGCGTCCCACAGCTCCACCCGGACAAGTTCGCGATCGACATGCTGAACGCGGTCCTCGGCGAAGGGATGTCGAGCCGGCTGTTCCTCGAGCTGCGCGAGAAGCGCGCGCTCACCTACGACGTCCACTCGTACATCTCGAATTACTCGGATGCGGGGCACGTGGTCATCTACGCCGGGGTCGCACCGACCCGCGCGCGCGAGGCGGTCGCGGCCGCGCTGGCCGAGGTCGCGCGGCTGCGGAACGAGCCGGTCCCCGAGGCCGAGGTGCTTCGCGTGCGCGACTTCGTGAAGGGCCGGATCGAGCTCCGGCTCGAGCACTCGCGCGGCGTCTCGAGCTGGCTCGCCGGACAGGAGCTGTTCCTCGACCGGATCCGGAGCGTCGAGGAGCTCATCGCCATCATTGACGGCATCTCGGCCGCCGACATGCAGCGCGTCGCCCGCCAGTACCTGCGACCCGAGCTCGCGTATCTCGCCGCCGTCGGTCCTCGCGCCACGGTGAGCGAGCTGACCGCCCCCGACGCGGACGAAGAACCGGTGATGGAGAAGGCCTCGTGACCGAGAGCGTGCAGCGGACCCTCGTCGTCCTCAAGCCCGACGCGGTCCAGCGGGCCATCGCGGGCGAGCTCCTCGCGCGCTTCGAGCGGCGCGGCCTCCGGATCGCGGCGCTTCGCCTCGTGAAGGTCGAGCGCGCCCTCGCCGAGAAGCACTACGCGATCCACAAGGGCAAGTTCTTCTACGACGACCTCGTGAAGACGATCAGCGCGTCGCCCGTGGTGGCCGCGGTGCTCGAGGGACCGAACGCGATCGCCGTGGTCCGGGCGATGGTCGGCGCGACGCGACCGCACGAGGCCGCCCCCGGCACGATCCGCGGCGACTACGCGCTCGTCGGCCTGCGCAATCTCGTCCACGCGAGCGACGCGCCGGAGACGGCGGCGACGGAGATCGCGCTCTGGTTCCCGGAGGGCGTCGTGACGTACACGCGCGATCTGGAGCGCTGGATGACCGACGAGGGCGCCCCGAGCTAGCTGTACCGCTTCGCGCCCGACCTGTCCGCTTGCGGTCACAACCCCGTTGGCACCGACTCAATATGGTTTACCTGAGACCGCACTGAGACCGATCTGGGTCGAACGCGAGATGCCCGCGCATCGGACGTGCGCGTATGACCTGGGCCATGCTTCCGGCCATCCGGTCCCTCGTACCCGAAGACTTCGAGCGGGCCCTCGCGCGCGGCGAGATCGGGATCGCGCTGCAGCCCCTCGTGAACATCCGGAGCGGCCGGGTGGTGCGCCTCGAGGCGCTCGCGCGCTGGCAGGACCCGGTGCGCGGCCAGATCGCGCCCGCGACGTTCATCCCGCTCGCGGAGTCGTGCGGTCAGGCGACCGCGCTCGCGTTCCAGATCCTGCGGCAGGCATCCCGCTCCCTTCCGGATTGGCGGGTGCAGGTGCCGGGTCTCCGCGTCGCCGTGAACATCTCCATGCAGACGATGCAGGACCCGTTGTTCGCGGACCGGCTCGCTACGTTCCTCGTGCGCAATGACGCGCGGGCCGAGTGGTTCGAGCTCGAGATCACCGAGAGCACGTTCATGCACGAGCCCGAGCGCACGCTCGAGACCGTCGAGAGGGTGCGCCGGCTCGGGCTCGTGGTGTCGATCGACGATTTCGGCACGGGCTACTCGTCGCTGGGATACCTCGCTGCGCTCCCGGTGAACGCGGTGAAGATCGATCGGCAGTTCGTGACCCCGATGACGACGGATCATCGCCGCGAGGCGATCGTGCGGGCCACGATCGCCTTGGGCCATGACCTCGGCTTCGAGGTCGTCGCCGAGGGCGTTGAGGATCGCGAGATCTATGAGCTGCTCGGCGCGCTCGGCTGCGATATCGCCCAGGGCTTCCACATCGCCCGGCCGATGCCGGTCGCAGAGATATCCGGCTGGCTCGAGGAGTGGGACCCCGCCATCGCCGCGGTCGGCCGGCGCAAGATCGACCCGACGCGGCGCGCGCGACACACCGCGGCCATCGGCCGGCATGTGCTCGTCGCCGACGACGAGCCGGCGATCGTCGAGATGATCCGTGACATCCTCGAGGACGCCGGCTTCCGGGTCGTGACCGCGGCGAACGGCTCCGAGGCGCTGCGCCTGGTCGAAGAGGCCGAGCCCGAGGTCGTGCTGCTCGACATGAACATGCCGGTGCTCGACGGCGAGGGGTTCATCGCGGCCCTGCGCGAGCGCGGCATCCCGACGCCGATCGTGGTCATGACCGCGGGCTCGAGCGCGAGGCGCTGGGCCGCGCAGCTCGGTGCCGACGCCTACCTCAGCAAGCCGTTCGAGCTCGCGAGCCTGGTCGATGTGACCAAGCGCTTCGCCACGGTCAAGAACAACTAGAGCGGCCGGAGGGCCTTCAGGAACTCGTCGGCGAACGCGGCGATCGGGCCGAGGAACGCCTCGGGGGTGATCCCGCCGGCGAGCAGGGCGATGAAGATGATCCCCCCGAGCACCCCTGCCACCGGCCGCGGCTCGATGTGCCAGCCCTCGGGCGATCCGGCGAACAGGCGCACGCCCGCGCGCAATTGCGCGATGAGCAGGAGGATGGCGCTCGCGACGAGCGTGGTCCCGGCGAAACCGGAGACCGCGTACGCGATGAGATCCACGAAGAAGTGGCCCGGGAACGACACGAGCGGCGGGGTACCGATCATCGCGATGCCTCCGGCGATGAACGCCCCGGCCGCGAGCGGCGCATGGGTGACGTTGGGCCGGTCGCCGGCCGCACGCCGTTCGAGCGTGCCGGCGGCCAGGAGCTGCTGGGTCGCGCACGCACCGGTCACCAGCGCGATCGCGATGCCGCCGATGATGCCTGGACCTGACAGCGTCGCGATGCCGACCAACCCGGAGCCCAGGTTCGAGATGACGGCATACACGACGAGCCGCCGCAGGTCGTTGGCGCCCGCAGCGAGGAGCGCGCCACCGAGCGCCGAGACCAGGCCGATGGCGAGCAACAGGTCCTGGACCTTGCTGACCTGGACGATCGCGGGCAGGAGGCCGCTCCCGGCAAGGATCTCGGCGAAGGCGATGAACGTGACCGGGACCAGGACGCCGAAATAGAGCGCGAGCGCCGATGCCGGGGCCTCGCCGGCCAGGAGCGCGGCGTGCGTGTGGAACGGGATCGCCGCGAGCATGAGCGCGAACGCGACGAACAGCAGCACCATCAGGAGCACGACCGTCGTCGCGGGCTGGTCCTTCGGCAGGCTCGCGGCCAGGGCGAGCGCTCCCAGCCCGAGCGATCCGCCCAGGACCACGAACGAGAAGTGACGGACCGCCGCGTCGACGCTGCGGTTCCGATGGACCTGGAACGTGAACGTGCCGACCGGCACGAGCAATCCGAGCACGAGCACCGCGAGGATGACGATCGGCGACGTCAGGGCGAGCACGGCGAGCACCACCGCGCCGGCGGCGAGCGCCGATGGGAAGAAGTTGTACGCGGGCTCGTCGATCAGCACGTCGATCACCAGCATCGCGATCGTCGCGAGCAGCACGAGACCCGCGAGCCGGCCAAGGTCCGACACTCGAAGATCCAGATCGACCAGGCGCGCGGTCGTACCCGCCGGCGTGAGGCTCACGAGCGTGAACGCCGCGACGAGCGCCGCCAGGCTGAACCGCGCGACGAGCGTCACGCGCTTCCGCAGCCCGAACGCGACGCAGGCGGCGACGGCCAGCAGGATCGCCGGTGCGGCGACGATCATGCGTCGCGCACGGCGCGCTCGTTCACGATGAGGAAGGCACCCGCGAGCGCGATGACGACCTCGAGCCAGGCGAGGGCGAGCGTCGCCGCGAGCCGGGGCTCCGGCGCGAGCAGGGCGAGGAGCTGCACTCCGGTCACCATGACGAGCGCCGCGAGCGACGTGCGCACGGCGCTGCGGGCCGTGAGCATGATCGCGACGCCGCTCGACAGCAGCCACGTGCCGGCGACCTCGACGATGACCCCCGACCCGTCCTGGAACATCGGCAACGTCGCCGGCTCGCCGGAGATCGTCCGGAACGACGCGTAGGCGATCGGGGTCACGATCGCGGCGGTGAACGTCCCGAGCCAGAGGCGCCAGCCGGGATCCTCGCCGTAGCGGCCGTCGCCGGCCGCGATGAACAGGATCCCCGCGGCCGCGAACCCCGCGGACGCAGTGAGCGCGGCCTGCGGGATCGTCGCCGTCGGCGAGGCGATGAACCCCGCGACCAGGGCGATGCCGACGAAGGTGACCGCGATGAGCCGGAGGCGGGTCGCGCTGTTCGCGAGGAGCGTGACCAGGGCGATGATCCCGAGGTACACCACTACCGGACCGACCACACGAGGACCGCGATGATGAGGACCGTCGCGAGCCATATGCCGGCGCGCTGCTCGAACAGATTGAAGATCGAAGCCGTCCGCGACGTGATCGCGTCGAGGGCCGCGAAGGCGAACTGTCCCGCCGGCACCGGATCGGCGACCGCGATCAGCTCGCGCAGGCGGACCGTGATCGGCTCGAGATCGGGCATGAAGGGCCGGATCGAACGGGCGATCATCACGAGCAGCGTCGCGACGGCGATCGCCGCGAGGAAGCCGACCGGCGTGTTCGCGATACCCGGCTCGAACGGCCGGCCGAAGACGAGGCTCACGCCCTGGTACAGCGGTACCGAGACTGCCAGCCCGATGAGCGTGGTGATGCCGAGGGCCGATGCAGCGGCCAGCCCGTCGAGCG
>Ga0207665_10002753_pt1 | contig 11792 bp, 12 predicted proteins | sample LARL112metaG_FD_184351 | JGI IMG/M metagenome (GOLD analysis project Ga0207665, IMG submission 184351) | Corn, switchgrass and miscanthus rhizosphere microbial communities from Kellogg Biological Station, Michigan, USA - LAR L11-2 metaG... | ecosystem: Host-associated > Plants > Roots >...
TCCGAAAGCCCGACCTGAGCCAACAGATCGCGGGCCTTCGCCACCGCCGCCGCCTTCTTCATCTTCTTGACCTGGACCGGCGCCTCGACGATGTTCTCCATCGCCGTGCGGTGCGGGAACAGGTTGAAGTGCTGGAACACCATGCCGATGTCGCGCCGCTGCCGCGCGGCCTCACGCGGGGCCAGCTCGTACAGCCGGCCGTGCTTCTCGGAATAGCCCACGAGCACGCCGTCGACATACAGCCGTCCGGCGTTCACCGTCTCCAGGTGGTTGATGCAGCGCAGGAACGTTGACTTGCCTGAACCCGACGGGCCAACCATGCACAGCACCTCACCCCGGTCGACGTTGAGCGTGATGCCGCGCAGGACCTTGAGCGCACCGAAATTCTTGTGCACCTGCTCCGCGCGCACCATCGGGCGATCGGCGCCTTTCTCGGTGGCGGTTTCGTTCATCGCTTCTCCTGCGATTCCATCGATTCCACCTGGGCATCGGCCAGAGCTTGCAGTTGCCGGTTGGTGAGGGTTCGCGACGAACCGCGAGCGAAGCGCTTCTCCAGGTAGTACTGGCCGATCATCAAGATGCTGGTGAAGAACAGATACCAGGTGGCGGCGACCAACAACAGCGGGATCGGCCGGAAGTTCGCGCCCGAGATGTCCCGCGCCTTCGAGTAGAGATCGGTCGTGAGCGGTACCGCGGTGACCAGCGACGTGGTCTTGAGCATGCTGATCACCTCGTTGCCGGTCGGCGGGATGATCACGCGCATGGCTTGCGGCAATACCGTTCGCCGCATCGTCTGCGACCACGTCATGCCCAAGGCAACCGAGGCCTCGGTCTGCCCCTCGCCGACCGAGCTGATGCCGGCCCGGACAATCTCCGCCATGTAGGCGGCCTCGTTGAGCCCGAGGCCGATAACCGCGAAGGTGAACGCGGCGTCGATGCCCTGCAGGTTGAAGTCCGCGAGTCTGACAGCGAATGGGATCCCGATGTCGACCTGGCGATAGATCGAGGTGAACAGTCCCCAGAACACCAACTGGACGTAGACGGGGGTGCCCCGGAAGATCCACAGATACACCCACGCTGTGCTCCTCAGCACCGGGTTCGGCGAGAGCCGCATCACGGCCAGCACGACGCCGAGAACGATGCCGAGGAGCATGGCCAGCACCGTGAGCTCGAGCGTGACGACCGCTGCTTGCGAAATTCGCTTGTCGAACAGGTACTTCCAGTAGGTGCTCCAGTCGAAGGCATCGTTCGTCGCCGCGCCATAGATGAACAGGCCGACCAGGATCAGGACGATGGTCGCCGCGATCCACCGGCCCGTGTGACGCAGCGGGACAGCCTCAATGAGTTCCGGTTCGCTGACCGCGGTAGTGCTGGTCATGGCAGGTCAGCTCGTCGCGCCGTTGATCTGCGCGGACTTGATGGCTCCGGCCTCGACCCCCCACTTCTTGGTGATGTTGAGGTATGCGCCGCTGTCAATTAGGGACTGCGCCGCCTTCTGCATGGCCATCGCGAGCGCGGAGCCCTTGGCTACCGGCCAGCCGTACGGGGCCGAGTCGAAGATCTGACCGGCAAGCTGAATCTTCCCCCCGCTCTGCTTGACGGCGTAGGCCGTCACCGGGGAGTCGGCGGACATCGCATCGACCTTGCCGAGCACGAGCGCGTTAGTCGCGTCGTCCTGCCGGTCGAACTTGAGCTTGTTGATGGCCGGCTTTCCGGCGGACGTGCAGGCCTTGCTCTTCGCCGGGATCTCGTCGGTGTCCTCGACCGTCGTGGACTGCACGGCGACCTTCAGGCCGCACGCGTTGTTCGGGTCGACGGTCTTTCCGGCTGGCGCCGCCCATTGGATACCCGCGCTGAAGTACGTCACGAAGTCGACGGTCTTCTCCCGCTCCTTGTTGTCGGTGAACGACGACATCCCGACGTTGTATGTCCCGGCTTGGATCGCCGGGATGATCTTGTCAAACGCAGCCTCGGTGTACTGGGGGGTGAGGCCAAGCACTGTGGCGACCGCATCCATGAGATCGACATCGAATCCGACGATCTTGCCGCTCGAGTCCTTGAACTCGTTCGGTGCATACGGGACGTTTACCCCGACGATGAGCTTGCCGGTGGACTTGATCTTGTCGGGAACGAGTGCCGCTATCGCGTCGACCTTGGCGACGGCAGCGCTTGACGAGCCGCCGCTGCCCGCGCCGCTAGCCGCGGGAGGAGTCGACGTCTCTGTGTTGCTGCTGCACGCCGTGAGCACTAGCGCACTCACGGAGAGCGACGCAATGATGATGGACAGAGCACGCGAGTGTTTCAACACCGAGGGGCCTCCAGAGTGCGATGGATTGGCTCAATCTAGGCCACCAGACGCCGGCGGAAGCCGATAGCGCCCTAACCGTTACCGCCGGGTTATCGGGCGGACTCGAGTCGCTTCCCGCCGGGATCGGCCGCGCGCCGCGAACAGAGCGGGTCAGGAATGTGCCTGCTGGCCCTTGCCGAGCACAACGACGCCGCTGTCGCTGACGTGATAACGGGCCCGATCGGCATCCAGGTCAACCCCGATGTGCGCGCCCTCCGGGACGACCACGTTCTTGTCGAGGATCGCGCGCCGGATGACCGCGCCGGGGCCAATCTGCACGCTGTCCATGAGGACCGAGCCCTCGACGTACGCGCCGGCGCTGACCCGGACATTCGGCGACACCACGCATTGACGCACGGTGGCCGCGGACACGATCGCTCCGGACGAGACGATCGACTCCTGCGCAAGGCCACCCTCGACGAATTTCGCCGGAGGCAACTGCAGTTGGTTGGTGTAAATCGGCCAATGGGCGTTGTAGAGGTTGAACACGGGATGAACGGCAATCAGGTCCATGTTGGCGTCGTAATAGGCATCCAGCGTTCCGACATCGCGCCAGTAACCGCGATCCCGGTCCTCCGAGCCCGGCACGTCGTTGTCCCTGAAGTCGTAGACGTTCGCGGCCTGTTTCTCGACCATCATCGGCATGATGCTGCCGCCCATGTCGTGTGCCGAGTTCTCGTTCTGGGCGTCTCTCTTCAAGATGTCGACCAGCGCGTCGGTCGTGAAGACATAGTTGCCCATCGAGGCGAACGTCTCATCCGGGTTGTCCGGGAGCCCGGGCGGGTCCTTCGGCTTCTCGAGAAACTGCTTCACCGTTCCGTCGGACTCGGCATCGATGACGCCGAAGGCGGACGCCTCCGCACGTGGCACGCGAATGCCGGCCACGGTAACGCCGGCCCCGCTCTCGATGTGCCGCTCGACCATCTGGCGGGGGTTCATCCGGTACACGTGGTCGGCTCCGAACACCACGATGTAGTCAGGCTGATCGTCATAGATGAGGTTGAAGGACTGCAGGATCGCGTCGGCGCTGCCCGTGTACCACCGCGGTCCGAGCCGTTGCTGCGCAGGAACCGGCGTGACGTAATTGCCGAGCAGGGTCGACAAACGCCAGGTCGTTGTGATGTGCCGGTCGAGCGAATGCGACTTGTACTGTGTCAGGACGCAGATCCGCAGGTAGCCGGCGTTGACGAGGTTGGACAGTACGAAGTCGATCAAGCGATAGCTTGCCCCGAATGGCACGGCCGGTTTCGCCCGGTCGGCAGTCAACGGCCAGAGTCGCTTTCCCTCGCCGCCGGCAAGGACCATGCCCAGTACCCGTGGCTGTCGCGCCATGGGGCTCACCCTAGTGGCCCCGGCATCTCGCAGCGCCTCCACAGGGGTACGTGAGCGCTGCCGGTGGCGATACGATCCCGCCCATGCACGTCGGCATCTTGACCCGAGAATACCCCCCTGAGGTATATGGCGGTGCGGGGGTCCACGTCGAATTCCTCGTGCAGGAGTTGCGAAAGCTCATCGACGTCGACGTCTTGTGCTTCGGCGCCCCCCGCGACGATCCGAACATCTACGCCTTCGTACCGCCGGAGGGGTTGCGCGGAGCCAACGCGGCTCTGCAGACGCTCGGGGTCGACCTCGAGATGGCGGAAGCGGCAGGTGGCTTGGATCTCGTCCATTCACATACCTGGTACGCGAATCTCGGTGGCGTGCTCGCCAGCAAGCTGCACGGCATGCCCCACGTCATCACCTCCCATTCCTTGGAGCCGGCGCGACCATGGAAGGCGGAGCAGCTGGGCGGTGGCTACCGGATCTCCTCGTGGGCCGAGGAGCAGGCCGCAGCAACCGCTGACGCCATCATCGCCGTGAGCGCGGGGGCTCGGAGCGACATCCTCCAGGCCTATCCGTTCGTGGATCCGGGTCGCGTCCACGTCATTTACAACGGCATCGACACCTCGCTGTACAAGCCGACTCCCGGTGCCGACGTGCTCGCCAAGTACGGCATCGATCCCAGCCGGCCTTCGGCTATCTTCGTCGGCCGGATAACGCGGCAGAAGGGCTTGAAGCACCTCTTGGCCGCGGCGAGCAGCCTCGATCCGTCCGTCCAACTGATCCTGTGCGCCGGCGCTCCCGATACGCCGGAGATCACCGTTGAGACCGAAACGAGGGTCGCCGACCTGCAGAAGAATCGCACCGGCGTGGTGTGGATTCGCGAGATGCTGCCGCGTGCCGAAGTGGTTGCCCTCCTCAGCGAGTCGACCGTGTTCGTGTGCCCGTCGATCTACGAACCACTCGGGATCGTCAACCTGGAGGCCATGGCCTGTGAGACCGCCGTCGTCGCGAGTGCCGTCGGCGGCATTCCGGAGGTCGTGACCGAGGGCACCGGGCTACTCGTCCCATACGACGAGAGTGACCCGGAGGCGTTCGAAGCCGGCCTGGCCGACGCGGTCAACCGAGTGGCGGGAGACCCAGCTTTAGCCCGCCGGATGGGGCTCGCCGGCCGCGAACGCGCGGTCAACGAGTTCGGCTGGGGAGCGATCGCCGCCCGCACCGTCCAGCTCTACAACTCGCTGCTTTGATCGGCGGCGGAAGTTAGCGCGACACTAGCCAGGGCAACACGACGGCGGCCGTTTGGCTGTCCGGTGCTACTTCGGTGAAGCCTGCGTCGTGTACCACGGGGACGCCAGCTGTGAGCGCCCGGCGCCAGGCCGCTGGCGTCGCCGTGCGGACGGCAAGGTCGAAGTCCTGGGCCGCCCAAGCGGCCCGGTCGGCGAGGCCGGCCGCCCGCCACCCGAGCTGCGCGGCGTGCGCCGCTTGGGCCATCGCTTTTCCGGCCGTTAGCTCAAGGTCCGGCGATAGCAGGACGAGCGGAGTGCCGGCCTTGACCGGGGCGGGCGTCGGATCGTCGAGTTCCGTGCCGCCGACCTGCAGCCGGGCCAGGTCGCGCGGCCATTCGTCGACCGGAATCGGCGGGAAGACGCGCACCTCGGCCGAGCCATTGCGCACTGTGAGACCGGGCAAGGCCTCGGCTCGCCGCCACTCCGCTCCCCGTGCCCGCCGCACGACCTTGCGGATGCGCTGGCCGTCCCAGGCCCGGACCGCCTCAACCCAATCGGGCTCCGGCCGGGTCAGTATCAGCAGCACGCCCCGGGCCGCCGCCTCGAGAGCGTCCGTTCGGGTCGGGGGGTCGGTTCGCTCGATGCGCACGACGTAGGGCAAGACCAACTCAGGCTGCGGTGTCACCGGCTCCCTAACACGGCCTCTTCGCGCGAGCGCTCATCGGTCGCTCGTTCCGCTCCTCGGCGCTGGCGCGCCTGCGATGCTCGCTCGCTCCCTGAACCAGTCTTTCGACCCAACGGATAAGCAGCCGGGTGCCGAACCCGGTCGCGCCCTGGGACAGGACGCCGACATCGGCGGCGGCGCGAGCGGGACCGGCTATGTCGAGATGCGCCCATGGCGCTCCGCCGACAAAAGGTCGGAGGAAAAGCGCAGCCGTGATCCCACCCGGGTTACCCGGCGCGTTCTGGGCGTCGGCGACCGCCGACTCCAGCAGCCCAACATGATCCTCGACCAGCGGCATCCGCCACAGCGGCTCACCAGCCGCCGCGCCGGCGGCGACGAGCGCAGCCGCCAGGTCGTCGTCCGTGCTGAACAGCCCTCCGGTACGCAAGCCAAGGGCGACCTTCATCGCACCAGTGAGAGTGGCGAGATCCACTACAGCCGTGGGCCGCAGCCGAGCGGCCGCATACGCGAGCGCGTCAGCGAGGACGAGGCGCCCCTCGGCGTCCGTGTTCTGCACTTCCGTCGTCCGGCCGCCGTAGTGCCGAATGACGTCGCTCGGGCGCATCGCCGAGCCGGACGGGCTGTTCTCAGCAGCGGGAACGAGGACAGTCAGCCGGACAGGCAGTCGGCTGGCCGCAACCGCCTGTAGCGCGCCGAGTGCCGCCGCGGCACCAGCCATGTCCGTGTACATCGTGCGCATGCTGTCGCCCGGCTTCAGGTTCAGCCCGCCGCTGTCGAACGTGATGCCCTTACCGATGATCACGAGGTGCGTCGATCCCGAGTTTCGCGGCCGCCACGCCGCCTGGATCAGCCGCGGTGGCGACCCGGACCCGGCGCCGACGGCGAGGACTCCTCCGAAACCCTGCGCGGCAAGCCAGGTCTCGTCGTGCACGTCCACGCGAACGCCAAGCGGGGTGAGAACCGCCGCCGCCTGCCGCCCGAGCCAGTCGGGCGTCTTGACCGAGGATCGGGCGTTGGCCAGATCGCGGGCCCACCCGGTCGCGGCCGCCGCCGTTCGGGCTCGGTTGATTGCCTCCTTGACGTCGTCTGCCGCGCCTGGTGCCAGCACCTCCACGGCGGTTAGCTCCGAATCGGCCGCGGACTTTGCTCGGAGGGTGAATCGGTACGCGCCGAGCGCCATACCTTCCGTCAGCGCACCGACTTGATCGGCCTGGAGCCCGGAAGCGGCCACGGTGAGCCTGCGGCACCGCGCGCTGCGCGCCAGCCCGGCACCGGCGGCGCGCATATCGTTCGGCTGCCCGGATCCGATTGCCACCAGCAAGACACGACGGGGGCGCTGCGCCGGTAACGGCAAGTCCCGCACGTCGCCCGGACCGGCCGGACCGGACTCCTCAGCAAAGATCGCTACTGCGGTACGGGCGGGCGGGGGCAAACTCGCGTCGGGCACGTCGTCCAGAAGCGGCCCGTCGGGTCCGACGCAGAGGGCCAGTACATCGGCCTTCGCCGACTCGCGCACCACGATGTCGATCACGACTCCGGTGGAACCTCCCAGCTATGCAGCACTCGGCCCCGGGTCGCGCCACGACATCGATTCGTGGCACCCACCGGGGCCGTAGCGGCGTGCGGGCGTCAGACAGGCTGGTCAGCCGATGGCCGACTTGAGCGCGTCTCCCAATGCGCCGGCCTCGTCAGCGGACATCTCGACGACGAGGCGGCCACCGCCCTCAAGGGGCACGCGCATGACGATGCCCTTGCCTTCCTTGGTGACCTCGAGCGGGCCGTCGCCCGTCCGCGGCTTCATGGCCGCCATGAGTGCCTCCTCACGATGCCGCACCAGAAGCACTTGCCCCCGGCGCTATGTTCCAACGTTCATTGCCCAGCCGATCGCGCGAGACTGGCGGGACGTCTTGTCCATTCTCCAGCATCGGCCGCTCCGCCGCAGCCCGGGTCACCGATTCACACCTGGACGGGGCTTCGGCGGTAGTCACAGGGCGAGTCGCCGGTTAGCGTCGCAGCAGGCCCGCCCGCGACAGGAGCGACATAGTGACAGACGTATTGCTCGTTGACCGTACCGACGGAATGGCGACAATCACCCTCAATCGTCCCCAGTCGATGAACTCACTGTCCGTTGAGCTGAAACAAGCATTCCTCGAGACCCTGCTGGATATCGCCAGTGACCCGAGCGTGCGTGCGGTCGTGATCACCGGCGCCGGCCGCGGGTTCTGCGTCGGCCAGGACTTGCGTGAGCACCAGGAGTTGCTCGCCGCGCACGACCCCAGTCCGTTACGCACCGTGATCGAGCACTACAACCCGATCGTGACGGCATTGGTCGAGATGCCCAAGCCGGTGGTTGCCGCCGTCAACGGCATGGCCGCAGGAGCGGGAGCCGGTATCGCGTTCGCCGCCGACTTCCGCATCGCCAGCCAGTCGGCCGGGTTCCTCATGGCGTTCGCGAACGTGGGCCTGTCGTTGGACACCGGCACGTCGTGGACCCTGCCGCGGCTCGTCGGTTACGCGCGCGCGATGGCCCTCTCGCTCCTCGCGGATCCGATAAGTGCGGACGCGGCACTCGAGATGGGTCTGGTCAATGCGGTCGTCGAACCGGAGCGGGTGCTTGCGGCCGCCTCCGAGCTCGCGGCCCGGCTTGCGACCGGACCGACGGCGGCGTATGCCGCGATCAAGGCCTCGCTGCGGTATGGGGCGACCAGCACGCTGGCGGACGCGCTCGCCAAGGAAGCCGAGCTGCAATTACGTGCCGGAGCGACCGAGGACCACCGCATCGGTGTGGCTGCTTTCGTCGCCAAACAGAAGCCCGCGTTCGTCGGGCGCTAGCGTCCTGCCACCCGGTTCGCGAGCCAGCAGGTGACGACGTGATCGTTCACGATCCCGGTCGCCTGCATGAGGGCATAGGCGGTGGTCGGGCCCACGAACCGGAACCCCCGGCGGCGCAGCTCTCGCGCCATCGCGGTCGAGGCTGGCGACGTCGAAGGGACGTCCGCCAGCGTCGCGGGTTGCGGGTGATCTGACGGAGCAAAAGACCACAGGAGCGAGTCCAATCCCTCCGGGACGGCGTCGAGTGTCCGACGGGCATTGGCGATCGTCGCTTCGATCTTGGCTCGATTGCGCACGATGCCGGCGTCGGCCAGCAGACGGCGCACGTCGTCGTCCCCGAATCCGGCAACAGCCGCGATGTCGAAGTCAGCGAATGCGACCCGGAATGCGGCCCGCTTGCGCAGGATCGTCAGCCACGACAGGCCCGACTGGAAGGCTTCGAGCGACAACCGCTCGAACAGCGGGCGGTCGCCGTGCAACGGCCGGCCCCACTCGTCGTCGTGATATGCCAGGTATTCCGGCGCCGATGTGGCCCACCCGCAGCGGACGCGGTCGTCAGCGGTCATTCGGGTCGGACTCGTCGGCATTGTGATCGGACCGGGCCCACGGCCGCTCCGCCGCAGTTGACGGGCCGGGCGGCCGGGCCGGAGGCACTGGCGGAGTGGCCGTTCCCGCTCCCCGCCCAACGTTCGCATCACCCGCAGGCGGCTCCGGCAACGCACTCCGACCGTTGCGCAGTTGCTCGATCTCCTCGTCCCGGGCCCTCAGCTCGTCGGTGAGCCGGTCGAGAAGCAGGTCCGTCTCGGCGAACCGGTAGCCCCGCAACGCGACCGGCAGCCGCATCGCCGTCACGTCGTCCGGCCGGATGTGGCCGCGCGGCAGCTGGGCCCAGGTGCGCGAGTCAGGCGCCGGCGTGGCCAGCTGCTCACCGCGGGGGAGGAAGTACACGGCGGCGACAAACAGGATGCCGATCACGAGGACGGCGAGCAGGCCGTAGAGGAGCAACGTCAACACGCGTCGATCGTGACACGCACGGCTGGGTGGGGCACTTAGGGTCAGCCGATTCGGCGCTCCAGCTCGCCGAACGCGTCGTCCACCGAATCCGTCCGGTACACCACGTCGATCGCAGCCGGGCGGACGAATCCGCGGCGACTGAGATCGGCCAGGTACTTCCACAGCGGCTCGAAGAAGCCGTCGACGTCCAGAACGACGACGGGCTTGCCGTGCATGCCGAGGGACGCAGACGTCCAGACCTCGAGGAGTTCTTCGAGCGTGCCCAGTCCGCCGGGCAGCGCGAGGAATGCGTCGGCTCGGTCGTCCATCAGCCGCTTGCGCTCGCGCATCGAGTCGACGACAACGGCATCGGCGTCGTCCGCGTCTTCGACGTCGACGAGTCGGTGCGGAATGACACCGAACGTCCGCGCCCCGCCACGCCGGGCGGCCCGGGCGACCCCACCCATCATGGAGACCCGGCCACCGCCGTAGACGAGCGAATGCCCACCAGCCGCCAGCCGACCACCGACTTGCTCAGCCAGAGAGATATAAGAACGCGGGATCAGCTGTGACGACGCGCAGAAAACGCAGATGGCCGCCATGTCCGGGGCTACTCGGCATCGTTAGCGTGCACCCGTTGTGCCTGCTCGTAGGCCCGCTCCTCGACCTTCGCCTGCGCGGATTGGGAAAACGCCGCGGCCACAATCGTGGCCACCGCCTCGTCTACGTCGTCCGTGAGTGTGAGTAGCTCCAGGTCCGTTGAGCTGATCTTGCCGGCCGGAAACACGGTCGTCGTAAGCCAGTCAACCAAGCCCTTCCAATACTCGCGGCCGAAGAGAATGACCGGGAATCGAGTGACCTTGCGGGTCTGTACGAGAGTGAGCGCTTCGAACAGCTCGTCGAGCGTGCCAAAACCACCGGGCAGGATCACAAAGGCCTGCGCGTATTTGACGAACATCGTCTTACGGGCGAAGAAGTACCGGAAGTTGATGCCGATATCAACCCAGTCGTTGAGTCGCTGCTCGAACGGCAACTCGACGCCCAGCCCGACGGAAACGCCGCCCGCCTCGGACGTTCCGCGGTTGACGGCTTCCATTGTTCCCGGCCCCCCGCCCGTGATGACGGCGAACCCGGCTCGGGCAAGTGCAGCGCCGAGCGCGAGGCCGGTCGCGTACTCCGGATGGCTGGGCGCCGTGCGCGCCGACCCAAAGACTGAGACGGCGCGTGGCAGCTCGGCCAGTAGCCCGAATCCTTCGACGAATTCGGACTGGATGCGAAGAACCCGCCACGGATCGGTGTGCACCCAGTCCGAGGGCCCGCGCTGGTCGAGCAATCGCTGATCGGTCGTCTCGGTTCTGATCTGCTGCCTGCGGCGCAGCACCGGACCGTTCAGGCGCTCGGCCGGGCCCGATCCGTGCGGGTCACGGGCCGGCCGCTCGTCGATGCTCATCCCGGAACGGTAGCTCGCCCCGGGTCCCGAGCCTCGCTGAGGAACGCGACCAGGGCCGCCTCGACTTCCGCGATTCGCGCCACCTCGACCGATTCCTCGCGGGTGTGAGCGAGGTTAGGGTCGCCGGGGCCGAGGTTCACGGCCGGGATCCCCAGCGCGCCGAAGCGGGCCACGTCCGTCCAGCCGAGCTTCGCCATCGGCGGTGATCCGACGGCTGCGACCAGACTCGCGGCCAGCGGATCGGTGAGGCCGGGCCGGGCTCCCGCTGCCAAGTCAACGATCGACAACTCGAGCTCCGGAAACAGCTCCCGAACGTGCGCCTCCGCCTGGGCTTCCGTCCGGTCGGGAGCGAATCGGTAGTTGATGGTGACGGACGCCTCATCCGGGATGACATTGCCGGCGACGCCACCCGTGACGGCGACCGCGCTCAGGCCCTCCCGGTAGACGAGTCCCTCGACCTCGACGGTGCGCGCTTGATACTTGGTCAGCCGGGCGAGAATCGGCGCGAGCGCATGCACGGCGTTGTCACCGAGCCAGGGTCGGGCGCTGTGCGCGCGCCGTCCGGTCGTGCGCACGACCGCCCGCAACGTGCCCTGGCAGCCTCCCTCCACCACACCGTTGGACGGTTCGAGCAGGATGCCGAGGTCGGCTTGCAGGGCTTCGGGGCGCTCCCGGGCCAGCCGCTCCAGACCGTTGTAGGCCGCATCGATCTCCTCGCAGTCGTAGCAGATCCAGGTGACGTCGACCGTCGGACGTAGTGCACCCGTCGCGATCTGGTGCGCTATCCGAAGGGCGACCGCTACCCCTGACTTCATGTCTGACGTCCCGCACCCGTACAAGCGGCCATCACCGCGACGCGACGGCACATTGTCGGCGATCGGCACGGTGTCCAGGTGTCCGGCCAGGACGACGCGGCGAGGTAGGCCGAGCCGGGTG
>Ga0207665_10002754_pt1 | contig 11791 bp, 9 predicted proteins | sample LARL112metaG_FD_184351 | JGI IMG/M metagenome (GOLD analysis project Ga0207665, IMG submission 184351) | Corn, switchgrass and miscanthus rhizosphere microbial communities from Kellogg Biological Station, Michigan, USA - LAR L11-2 metaG... | ecosystem: Host-associated > Plants > Roots >...
GCAAGCAGTGCCTTGGGAGAAAGCAGCCGGGCCCGCGATGCGGCCAGCTCGATCGCCAGCGGCAGCCCGTCCAGCCGTCGGCAGATGGCAGCGATGTCGGCCGCGTTTTCCCCGGTCACCACGAATCCCGGCCTGACCATGCTCGCCTGCTGCACGAACAGTCGTACCGCAGCGGACTCCGTCACCGCCGCGATGGCCGGCTCTTGCGGAACCTCAAGCGGCGGCACCGGCAGCTCATGCTCACCCTGCAGGTGCAGCGGGCCGCGCGATGTCGCCAGCACCACCAGGCGCGGCGCCGCCGCGAGCAGCGCGGCGACGACCTCGGCGCCGCCGTGCACCTGCTCCAGGTTGTCCAGCACCAGCAGGGTCCGGCGGTCACACAGATGCGCCATCACCGCGGCCGGCTGATCCCCGTCCACGGACAGGTCGCCGGCGATGGCCTTCCACATGACATCGGCATCGCGAACGGTTGCCAGGGCGCTGAAGTAGATCCCCTGCGGGAAGGTCTCGCCCAGCGCCGCGGCGGCGTCGATGGCCAGCCGTGTCTTGCCGACCCCGCCCGGCCCGGTGAGCGTCACCAGCCGCACCCCCGGCTGGCAAATGAGGCCGCGTAGCCGTTCGCGGTCGCTGTCACGGCCCACCAGCGGCGTGATCGGGACCGGCAGGTTGGTCGCGGCGCCCAGGCTCTTCAGCGGCGGAAAGTACTCCGGCAGGCCCGGGCCGGCGAGCTGGTAGATGTGCTCCGGCCCCTCGATGTCCTTGAGCCGGTGGAAACCCAGGTCACGGACGGACAATCCGGCGGGTAGCCCGGACTGCGCCAGTTCCCAGGTGACGCCGGACAGCACCACCTGGCCGCCGTGCGCGGTTGCCGCGATCCGGGCGGCCCGGTGCAGATCCATGCCGATGTACCCGTCCTCGTGCCGGGACGGCTCCCCCGAGTGCAGGCCCATCCTGACCCTGACGGCGGCGCCGCCCGGCCACGCCTGCCCGGCCAGCGCGCGCTGCGCCGCGACGCAGCAGGCCACCGCGGCCGCGGCCGATTCGAAGACGACGAAGAAGCTGTCGCCCTCGGTGCCCAGCTCATGCCCGCGCCAGTCGGATATGGCGGCCCGGAGCACGGCGCGCTGAGCCGACAGCGCCTCCCCGTACCGGGTGCCCAGCCGGCTCAGCAGGACCGTTGACCCTTCGATGTCGCTGAAAAGCATGGTCACGGTCCCGGTCGGCAGCTTTCGCATCCCCCCAGTATCACCACACTGGTTCGTGCCCTGTGCCCGCGGATGTGGCACGCTGGAGGGGCCGAGGGGCGCTGCGACGGACCAGGTCCGCCACGCTCGGCATCGGCCTTATCGGCAAGGGCGCCTTCGAGCCGATGGAGGCGTTCATGATCGCAGTGGGCCGTGTCGCCGGGCTGTGGCGGTACCCGGTGAAGTCCATGGCGGGCGAGGAACTGGACAGCGCCGAGGTCTCCTGGCACGGTCTGGCGGGTGATCGCCGCTGGGCGTTCATCCGCGACGGGCAGGTGCGCAGCGGCTTCCCGTGGCTGACGATGAGGGACCGGCCCGAGCTTGCCCACTACCGGCCGCGTTTCGCGCAGCCGGACCGGCCCGACGCCTCCCTGGTGCTGGTGGGTACGCCGTCGGCGGCCGAGTTCGACGTGGCGGATCCCGCGTTCGCGGCCGAACTCGGGCCTGGTGTGCGCGTGATCAAGCAGGACCGCGGCATCTTCGACACGATGCCGCTGTCGCTGCTGACCACCCAGGCCCTGGCCGGCCTCGGACTAGCAGCGGGAGCCGGCCTGGCGGCGGGGCGGTTCCGGCCCAACCTCCTGGTGGATGCCCCGGGTGACGGATTCCCCGGGTTCCCCGAGATCCCCGAGGACGCCTGGGTCGGCCGGGTCCTGCGCATCGGCGGGCTGCGGATGCGGGTGGACAAGCACGACCTGCGGTGCGTGGTGGCGACCATCGACCCGCTGACGCTGTGCCGTAACCCGGCGATTCTGCGCACGATAGCGCGCGCACGCGGCAACCGGTTCGGGGTCTACGGCTCGACCGTGGAACCGGGCCGCGTGGCGGTGGGTGACCCGGTCGGGCTTGAGCCCTAGGCGCCCGTGATCTCGTTGCGCAGGGCCTTCAGCGCGGCGACGTAGATCTCCGAGAACGTGGGGAACGGCTGGATGGTGTCGCGCAGCACCGCGAGCGGAACCCTGGCGCGGATGGCAAGGGTGGCCTGCTGCAGCCATTCGCCCGCCTCGGGTCCGAGCGCGAAGGCGCCGGTCAGCCGCTCGCCGTCGGACAGCACGGTCAGGAAGCCGTTGGACTGGGCGTAGGCACGCGTGTACGTGGCGGTCTTGGCCACCTCAGACACCGGGACGGTGGCCGAGAACCGGCCTTCGGTGGCACCGACCGCCGCGGCCTGCGGGTCGGTGTAGACGACGTCGGGAATGGCCTCGTAGTTCGCTTCGCGGGATTCGCCGAGGATGTTCGACGCAACCACCTCGCCCTGGTACTTGCCGACGTGGGTGAGCAGCCGGATGCCGGTGGCGTCACCGATGGCCCACAGCCGCTCGCCCGCCTGCAGCTTCGCGTCGACCGGGATCCCGTGCGCACCGGCCTGGACGCCGACCGTCTCCAGGCCAAGCCCGGCCACGCGGGGACGCCTGCCGGTGGCCACGAGCAGCCGGTCGCCGCGCAGTTCGCTGCCGGTGCCGAGGGCCAGGACGTAGTCCTCCTCGTCCCGTCTCGCGGCCGTCGCGTGCACGCCTAGCTGCAGTTCGATGCCGTCGGCGCGCAGCACCTCGCCGAGCGCCACGCCCAGCGGCACGGGCTCACGGGCGAGCACGTGGGCGGCCCCTTCGACGAGGGCCACCTCGCCACCGAGGCGCCGCACGGCCTGGGCCATCTCGGCGCCGACGGGGCCGCCGCCCAGGATGAGCAGGCGGCGGGGGACGGCCTTCATGCCGGTCACTTCGCGGTTGGTCCACACGCCGTCGAGTTCGCGCAGGCCGGGGACGGGCGGGATGACCGCGTCCGAGCCGGTCGCCAGCACCACGTGCCGGGCGGTATGGCGCTCGCCGTCGACCTCGACCGCGCCGACCCCGGCGAGGCGGCCGGTGCCACGCAGCAGGTCGATTCCCTTGCCCGCCAGCCAGCGCTCCTGCCCGGCGTCGGAGTAGTCGGCGACCATGAAGTCACGCCAGGCCAGCGCCGCCGCGACGTCGAGTTGCGCGCTGGCTGCCGCCTCGCGTGCCTGGTGCACCGCCTCGCCGGGGCGCAGCAGCGTCTTGGAGGGGATGCAGGCCCAGTAGGAGCATTCACCCCCGACCAGATCGCGCTCGACCAGGGCGACCCGCAACCCCCCGTCGGCCAGTTCACCAGCACAGTGCTCGCCGGGTGAGCCGCCGCCCACCACGATCACGTCATAGTCGCCCATATGGTCTACCCTCACCGCTTCTCATCGAAGTCCACAAGTCATCGCGTTCCGCCGGGCGTGCCTCAGCGCTGGCCGACGGCTGATTCGTCGTCGTCGTAGGCGCGGACCGCGGCCAGCAGTCCGTCCGGGCCGCGTTCATAGACGGCGAGTCCCGCCTGGGGCGGCAGGTCATGGCTGCCCCAGCGCAGGCCCGCGGCGCGAGTCTGCCGCCGCGCCAGTTCCATGGCGCTGGCGAAGTCTGGAAACCACGGCATCGTGCCCTCCTGCCTCTCTGCCAGGCGGTACTGGTTGACGCCAACCGCTGCCGCTAACCGGTGCCGCCCACGGCGGCGTCCCAGAACTCCTGGATAGGCGGGTAGATCAGTTCGTGGTCACGCGGCAGCGACTCCTTGACGAACCGGGACCGCTCGTCGGCGAGCACCTCGACCTCGCCGGACTCGACGGCGTCGAGTGCCAGCCGGGCGGCCGACTCCGGGCCGATCTTGGGTGCGTCGATACCGGCGGCCATGTCGGTGTCGATGAAGGCCGCGTGTACGGCCACCACCAGGGTGCCGTGGTGATGCAGTTCGGTGCGGATTCCGTTGGTCAGCGACCACTCCGCCGCCTTGGACGCGCCGTAGGACGCGGTGAACGGGTTGGTGTAGAAGCTGGCCACCGAGAGCATGTTGACGATCGCACCGCCGCCGTTGGCCGCCAGTAGCGGCGCGAAGGCGCGGCACACGCTCAGCGTGCCGAAGTAGTTCGTCTCCATCTCCAGCCGGGCCGCGTCCAGGTCCGGTGCATCGATGAAGGTGCTGGCCTTCATCACGCCCGCGTTGTTCACCAGCAGGCTGACGTCGGGACACTGCCGTGCGGCCTCGGCGACCTGGCCGGAGTCGGTGATGTCAAGCCTGACCGGCGTCGCGCCGGGCTCGGTGACGGCGGCAGGGTTGCGCGCGGCCCCGTAGACCTTGGCCGCCCCACGGCGGATCAGTTCCCGGGTGTACGCCCGGCCGAGGCCACGGTTGGCGCCGGTGACCAGGGCAACCGATCCGCTGATCTGCATGGCTCTCCTCGCGCTTTCCGGCGTGCCGTCACCTGCCTTGCGGATCGTAGTACGCCGGCGGTGGCGGGACCATGGGCCGCTCACGCCGGGCGAGCGGCATTGCCGCGAGCATCAGCACCGCCGTGAAGGCGAAGGCAGCCGGGTATCCGGTGTGGCTGACGACCAGGCCGAACGCGACGGGGCCTGCCCCGTATCCAGCGTCGTACGCGAGGTTCCACAGCGCGCTGGCCGTACCGGCTCCGGCCGGGGGCATACGCTCGATCATCAGCGCGAAGGTGGCGTTCTGGCAGATCCCGAACCCGATGCCGAACAGGCACATGCCCGCGACCACGGCGGCCGGGGCGGCCAGCCAGATCATGGCGACCATTCCCGAAGATGCGATCGCCAGCGCCGGAATCAGCAGGCCTGCGTGACCGCTCCTGTCCCCGCGGCGTCCCGCCCACCAGCGGCTGAGCGTTGCGGTCAGCGCCTGCGCGAGCAGGCCAGCGGCGGCGACGTTGCCGGATACCCCGGCGGCGAGCGGCAGGAAGGAGACGACCACGCCGCCCGCCACGGTGCTGGCCGCGAAGATCAGGAAGGGCTGCAGTTGCCCGGGCCGGCGAAGGCCGCTCAGCAGCCCATCCGGCTGCCCGGCACCGGGGCGCGTCGTCGCCGGGCGGCGGCCGGCCCCTCCGGACAGCAACGGAAATGCCGCCAGCGGCAGGAGGGCACTCGCGGCCGTCAGGCCGATCACCGTCGCCATGCCGAGGTGGCCGGCGAGCCAGACACCGGCCGGCAGCGCGACGATCCCGGGCGCGGTGGCCACGATCCCGAACAGGCCGAGTCCTTCGCCGCGCCGCTCCGGCGGCAGCAGCGCCGCCGTGAGGGCGCCCGTCATCACGGTGCACAGGCCGAACCCGAAGCCGCGGACGACGCTGACGGCCACGATGACGGCCAGCGAGCCGCCGAACAGCAGCGCCAGGGCGGGCACTCCGAGCAGCACTGCCCCGGTCAGCAGCATGGCCCAGTACCCGAACCGCCGCATCAGGATCGGCGCGGCAAGCTCCGCGGCCACGGTGCCGAGCAGCAGCACGCCGGTCACCAGCCCGGCGCCCGTGGTCCCCGCACCGGCGGCCGCGGCATACATCGGCGTGACCGAAAGCATCAGGTAGAAGCTGGTGAGCGCGCAAAACTCGGAGAGGAACACCAGGGCGAGCGGGCGGCTGACGAGGCGTCCCTGTGGCGTGCCGAGGCTTTGCGACGTGCTGTCGTGCCTGGTGCTGTGCTGTGGCCGGGCGGCAGTCAATGTGCTCATGCTGCGACGGTAAGAGCCGAACCGGGGCACTGATAAGTTCCAATGTCATGGCGATTCAGTGGTCCGGTTTGGGCCCGGAGTTGCTCCTGCGGGTCGAGCGCGGCAGCGGTCAGCCGCTGCGATCCCAGCTGGAGGCGGGCCTGCGGGAGGCAATCCGGGGTGGCCGGCTGCAGGGCGGCGAGCGGCTGCCCTCGTCCAGGGAACTGGCACGGGAGCTGGACATCTCCCGCGGCCTGGTGCAAGAGGTCTACAGCCAGCTGCTGTCCGAGGGTTACCTGACCAGCCAGATCGGCTCGGCCACCCGGGTCGCCGCCGGCGCGTACCCGGCGGAGGCGCAGCCGCCACCGCGCCCGCAGCCGCCGCCGCGGCTGATCGCGGACTTCCGCTCGGGAGTCCCCGACCTGGCGAGCTTCCCGCGCAGCGACTGGATCTGGGCGACCAGGGAGGCATGCGGCAGCATGGCCAACCTCGATCTCGACTACGGCGACCCCCGCGGCAGCGCCGTCCTGCGCGGCGTCCTGGCCGGCTACCTGCGGCGGGTACGCGCCGCCGCCGCCGAACCCGGCCAGATGATCGTGAGCACCGGGTTCGCGCAAGGAGTGATCCTGGTGCTGCGGGCGCTTGCCCAGGCCGGCGTCCGGTGCGTCGCCTTCGAGGACCCCGGGTACGGCACCGCCGAGACGAGCGAGACCGTGCGGGCGATCGGGGCGATCGGGCTGCGCGTCGTCCACGTGCCCGTGGATGACCTCGGGATAGACGTCGGCGCGCTGGACAACAGCGGCGCCCAGGCCGTCGTCGTCACCCCGGCGCACCAGTCACCTACCGGGGTCGTGCTCGCGGCCCGGCGGCGGCATGCCCTGGTGGAGTGGGCGAACCGCAACGACGGGTTCATCGTCGAGGATGACTACGACTCCGAGTTCCGCTACGACCGGGAGCCCGTCGGCGTGCTGCAGGGGCTGGCTCCTGGCCGCGTCTTCACGATCGGCACGGCCAGCAAGGCGCTGGCTCCGGCGGTGCGGCTCGGCTGGGTACTCGCGCCGCCCGCGCGGGCCGCGGCCGTCGCGGAGGAGAAGCGGATCAGCGATCGTGGTTCATCCACGCTGGATCAACTGGTGCTCGCGGCCCTGCTCGAATCGGGGCGCTACGATCGCCACCTCCGCCGGATGCGGGGGATCTACGCCCGCCGCCGCGACACGCTTATCGCGATCCTCGCCCGCCATGCCCCTGGCATCCGGCCGACCGGGCTTGCCGCGGGGTTCCATGCCGTCGCGCACCTTCCGGCCAGTGCGGACGAGCAAGCCGTGGTCGCGGCCGCGCGCGAGCGGCGGGTTGGCCTGTACGGGATGAGCAGTTTCCGTGCGGCCCAGGTGGCCGGGCCCGCTCAGCTCGTGCTCGGCTTCGGCCAGGTCGGCGAGCGCGCCATCGAGCCGGGTATCGCTGCCGTCGCCGACCTGCTCAACTGATCCCCAGAGGGCCGGTTGGCAAGGCTTTCGTGCGGGTCTCGCACGCCGGGGCGGAGCGCCGCGGGACGCCGGCCGGGTCAGGTGAGCGGCGCGGTGCGCTGGTCGTGGAATCGGGCCCACTCGGCGCCCCAGCCGGTCCGGGTGTCGGTGATCTTCCCGATGAACTCCTCGACGAACCCGGTTTCCGCCTGCAGCAATGCCAGCCGGTATTCCTCTTCCACCAGGAACAGTTCGGGTACCCCACGGTCGAGCGTGGTGTCGATCAGGCTGCGGATCTCGTCGCGTGCCTGCTGCAGCAGCTCAAGCCGGTGGCGCAGCAGGGGCACGACCTCACTCGGCGGCAACGCGGCAATAAGCGACAGCGCGGCCACGAAGTGCGGATACTCCTGCTGTGGTTCCGCGATCAGTTCCCGTAGCCAGTTGCTGAACTCGGCCCGGCCGGCCTCGGTCAGCGCATAGACGGTGCGCTCGGGGCGCTGCCCCTCCCGGCTGGTTTCAAGCTCGGTGATGTACCCGGCCTTGGCCAGCTGGCCGACCACCATGTACAGCGACCCGTGGTTGAACTTGATGCTGCGGGCGTCGCCGTGCTCGCGCAGCGTGCGGCCCAGCTCATAGGGATGCATGGGCTGCTGCGACAGGTATGACATCACCGCGAGCGCGAGCAGGTTGCCGACCTTGTGTTTGCTGGCCATCAGTCCATCCGTCACCGGAGCGTGCCGGTCATCCTTCATGGGGTGTGCCGCCGGTGGGCGGCACACCCCATTGTGCTCGTTGAGCTGCGCTGTCTTATCGGGCGGTGCGGGCCGGGTCGTCCACGGTCGGGAACCCGCCCTCGGCGTGCGCCCGCCGCAGGTCGGCAAGGTACTCACGGGAGAACATGGCCGACAGCTGGGCGATACCGCCACGGTGGACACGGATCTCGCCGTGCCGCAGCTGACCAGTGATCACGATGCGCCTGCCACCGGCCGCGTTCCGGCCTTCGGCGTCCTTGACCCGCCCGCGGCCCAGCCGCCGCAGGTCCCAGTCCTCGATGACGGCGTCGTCGGGAACCAGCAGCTTGAGCATGGCGTGGTCGAGTTCGACGTCGACCGTGATCTCGCCGGCTTCGATGTGCGGCGAGCGCAGGTCCAGCACGGCATGGCCGCGGTGGGCGCGGACCTGGAACTCGCGGGCAGTGGCCCAGTTGCCCAGGCGCTTGGTCACCTCGTAGTTCGCGGCGATCCGGACCGGGGCGGCGGTCTGCGTGGCATTCATCTCAGTGTTCCTTTCTGGAATCGGGCAATCACCAACGCTTGGTCAGTACTGAGTATCCATGACTGAATAGTTGATGTCAACTATATCTCTGGAACATTAGGGACGGTGGCTGGGCTGCCTAGGTCACGGGCGGAGGACGGGCATGACAGGCGATCATCAGGTGGTCGCGGGCGAACTGATGGTGGACGGGCGGGCGCGCGGCTTTGCGCTGCGCCTGCCCCGGGGTGCCGGTAGTCGCATGGACCGTGTTCGGGGGCGGCCACTCCTGGCCTGGTGCCACGCAGGCTCCGGGGACGGCCATTCACGAGTTCGACGCCGCCGAGGAAATCTGCCGATTCGCCGTGCCCTTGCTCACGTCCCCAGGTACCCGGCGGCTGTGACGGCCAGGCGCCGCCGTGGGCCGAGGCGCCGCCGTCGGCCAACTGGAGGCAAAACCCCTGCCGGGTTAGGCTTTTCCTGCCACGGGGCACCGGTTCGTCGTGCCATATATGACGTGTTGTGGTGCGTCCTCGGGCTCGTCAGGTACGGGGGTAAATGACTGTGTCCTCACCCGCGCAGGGAGCGGCGGCGCCGGTCAGCCACCCCGTCACGATCACCATTGATTCGGCGCATCCAGGCCCGGTGATTCCCGATGACTTCGCGGGCCTGAGCTTCGAACGGGGACCTCTCCTCCCGCATGGCAACGCCGGGGTGTCGGGCAACCTGTTCAACCCGGAAAACGACTCGCTCGTCACCCTTTTCCGCAACATGGGCATGCGCAGCCTGCGGGTCGGCGGCGGCACGGTGGATCAGCTGATCCCGGCGGGCACGGGCAGCGACGGCTTCACCGGGATTGACGGCCTGTTCGCCTTCGCCGCCATGACCGGGGTGCAGGTCGTCTACACGCTGCGCCTGCTCAGCCCCGCGGCGAACCCGGTCAATGACCTGCAGGCGGTCAATGCCCGGGCGGCCGGGTACATCTGGTCCCACTACCGGGACAACGTGTCCAGCTTCGCCATCGGCAACGAGCCGGACTGGCATGACTATCACACCTGGCCAGGACACGAGCGGGACCCGGCGATCTTCGAAGCTGTCTTGGACGCGCCGGGCAGTGCGTACCCGTCCTACCTGGCCCGCTGGCGGAGCTTCGCCGATGCCTTGCTGGCGGCGGCGCCCGGAGCGCCGCTGTCGGGACCGGACCTCGGCGCGTACGACAAGGGGACCTACACCCCCGACCAGCACACCGGGATGTCGTGGACGCAGCGGCTGGCCACCGACGAGAAGCAGTCCGGCCGGGTGGCCGAGGTCAGCCAGCACTACTACGTGGGGGGATCCCCCGGGGGGACGACCGCCCAGCAGGCGATCAGCAACATGCTGTCCGCCGAGTGGGTGACCGCCGCCGAGCACGGAAGCCAGCCGGCCAGCACCACCTACACCCCCTATCCCTGGCTGCACGCTAACAACCTGGCCCCGGTGGCCCAGGCCGGGCTGCGCTTCCGGCTCACCGAATCGAACGACTACCTCGCCGGGGTTCCGGGCGCGAGCGACGCCTACGCCTCGGCGCTGTGGGCATTGGACCACCTGCACTGGTGGGCGGCCAACGGTTGCGCGGGCGTGAACTTCCACAACAAGCAGTGGCTGCACACCGCCACGATCGTGCCCAACCCGGCCGGTCCCGGCCACGGCTATGTGATCAACCCGAAGGGATATGGCATCAAGGCGTTCACCCTCGGCTCGGCGGGGCAGGTCAAGCCCACCCGGATCCAGAACCCGAATGCCGTCAACCTGACCGCGTATTGCGTCGGCGCGGCGGGCGAGGACTACGTCACGATCATCAACAAGGCGCACGGCGCGAACCCACCCGACGCCACCGTGACGATCGTCGCGCCCGGCCCGGCGATCCGGGGCGCACAGGTCATGACGCTGGCCGGTGCTCAGCGCGGCGACGCCCAGGGGACCAAGGTCACCCTGGGCGGCGCCGCGATCACCGGCGATGCCCCGTGGGAGGGCACATGGAGCACCGTGGACGTCGGGCCCGACTCGAAGATCAGTCTGACCGTCGAGGCCACGACCGCGGCCATCGTCAAGATCAGTCGCGAAGGCTGATTCGCCGGCAGCGCAGGCTGATTCGGTCGACCGCCGGACGATGCCGTCCGTGCCCGGCACGGACGGCACCATCGGCCCGCGGCGTCACCGGCGGGCGTGCCGCCGGGCGGTATCCCGCGTTAGCAGGGCGAGGATACCCCGGCGGCACAAGGCACACGCTGGGTGCGGGGCCGGGCCCGCCAGCCGACGGCCAGCGCGATGACGGCGGGAATCGCGAGCGCCCAGCCGCAGAATCCAAGCATCACGGTGACGGCGAGCGCGGCGGGCAGCGCGGCGAGCCGTGCCGGGCCACGCAGCACCCGCGCGGCCGCGATCATGGCGCCGAGGTAGACCGTGAGGAAGAGCACCGTCGGCACCTCGACCAGGGCACCGGTGCTCACGATGCGCAGCCCGTACCCGAGGATCAGCAGCAGGCCTACCGCGGCAATCGCCGCCAGCAGCCGGTGCATGGGGGCGGAGGGGCGGCTGCCGGGCGCGGCGGGTGCCAGTTGCCCGGCCATGGCGGCCGCGCCGCTGATGTAGGCGTTCGTGGCACCCAGGGTCAGCACGACGGCGGCCACCGCGGCCACGGCCGGGCCGGCCGCGCCGGCGGTGTGGCTCAGCAGGCCGGCCAGCGGCACGTCGGTGGCTGCCTGTGGCCCGAGGACGCTGATCGTGGCGATCGCCAGGCCCAGGTACAGCGCGGTGGTGACCGCAAGGGCGATGGCGACCGCGCGCGGCAGCTGCCGGGACGGGTTCGCGAACCGCGTGGTGAGGGGGGCGACAGCCTCCCAGCCAGCGAAGGAGAACATCAGCGTGGCCGCCGCGCTGCCGATCGAAAGCCAGCCGTGCGGTGCGAACGGTGTCCAGTTGGCTGCCCGCGCCGCCGGCGCTGACCCGGCGACCGCCACGACAACCACGCCGATCAGCAGGCTGACGAGGACAAGCTGGGCGGTGGCGCTGGCCCGTAGCCCGCCGGCGGCTAGTCCGAGGACGGTCAGCAGCAGCACGGCAGCGACGGCGGCGCGGTCAAGCTGGCCGCCGCCGGTCAGCTCGGTGACGTAGCCGGCGCCGATGAGGCAGACGATCGGGGCGCCGCCGACCACCCCGGCCAGGAACATCCAGCCGATCGCCCGGCCCGCGCGAGGCGCCAGGCCCGCGGTGACGTAGCCGATCACCCCGCCAGTGGACGGATTGTGCCTGCCCAGGGCCGAGAACACGGTGGCGAACAGCCCGGACAGG
>Ga0207665_10002755_pt1 | contig 11783 bp, 11 predicted proteins | sample LARL112metaG_FD_184351 | JGI IMG/M metagenome (GOLD analysis project Ga0207665, IMG submission 184351) | Corn, switchgrass and miscanthus rhizosphere microbial communities from Kellogg Biological Station, Michigan, USA - LAR L11-2 metaG... | ecosystem: Host-associated > Plants > Roots >...
ACTTGGACATCGCGTTCTCCCAAGTTACGGTTTGGAAGTTGCTAGAAGTTGCATCTCCCAGGCGAGTGCGGCCCCAGTTGCACCGCCGTGCTCGGTCAGGATCCTGATAGTGTCTTCAAGCGTAGACTGGCGCGCCCAATCGCGTTGCCATTCGCCGTACAGAGCCATCCACGTGATGGGAACAGCACCTGCTTGCACCATTCGCCGAATCGCCATGTCGTGAGCTTCCACGGATACACCGCCTGAACAGTCGGTAACGATGTACACGTCGTAGCCTTCACCGAGTGCGTGAATGGTAGGCATCGCCAAGCACATCTCGGTCCAAAGCGCGGCCAAGATCAGCTTTCGGCGGCCGGTTGCTTTGACGAGGTCCACAATCCGCTTGTCTTGCCATGCGTTGATATACGTGCGATCAACAGGCTTCTGGTCCGGAAACAGGTCTCGAAGACCCTGTATGAGTTTCCCGCCTCGAGCTTCGAGCACTGGGGTCAAAATAACCGGAACTTTGAAAGCTTTGGCCATCTTGGCGAGAGCAATCACGTTGTTCACGATCATCGTCGGCTCGTGACTGTGAAGGTTTGCGAACTGAAACGGCTGGTGATCGATCAGGACGACGACGGATTCCTCGGGGTTCAGTAACGCCGAAAGCCCGCTGAGCTCTGATTTCACCGATCGCCGGTCAGCGACGCTTGTTTGCGCTGGCGCCTTCCCTCCGCGTGAGGCCTCACCTTGTGCAAGCACCAAGCCGGAGGCCGCGGGGATTGCCATTGCACCAGCGGCGATCCCCAGAAGTTTACGACGTTGATTTGACATAGCTCCTTCCTTTCAAGTTGATCTAATCGTGTAGGTCTTCTATGAACACGGCACTTTTCGTAGTTCAACGGCGCCCGATCATCACGTCAGCGAAGCCTCGCCGGGCTGCGTGGCTTCGAAGAGGTACCAGACCCTGTTTTCGGCTTCGTCGATCCAGTTCTCAAGAAAGCTACCGCTCGCAACGTCGCCATGCGCCTCACATAAGCCATGGGCTTCGCGCATGTGTGCTGCGAGCTGTAGGTTGTCGTCGCGCAGCTCGGCGAGCATGTCGAGAGGCGCCACGTAATCCTCATCGTTGTCCGACAGCCGTTGCAGTCTCGATACGTGGCCGATCGAATGCAGTGTCCTGGCGCCAATTTTTCGAACGCGTTCGGCGATCGCGTCGCTTGTTGCATAGATCTGCGCCGCATGCTCGTCGAGCAGGAGGTGGTGGTCACGAAAGTGTGGCCCCGACATATGCCAATGAAAGTTCTTCGTCTTCATATGCAGGGCAAGCATGTCTGCAAGGACTAGATTGAGAGCGGCGGAGATGTCGTTCACAGCCTCTTCCCCGAAATCGGTCGGGGCATTGAGGCGTACTTCTCGGCGCTGCCTGCCATCCCTGCCGTTCATTACTGAAATCCCTTCAATATCAGGACGTGCCGAGTGCTGAGCTTCGTACCATCGCACGGTGTTACGACCCGCGATAAAATAATCGTCATGGGCTTCGCTCGTATCTAACGATAGGTGCGCGCTTTGTACGATTCGGCCACTTTTTTAATCGCCTCTGATTGACATCAGAATCGGCTCTGCCACGATAGGCGGACTGGCGGTTGCTTTAGCCGACCATGACCACGGAGAGTCGCGGGTGAACGAACAGCGCAGCACAATTCAAGCCCTGCGGGGCGCGTTCGGGTTGGAAGACGCGCCGGTGTTGAGCACGCGCTCGCTGAACAAGTCTGAAATGGCGGTAACGGAGATCCGGGGTCGGCCAAACCTTGGATTGACTAAGGCGCTTCCCTACGGTGACGCCTACTACATATCACTGCATATGCTGCCGTCGGCCGACCATGATCAATTTTTCGATGGCAGGTACGTAGAGCCGGCAAATTTCGTTGCGGGCATTACGAGCATCTATGACTTGAGATGCAATCCCATCGCCGATCACAGGGATCCGTTTCATTTTCTGTCTTTCTATCTTCCTCGTAAGTCCCTCGACGGCATCGCCAGTGAGGCGGGTGTGCCGCGTATCGGCGACCTTCGCTATCGACCGGGCCTTGGGATCGACGACCCGGTCGTTCGGCAGTTATTGATGTCTCTCATTCCTGCCTTGGCGAAGCCCGAAGAAGCAAACACTCTGTTCGTGGACTATGTCGCAATGGCTCTGACCGCTCACATCGCGCAGGTCTATGGCGCGATGCGAGTGGCCCGTTACCCAGCACGAGGGGGCCTGGCGCCCTGGCAGGAGCGGCGTGCCAAGGAGTTACTGAATGCGAACTTGGAAGGAGCGATCCCGCTGAATCGCTTGGCGGCCGAATGCGGATTATCGGTTCGACATTTCGCTCGCGCGTTCCGACAGTCGACCGGCGCGGCGCCACACCGTTGGCTGCTCAAGCGCCGCGTCGAGCTGGCGCGGGGGCTACTGGGTGATCCAGGCCTTTCGTTGGCTGAGATTGCAGTCCGCTGCGGATTCTCAGACCAAAGTCACTTCACCCGCGTCTTCAGGGCGATGAGCGGCGCCAGCCCGGGCGCTTGGCGGCGCATGCGCCGTTAGTTCTCCTACTCCGTGGTCTCCGCCCCTCAAACGTCGCAGTTAGCTCGCCTTACGGCTCGTGGCTAAGTTGCTCGTGCTGAGCGTCCCGAGCCATCAGGCACTCTGGCTTGCGCAAGCGGCGATCTGCTTACCGTTCGTCGTAAGCGCGTTGGTGAAGTCTGTGAATCGCGAAGCCGCTCTTAAGGAAATGGCAGCAGGCGGTCTTCCGCGATCGACAACGCTCCTCGGAACCGTCGTGCTAGTCCAGGCCGCCGCGGTCCTCCTCATCCTTACGGGGTTGTCGCCTGTCGGCGGTGCGCTGCTGCTAATCGGCTTTATGACGGTGGCGACCGTCAAATACCATGCCTTCTGGTTGGTGCGCGGCGCACCAAGGTTAGTAAAGGTCAATCATTTTGCCGAGAACGTGGCATTGATCGGTGCGCTGGTACTCATCGCGCTCACAGGAGTTCAGCAATGAATGAGGCTGTTTCAGTTGACTCGGCGACCAAGATCGTCGATCGGATTCCGCGACCGGGTATGGAGGAGCCGCTCGAGTCAGCGATTCACGAATTGACACAGGCGGCCATGCGATTTCCGGGTCATCTCGGAGTCACCGTCATGCGTCCCTCTCCGCCCTCGCAACCCGGTTTCCGGCTCATCTACAAATTCGACTCGTCCGAACACATGCGTGCCTGGGAAGACTCCGCCGAGCAGCATCGGCTAGTGGAGAACGCAAATCGTTATACGCAGGGCGAGCCTCGGTATCGCAGGCTTAGCGGGCTGGAAGCCTGGTTCACGCTCCCCGCTGGCGCGCCGTCAACGCCACCGAAAGGAAAAATGACCTTCGTGAGCTGGGTCGGCATTTTTCCGCTTGTCTACATTTTCGGCTTGGCGGTGAGTGGCGTCCTCCCCAAGGGCACGCCTGGAGTCATTCGAGTGCTCGTGATAACAGCCCTAGTGGTGCCCACAATGTCCTACGTCGTTGGCCCGTGGCTCACGCGCGTCCTCAAGGCGTGGCTTTTCCGATCGGCCAAGCCCGATTGACGAGCGGCGGAAAGTTGCTGGGCAACGGGAGAGGCGCACAAGCACGGCAAGCATGACTTGGGGCAGCTCGAGAAAAACGGACGCGCCTCGCCTCGAGATACCACGCTGGAAAATCTGCCCAAGTCCAGCGTAACGTAGGACCAAGCAAGGGAGCTGTTCCCCGGTAATCCCGTCAATCATCAATCAGCTCTGCTGCGAGAAGCAATGTCAACTCGCTGCGAGACCGATCGCTACTGCGCTCGGACAAGAAAGACAAGATCCCCGGCATGCCGGATCTCGGAATGAACGCCGTCACTCGTCGGTGATGTCGATCCAGTTCCCGTCGGGATCGGACATCTGCCATTTGCCGCTCGCCTGACCCGCGAAAAAGCGCTTGCGCACATCGGATTCCGGGCTGCCGCCGAGCGGCAGCCCGGCGAGATAGGGATTCATCCCGGCCACTTCCGCGACCCGCGCCTTGAACGCGTCCAGATTCTCGACATGAAAGCCGATATGGTCCGGACCCGGGCGCTTGATCGACATGCCCTCGAACGCGGGGATCGACCAGGGCAGGACGGCGAGCGTCATGCGCCCGTCGGTCAGGCAATAACCCGGTGCGCCGGGCTTGCCGCGCACCGGCTCGAGCTCGAACACGTCGCGATAGAATTCCGCGCATTCTTCCGCGTTGGGCGTGCGGATCGCGAATTTGTTGATGTAGCGGTCCTGGGCCCAGCCGCCGCCTGCGATCTCGGCATAGACTTCCTTGCGCGTGTCCTCTTTCTTCTGCGCGAGATCGAAGACATTGCCGTCGGGATCGTGGCCGCTATAGGCGGCGAAGGGCCGCGTCGAGGGCCGCTTCACGATTGCCGCGTTCTTGTGCTTGCGCTTCATGCGCTCCAACACGGGCTCGACGTCATCGACCGCCATGCCGAAATGATCGATTCCCCCGATGTACCCGTCGCGTCGCGGAATGAGGTTCAGGCCCACGTAGCCGTCGCCGATGGTGATCGCCGATGCCGGGCGGCCCGTGTTCGGGGACCTCAGCCCGAACACGGCCTCGTAGAACTTGCCGAGCGTGTTGTATTGGTGGCTGATGAGGGCCACGTGATTGATCTGGGCGAACATTGGCGGAAGTAATTTACCATTAACCCGTGAACCGGCCCTGCCTTTGCATCCTCGCGGCGCTCGCCTTGGCTTCGCTGCCCATCGGCGGCGCCCTCATGCCGAAGCTTAGGGCGCAGGACTACCCCGCGAAGCCGATTCGCCTCATCGTCTCGTTTCCCGGGGGCTCGAGCGATGTTCTGGGCCGGGCCTTCGCGCAGTACGCGACGCTCGGCCAGCCGATAGTGGTCGAGAACGTGTCCGGTGCGAACGGCGCGATCGGACTCACGCGCGTGGCGAAGTCCGCTCCCGACGGCCATACCCTCGCGATCGGCGCCACCACCAACCTCGCCATCGGTCCCCATCTCAACTCCAAGCTTCCCTACGAGCCGCTCAAGGATTTCGCGCCGATAGCGCTGCTCGCGCGCGTGCCCATCGTGCTGGTGGTGAGCTCGGCCGTCCCGGCGAGATCGGTCGCCGAGCTCGTCGCCCTGGCGCGGGCGCATCCCGGCAAGCTCAACTACGCCTCGATCGGCACTGGGTCCACCACTCACCTGCTCGGCGAGATGCTGCGGCGGACGGCCGGCGTCGACGTCGTTCACGTGCCCTACAAAGGCATCCAGCAGGGCGTGACGGCTTTGCTCGCCGGAGACGTGCAATTTATTTTCTTCCCCGTGTTCGTCGACGCGAAGGCGCATGTCCGCTCGGGCGCGCTGCGGCCGCTCGCGCTCGTCGATTCGCGCCGCTCTCCGGTCGCGCCGGACCTGCCGACGCTGCCCGAGCTCGGCTATCCCCTGGAAGCGGCGGCCTGGTTCGCCCTGATCGCGCCGGCCGGCACGCCGGAGGCGATCGTGCAGCGGCTCGCCGGAGAGGTGCGGCGCGTGCTTGCGCTCGAGAAGATGAGCCGCTTCCTCGACGATCATGGAATGGAGGCGGGCGACCTGGGGCCGGAAGCGCTCAAGGCTTACATCGCGTCGGAGCACGCGCGCTACGGCCGCATGGTGCGCGAGACGGGCATTCAGGTCGAATGATCAGATTGCTTGGAATGAGTCAGTGTTGAACTGACGAGAGCGGCGCCCGGCGCCGTGCTGCAATGTCCGAAAACGGCCAGACAAGGCCGGCCGCCGCGCTCATAATGCGCTCGTGATTCTCGACTCCCGCATCTGTTACCGGGCGCTCAAAGCGCGTGACGCGAGATTTGACGGCCGCTTTTTCGTCGCGGTCTCGTCGACGCGCATTTATTGCCGCCCGGTGTGCACCGTCAAGCCGCCCAAGCGCGAGAACTGCCGCTTCTTTCCGAGCGCGGCGGCCGCGGAGTCGAGCGGATACCGGCCGTGCCTGCGCTGCCGGCCCGAGCTCGCACCCGGCAACGCGAGCGTGGATGCGACGTCGCGCCTCGCCCAAGCCGCCGCGAGCATGATGGAAGACCGGACGCTGGACCAGGAAGGACTGGACACTATCGCCTCGCGCCTGGGCATCACCGACCGGCACCTGCGCCGCGCTTTCGGCGCCGAGTTCGGCGTTTCGCCGGTGGAATTCGCGCAGACGCAGAAGCTGCTGCTCGCGAAGCGCCTGCTCACCGACACGGCGTTGCCGGTCACCGAGGTCGCGTTCGCGAGCGGTTTCGGCAGCGTGCGGCGTTTCAACGCGCTCTTCAAGCAGCGCTACCGCCTCAAACCCAGGCAACTGCGCGGCCCGCTACGGGGCGGTGCGCCAATAGCCGCCGCCGACGTGCTCAAGTTCGAGCTGAGTTTCCGGCCGCCGTTCGATTGGTCGGCGGTGAGCGCATTTCTCGGCGTACGTTCGATCGCCGGCGTCGAAGCGGTGGAGGACGGCTGCTATCGCCGCACGGTGCGCATCCCGATCGACGGTAAGGAGCATTCCGGCTGGATCGCGGTCGAGATGTCGCCCGGCAAACCCACGCTGCGCGTCGCGCTCTCTGCATCGCTCGCCAAGGCGCTGCCGCCGGTGCTCTCGCGCGTCAAGGCGCTGATGGATCTCGCATGCCACCCAGCGGAAGTGGCGCAGGCGCTGGGCGCGCTCGCGAAGCGCCATCCCGGCCTGCGCGTGCCCGGCGCGTTCGATGGTTTCGAAATGGCGGTGCGCGCGATCCTCGGCCAGCAGGTGACGGTCGCTGGGGCGCGTACCGTTGCGGGCCGCTTCGCCGCGACGTTCGGCGACGCAATCGCGACCCCGTTCGATTCGCTCACGACGCTGTTTCCGACTGCGGCACGCGTCGCCGCCCTGGCGCCGGGCCACATCGCGCGTCTCGGCATGCCCGGCGCGCGCGCCCGCACCGTCGTCGCGCTCGCGCGTGCGGTGGCGGACGGGCGTCTCGCGCTCGTGCCGAACGCGGACATCGAGACTACGCTCGAAGCCTTGCGCGCGCTGCCGGGCGTCGGCGAATGGACCGCGCAATACATCGCGATGCGGGCGCTGTCCTGGCCCGACGCATTTCCGCACACGGACCTGGGCGTGATGAAGGCGCTCGGCGAGACCGGCGCGCGCCGTGTGTTGGCCGCGGGCGAAGCCTGGCGGCCCTGGCGCGCGTACGCCGTGATGCATCTGTGGCAGTCACTCACAAAGGAGTAAACCAATGCACTACTACGATTACTACGAAAGTCCCCATGGACGGATGCTGCTCGTTGCAAGTGGCGAAGGACTTTCCGGTGTCTACTTCGACCGCCAGAAATATCTTCCGCAGGTCGAGCAGGGGTGGCGGCGCGATGCGCGCCACGCGCCGCTGCGCCAGGCGAAACAGGAGCTCTCCGAATACTTCGGCGGCGAGCGCAAGCGGTTCGAAACCGCGCTCGCACCCGGAGGCACGCCGTTTCAGCAGGACGTGTGGAAGGCGATCTCGAGTGTCGGTTTCGGCGAGACCATCACCTACGCCGAGCTCGCGCGCCGCGCCGGATGCCCGGGCAGCGCGCGCGCCGCGGGCGCCGCGACCGGACGCAATCCGATCAGCATCATCGTTCCGTGCCACCGCATCGTCGGATCGAACGGCAGCCTCACGGGTTACGCGGGCGGGCTGGATCGAAAGCGCGCGCTGCTTGCGCTCGAGTCGGGAATCCCGGAGTTGCTGGCTGCCGCCTGACGTTGCGCTGACGGCGCCTCGCGCCGAGGCTCCTAGGTGGAATGCGACCGCACGACCTCGAGCAAGGCCTCCCCGTAGCGCTCCAGTTTTTTCTCTCCCACTCCGGATACGCCGCGCAGCGCTTCGCGCGTTCCCGGCCGCAGCGCGGCGATGGTCTCGAGCGTGCTGTCGTGAAACACCACGAACGCCGGTACGCCGTGCTCGCGGGCAATGCCCCGACGCCAGGCGCGCAGCGCCTGGAGCAAGGCCGAGTCGGGAGCGGCTGCGCCGATGGCAACTTTCGCGGCGGTCTGCTTGCCGCGCTTGACACGGGCGGGCCGTGCGGCTTGCTCGCGCAGCATCACGCTGGTCTCGCCTTTCAGCACCTGGCGCGCGGTCTGCGTGAGTTTCAGCGCGCCGAACGCTTCGCCGTCCGCCCGCAGATGGCCGAGCGCGACGAGCTGCCGGAACACTGCGCGCCATTGTCTTTCGTCGCGGTCGGCGCCGATGCCGAAAGTGGAAAGCCGGTCGTGACCGAGTTGCGAGACGCGCCCTTCCGCGCGGCCGAGCAGCACGTCGATCACGTGCCCCGCGCCGAAGCGCTGGCCGGTGCGGTAGACGCAGGACAGCGCCTGTTGCGCGGCCACCGTGCCGTCCCATACCCGCGGCGGATTCAGGCAGTTGTCGCAGTTGCCGCAGGGCCCGCTCGCCTCGCCGAAGTAGGCGAGCAGCCGCACGCGGCGGCAGCCGGCGGTTTCGGCCAGCCCGACCAGTGCATCGAGCTTGCGCACCGACGCGCGCTTGAAGGCGTCGTCGGCCGTCGATTCGTCGATCATGCGCCGCTGCTGCACGATGTCGGCGAGACCGTAGCTCATCCAGGCTTCGGCGGGCTTCCCGTCGCGTCCGGCGCGGCCGGTTTCCTGGTAGTAGGCCTCAATGGTTTTCGGAAGATCGAGATGCGCGACAAAACGCGCGTCCGGTTTGTCGATGCCCATGCCGAATGCGATCGTCGCCACCATCACCACCCCGTCCTCGTTGATGAAGCGGTCCTGGTGCGCCGCGCGCGCGCCGCTTTCCATGCCGGCATGGTAGGGGAGCGCTTCGATGTCGTGAGCGGCGAGCCAGGCCGCGGTCTCCTCCGTCTTGGTCCGCGACAGGCAATAGACGATGCCCGATTCGCCCGCGTGCCGCGCGCGGATGAAATCGAGCAGCTGCACGCGCGCGTTCTCCTTTTCGACGATCTCGTAGCGGATGTTCGGCCGGTCGAAACTGGAGATGAAAACGCGCGCGTGGTCGAGCTTCAGGCGCGAGACGATTTCGCGCCGCGTGGCTTCGTCGGCGGTCGCGGTGAGCGCGATGCGCGGGACCGCCGGATGGCGCTCGGCGAGCAGCGTGAGTTCGACGTACTCCGGCCGGAAATCGTGCCCCCATTGCGACACGCAGTGCGCCTCGTCGATGGCGAAGAGCGCGAGCCGCGAGCGCTCGAGCAGGCCCAGGAAGCGCGGCGTCGTCAGGCGCTCCGGCGCTACGTAGAGCAGGTCGAGCCCGCCGGCGAGCAGCTCGCGCTCGACTTTTGCCGCCGCTTCCGCGCTCAGCGACGAGTTGAGGCAGGCCGCTCTCACGCCCGCTTCGCGCAGCGCCGCCACCTGATCGTGCATCAGCGCGATCAGGGGCGAGACGACGATTCCGCAGCCCTCGCGCATCAGCGCCGGGATCTGGAAACACAGCGACTTTCCGCCGCCGGTGGGCATCAGCACCAGCGCATCGCCGCCGTTCGCGACGTGCTCGATGATCTCGCCCTGCCTGCCGAGAAACGACGGGAAGCCGAAGACCGATCCCAGAATTGAGAGAGCCTGGGTCACGAGCTCTTAACGGCGGGTCGCGTTCCACGATGACAAGCACGAACGCGATCCCGCGTCCGTCGCGGGTTCGCTACGTCTTGTGCCTCTTACTTTCGCAGCACGCACTTCTCGTAGAGGTTCCTGAAACTTCCCTGCGGGTCGTAACGCGCCTTGAGCGCGTCGTACGCGGACCTGTCGTAGAGCCGCCAGAACTCGTCCTCCGGGTAATAGGAGTCGGAGTAGAGCGATTTGATCCCGCCCAGCTCGGCGACCTTGCGCTCGATCTTGCGGTTGTACCAACCCGCCTCGCGACGCACCGGGTCCTGCACCACGTCCCAGAACCCGAAGTTCACGTACAGCGTCCGGGGATCGATCGCATAGAGCGGGAATCTCTCCTGCGTGTCGTAGCCGCCGATGGGACAGATCCAGACCGGAAGGATCCCGATCTCCTCGAGGAAGAACGCGAGAAACTCGGGTGCGCGCGCGATGGGAATGTCCACGTCCTGGATGACGGACTCCGGGTGTTTGCCCCTCAATCGTGAGAGGGCGCGCGTAAAGCCCCACTTGCTGTTCCAGCGCATCACCTTCGCGTACGCGGTCGAGTTGAGCCGCTTGCGTCCGACAAGCCGCCTCACCAGCGGGTTCTGCACGAACAGGTTCTTCGAGCACCAGAACCAGTCGGTGTCCCACCGCCAGATGTAGTCGCGCACCGTGAGGTAGTCCTCGGAGCGCTCTCGGACCGAGCGGTAGTAGATGCGTTCGTACGTATAGTCGCTGATGTAGGGCGCGCTTTCGGCGAAGCTCCCGAGCGTCAGGACCATCTCGTCGCCCGAGAACACGGTCCCGTCGACGAAGTCGGCGCCGGATGCGCAGCGCGCCTCCAGGTCATCGAAGAACTTCTCCGCTTGCGTGTGGCGCACGTGCTGAAGGCGCACGTAGGGTTTCACGGGGACGGTGCGCGCGGTGACCTTGAGCGCGTAGCCGAGCGTTCCGTATGAATTCGGAAACCCATAGAAGAGATCGCGGTGCTTGTTGTCCGGGGTGCAGGTCACGACCGAGCCGTCGGCGAGGAGCACCTCGAGCGCGAGCAGCGTGTCGTGCACCAGCCCATAGCGGAACGACGAGGCCTCGATGCCGACGCCGGCCGCCGCGCCGCCGACCGTGATCGACTTGAGCTGCGGCACGACGCACGGCATGACCCCGCGCGCGAGGGTCGCGTCGACGAGGTCGGCGTAGGTGGTCATGCCCTCGGCCGACACGCGCGAGCGCGCCGCGTCCACCTCGACGACCTGGTTGAAGCCGGAGAGATCCACGCGCGGGCGCGCCTGCCGCTCGCGGTCGCGGAACAGGTTCGATGTGCTCTTCGCGAGCCCGATCCCGCCCGGGCCGCCGGCGGCGAGCTCAGCGCGCAGCCGCGCGAGCTTGCTCTCGTGGCTGTTCACTGGTGTAGAGGAAGGCGCGGCTCATCGGATAGTTGTCGCCGATGTTGCCCTTGCTCACCACGATCTGGAAGAGGTGCGTCTTGCCGTTCGGAGAGCGGAACATCTCGGCGCACGACCACAGGTAAGTGCGCCAGATGCGCCTGAACTTCTCGTCGAACTTTCCGGGATTGAGCTTGTGCACCCTTTCCCAGTTGCGATCGAAGCGCAGCGCCCAGTCGTCGAGCGTGAGCGCGTAGTTGCGGCGCAGGTTTTCGATGTCCACGACCTCCAGCCCGCAGCGCTCGCACCAGTCGATCGCCTCGGCGAGGCTCGGGATCCAGCCGCCGGGGAAGATGTACTTGCGTATCCAGAACTCGGTGTCGCGCACCCCGACGTGACCGATGAAATGGATCACCCCGAGCCCGCCCGGCTTGAGATACCCGGCGTGGGCGCGGATCACTTCCGGAAGCTGGTCGCGCCCCGCGTGCTCGAGCGTCCCGATCGAGAGCAGCTTGTCGAACTGCCGCGGCACCTCGCGGAAGTCGCGCTCGAGGACCTCGACCTTGCCTTCGAGGCCGCGGCGCTTGATCTCCGCGCGCGTCTCGCGCACCTGCTCGGTGGTGGTGTTGATTCCGGTGCCGAGCGCGCCGTACTTCTCCCAGGCGTAGAAAAGCAGGTTGCCCCAGCCGCTGCCGATGTCGGCGAAGGTGTCGCCGCGCTTGAGCAGGACCTTGCGGCACACGTGGTCCATCTTGGCGACCTGCGCCTCCTCGAGC
>Ga0207665_10002759_pt1 | contig 11767 bp, 10 predicted proteins | sample LARL112metaG_FD_184351 | JGI IMG/M metagenome (GOLD analysis project Ga0207665, IMG submission 184351) | Corn, switchgrass and miscanthus rhizosphere microbial communities from Kellogg Biological Station, Michigan, USA - LAR L11-2 metaG... | ecosystem: Host-associated > Plants > Roots >...
GAACGAGGAGTATTGGGACAAGGCGCGCGTTCCCAAGGTCGACAAGATGGTGCTGTTGCCGATGCCCGAAGCAAACGCGCGCACCGCAGCGCTGCTTTCCGGCCAGGTCGATTGGGTCGAGGCGCCCGCGCCGGATGCGATCCCCGAAATCAAGCAGCGCGGCTTCAAGATCTACAGCAACGAGGAGCCGCATGTCTGGCCCTGGCAGTTTTCGCGCGTCGAAGGCTCGCCATGGAACGACATCCGTGTCCGCAAGGCCGCCAACCTCTGCGTCGACCGCGAAGGCCTCAAGGATGGCCTGCTTGCCGGGCTGATGGTGCCGGCCACAGGAACGTTCGAGCAGGGCCATCCCTGGCGCGGCAATCCGACCTTCCAGATCAAATATGACAAGCCGGCGGCACAAAAGCTGATGCAGGAAGCGGGATTTGGTCCGAACAAGAAATTGACGGTCAAGATCCAGACCTCGGCGTCGGGATCGGGCCAGATGCTGCCGCTGCCGATGAACGAATATCTGCAGCAGGCGCTGGCCGAATGTTATTTCGACGTTCAGCTCGACGTTATCGAGTGGAACACGCTGTTCACGAATTGGCGGCGCGGCGTCAAGGATCCCACCGCCAACGGTTCGAATGCGATCAACGTCACCTATGCCGCGATGGATCCGTTCTTCGCGCTGGTGCGCTTCCTGCAATCGTCAATGGCGCCGCCGGTCTCGAACAATTGGGGCTATAACAACAATGCCAGGTTCGACGAGCTGGTGACGAAGGCGCGACAGACCTTCGAGCCCGCGGCGCGGGATGCGGCACTCGCCGAACTGCACGCGGCCTCCGTGGATGACGCGGCATTTCTTTATGTCGCCCATGACGTCGCGCCGCGCGCCATGAGCGCAAAGATCAAGGGCTTTGTGCAGCCGAAGAGCTGGTTCGTCGATTTTTCGCCGATTTCGATGCAATGAAAAGTAGGCGGCAGCCTGTGCTTGCGCCGGGCATGCTCTCTCAACTCCCTCCCCCCTTGCGGGGGAGGGTTGGGGAGGGGGGAGTCACACGGATGGTGCTCGCAATACCCCCGCCCCCAACCCCTCCCCGCAAGGGGAGGGGAGCTCCGCGCGTCGTGTGAATAGAGGCAGGTGGCCGTGCTCATCTATGTTGCCAGGCGTATTGTCTACGTGATTCCCATCGTCATCAGCGTGGCGCTGGTGTGCTTCCTGCTCGTGCACATCACCCCGGGCGATCCGCTGGTCGCGGTGTTGCCGGCAGATGCATCGCAGGAACTCGCCAACCAGATGCGCATTGCCTACGGCTTCGACCGGCCGCTGCCGGTGCAGTTCGGATTGTGGCTGTGGAAGGCGGTCAACGGCGACCTCGGCCACTCCATCGCAACCGGGCGGCCGGTGCTGACGGAGGTGATGCGCGCCGTCGGCAACACCGTGACGCTGGCGATCGCCGCAGCGTTGATCGGCTTTACCTTCGGGCTGTTGTTCGGACTGATCGCCGGCTATTTCCGCGATACCTGGATCGACAAGGTGGCGACGTCGGTCGCGATCGCTGGCGTCTCGGTGCCGCATTACTGGCTCGGCATGGTGATGGTGATCATCTTCTCGGTGCAACTCGGCTGGCTGCCCGCCGTCGGCGCGGGTCCCGGTGGTTCGGGCGCGTGGGGCTGGGACTGGGAGCACCTCCGCTATTTGATCCTGCCTGCGATCACCACTTCCGTCATTCCCATGGGGATTGTCACGCGCACCGTGCGCGCCTTGACCGGCGATATCCTCAGTCAGGATTTTGTCGAAGCCTTGCGCGCCAAGGGTCTTCGTGAAACGGATGTCTTCCGCCATGTCGTCAGGAATGCCGCGCCGACCGCGATGGCCGTGATGGGCCTGCAGCTGGGCTACATGCTCGGCGGCTCGATCCTGATCGAAACCGTTTTCTCATGGCCGGGATCGGGGCTGTTGCTCAATTCGGCGATCTTTCAGCGCGATTTGCCGCTACTTCAAGGCACGATCCTGGTGCTTGCCCTGTTCTTTGTGATTCTCAACCTGATCGTCGACATCGCGCAAGCCGCGATCGACCCGCGCATCAAGCGGAGCTGAATCGATGAGTGCGATCGCCGACGCAGCCCTCCAGGCGGCGCCCGCATCCAGGCCGCGCGGTTACTGGGCCACAGTCGCCCGTCGCATCCTTCGTGACAAGGTAAGCATGGTCTGCGCCTTCGTTCTGGTTGCGATCTTCTTGTCGGCCCTGTGCGCGCCGTGGCTCGGTCTTGCTGATCCCTATCAAGGCTCGATGATCCGCAGGCTCCGCCACATCGGCACGTCGGGTTATCCGCTCGGCACCGACGAGCTTGGCCGAGACATGCTGGCGCGCCTGATCTATGGCGGACGGCTGTCCTTGATTGTCGGCATCCTCCCGGTCATCTTCGCTTTCGTGATCGGAACCTCGCTCGGCCTGGTCGCCGGCTATGTCGGCGGCAGGGTCAACACCGCCATCATGCGCACGGTCGATGTGTTCTACGCCTTTCCGTCGGTACTGCTCGCGATCGCGATCTCGGGTGCGCTCGGCGCCGGCATCGTCAATTCGATCGTTTCGCTGACCATCGTTTTCGTCCCGCAGATCACCCGCGTCTCCGAAAGCGTCACGACCGGCGTGCGGAACATGGATTTCGTCGAGGCAGCGCGGGCGTCCGGCGCCGGTCCCTTCACCATCATGCGTGTGCACATGCTGGGCAATGTGCTGGGGCCGATTTTCGTCTACGCCACCGGCCTGATCTCGGTGTCGATGATTTTGGCCGCCGGGCTTTCCTTCCTTGGCCTTGGCACGAAACCGCCGGAGCCGGAATGGGGCTTGATGCTCAACACGCTGCGCACCGCGATCTACGTCAATCCGTGGGTGGCGGCGCTGCCCGGCGTCATGATCTTTGCGGTGTCGATCTGCTTCAACCTGCTCAGCGACGGCATGCGCAGCGCGATGGATATCCGGAACTGAACAAGCGATGAGCCCGAGCGCCCCTTCCGTCGAACTGCTGGAGCCGATCGATGATCGCGGCGGCGCTGCGCAGCCGTTGCTCGAAGTCAACGGCCTCACCAAGCACTTTCCGGTTCGTGGCGATCTCTTCAGCGCGCCCAAGACGGTGCGGGCGGTCGACGATGTGTCGTTTTCGATTCGGAAGGGCGAAACGCTCGGGATCGTCGGCGAATCCGGCTGCGGCAAGTCGACCACCGCGCGGCTGTTGATGCATCTGATGAAGCGCGACGCCGGCGAAATCATCTATGACGGAATGAAGGTCGGGCACGCCTTGTCGCTGCGCGAGCTTCGCCGCTGCATGCAAATGGTATTCCAGGACAGCTACGCCTCGCTCAATCCACGCCTGACCATCGAGGAATCGATCGCCTTCGGCCCCAAGGTCCATGGCATGGCGGATGTGGCGGCGCGTCTGCTCGCACGCGAACTGCTCGGCAAGGTTGGCCTGCGCCCTGAAACCTTCGCCAATCGTTACCCGCACGAAATTTCCGGCGGGCAACGTCAGCGCGTCAATATTGCGCGGGCCTTGGCGCTCTCGCCGCGGCTTGTGATCCTCGACGAGGCGGTCTCCGCGCTCGACAAATCGGTCGAAGCGCAGGTGCTCAATCTTCTCGCCGATCTCAAGCGCGAGTTTGGGCTGACTTATCTCTTCATCAGCCATGATCTCAACGTGGTCCGTTATGTGTCCGACCGCGTGCTCGTGATGTATCTCGGCGAGGTGGTCGAGCTCGGCCCAGTCGAGAAGGTATGGGACGCCCCCGCCCATCCCTATACCCGCGCGCTGCTCGCGGCGATGCCGTCTGCCGATCCCGACAACCGGACAGAGAGGCCGCCGATCTCGGGCGACCCGCCCAATCCGATCGATCCGCCGCCCGGCTGCCGCTTTCACACCCGCTGCCCGTTCGCAGAACCCGTCTGCGCAAAAGCGACACCTGCATTGACGGCGCTCGAGACAGTGGGCCATCAAGCCGCCTGTTACATGGCGATACCCGGCTCAGGCCACAGCCTGGCGCCCAGAAAGAGGGACGATCAAGCATGACAAGACCCACTGCCAAAGAGGTCAAGGCGATCGCCGACGTAGCCGGTGTACCGGTGGATAACGAGACCGCCGCGCGCATCGCCAACTCGATTGGGCCTGCCTTCGACGGTTTCGCCGCGATTGCCGGCACGATGCAATTCGACCTCGAGCCTTCGACTTTCGTGGTCGTCCAGACAAGCAAGGCCGCGCGATGAGCAGCGAACCCGCCTTGATGTCCCTGACCGCGGTCGCGAAAGCGATCGCGGACAAACGCGTCTCCTCGCGCGAGGCGACGCAATCCTGTCTCGCCAGAATCGTGCGATGGCAACCCCATCTCAATGCCTTCATGGCGATCGAAGCGGAAGAGGCGCTCAAAGCCGCCGATGCCGCCGACACCGCGCTCGCCAAAGGCGATCGTCGCGGCCCATTGCACGGCGTGCCGCTGGCGCACAAGGACATGTATTACGAGGCCGGCAAGGTCGTGACCTGCGGCTCGCGCATCCGCGGCGATTTCGTCGCCACGACCACTTCGACCGCACTGCAGCGCCTCAAGAATGCCGGCACGATTCGTCTCGGCTCATTGCAAATGGCCGAGTTCGCCTATGGACCGACCGGTCACAATTCCCATTACGGCTCCGTTCACAATCCCTTTGCGCTCGACCACATCACGGGCGGCTCGTCATCGGGATCGGGTGCCGCCGTCGCCGCGCGCCTGACGTTCGCGGCGCTCGGTTCCGACACCGGCGGATCGATCCGAATGCCGGCGCATTTCTGTGGCGTCACCGGGTTGAAGACGACCGTCGGCCGGATCAGCCGCGCCGGCGCGATGCCGCTGTCGCAATCACTCGACACCGTCGGGCCGCTGGCGCGCACCGCCGAGGATTGCGCGGTGCTGTTGACCCTGATGGCGGGCGCCGACCCCGAGGATCCCACTGCCGTATCGGGGCCGGTGCCGGACTATGCGGCGGCAACAACCCAATCGATCAAGGGCCTGACCATCGGCGTGCCCACTTCTTTCTATGTCGACGATCTCGATGCCGACGTTGCGGGCGCGCTCGAGGCGACGATTGCCGCCTTCAAGCGTGAGGGCGCCAATATCGTCGCGGTCGAATTGCCGGACCAGCGCCAGCTCTCTGCGGCAGCCCAGCTGGTCCTTGCCGTCGAGGCGGCAGCCTTTCACAAGCGCTGGTTGATCGAGCGGGCGCAGGACTACGGGGCGCAGGTCTTGATGCGGCTGCAGAACGGGCTTGCGATCCCGGCCGTCAACTATCTCGAAGCCATGCGCTGGCGCGGCGTAGCGCTTGCCGCGCATCTTGCGGCTGTCAAAGGTGTCGACGCCGTGATTGCACCGGTATCGCCGGTGCCCGCGCCGACCATCGCCGAGAGCGATGTCGGCAACAGTCCGGATGCCGAAGCGGTGATTCAGCGGCTGACGCGCTTTACCCGTCCGATCAACTATCTGGGCCTGCCGTCGCTTTCGATTCCGTCCGCCTTTACCCGGAGCGGCCTGCCCGTGGGCATGCAGCTGATCGGCCGCTCGTTCGATGAAGCAACGCTGTTGCGGATTGGCGCGGCGTTCCAGCGCGCCACCGATTTTCATGAAAGGGTGCCGCAGCTTCCATGACCCCCCTCGTCGAGGTCGAAAGCCTTAACGTTCGTTTTTCTGGCGATCGCAACGTGCACGCCGTGAACGATCTCAGCTTCTCTCTCCGCGAGGGGGAAGTGCTGGGCCTGTTGGGCGAGTCCGGTTCGGGCAAGAGCGTGACCTTGCGCGCGCTGATGCGGCTGTTGCCGAAAAAGCGGACGCAAATTTCGGGCGGCATTCGCGTGCTGGGCCGCGACGTGCTGGCGCTCGATGAGGAAGAACTCTCGGCGTTCCGCGGTCAGACCGTTTCGATGATCTTCCAGGAGCCCGCTCTCGCGCTCGACCCGGTTTACACCATTGGCCGGCAGATTTCCGAAACCGTGATGCGCCACGAGGGCAAGAGCCACAAAGAGGCAATGGCGCGCGCGCTGGAAATGCTGGAAGTGGTGCGGATCCCCTCAGCCCGGCGAAGGCTGGAGGCCTATCCGCACGAGATGTCGGGCGGCATGCGGCAGCGGGCGATGATCGCGCTGGCGCTCGCCTGCAAGCCGAAAATCCTCTTGGCCGACGAGCCGACCACCGCACTCGATGCCACCGTGCAGATCCAGATCCTGTTGTTGTTGCGCGAATTGCAACGCGAGTTCGGCATGTCGATCATCTTCGTAACGCACGATATCGGGGTGGCGATCGAAATCTGCGACCGTGTCGCCGTGATGTATGCGGGCCAGATTGTCGAGCAGGGCACGCTCAGCCAGATCGTGCGTTCACCGCTCCATCCCTACGCGCGTGGGCTATTGGCATCCACCGTTCTTCGCGCCAAAAGGGGCGAGCGGCTGGAAACCATTCCGGGCACGCCGCCCTCGCTCGATCATGCACCGACCAATTGTTCGTTCGCACCGCGCTGCAGTTTCGCGGAGGCGCGCTGTGTCGAGCGGATCCCGCCCAACGTGCAAATCGCCCCTGACCGGGTCGCAAGGTGCATTCTTGCGGAACGCGAGACATCCGCGAGCTGATCCGCCTTGTCCTGACGGGGCGAAGCAGATTGCAACCGGCGCGTGTTGCAGCAAATTGGAGTCGTCACATCGGCCAGGAATGGATAGTTTGCACCCGGCGCCGGGAGCAATGGCGCGGAGAGAACGGGGGGTTCCATGCGTCTATCCAACGAAAGCATCCTGGTGATCCTGTTCGTCGGCCTGGTCGCGGGCTGGCTGGCGGGAAAGATCGTGCGCGGCACCGGATTTGGCATCATCGGCGATATTGTCGTTGGCATTGCCGGCGCGCTGATCGCCAGTTTCCTGTTTCCCAAGCTCGGCATCCATCTCGGCACCGGGCTGGCATCCGAGATCATCTATTCGGCGATCGGCGCCATCGTGCTTCTGCTGGTCGTGCGGCTCATTCGAGGTGGCGGCCGCTTTTGACCGTCACGCCGACGCCTTCTCTTGCGGAGCAACTGGCGGGGGTGTACGGCCTTTGGCCGCGTCTCCCTGATCCCGTCGGCCACGCGTGATTCGCGCATCGGGTAGGGGTGAACGCTCTGGGTTTGCTACCCTTTTTGGCGCCCACGAGCCGCACCGCCGGCTTGCGGGTTAACGCGGCCTCAATAGACGTTCGCTATAAAAAACGTTAAAACATTCGGTACGCGCCCTCTTTTTAAGTTGAGGCGGCGACCCCTCACGAAGAGACAAGGATAGATGGCAGTCGCTCCCGGCGTCCGGCGTTCCGAACTCGGTGAAGCACTGCGCGCCTGCCGCACGGCCTTCATCGGTGTCGGCATCATGAGCTGCATGATCAACCTCCTCTACCTGACGGGGTCGTTGTTCATGCTTGAGGTCTATGACCGGGTGCTTCCGTCGCGGTCGGTGCCGACCCTTGTCGGACTGATCATCCTGGCGTGCGGATTGTACATCGCCCAGGGCATTCTCGACCTGATCCGGGGACGAATCCTCGGCCGTATCGGCACCTCGCTCGACGAGGCCCTCAATGCCCGCGTGTTCGACACCGTCGTGCGCCTGCCGCTGATGGTGGGCGGCCGCAATGAAGGCCTGCAGCCGTTGCGCGACCTGGACAATGTGCGCTCCTTTCTGGGCAGCATGGGACCGGGCGCGTTTTTCGATCTGCCCTGGTTGCCGTTCTATCTGGCGATCTGTTTTGCCTTTCATCCCCTGATCGGCGTCACGGCGCTTGTTGGCGCCATCATCCTGGTGGCGCTCACCATCCTGACCGAATTCCTGTCACGCACGCCGGCGCGCGAGGCGACGGGATTGGCGGCACGTCGCAACGATCTGGCGGCCAGCAGCCGACGGAACGCGGAAGTGCTGGTGTCGATGGGAATGGCCGGACGCCTGAACAGGCGCTGGAGCGAAGCCAACCAGAGTTATCTCGCCGGCAATCAGCACGCCAGCGATGTCGCTGGAGGACTCGGTGCCGTCGCCAAGGTCTTGCGGATGATGCTGCAATCGGCGGTGCTCGCCGTCGGCGCCTATCTCGTGATCCATCAGGAGGCGACCGCCGGCATCATCATCGCGGGATCGATCTTGGCCGCGCGGGCGCTCGCGCCGGTCGATCTGGCCATTGCCCACTGGAAGAGCTTTGTGGCCGCGCGCCAGAGCTGGCAGCGGCTCAACCGGCTGCTCGAAACCTTGCCGGCGCGTCCTGCGCCGACCTTGCTGCAAAGCCCTTCGAGCCGCCTGTCGGTGGAAGCGGTCACGATCGTGCCGCCCGGCGACCAGAGGGTCGTCGTCCAGGACGCCACGTTCACGCTCTCGGCCGGAATGGGCCTCGGCATCATCGGACCAAGCGGGTCTGGCAAATCATCGCTGGTGCGCGCGCTTGTCGGCGTGTGGCAGCCGGTACGCGGAAAGGTGCGGATCGACGGCGCCGCGCTCGATCAGTGGTCGTCCGATGTGCTCGGCCGCTACGTCGGCTATCTGCCCCAGGACGTCGAATTGTTCGCAGGCTCCGTTGCCGACAATATCTGCCGGTTCGATCCCAAGGCCAGTTCCGACGGGATCATCGCGGCGGCAAAGGAAGCCGGCGTCCATGAAATGATCATCAAGATGCAGGAAGGCTACGATACCCCGATCGGCGAGCGGGGCACCGCGCTTTCGGCAGGTCAAGCGCAGCGCGTGGCGCTCGCAAGGGCGCTGTACGGCAATCCTTTCCTTATCGTTCTTGACGAACCGAATTCCAATCTGGATACCGAGGGCGACGAGGCCTTGACACGGGCCGTCCGCGCGGCGCGCGAACGCGGTGCCATCGTCGTGGTCGTCGCACACCGGCCGATCGGGATTGAGGCGGTCGATCAGCTTCTGGTGCTCAAGGAGGGCCGGATGCAGGCTTTCGGGCCGAAGGAAACCGTGCTGGGCCAGGTAATGCAGCCGCGCGTGGCGGCGCCTTCGCCCATCAAGATCGTCTCCGAAGGAGGAGTTGCCAAGTCGTGACAGCCAACGACATGAAGGGAGCGCGCCACTCGATCCGGCGGCACTTGATCGTCGGTCTGGCCGTGGTCGTGCTGCTCGCCGGCGGGCTTGGCGGCTGGGCATCGACGGCGCAAATCTCCGGCGCGCTGATCGCGCCGGGCTCGGTCGTCGTCGAATCCAACGTCAAGAAGGTCCAGCATCCCACCGGCGGCGTGGTCGGCGAGCTGCGCGCGCGCGATGGCGACGTCGTCAAGGCCGGCGACGTGGTGGTGCGGCTTGACGATACCGTCACCAAGGCGAGCCTTGCCATCGTCACCAAGAACCTCGACGGCCTGTTGGCGCGCGGCGCGCGGCTTGAGGCCGAACAGCGCGGCCTTGAGAAGATCGTCTTTCCGAAAACGCTGCTCGACCGCGCCGATGATCCCGATGTCAAGGCCGTGATGGCGAGCGAGAGCAAGCTGTTCGAGGTGCGCGTCAACGGCAGGGCCGGACAAAAGTCGCAATTGCGCGAACGCGTCAGCCAGCTGAACGAGGAAATCGCCGGCCTCACCGCGCAGGAAAAGGCCAAGGATCAGGAAATCGCTCTGGTGGAGAAGGAACTGGTCGGCGTTCGCGATCTTTACGACAAGCACCTGGTGCAAATGACGCGCCTGACCACGCTCGAGCGCGACGCGGCGAGGCTCGCCGGCGAGCGCGCGCAATACATTGCCTCGCGGGCACAGGCCAAAGGCAAAATCACCGAAACCGAACTGCAGATCATCCAGATCGACAAGGACATGATCAGCGACGTTTCCAAGGATCTGCGCGAAACCAACGACAAGATCGGCGAATTCGTCGAACGCAAGGTCACCGCCGAGGACCAGTTGCGCCGGGTCGATATCCGCGCGCCGCAGGACGGCATGGTGCTGCAATCGACCGTCCATACGGTGGGCGGGGTGATCACCGCCGGTGACGCCATCATGCTGATCGTTCCGCAGGCCGACGATCTTCAGGTCGAGGCCAAGGTCAACCCGCAGGACATCGATAAATTGCAGGTCGGCCAGAAAACCCTGCTGCGGCTTTCGGCGTTCAACCAGCGCACCACGCCGGAACTGAATGGCATCGTCACCCGCGTCTCACCCGACGTCACCACCGATCAGCGCACCGGGCAGTCCTATTACACCATCCGCATCTCGATGCCGCCGGAAGAGGTGGCGCGCCTTGGCGACGTCAAACTGATTCCGGGCATGCCGGTGGAAGCCTTCGTACAGACCGGCGACCGCACCTTGATCTCCTACCTGATCAAGCCGCTGAGCGATCAGCTGATGCGCGCGTTCCGCGAGAAGTGACGCTAGCCGTTGCGGCGTCGTCCCCGCGCACGCGGGGACCCATAACCATATCTGGTCGTTATCTTGCTCGCCTCGCAATGACGGGGCAACAAAACGTGCGACTGACCAGGTCGGTGCTTACGGGTCCCGGCTCGCGCTTGCGCTTGGCCGGGACGACGCTGATTTACCGCGACAAATTCTCCAGCAGCAAATTCAGCGCCGTCGATGCGAACACATGCATGTTGGCGAGCCGATCGGAGCTGCCGGTCTCCAAGGTGATCGCAGCCGATTGAGCGCCGGAAACGGCCATGCAGCAATGGCCGGCCGCATCGCCATAGCGATTGCCGGTCGGCCCGGTTGCGCCGGTCTCGGACAGACCCCAATCGGCCGAGAAGCGCTCACGGATCTGGCCCGCCAGCAGTTTGGCGTAAGCCTCCGAAGCCGGACGGATTGCCTTCATCGCGTCATCAGGGATGTTCATCAGCACCCGCCGCGCATCGCGCGTGTAAACCACCGCGCCGCCGAGGAAATAGGCCGACGCGCCGGGCACGGCAAGGAGGCTTGCCGAAATCAGCCCGCCGGTGGAAGACTCCGCGACCGCGATGGTCTGTTTTCGCGCCTTGAGTTTGACAGCAATCTGTTCGGCGATTGCGACAAGATCCTTCATCGAAATTGGCTCCTGCGAAAGAGTTACCTGAACGCGAGGCCCCATGCGTTTCTAGCACCGCGCCCCGCTCTTGCCGAGTTGCGCCACAGTGACCAGCCTGCTTCAATGCAAGCCGTCATTCCGGGATGGTGCGTTAGCACCAGACCCGGAATCTCGAGATTCCGGATTCGATGCTGCGCATCGCTCCGGAATGACAGGGCCGATGAGGAAACCAGTGCATGACGGTCCCGGTTGCTGGCGGCGTGGATTGCGATCTGCATCCTGCAGTCCCGCATCTGACGAGTCTCTTGCCTTATCTTAACGACTACTGGCGCGATCAGGTGACCACCCGCGGCATGACCGACCTGATATCGCAATCCTATCCGCTTAATTCGCCAATCTCCGCGCGGCCGGACTGGCGGCCGGCAAGTGGAAAGCCCGGATCACACCTTGCGAACATGCAGGCGCAAGCGCTTGCCCCCTTCGGCGTCAGCTACGGCATCTGCAATCCCTTGTTCGGCGTGCAGATGGTGTTTTCGGAAGACATGGCTGACGCATTCTGCCGGGCGCTGAACGATTGGCTGGCGAAGGAGTGGCTCGACAAGGATAGCCGCCTGCGCGGATCGATCGTGATCCCGGTTCAGAGCGTCGAGAAATCGGTCGCGGAAATCGAGCGCTGCGCTCGCGACGAGCGCTTCGTCCAGGTGCTGATGCTGGTGATGGGCGACATGCCACTCGGCAAACGCGCCTTCTGGCCGATTTACGCTGCCGCCGAGCGGCT
>Ga0207665_10002762_pt1 | contig 11762 bp, 11 predicted proteins | sample LARL112metaG_FD_184351 | JGI IMG/M metagenome (GOLD analysis project Ga0207665, IMG submission 184351) | Corn, switchgrass and miscanthus rhizosphere microbial communities from Kellogg Biological Station, Michigan, USA - LAR L11-2 metaG... | ecosystem: Host-associated > Plants > Roots >...
TTGGACTGGAGTCCGCAAACGTGGTGCAGGCAGCGTTTGCGAACGCGCCCGATTTGGAAAGCGCGCGACACAAACTGGAAGAGCTGCTCGGCGAGCAAGCTTCGGAAATCGAACGTCACGCAAACCGCGTGGACCAGGAAACCGGATGGCGGTACGCGGGCATCGATCTTTCGCCTGCGCCGCTAAAAGAAGTTTCCATCGGCGCGGCGATCGAAGAATTAATTGCGCAGCCATTCGGTTCCAGCGGAACGCTGACCGCAGCGGCGACAATTACTTCCGCAATTAAGAACATTCAAGTGAACCAGACCGGCTACAACGGATTGATGCTGCCGATTCTGGAGGATTCGCGTCTGGCGCAACGGTGGAGCGAAGGCCGCGTTTCGCTGGAAGGATTGCTTTCGTATTCAGCGGTGTGCGGTACGGGTCTCGACACCGTGCCTCTGCCGGGAGACGTCAGCATCGAGCAACTGGATACGATTATTGGGGATATGGCCACCCTCGCCTTCAAGTGGCACAAACCGCTGTCCGCGCGTTTGCTGCCGGTGAAAGGAAAAGGCCCGGGCGACATGACGGAATTCGACGATCCATTTCTGGTGAACGCAACCATCCAGCCGCTGGAAAAATAGCCGCTCGAATAACGGTGCACAACTGGCTGCCCAGGGCGGCGTTTCTGCGCCGGAAATCTTACGCGGGGAAATCCACCTCGATCGCGTCGATCAGCGGCACCAGCCACTGCAGAAGCGCTTGATGCACCGGATGGCTGTTGTAGGACTCGAGAGCAACTTGATCCGCGAATTTCATTACACCTCCGATGACAAAGCCTTGCCCGCGCGGCGAAACATTTCTCCCGACGTACGATTCGAGTACCAGCGGGATGTGATTTTGCAGCGCGCCGATTTCGCGGAGCATGCGATCCTGCTGCGCTTCGGTGACGCCGGGCTTCAATCGAAAAGCAAACATGTGAATAAGCATCAGTTTGCGGTCTCTTTCCGTGGAATAGAATGCAAAGATTCTTGGTGACGGCGTCCGGTCGTGTCAATAAGAATGAGCGGTGCACCTGGGAACAGAAGGAGACCGATGAGCGATAAGCGAGAAATGACCCGGCGAGAATTTGTGAAGGACGCAGCCTTCGCGGGCGCCGGGCTGACGATCGTGCCGCGGCAAGTGTTGGGACGTGGCATGACGCCGCCAAGCGATTTGCTGAATGTGGCGGGCGTTGGAGTTGGCGGAATGGGGCGCGTCAACCTGATCAATCTTGCGAGCCAAAACATCGTGGCGTTGTGCGATGTGGATTGGGGCTACGCCGAAAAGAGTTTCGCGCGGCTGGACGGCGAAATACAAGCTTTGAGCGCGCGCATCGCCGTGCCCGATCCTGAACAGCAACCAGGCAGATCACCCTTCGATCGCGAGCAGGCCAAGGCGCGAATCGCCGGAATGCAGCGCTTGAAAGATGTGCACCTGCCGAAAGCAAAACGCTACACGGACTATCGCGAGATGCTGGAAAAGCAGAAAGACATTGAGGGCGTGCTGATTGCGACGCCGGACCATATGCACGCGCCGATTGCTTTGGCGGCGATGGAACTCGGCAAGCATGTGTACGTGCAGAAGCCACTGACGTGGTGCGTGGCGGAAGCGCGGCAACTGGCGAAGCGCGCGCGCGAAACCCGCGTGGCAACGCAAATGGGAAACCAGGGACACTCGATGGGCGACGCACGCAAAACCGTGGAGTACGTCTGGGCCGGCGCGATCGGAGAAGTCCGCGAAATTCATATTTGGACCAACCGGCCGCTGGGATTCTGGCCGCAGGGAGTGCCGCGTCCGGTGAAGCCGAATCAACCGGTTGATGAAATGAAATGGAACGGCCCGGGAGTGGAAGCGCGGCTGGCTGCGGCGATTGCGGGAAATTATCCGGTGCCGGAAAAACTGGATTGGAATCTGTTTCTGGGCGTCGCGCCGAAGGTGGACTATCACCCGATCTACCATCCATTTAATTGGCGGGGATGGGTGGATTGGGGAGTGGGTCCGATCGGCGATATGGGCGCGCATTTGATTGATCACTCGATGTGGGCGCTGAATCTGGGTTATCCCACGAGCATCGAGACGATTTCAACTCCGTTCAATCGTGCGTCGTATCCGAGCGCGACGATGACGGTGTACGAATTCCCGGCGCGCGACGCCGGTAAGGGGATGGCTCCGGGCAAATTGCCTCCAGTGAAACTGACCTGGTACGACGGCGGGCTGATGCCGCCGAAGCCGGAGGAACTTGGCGAGGAAGAGTTGGACAAAGCCGGCGGAGCGCTCCTGATTGGGAGCAAGGGCAAACTGCTTCATGAAACCTATGGAATGAATCCGCGGCTGTTGCCGAAGTCGCTGCACGATTCGTTTGGCGAACCGGCGAAGAAGTTGCCGCGCATTGCCAACCAGCAGCACGAATTGAACTGGGTTGCCGCGGCGCAGGGAAAAGGGGAAGCGTCTTGTCCATTCGAGTATGCGGCGCGACTGACGGAAACGATGCTGCTCGGCGTGGTGGCGCTGCGCGCGGGAAAGAAGATTCGCTATGACGGCGAGAATATGCGGGTCACGAATGTGGCCGCCGCGAATGACTTCTTGAGGCGGGATTACCGGACGGGGTGGTGAGGCGCGGCCGTTTGGCCAAGGCCACCCGAAGCTGGTGCGATGACAGCGGAAGCAGCGGCGTAAAGCCGCTGCTACGCAGGGCCCTGTCATGCCGACAGGGTACCCCTCCCGCCTGTTTTACGAAAAGTATTGAATCTAAAAGAATTAGCGCGGGGTGATTTTGCAAGGGCAACAATATAATAGACACACCAGATGGGATGATTGGACAAATACATTAGGGCAGGTTTTTGGCCCATCGTTTTGTAGCATCGAATTCTTTGCCCATGCTTTCAGCGGGTTGTTTGTACCAGTTAATTGTCCTTCCGTCGTTCTTCCCCTCAAATCTAGAGAGCCGTCGAGACTGAAGAAACCATCAAACGCATTCTGCCACTCATCATATTGGGCCTGAACGTCAGAAACGCCGTTCTTCTTTACGAGGTTGTTACACTGCACTCGATTGCCTCGTTGTAATTGTCTCTAGAGTGGTTTGGGGTGTGCGGCGAGTGCTTCGCGATAGAGCTTGATATTAGTCTTGTCCACGACCACCGTGCCAGTATCCACGAACGTCGGCATCGGCGCTGCCAGGGCGGTGCGCCAGTCTTTGAACTGGTGTACCGCATTATGGTGCAGGTCGTCGAGGAACTTTAGCCCGTAGTAACTCATGACGTAGGGCTTTTGCGTGATCGTCGCCGTAATTGCGCCCCGGTCGATCCAATCGAGTGTCTCCGGATCGCCGTCGAATGCCACAATCGGTACCTTGCCTTCCATGCTTAAGCGGTGCAGCGCTTCGGCGGCACCAGAACCCCCTGTTGCCTCCAGGCAAATGATCCCGTCTACCTTTTCTTTCTTCTGTATCAGCTCGGAGGCCTGGTCAAACGCACTTCGCGCATCTCCTTTGTCGTCAAGTATTTTTGTCAGCTTAATGGCAGGAAAATTCTTTAGCGCGTCCGCCACGCCAGCCATTCGATCGTCGAGGTTACGCTGCCCCGGAATTGTGATGACCACAACGCTCCCATTACCCGGAACGAGCGCGGCCATCTGTTTCAGGCTCTCTTTGCCCGCCTTGAAGTTATCCGTTCCGATGTACAGCACGCGTTTCGAATTCGGTGCGTCCGCGTCCACGCAGATGACCGGTATGCCTTGTGCTATGGCCTCGTTAATCGCCGCCTGGAAAATCTCGGGCCGCGCTGCGGAGAGGCAGATTCCAGCGGGGTGCTCTTCCACGACCTGGCGGAATGTTCCTAGTTCCGCGTTCGGGGCGTAGCCTGTCGGACCAACGAGTTCACCCTTTACGCCGAGCGCCGTGGCCGCGTCTAAAAACCCCGCTTGTGCGTCCTGCCAATATGGCAGGTTAATATTGGTGGCCACAAACACGTAGCGTTCATTTGTCTCGTGGTAGGGGTTCGAACAGGATGCAATGAGTGCTGCTCCAACAAAAACAAAAAGCGATACCAGCCTTGGCCCGTGTCTCCTCATTGAAATTCTCCTTTCGCATTCGGTCTGGCCTGCGGCGCGTTTTGCTCGCGCCCTCGGAAAATTCGGGGTCCGGTACATGTTTGGCTAGGGAAATTAGAAACGAAAAGGTGGGTTACCTCCACGTCCACGGTTATTTGCTTTCGCTTACCTCTAATCCAGAATGTTCGACTTCAAGGTCGCCGTTAATCGAAACCATAGGCTGGCGCCTCTCTCCCGTCAAGCTCAGGTCACCATACCCGCGGTTTCGTGACATCGCGGCTTTTCGGGCAGTTCCGGTTTGAACCGAAATTGCGATCAGATGTATGGCGTACAAAGACACTGCTGGCGTCGTTAGAGATGACCCACTTCCGAAGAAAAGAAATGGTTATTTGGTTTCGGAGAGGGCTACGTAGGCGCCTAGGCCGATCATACCCAGGCCGGAGGCGGTGCGTTGGCGTGAGCGGAATTTGGGGCTGGATTTGAGTTTGCGTTCAATCGGGGCGGCTAGCCCGACGACGAGAAGATCGGCGGCGGTATTTAGGGTTACGGAGAGGATGCCCAGCGTGGCGAATTGGAGGAAGATGTGGCCGCGTTCGGGTGCGATGAATTGTGGAATGAAGGAGAGGAAGAAGAGCGCGGTTTTTGGGTTGAGCGCTTCGGTGAGGACTCCTTGGCGGAAGGCCGCAGTGGTGGTTGGCTCGGCGGCAGCAGGAGCGGCTGGGCGGAACGCCGCCGGGGCGGCCTCGCGGAAGGCTGCAGGAGAGGCTGGATCGATTGCGCCGTGAGAACCTGCGGTTTCGAGAGTGGCGTTGACGACTGGCCAGGGGTTTGACTGTTCTGCGGGGGATTGGTCTGGCAGCGGAGCGTTGCGCGAGCGGATCATTTTGATACCGAGGAATATAAGGTAGGCGGCGCCAGCGTACTTGACGGTGCGAAAGGCTAAAGCGGAGGCGGCGAGTAGGGCGGACACGCCCAGAGCGGCAGCGAAGACGTGGAAGAGTCCGCCGAAGAAAGTTCCGATGGACGATTGAAATCCTTCGCGGCGGCCTCCGGCGAGAGTGCGAGCGAGGACGTAGAAGATGCCGGGGCCGGGAGTGACGGCGAGCAGAAGTGCGGCGACGAAAAAGAGGAGGAAGCGATGTGCGTCGATCATGGAAAAGAAAGTATAAGGTACAAAGTACAAGAGTAGAAAGCGAAGGGAAAGTGGACGGTGAGTAGTGAGTTAAAGAAACCGGACGGAAAAATCTCAACACGTGCGATTGCGTAGATTCGCAGAGAACGCGTTTGCAGGCGAACGCGGGAGAAAACCGCGCTACTCCGGTCGGGATGACACGACGTCAAGACACGTCGATCATAGAAAAGAGTTCTCTAAGAGAAATGAGAAAGAGAAGTAAGTCGGTAATAAATCAAGACGCCATCTATACAGATTAGGCGCATACTCACCCAAGGCGACTCAGCCCAGACAATTCAGCGCAGACAACTCAGCCTAGATCAGGAGAGAGCGGACTGACCGACGCTTGCGAACATGGCAGGACCCCGGTGCAGGGCTCCAGGGCGTATGCACGGCGATCGCAGGCACCGCAAACCAGACAAGATCATTTTTAGCAGGAGAATTGTTATGACCGAACGAGTGTTCAAGAACACGGTGTTGAGGCATTTGAAACCGGACAGTATAAAGCGCTTACAACTTCGCGCCCTGACGCTGGGCAAGGAATACGTGATCGAGACTCCTGGCGATGTAATTAAAAATTTATATTTCATTGAAGAAGGACTGGGGTCGATGACGACCATGTTCAAAGACGGCTTCCAGGTGGAAGTCAGTTTGTTCGGCAACGAATCGGTAATTGGAACATCCGCGCTGATCGGAACGAAACGCAGTTTGAACAACATTTATATGCAAGTGCCGGGACATGGATATGTATGTACGATTGATGCGGCAAGCCGCGAATTTCGCGTGAGCCCACGGTTTCGCGACATCGTTTTGCGTTACGTGCAAGCGCAACTTGTGCAGACGGCGCAAACGGCCGGGTGCAATGCGCGGCATGAAGCTGACCAGCGCATGGCGCGGTGGCTGCTGCTGTGCGCGGATCGCGTTTACTCCAACGAACTTGGCCTTACGCACGCATTCTTAGGGCACATGCTGGGGCTGCGGCGAGCGACGGTGAGCACTACGGCAGAGGAGTTGCAGCGGCGCGAATTGATCGATTACCGGCGTGGGAAAATAAAAATTCTGAGCCGCCCTGGATTGGAACAAATCGCGTGCGAATGTTACCGCGTGGTGAGAGATCACCTGGAGAACTACCATCAGATTGAAACCGCATTTGGACAGACGGTGCAGGAGGCCGAATAATTGCACCGGGCGAACGAAAGTGTTTCCCTTGCGGTTAGCGCAGAGGTGGTTGAGCGGCCGGGTTTTAGCGGTCGGGCGTGGGAGGAAGAAGAGCATGTTTGCAGCGGCAAAGATGGTGGGATTTCTTTTAACGAAGGACTATGAAAGTGCGCGGGCATTTTACGAGAGCAAGCTAGGTTTTAGGTTTGTGAGGCAGGATCAGTTCGCGCTGGTGATGCGGGCCGGGGAGAACATGGTTCGCATTGTGAAGGCGCCAGACTTCGAGCCATTGCGGAGCACGGTGCTCGGATGGGAAGTGGGCGATGTGGATGCGGTCGTTGATTCGCTGGTAGGCCAAGGCGTAGCCATGGAAAAATATCCTTGGGTGCAAGACAAAGAGCGCGGGATCTGGACGACCCCGGGTGGAGATAAGGTGGCGTGGTTCAAGGATCCTGACGGGAATGTGTTGTCGGTGAGCCAGCATCACTAGGAAAGAAGCCGGTCAAGAAGAAAGTGATTTGCCACAGAAGCACAGGGGACAAAGAGAGCGGAAGGCGCTAAGTACCACAAGCTCTGACGGCATTCTTATAGTCCAACAGGCAAATCGGTTTCCCGATGGTCGCAGAGATGTGCGTGTGTCCTTTTGTGGCACACCTTTCGGCGACGCTCTGGTACTTTTTCCAAAAAATAATCTCAACGGAAATTGCCACGGTTACGGAGTGCTCTTCGTTTTTCGCGTCAGCGACTGCAATGCTAGATCTGACGGTGCGTGATTGCGCCAGGCGGCTAGGATCGCTTCGCGGAGGGTGCGCTTGTTGGCTTTGGAAAGGATTACGCTGGTGCAGCCTTTGCGCCCCCAGGCGCCGTTTACCGGCTTGAATGCTGTGGGATGCGAGGCGACGAAGCCTTCTTGTTGAATGGGAGTGAGCTTGACCATGGCAAATTGTTTGTTGGGATAGGCGAGGGTGGCGAAGATTTTTCCGGCGACGCGGAAGTCGGGATGGTTCATGTGCTTGCGCTCTTCGGTTTCAGGTAGGCTGAGCGCGATGCGGCGGAAGTCGGATGCGGTTGATGGCATGATGCGCCCCTTGTGGGGAATGTGCGGGTCTGTTAAACGCGAATTATAACGCAGTCCGTCATGGCGCTGCGCGGCACTTGTAGAGGAGGCGCAGAGAACGCAGAGTCTCGCAGTGAGCGCGCAAACAAAGAACGGCGGGATAAACCCGCCGCTACATGAAAAGTCTGAATTCGAAGGCGGAGCGGTGCTGCGTCCCTACAATGGCGATCGGCCGAAACCGGAATACTGATGTGAAATCGATAGAGTTGCCAGTAGAGGCCGAGCAAAAATGCGTGGTGTCGACGGACGAGGGGAATTGGACTAGGATGTTGCGAGCTTAGCCCACCTGAGGATTAGTAGACTTGATAGATCGTACGCAAAATCAAAAAAAGAAAAAGTCAAAACAAGATAGCGCAACAATACGGCAACTTATGTTTAGCGCGGACTGCGAGAAGCGGAGTTCACGGAGAGACTGATGGAAGCTGAGTTAAGCCTGGAATTTTTGCGAGTGGTGGAGAATGCGGCGATTGCGGCGGCGCGCACCATGGGATTTGGCGACCGGCACAAGGCGGATGAAGTGGCCGTGGAAGCGATGCGCAAGACGATGGACTCGCTGCAGATGGACGGCACGATCGTGATCGGCGAAGGCGAACGCGACGAAGCGCCGATGCTGTACATCGGAGAGAAGGTGGGCCTTGCGACGCATGCGCCGAAACTGAATTTTCCGGCGGTGGACATCGCGGTCGATCCGCTGGAGGGAACGAATTTGTGCGCGACAGGCGCGGCAAATTCGATCGCGGTGCTGGCGGCAAGCGAACGCGGCGGTTTGCTGCACGCGCCGGATTTGTACATGGAAAAAATCATTGTGGGCCCTTCGTGCAAGGGCGCGGTCGAACTGGACGCTCCTGTAGCTGACAACCTGAAAGCCATTGCGAAAAGATTGGATCGCGACGTCGAAGACCTGGTGATCATCGTGTTGGACCGGCCGCGACATGAAAAGTTAATCGAAGAAATTCGCAAGGCGGGAGCGCGCATTCGCCTGATCGGGGACGGAGATTTGTCGGCAGGAATTTCGGCCGCAGTGATCGGTACGGGCGTGCATGCGGTGATGGGAACCGGCGGAGCGCCGGAAGGCGTGCTAACGGCGGCGGCTTTACGATGTCTAAACGGACAAATTCTGGGGAGGCTGCTGGTGGCCAAGCCGAATGATGCCGAGCGTCTGGAAAAGATGGGCGTGAAAGACACCAAGCGGATTTACGACACGACGGACCTGGCTCCGGGCAAGAAAATGATTTTTGCGTGCACCGGCGTGACGGACGGCAATCTGCTGCGCGGCGTGCGATTTTTTGGCGAAGGAATTCGTACGCAATCCATGATTTTGACGCTGGATGACCGGCAAGTGCGATTTATTGATTCGGTGCAGCTGGAGAAGCGGCCGGATGTGAAGGTCAGATTCAACTGAAACGTACAAAATACAAAAGTATAAGGTACAAGTGTGTAAGATTCGGTGGCGGAGCGTCACTGGGGAGGACTGGATGAGCTTGATCAGATGTCGTGTGTTCGGCTTGGTTGCGGCGGGGACGTTGGCGCTGGGATTCATGGCGGGGCCTGCGTGCAACGGAACGGCGCGATATGAAGTGGCGGGCAAATCCGAGGCTGTGAACGGAGCGCGGCAGGACAAGCAGGACGCGGAGAAAAGAGAAACGGAGAAGAAAGAGGCGGAGAAGTCTGCGAGAGCAGCAGGCACGCCGGGAACCGCGACGGACGCGCATGCGGCAAATCCTAAGGATGTGCAGAGTTTGGACGCCATTGTGGCGGCGATCTACGACGTGATTTCCGGGCCGCCGGGAGCGCGCGACTGGAACCGGTTTAATTCGCTGTTCGCGAAGGATGCGCGATTGATCGCGGTGCGGGTACCGAAAGACGGGAAGCCAGACCTTGCGGTGATGACTCCTGCGGACTATGCGGAACGAGCAGGGAAATATTTCCTGGAACACGGATTTTTTGAGCGCGAGCTAAGCCGGAAAACGGATTCGTTTGGAGCGATGACGCACATTTACACCACGTATGAATCGCGCGAGACGAAGGACGGGAAGCCAATCGATCGAGGGATTAACAGCATGGAGTTTTTCTTTGATGGCGCGCGGTGGTGGTGCGTGGAGATTTATTGGGATGCGGAACGGCCGGGGAATCCTATACCGGAGAAGTATTTGGGGAAGTAGTTTGGCGGGAAGCGCGCGGGATACTTTGGATTGGGCGGAATAGCATTCTACGGTTTACGCCTGGGTAAAGGCGGTCGCAGCATGCTGCGCCCCTACAAAGATATACACCTAAGAAATACTAGGAAGGCGTGACTACTTTTGCCCCGGACTGGTGAGCGCCAGGAAGACGCGATCATCAACGGGCACCGTGCGTGTGAAGAGGGTTGGAGTGGCGGCGCTGGAAACGGCAACGGCCTGGGCGGAACGGGAAAGCGCCGGACCGGCGGGCTTGCCTTGCAGCGAACTGGTGTCTCCGGGAACAACGGAGATGCGAGTCGTGGTTGGCTTACAAGAACCTGTGGCGCCAAAGCACGTATCACGAACGAAGATTTGCCGGTAACCGCTGTTGGGCGCGCCCGCGGTTTTTGCCGGATATTTCGAAGCTGTGATGGAAAGGAACGCGACAAAGCGGCCGGAAGAACTGATGGACGGAAGAAGATTGTCATTGCCCGCTAGCGCGCCGGTGTCGTCCGTGGAGATCAACGTCGTTTGCGGAGTGCATTGCGTCGCCGCGCCCGCGCAGGTATCACGGAGATAGATCTGGCGAGTCGCGGGAGCGTTGGCGACTAGGTTCGTTGCGGCGGAACTGAATGCGACGAAGCGGCCGTCGGTGCTCATCGCGGGAGCGCTGCTGTCAGCGCTGCCAGGTATGCCATCGTCGCTGGAGGAAAGCAGCGACGTGTGTGGCTGGCAATCGGAGCTTGCGCCGGTGCAGGTATCGCGCAGGAAAATCTGGGCGTGACCGTTTTGCGTGGCTGTGTAGGCGACGTAGCGGCCATCCTGGCCCAGAGCCGGCGTTTCTTCCGCGACGGCGAGAGCGGAAGTTTTTGCGGCGCTCGAGGATGCGCCGAGCGCGTTGCAACTGGAAATGAAGCTGGTATCCGTGGAAACAGCAAATCCTGGAGTGCTGGCGCTGGTCCCGCCGCCGCCGCTGAACGGATTGCCCACACCGCTTGCGGGCACGGTGGCGATGGCCGGCGGATTGAAAACAGAGACCAGCGCGCAAGTTTGCGCGGAGAGCAGAGTGGCAGGGACAGAGGCGGTGATTTGAGTGGCGGTAACGCTCGTGGCGGCCAGAGTGCTCTGCGTGCCGTTGGCATTCCAATTCACAACCGAGCCGCCTGTGGGGTCTGAGGAGGGAATGAAATTGGAACCGGCAACGGTCAACGTGATGGATGCGGTGCCGGGAGCCGCGGAAGACGGGGAGATGGAACTGAGAGTTGGAAGCGGATTAGGCGGCGGGTTGATAATGAAAGCGAGAGTATTGGAAAGGCCATTGTTCTGGCTGCCGGAATGCGGACTTAGAGTGTTTACGTCCGCCTTGCCGGGCGTGGCGATCAGGGCCGCGGGAACGACGGCAGTGAGGTAGAGAACATTGCTGTTGGCGTCCAGCACCGGGGTAGTGACCAGGTTTTTGCCATTCCATTGGGCGATGGTTTTAGCGACAAAGGGTCCACCAAAAAGAGTGATGGTGAGATCGGCCTTGCTGCCGGCGTTGACGATCGAAGGCGAGATGGAAGTCAGGCTTGCGCCCGTATTTCCCTGGAACGTATTCCCATAGTCGTTGCACCCGCCCGTCCAAAAAATTACGGCGAGCGCGAAAGCGCACAGTGCCCCAAACCGCTTCATGAATACTCCCTTTATTTCTACGGGCCATAGCGGGAATCCGCTGAGCCAGATGAATCTAGTGTGACCGCAAAGCGGTCGACTTCCGAAGTGAGATGCGTGAACCAACCGGCGCGTTGACTGCTTGCAATCACCTGAAAAACCAATCCGTCGCGCCGCGGTAGGAACGAGACGTTGTTGTAGAAGATTCCGTAGTTGATTTCCGGCTGCTGAATCGCGCGCGCCAACTCGCCGCGCCCGCGATAGAGATTACCGTAGGCTTCGAACGTCTCAGCTCGCTGGCCGACCAGATTGAATAGTTGACATCCCTCCAGCGCCAGGTCGAGATGCTTTTCGCAATCGTCCAGTTCGCCGCGATACCAATGACAGCGGGCAATGTTCAGGTGCGCCAGCGTTTCCTGCGGAATCGGCGGCTCGT
>Ga0207665_10002763_pt1 | contig 11759 bp, 14 predicted proteins | sample LARL112metaG_FD_184351 | JGI IMG/M metagenome (GOLD analysis project Ga0207665, IMG submission 184351) | Corn, switchgrass and miscanthus rhizosphere microbial communities from Kellogg Biological Station, Michigan, USA - LAR L11-2 metaG... | ecosystem: Host-associated > Plants > Roots >...
CGAACTGTACGACTGCGGGTACCGTCTTCTTCGGGCTAACGATCTCGGTGAGCTTTTGTAGGCGGGAGTCGGGCACTTCCACCATGCCGACGTTCGGCTCGACGGTGCAGAACGGGTAGTTCGCAGCCTCCGCTTTGGCAGCGGTAAGCGCGTTAAACAGAGTTGATTTGCCGACGTTAGGAAGGCCGACGATGCCTAGCTTTAACATTTCTGGAAAGTAATTAGCGGAGACTGCGTACTACGGACCAAGTGCATCGATAATCGCGGACTGATTGAGGACGAGGGCTAGGACTGAACCGCCGGACGGCGGACGACCGAGGGTCCTCGATCCTGCGGTTGTCCTCGTACCAGTTCTCGATCAGTCCGCGATTGTCGATGCCGTTAGTCCGTAGTACTCAGTCCTCCGGCAGTGGTCGCCGGTTGTAGAGATTCATCGCCTTCTCAATGCCTTCACTGAGCCAGGTCTCAACGAGCTCGGTCATCCGCGGCATCAACGCGAGAATGTCCTCTCGTTCATCACGAGCAAACGGCGCCAGCACGAAATCGGCGAGATTCGGGTAGATCCCTTTTCTCTCCTCGTTCGGTCCGACTCCGATGCGTAGGCGGGGATATTCCCGGCTGCCGAGTGCGTGCTCGATGCTCTTGAGCCCGTTGTGTCCGCCGGCGCTACCGTTTGCGCGGAGTCGAATGACACCTACGGGCAGCTGCACCTCGTCGACGGCGATCAACAAATCCCTGGCAGGGCTCCAGAATGGACGACGCACAAAATTCTTGAGCGCCTGGCCGCTGAGATTCATGTAGGTCTGCGGTTTCACCAACCGCACCTTCACGTCGCCAACGGTGCCGTTGGCGACGTGCGACTCGCCGTCCTTTTTCCAGCCGTCAAAACGCCAAACGTCGGCGAGGTGGTCGATCAACCACCAGCCGACGTTGTGTCGTGTCGGAGCGTATTCGCGGCCCGGATTCCCGAGACCGACTATGACTTTCAAGCGCTATCCGATATTTACTTCTTGCCGCCCTGGTCTTCGCCCTCGCCCTCTTCACCCTCTTCAGTCGGGCCCTTGCCAATGACTTCAGGCTCGGCGGCGGCGTCAGGTGCAGCACCCTCGGCGGCAGGAGTCTCCTCGATGACCGCGCGCGGTGCGGCGACGACGGCTACCGAAGTCTCGGGATCGTCGAGAATCTCGACGCCGTCAGGCAGCTTGATGTCGCTGACGTGAATCGAGTCGCCGATCTTGAGTGCGCTGACGTCGATCTCGACGTGATCGGGGATGCTCGAGGGGTCGACTTCGATCTCGAGCTCGCGGAGCGACTGTTCGAGCACGCCACCTTCCAGCTTCACGCCTTCCGGTATGCCGAGCAGTGTGATCGGAATGTTGACGGTGACCTTCTCACCAGCGACCAGCGCCTGGAAATCGACGTGGAGAATCTGACGCTTGATCGGATGACGCTGGATCTCGCGGATCAGCGTCTTCGAAGTCTGGCCGTCGACGGTGACCTCGATCACGGTGCTCTCAGCCTGAATGTGGCCGAGCATTTTGTCGAGATCGCGGGCGTTGAGTGAAAGCGATTTCGGCTGGATATCGTGGCCGTAGATGACGGCGGGGACTTGTCCACGCGCGCGGAGCGAGCGGGCGGCGCCTTTGCCAGTGTTTTCGCGCGGCTGCGCTGTGAAAGAGACGGTTGCCATTTCAGTTCATCCTTTTGGCGTGGCGACTTTGTGCCAGGCCCATTCGATTAAGTCCAAAACTGCAGTCGCGAATTCTTTCGCGACCTTCTCGATTGATTCAATCATTCCGTTATTCCCGCTACCGCTAACCGCTAACCGCTAACCGCTAACCGCGTCATTGCTCGAACAGCGAGCTGACCGACTGCTCGCTGTGGATGTAGCGAATCGCTTTCGCGAGTAACTCTCCCACCGATAGTACGCAAAGATTCGGAAATCTCTTGGCCGGCCCAATCTTCACGGTATCGGTCACCGTGACTTCCTTGATCGGCGCGCTCGTCAACCTTTCCACCGCTGGCCCCGAAAGCAGAGCGTGCGTTGCGCAAACGTAGATGTCGCGTGCACCAATGTCTTTCAGAGCTCGTGCTGCTTCGCAGATCGTGCCGGCGGTGTCGATCATATCGTCCGTCAGCAAGCAATCCTTTCCTTCCACTTCACCGACGACATTGACGACCTCCGACACATTTGCCGCTGGCCGCCTCTTGTCGATGATCGCGAGCGAGCCGTTCAGCCTCTTCGCGAACCCTCTCGCCATCTTCGCCGACCCAACGTCGGGAGCGACGACAACGAGCTCGTGCAAATTCTTCTTCCGATAGTGCGACACGAAAACCGGCGCCGCGTACAGGTGATCCACCGGAACATCGAAGAATCCCTGCAGTTGGTGCTGGTGGAAGTCGAGTCCGAGAACCCGATTCGCCCCAGCGGCGGTAATCATGTTCGCCATCAGCTTCGCGCCGATCGCAACCCTCGGCTGGTCCTTGCGGTCCTGCCTCGAGTATCCGTAGTAGGGCATCACGCACGTGATGCGAGCAGCTGAAGCCCTACGCGCCGCGTCGATCAGGAGCAGAAGCTCCATGATGTTGTCGGCCGGCGGATTTGTCGGCTGAACGATGAAGACGTCGTTGCCTCTGACGTTCTCATCGATTCGTACGAAAATCTCACCGTCGGCGAACCGGTTGACCGTTGTTTTGCAGAACGGGACATCCAGCGTTGCCGCGATCTCATCACACAGGTCCGGGTTGGCGGGCCCGGCGATGAGTTTGAAGCCATGAGCAGGTACGGAAAAACCGTCCATGCAGCCTTACAAGTTAAGTGGGGAAAGGACTTAGATCAATTGCCCCCGGTGGATTCGAACCACCATTACCGGATCCAAAGACCGGTGTCCTGCCATTGGACGAGGGGGCAAGAAGGAGTGCGAAAACTAGTCCAGAATCTCTACCGGGACAACGCTGTCCGCTGTGCGCGTGACGACGCGTTTCGTTCCTCTGGGAAGGTTGATCGCCGGCAGGTCAGTCGCGGGTTCGATACCACTTCTCGTGACGCCTGGAATCTTGAAAACTGTCGACCCGGATCCACTCAAGCGGTAAAAAAAATCGTATTTGTCACCGCGGCTGAGTAGTTGGTCGATCTCCGGATAGCGCTTGCGAATGACCGGCTCGAAATCGTTGACCGAGTGCCGCGCCGCCGATTCCCAGTCCTCGAACATCTCCGCCGTCAGGTCGGGCGACTCGCGCGCTCTCTCTCCACGCGATTGATCGAGCAACGCGTACGCTTCGCCGGTTGGAACACCAAAGGGCGGAAAGAAGAGATACGCGTCGCGCGCCGGAAGCGGTGGCAGCCCGAGCAGTTTTTCCCCGCGACCCCAGCCGAGGGCCATTGAAAAATCACTCGCGAGAAACGGCACGTCGGACCCGAGCTGGAACGCCATTGTCCGCAGCTCCCCGGTGGAAACTGGATGGTCACAAATCGCGTTCAGGATTCTCAGCACTGCCGCAGCGTCAGCGCTGCCCCCACCCAATCCGCCTCCGATTGGGATTCGTTTCTTGATCACGATCTCGAATCCATGTGGCCAACCGGTTTCCTTTGCGAAGAGCTCGGCGGCACGGAACGCGAGGTTCTCCGACTCCGGCTGATCCCGCATCACTCCGCAGCGAAGCGTTCGCGCGTGCTCGCGAATGTGAACGCGGACGTCGTCGCCAAGACCGATCCTCAGAAAGACAGTCTCGATCGAGTGGAAACCGTCAGGCTCCTTGCCGAGGACCCGCAGCGAGAGATTGATCTTGGCCTGGGCGAGCGTTCGCCCGCCACGCTCGCTCATCGGGAATCCGCGACCGGCTGAAGGTCGCGCAGCGTCACGCCGAGTCGCGTGAAGTAATACGCGCCGATCAGCGTGATCGGTATGAAGGAGAAAAGGTGATAGCCGATCGCCCATGTCGCGGCCTGCTCGCGGGTGATACCGTAAATCGCCAGACCCTCGACCGACATGTACTCGAACACTCCGAAGAATCCAGGCAGCGCAGGCACCGCTGTACCGAGCGCGATGAAGGCCTGGAGGAAGAGCGCGGCGGAGAAGGGCGCGTTGATTCCGACGGCGCGAAAGGAAAGCCAGAAGCCAACTCCGTTCAGCATCCAATGTGCGACCGTCCAGCCAAAAACCGCCGCGAACCGTCTTGGACTGCGCAGCACGCTCAGACCCTGAAAGAATGTCTGCAGCATGCGGCGGCCCCGCTCCTCCACTGTCGGTGACACACGCCGCGCGAAGAGCTCGAACAACCGTAACAGCTGGTTGGGCAGAAAGACGAGCGCGTAAAGCACCGCGAGAAGAATCAGCACGACCGTTCCCGCACTCGTGGCAAAGGAGCTGAGCGGTCTGCCCATCAATGTCTCGTTCGACAGCGATGGGTCGAACAGCGCGCTGGCAGCGAGCAGCAACAAGACGATCGCGTCGAACAACCGGTCGACCGCCAACGACGCAAGCGATGTGGCGAATGGCACCGATGTCTCGCGTGTCAGCGCAAAGGCGCGCGCGATCTCGCCGGCGCGGGCCGGTACCACGTTGTTCACCATCATGCCGATGGCGGTCGCGCGCCACAGCGGCCCAAATCCGAGTTTGCCTGCTACCGGCTCGAGGATCGTGCGCCAGCGCCGCGCGCGCAACGCAAAAATCGCGGTCGCGCAAAATGTCGCCGCGGCGAAAAGCCACAGATTGGCGTGCGAGAGTCTGGAAGCGACGTCAGCTGCGGAGATTCCACGCAGCGTCCAGTAAATCAGCGCGACACTAAGCAGCGCGCCAAGCGCGGCGCGCCATCCCGGTCGCAAGGGCTACTCTGAGGACGCCAACTCCACCAGATCGACGAGCTCGTCGACGAGCGCTCGTGTCGGCGGAGTACCACTCTTCTTCAGTGCTCGGCGGATTTCCGCGGCGCGCTCGATGGCACGCTGGCCTCGGTAGAGCAGGTTCTCAATTGGAATGAGATCGTTCGTTGGCTGCGCTCCCGAATTGCGCGTCTCCAGCGGCCGCATTGCGGCCAGACTCGAGTTGAGAACATCGCGCAGCTCGCGACCTTTCGGCGGCGTCTGGGAGCTCGGCGGCGTTGGACGAGCCGGTGGCGGCGCGGGTTGCGCTGGCGACTGTGCTGCAGACTCGGTCGCAGGAGCTGGCGCGCGCTTTACTTCCGCCGACAAGACACCCGGACCGATGCCGCCGCCCTGTTCACGCAGCTGCTGCTCGTAGTGCGTCCGCGGATTTGGAGCGACGTAAACGATGTGTGGCCCGTCGTCGCCGTAGAAAAGCTGGGAGATCGGCAGGATTACGTCTTTTCGCTCGTCACGCTCGGGAGCATATCGCGCCAGCCGGCCAACGCTTTCCTCGAGCTTGGTGTCCTGCTCTGCGCCCCAGGTCCGCACCGACCTCACCAGCATCTTCAGGTCCTCGATGGCCCCAACCAGCGCGCGCTGGACTTCGGGTTCCCAGGTCAGCGCTCCTTGCGCGACGTTGGATGCGATTCTTTCCACCGCGGTGGCGAGGCGTGCCGGTCCGCTGGCTTTGGCCATCGTCGCGCTGCCACGCAAGCCGCGGGCTGCGGCGACGAACTGGGTGGCGTCCGACGACTGCATTCCAGGCTTACCTACGAGCGTTTCCAGGCGCGTGAGATACTCACTCGCCTCGAGCGCGAAATAGTCGAGCAGCCGGCCTGGCATTGTCATCGATACAGTCTCCGTGTCACCCGCGAAAGGTGAGCGCCTCCGCGCTTCCAGTCAAAGCAGGACACTCTATGACGACCGAGCGGCGCGCATCGCTTCGTGCATCTCCTTCACGGCGGCGTCCAGGCCGATAAACACTGCCCGGCTGACGATCGAGTGGCCGATGTTCAGCTCCTCGATCTCGGGTATCCTTGCAACCGGGCCAACGTTCTGAACAGTCAGACCGTGGCCGGCGTGGACGGCGATTCCAAGATCGGCGGCCCGACGGGCTGCGTCGCGCAAGGCGTCGATCGGGTCGGCGGATATGGTGTCGTGAGAGTAGGTGCCGGTGTGCAGCTCGATCGCAGGCACTTGGAGCTTGCGCGATTGCTCAACCGCGGTGCGGGTGGGATCGATGAACAGGCTGACGCGAATCCCCGCGTCGGTGAGCGCGTCGACGGCGTTCTGAATTCGCCGCGGATCGGTGAGAATGTCGAGTCCCCCTTCCGTTGTGATCTCCTCCCGGCGCTCGGGCACAAGCGTGACTTGCTGGGGTTTAATTCGACGGGCGATCTCGAGCATTTCGGCGACGCACGCCATTTCGAGATTGAAATAGGTGCGGACGGTCTTCTTGAGTCGCTCCACATCTTCGTCCTGGATGTGTCGACGATCCTCCCGCAGATGCGCGGTGATCCCGTCGGCACCCGCTGCCTCGCAGGCGGTCGCTGCCTCGACCGGATCAGGTTGACTTCCTCTACGCGCCTGCCGTAGCGTGGCAACGTGATCGATATTGATGTAGAGCCGTTGTTGCTTTGCCCGCATTACTCGCGTCCGTAGGTCGCCGCTCTAACTCTGTGGAGAATCTTATCGTGTCCTTCAGAAAAATCGCTGGTCTGTTTTTGCTCGCCGCATGCTCGAGCGCCACACGCAACGCGGACGGCAATGGTCAGCTCACTGGCGCTGCCGCCCCACAGCTGGCTGTGGATCAGTTTCTGAAAGCGGTCAATGCCAAGGATCTTCAGGCGATGTCGACCGTCTTTGGGACCCGGAACGGCCCCGCCCGCGAGACAATGGATCGCAGCGAGCTGGAGAAGCGCGAGATCATTCTCGCCTGCTATTTCACCCACGACTCGTCGCGGATACTGGGTGAGACCGAGGGTATGCAAAATCACCGGGACATTCGCGTCGAGCTGAAGAAAGGCAACCTCACGCGCCAGACGACTTTCTATGCGATAAAAGGCCCCGGTGATCGCTGGTATGTCGACAACATGGACATTGCCTCCGTCCGTGATTTCTGCGGCAATCCAGGCACCTAATACTCGGAAAGCTCGACCAGCACTCCGCCGGTCGATTTCGGATGTAAAAAAGCGATTCTTTTTCCTTCCGCTCCGACGCGCGGCTTTTCATCTATGAGACGGACGCCCGCGCGCCTGCAGCGCTCCAGCATCTGGTCGAGGTTGTCGACTGAGAAGCAGATGTGGTGAATCCCCGGCCCGCGTTTGGCAATGAACCGCGCGATCGGGGATTCGTCATTTTCCGCCTCGAGCAGCTCCACAAGTGGCTCACCTGCAGTAAGTCCGACGATGTTCGCCCCATCCGCATCGTCGAGGGGCGTTTCGTGCAAGCCGAGCACATCGCGGAAGAAGGGAAGCGTTTCCGCAAGGGCCTCTACGGCGATTCCGATGTGTGAAACCCGCGTTCCGCGAGGGGTTGATCGGGTCATTAAGTTTCTTGTTGAGCGTCAGGATTGCCGCGATCCGAACGGCGGCAATCCCCGCAAAGCTAACTGATGAAGTCTCGCGGGGTATCCCGCGTTTGGGAGATTGAAAATGTCCAATGCAGTTGAAGTAAACGATTCCAACTTCGAGTCCCAGATCGAGCAGCATAAGGGGCTCGCCGTCGTCGATTTCTGGGCGACGTGGTGCGCGCCTTGTCGCATGGTCGCTCCTGTGCTCGATCAGCTCGCTATGGAGTACGAGGGACGGGCGAAAGTGGCCAAGGTCGATGTCGACGTGAACATCAAGACGTCAACCAAGTTCAACGTCCGATCCATCCCGGCAATTCTGTTCTTCAAGGATGGCAAGCTGGTCGATCAGATGATCGGCTTCGCCGGCAAGCCAGCACTCGCCGAGAAGTTCAAGCAGCACGCAGCCGCCTAGGCGGCCCGCGATCAATTCGTGAGCTCCGGCAAGGAGATTACGAGGCGGGAAAAAACCGGCGGTGCACAGGGCACGCTGTACCTGGTGAGCACACCGATCGGAAATCTGGGTGACATGACGTTTCGCGCGGTCGAGATTCTCAACTCGGCCGCGCTTGTCGTTGCGGAGGACACGCGGCACTCGAGGCGTCTGCTCGATCACTTCAAAATCGAGACGCCGGTGAGCTCGTACCACGAGCACAACGAAGCGAAAGAGACGCCGCGTCTCGTGGCGCGCCTCGCCGCGGGAGATTCGATCGCGATAATCTCGGACGCCGGAACTCCGCTCATTTCCGATCCGGGATCCCGACTGGTGCGGGCTGCCATCGAGGCCGGCATTCCGGTCGTGCCGATTCCGGGTGCGTCATCAGTGATGGCGGCGCTGGTTGCGTCGGGGTTGCCGCTCGATCGGTTCGCATTCTTCGGGTTCCTCCCGCGCAAAGGCGCCGAGCGCACAACCGCAATCGCCGACATTGTTGGGAATCCCGCCACCACGATCGTCTTCGAGGCGGCAAACAGACTGGCCGCGACGCTCAAAGACCTGAGCGCGGCGGGCGCCGGCGAAAGAAGTGCAGCGGTCGCGCGCGAGCTCACCAAGCAATTCGAGGAATTCAAGCGCGGCACGATTGCGGAGCTCGCGGGATTGTACGACCACGCCGAACCCCGCGGAGAAGTGGTGCTGTTGATTTCAGGAGTCGAAGCTCGGGAGACATCGCCCGATGAACTGAACGCCGCGGCGCGCCGGCTTCGTGACGCGGGCAAGGAGCCGCGCGAAGTGATGCAGCATCTCATGGCAACGCTGGGCGCATCACGAAATGTCGCGTACCGCATCGCGCACTCGGTCTAAGGTGCTAGTGGTGCTACTCAATTACGGTTAACCCGGTGAGAGTTGAGAGTAGCGCAGGTGAGTGGTTCCGGGTCAGCTGCGAGCTACCTGGTTACTGGCACCTATGCTACGCGCACCTCTTACCGCGTTAAGGTTAGGTGTGTAGTGGCCGGTTCAGAGTCCGTAGTCGAGAAACCACTTGAGAGAACGAGTGACTAACTGAGATGCGCACGATCCGAAATCGCCCCGGAAAAATCGTTTGCGTCGGCCGCAACTATGCCGAGCACGCCAGGGAGCTCGGCAACGAAGTGCCGAAGGAGCCGCTGATTTTTCTGAAGCCGCCATCCAGCGTGATCTGGGAAGGCGAAGCAATCGTGCTGCCCGAGATTTCGCAGAGAGTCGAGTACGAAGGCGAGATCGGGGTGATCGTAGGGAGAACACTGAACCGCGTGTCAGAATCCGAGGCGAGCCGCGGAATTCGGGGTGTAATAGCTGTCAATGACGTGACAGCTCGCGACCTGCAAAAAACCGACGGACAATGGACTAGGGCCAAGGGATTCGATACCTTTCTTCCTCTGGGAGAGGAGTCATCCGAGCTTCCGGACCTCGACAGCTTGACTGTCGTCACCCGGGTCAATGGTGTCGAGCGACAGCGAGGGAAAAGCAGCGAGATGGTCTTCTCGATCCCGTCCCTCCTCGCCTTCATCTCGCGTATCATGACATTGGAGCCTGGGGACCTTGTTGCGACCGGAACGCCTTCGGGTGTCGGGCCGCTGGTCTCCGGTGACGTGGTCGAGATCGAGATTCCAGGCGTCAGTCGCGTCACTAACCCCGTTCAAGCGAGACCATAGTGCCCGCCTTAACCGATCGAGTACTCAGCCTCCCTGAATACCCGCTGGCAAGAATCCCCGCGCAGAAACGCGAGCTGATCGCTCGCGGTATGGACGTCATCGATCTGGGAGCTGGTGACGCCGACCTGTCGCCGCCGCCCAAGGTGATCGAGCGAATCACTGAAGCCGTGCGTATTCCCACTATGAGCCGCTACGGATTTGCGCTCGGTCTGGTGGAGTTCCGCGAGGCTGTCTCTCGATTCATGAAGCGGAGATTCGGGCAGACCTTCGATCCAATGACCGAAGTCATTCCACTAATTGGCTCGAAGGAAGGGATTTCACACCTCGCCCTCGCGTATGTCTCGCGGGGTGACTACACGATCGTGCCGGAGCCCGGTTACAACTCCTACCTCGGCGGAACGCTGCTGTCCGAAGCGACGATGTACAAGTATCCGCTGCGCCCGGAAGAGAATTTCCTGATCAACCTCGACCGGATTCCGGCCGATGTGCTCAAGAAGACCAAGATTCTGTATCTGAATTATCCCAACAACCCGACGTCGGCGATCGCGCCTAAAGAGTACCTCGAGGACATCGTCCGCCGCTGCAAGGAACTCGATATCCTGCTGGTGTATGACAATGCTTACTCCGAGCTCGCCTACGATGGATACGTGCCGCCCAGCATTTTCGAGATCCCGGGCGCGCGTGATGTCGCGATCGAGTTCCACTCGATGTCGAAGACGTACAACATGACCGGGTGGCGTTGCGGCTGGGCGTGTGGCAAAGCGGAGTTCATCGCGGCACTGGGCAAGGTGAAATCCTTCATCGATACGGGGACGTTCTTGGCGATTCAGGCAGCCGCGGCGACAGCACTCGACGAATGCGTCGACTGGATTCCGACGAACGTGGCGGAGTTCAAGCGCCGGCGCGATGCGGCGGTCGAAGCGTTTTGCGAAGCAGGGTTCCCGTGCGTCAAGCCGAAAGCGACGATGTATCTCTGGTGCCCCCTCCCCAAAAACATCCCGAGCGCGGTCTTCGGTGAGCGACTCCTTCAGGACGAAGGCGTCGTGGTGCTGCCAGGCTCGCTGTTCGGTCCGGGGGGCGAAGGATTCTTCCGCGTTTCATTCATCACTTCGCCTGAGCGTCTTCGCGAAGCGGCAGGTCGCGCCGGACGCGTGTTGAAGCGCCTGCAGGGACAAGCCGGCAATGAGGCTCGCCCGGCAGCCCGCCAGGAAGAACGTCAGGGGATGGCGCGCGCCTGATGATTTTCCGCCGCGTCGAGACTGGCTCCGAGCGAACGAGGAGGAAGGTATCGCCTTCCGTCCTCGTTTCGATTGGGGTGCACCTGGTCGTCGCGGTGGCGCTGATGCGCATGCTCATTCTGCACATCGATGTATCGTCGTCGCGTAAGCCGACAACTCCAGAGGAGCGCGTTGGCTTCGTGCGACTCGCCAAGCCTGGCAAGCAGCCAAATCCGGGCAAAGTCGGCGGTGATGGCAGGCCGGCGACGCCCCGCGAGATTCACGTCGTCGCCCCGCGGATCGTGCCCAATTCGATTCCGATGCCCAACGTCACGGCCGCGAAGCCAACCGAGGAGCCGGGGAACGGACCGCTCGTTGGCGGCGGTGGCCCTTCGCGTGGAGTGAAGCCTTCATACTCGGATGGTCGGGTGTGGGAGCCCCCCGGTGGCGTAGTCAGCCGGCCGAAAACGGTCAAAGAGACGATCGATAGTTTGATCGCCGACGGCATCGCACCGTACAACGATTCCATCGCGGCGGCAGCGCAACGCCGCGATCCGACCGATTGGACGATTGAGAAGGGCGGCTACAAGTGGGGAATCGACCGCCATGCGATTCGACTCGGCCCAGTTTCGATTCCGACCGCGTTGCTGGCGATGTTGCCGCTCAACGTGCAGGGCAATCCGACGACGATCGAGCGCGATCGCGCATATGCCGCGATGAATCGCGACATCTCGTGGCACGCGCAGCAGGCGATCAACGACGCCGACTTCATGAAAGCGGTCCGCAGCATCCGCGAGCGCAAGGAGCGGGAGCGCGCCGCCGCCCAGCAGGCCGCCACCGGCGGCAAAGACCAGTCGGCCGACCCCCACAACTAGGGGGCGAGGGACGAGGGGCGACGGCGGCCCCTTTAAAAAGGCGGCTATTGCTAAAAAACCAGCATGTGCTAGATTTGCAGCAGTTAATCATTGGCTGGCCCTCA
>Ga0207665_10002764_pt1 | contig 11758 bp, 11 predicted proteins | sample LARL112metaG_FD_184351 | JGI IMG/M metagenome (GOLD analysis project Ga0207665, IMG submission 184351) | Corn, switchgrass and miscanthus rhizosphere microbial communities from Kellogg Biological Station, Michigan, USA - LAR L11-2 metaG... | ecosystem: Host-associated > Plants > Roots >...
CATTTGTTTTTTGTAGTAATGCGGCGTGCGCACCAGGGCTACGTCGTATCCTAACTGCGCCGCGTATTCGGTCAACTTCAGAGTTTCGGCAGCGGACTCAATTCCGGTTCCTGCCATCAGCACTTTATTTGGCGCGGTTGCGTCGCGCGCAATTTTGAGCACCTCACGACGTTCTTCATCCGAGAGCAGAATCGCTTCGCCCGTCGAGCCGGCACGGCCGCGGGGAGGAGGCGCGGGAGCTGGTCGACCGGGCCCGCGCCCAGGTCGCCGCCCTGGTCAACGCCGACCCGGGGGAGGTCGTCTTCACCGGCTCGGGCAGCGAGGCGGATAACCTGGCCGTCAAGGGGGTGGCGTTCGCCCCCGACCCGCGCCGGGTGCTCGTCGGCATCGCCGGACCGCCGGCCGCCGGGAAGTCGACGCTCGCCACGTCGGTCGCGTCCGCCCTGTCGGACTTGATGATGGAAATCCGCAGGTTCGAGAGGCTCGAGTTTTCTTCAGATGACCGTGAGACCCGCTTCGATGTCGATTGGCACCTCCGAACCGGCTGACCGCTCCATCACCGAATCAATCGAGGCGATGAGACGGGGCGAGATGTCGGCGGTGGAGCTGCTGGAGTCGAGCATGCGCCGGCTCGATCACACCGAGCCGCAGGTCCACGCCTTCGCGCACGTGGCCCGCGAGGGAGCGCTGGCGGACGCGAAGGCGAGAGATGGGCTCCGCGCAAAGGGCGGGTGGGCAGGCGCGCTGCATGGGATCCCGATCGCGATCAAGGATCTGTTCAACACCTTCGACATGCCGACCGAGGCCGGTTCCAAGGTTCTGGCCGGCAACCGGCCGGCGAAGGACGCGGCGGCGGTGACGCGACTGCGCGAGGCGGGCGCCGTTTTGATCGGAAAGACCACGACTCATGAGTTTTCTTACGGCTTGAACGAGCCACCTACCCGGAATTCGTGGGACCTGAAGCGATATCCAGGCGGGTCCAGCGCCGGTTCAGCCGTCGCCGTGGCCGTCGGCTCCGCCGCGGGCTCGATCGGCACCGACAATGCGGGATCGGTCCGGACGCCGGCCGCGGTCAACGGCATCGTGGGTCTGAAGCCGACCTATGGTTCGATCAGCACCGAGGGCGTGATCCCAACGTGTCCATCGCTTGACCACGTCGGCCCGCTGGCACGCAGCGTGCGGGATTGCACCCTCCTCTTCGAGGTTCTTGCCGGCCACGAGCCGGGTGCTCTGCGCGAGGGATCGCCCCAACCCGGTGCGAAGCCGCTTCAAGGCATGCGATTGGGCGTCGACCGTCGCTACTTCTTCGATTCCGGCGTCGAGCCGGACGTAGTGGCGGCTGTCGATTCGGCCCTAGAGGTGATGGAGCAGGCCGGCGCCTCGGTGGTTGAAATCGCCATCCCCGAGCTGGAGCTTGCGACCGCGGTGGCCAACACGATCATGGTGGTCGAGGCGAGTCGGTGGCACCGGCGGTTGCTGCGCACGCGACGGACCGACTACCACCCCCGAACGCGGATCATGCTGGAGGTCGGTGAGCTGGTGCCCGCGTCCGCCTACGTCGACGCCCTGCGGGCTCGCGAGCTCATTCGCGATGCTGTCAAGCAGGCGTTTGTGTCGGAGGACCTCGATGCGATGATTGCTCCCAGCACACCGGTCACAGCCCCTCTGATCGAGCGGGCGACCGAGCTCGGCGGTCTGGTCCATCACCAATGCCCCGCAAATCTCACCGGCCAGCCTTCGCTCGGCATTCCATGTGGAATCAGCCGTGATGGGCTGCCGATCGGGCTCCAGATCATCGGACGGCCTTTCGCGGAGGCGACGCTCGTCACGATCGCCACCGCCTATGAGGAAGCCGCCGGCTGGTATCGAATGAGGCCGCCCTATGCCAACTAGGGGACGTTTGGGGCAAGACCCGTTTGTAGACGGCAACGACCGCCGCTACAACATCCGAGCCGTCACGCGCGCGATCGACCTACTCAATGCCCTTGGCGACCAGCCCGGATCGCGAGGGCTGTCGAAGCTGGCGCGCCAGACAGGGCTTCCCGCGTCGACCGCCCTTCGCTACCTGGAGGTGCTTCGCGAACGTGGCCTGATTCATCGGACCCCTGATGGGAATTACGAGCTCGGGGCTCGCCTGTTCGAGCTCGGCTCGGCATTCGCAAGAGGGGTCTCCCTCTGGGACCAGGCGCAGGGTTTGGCGCGCGACCTGGCCGCGAACGCGAAAGAGACCGCGAGCGTCGGCATCCTCGACGACGGGGGGATTCTCTACATAGCGATCGCGAACGGCCAGCAGAAGCTCGGCATTCAAAGCAACCCCGGCACCCGCCATCCGGCTCACTGCACCGCCTTGGGCAAGGCAATCCTGGCCACCATGCCCTGGATGACGGTGGAGCGCATGCTCCAGAACCAGCCGGTTGAGCGCAGAACTGCCAAGACGATCACCGAGAGCGCTCAGCTTCGGCGAGACCTGGAGCTCACCGCCCACCGCGGGTATGCGGTCGATGACGAGGAGCGGGCAATTGGCGTGATCTGTATCGGCGCTGCCATTCGCGACGTGTCCGGCTCAGTCGCGGGAGCGATCTCGATCTCCGGACCGAAGTCGCGAATCACCAGCCAGAAGCTTGAGTCTTATGGGTTGTTGGTCAGAGCCAGAGCCGCCGAGGCGTCTCAACGGCTGGGTTACGGATATTCACGGGCCCGATGACGACGCCAACCTCCAGGAGCCAGAGGTTCGAAGGCGTTTTCGCCATCTTGACGACGCCTTTCAATGCGGACTGGTCGCTCGATGAACCCGGCCTGCGAGCTCATTGCGACTTCCTGGCCGCGGCTCCGGTGGACGTTGTCGTCGCTCTCGGAACCGAGGGTGAATCCTACGCATTGACGGACGCTGAGCGGCGCCGGGTGGCGGAGGTCGTTGTGGATGCGATCGCGGGCCGGAAGCCCGTCATTTGCGGCGTCTCCCACCCGTCGACGATTGAATCCGTCGCTCTCGCGCGGCACGCCAAAGCTGTTGGCGCCGATGCAGTGATGTCGCTCGCGCCCTATTTCGTGAAGGCCGGCGTCGAAGGCGCTCGCCGTCACTTCCAGGCAATCGCCGGCGTCGGGATCCCTTTTTTCGCGTACAACAGCCCGGGCCGGGTCGGCTACGGTCTGTCTCCAGAGGAGCTGGATCAGATCGCCGCCGAGGCGCCCGGCATGGTCGGCATCAAGCAAGCTGCGCCGGACCTGTCAGAGCTGGCGGCGCTGGTCAACACGGGACGAATCACCCACGTGATCGGTGGCGCGGAAACGGCCTTCTGGCCGGCTTTGTCGGTAGGAGCTCGCGGCAACACAGCGACTGCGGCATCTGCCTTGCCGGCGCCGTTCGCCGCCATGTGGAATGCGTTCGAAGCCGGCGACACATCGCACGGGGAGCGCGTCTACGCATCGCTCGAGCCGCTGCGTCGCGCTTATCGGATGGCCGGGGGCCAGGCGCAGGTCGTCAAGCGCTTGCAGTCCCTGCTCGGCCTTCCAGGCGGCCCGGTTCGGCCGCCCCTGGCGGAAGTCTCCAGCGCCGTCGACGCTGTGCTGAGGTCGCTGCTCGACCAGCTCGTTCACGAATCTGAGTCGTATGCCCGCGTCTAACGGCCGGGTCCCTGTGTTGATCGCGTCCTGGATCGATGGCACGCAGGCCGAGCGGATCGCCGCCGCCGAACCTGAGCGGATCGAGTTGAGCTACGAGCCCGAGCTTCTCCCGCCACCGCGCTACGAAGCCGATCACTACGCGCCGCCGCGAGACCTCACGGCCGATCAGAGGCGCCGGTGGCGTGAGCTGTTGGGACGCGCTGTGGTCAGCCTCGACTTCGATTGGGACCAGCCGGCTCAGATGCGGACGAATGCGCCGAACCTGCGCTGGATCCAGGCCACAGGATCCGGCATAGGCCCATTGGTGGCCAAAGCAGGGCTCGCCGACTCGCCGGTGCGAATCACGAATGCGGCGGGAATTCACGCCCAGCCGCTGGCCGAGTTTGTCCTGATGTCGGCCCTCCACTACGTCAAGGACATGCCGCGCCTCATGAAATGGAAAAAGGAGCGACATTGGGAGCGCTATTGCGGCCACGAGCTGGCCGGATCGAAGATGCTCTTGATCGGCCTCGGCAAGGTGGGCGCCCGTATCGCGCAGCTGAGCGCAGCCCTCGGAGTAGAAGTGATCGGACACCGGCGCTCAGGGGGTGGCGGAAAGCCGGCGGGAGTGACTCGGATCGTCGACGGCGCCGGTCTCGACGAGGCTCTGCCCCATGCCGATCTCCTCGTCATCGCGGCGCCGGAGACGCCGGAGACGGTCAACCTCATCGACCGGCGCCGCCTCCAACTGCTGCCCAGCCGCGCTGTGTTCGTCAACGTTGGCCGGGGATCGGTGGTTGACGAATCCGCCCTCATCGACGTCCTCGTATCAGGCCGTATTCGAGGCGCGGCGCTCGATGTATTTGCAGAAGAACCTCTTCCGGCCGACAGCCCGTTGTGGGAACTGCCGAACGTCATAATCTCGCCGCATTCAGCCAGCACGGTGGTCCAGGAAAACGATCGCATCGTCGACCTCTTCATAGAGAACCTCGGCCGATTCCTTGACGACCGTCCGCTGGTCAACGAATTCGACCACCGCCGCAGGTACTGACATGGTGGACACGCCGGGCTCGAAGCTGCGCGGCACCATAGCCGCGTCGGTTACCCCGTTTCGCGATGGAGGGGACTCGATCGACATCGACGCGATCGCGCCGCTGACGGAGGAGTTGGCGCGCGGTGGCGTTGATGGGATCCTCGCGCTCGGAACCACCGGCGAAGGCATCCTGCTCGATCCCATCGAACGGCGTTCTGTCGCCGAAGCGTTCGTGCGCGCCGGTAAGGGCCGGCTTACGGTCATGGTCCACTGCGGCGCGCAGACCACGAGGGTCACCGAGAGGCTCTCGGCGCACGCGGCTGAAATCGGCGCCGCGGCGGTGGCCGTGATCGGTCCGCCCTACTACGAGTTCGATGACCGATCGCTGGTCCAACATTTCACCGCCGCGGCGCAGGCCTGCGCACCGCTCCCGTTCTTCGTCTACGAGTTTGCGGCGCGGGCCGGCTATGCGGTCCGGCCGTCTGTCATCGAAGAGCTCAGGTCCAGGGTCACGAATCTGGTCGGCCTCAAAGTCTCCGACACTCCGTGGGAGAAATTCGAGCCATACCTGATGCAGGGACTCAGGGTCTTTGTCGGTCCTGAGGGCCTGATCAGCCGTGGCATGGCGGCGGGCGCGGTCGGGGCGGTGTCCGGGCTCGCGGCAGCATTCCCGGAAGCAGTCGCGGCCGTCGTTCAGAACCCGACGCCGGAAGCCGCGCAGCGCCTGGGGGAGCTGCGCGCGGCGGTGAATCGCTTCCCGTTTCAGGCGGCTCTCAAGCGGGTGCTGGTGCAGCGGGGGGTACCGATGCTGGAAGACTGCCGTCGGCCGCTGCGCGCCCTTTCCGACCCGGAAGCGGCAGAGGTCGACCGGCTGGTCGAGGTGCTAGGAGCGCCTTCGGTGAGATGACGGGGATTCTCCGACGAGTGCCACAGCCCTTACGGGCGAGCCGGTGCCATGCCGAAGCTTCAAGGGAAGGCCGACGAAGTAAAACGGACCCACGCCCACGAGCTGTTCCAGATTCACCAACCACTCATAGTGAATGAGGCCGAGATCTCGACATACGCGATGGTTGGGAAACTCGCGCGTCCCAGCCTTGTCCGTGGACGGACCCTCGACTCCGTGAACCCGCGAACCGCGGTCCGCGAGCCAGCGCGTGGCTTCGGCTGTCAACCCTGGATTGCGCGTCACCACCTCGGGGCGCGGCCAGTGGCGCGCATGGAAGCCCGTGCAGAGAAGCACGACATGCGAGGTGATCCTGATCCCGGCCGCGAGCTCGGCCTCTTCCAGGTCGCCGGTATCGATATCGCCAAGGTCGGGGATGTGGCGAAGGTCGAGACAGACGGCTGGACCATGAAACCATTCCAGGCCCACCTCGTCGATTCCCGCGCCGGCCGGTCCAAAGTGAAGGGGTGCGTCGACGTGCGTTCCAACGTGCTCCATCATCGTCAGCTGATTGACCGCATAGGAGTGACGGTCGGAGTCGGTGCCAAGGCCCTCATGGATGCTCGACTCGTGCGTCGCAAAGGGTTCGATCAAAGGAGGGGGAAAGCTGGCGTGAGTCGGCATTCCGCTCGAGATCTCGAGAGTCAGGTCCACCACGCGGCTGGACCTCAGGTCATCCAGTGACAAGAGCTGTGCCTCCTCGACAACCGAATGCACGCACACCGCGTCCGTCTCCATCAGCGGCCGCGTCGCGAATCGGCAGGTATCGTAATTGACCACGCGATCGATTCGTGGTGCCTGCTGCGAGGGGCGCTAGGCCATGCGGCTGAAGGGCAAAGTCGCCATTGTCACCGGAGGGAACACCGGGCTCGGGCTCGCCACAACACGTGTGTTTGCAGCTGAGGGCGCCCAGGTCCTGGTCGCATCGCTCGGTGACGGTCAAGCGTTGGCGGGCACAGCCAACGTGGCATTTGCCCAGACCGACGTGACCAGCGCCGAGAGCGTCGAGCGGATGGCGACTGTTGCCATCGAGAAGTTCGGGCGAGTCGACGTGCTCTTCTGCAACGCGGGCTACTCGCGACCGGGCAACGTGTTGACGGCAAGCGATGAGGACTGGGCTCACACGATGGCGGTCAATCTCACGGGGACGTTCCTTTGCTGCCGGTACGTCGTTCCGAAGATGATCGAAAACGGCGGGGGATCGATCGTCATCAACAGCTCACAGCAAGCCCTCGTCGGCGCCAAGAATTCAGTCGCCTACAGCGCGACGAAAGGGGGGCTGCTGGCCCTGATGCGAGCGATGGCTATTGATCACGCCCCCCAAGGCATACGCGTGAATGCGGTTTGCCCCGGTGCCGTCGAGACCGAGGGCTTGAAGGCGTGGTTCGCGCGGCCCGGGGCGCCCAATGAGGAAGACTGGAAACATGCGCACCCGCTCGGCCGCTTCGGCGTGCCGGACGACGTCGCGAAGGCGGCGCTGTATCTGGCTTCGGACGATTCGTCCTGGGTGACCGGCGCCGTTCTCGTGGTCGATGGTGGGTTTGTAGCGCAATGAGCCGGAGCCGGCCGGCATGGAGGGATAGAGCTTGAGAGTCGTCGACATCAAAGCTGAGCTCATGACCGAGGAGTCGTTTCGCCCTTACGGGGCCCTGCTGGCGCGTCGATCAGGGCCTCCGGATTTCCACGGACTCAAGAGCGAGGGCTGGAAGACGCCGTTCGAGATCGACGGCTCCCCCATGCTGATGGTCCTGGTCAGCCGGTTCAGCGGGATGCGTTTCACCAAGCTCGAACGCCACTTTGGCGTCTCACAGACCTTCATCCCGCTTGGGCCCGTGCCGGCCCTGCTTGCCGTGGCCGCGCCGACGGATCCGGGCGATCCGGAAGCGATCCCAAACCCGGAGGACGTGCACGCCTTCGTCGTGGACGGTTCCTGCGGTTACGTGCTGAAGCGAGGCACGTGGCACTCGCTCGACCGCTATCCGCTCTATCCGGCCGAGTCGCGCATCGTCATCCTTTCCTCGAACGAGACCCAGGTCGAGCTCGAGACCAAGGACCAGCCCACCTGGCGCCTCACGCAGGCTGTGGACTATGAGGAGCGCTTCGGCGTCTCCTTTCAGCTGGGAGTCTGACCATGGCGATTCAACCCTCTCGTCCGGCAAGTGAGCACAAGCGCGATCTCGTCGGCTACGCCGGCAAGCCTCCGGTCGTCGCGTGGCCCGATGGCGCGCGTCTGGCGGTTTCGATCGCCATCGATTTCGAAGAGGGGGCTGAACGGAGCCTGTTGGAGGGCGACGCCACAAGCGAGGCGGGTGACCCCGAGTCGATCAGCGAGGGCGCGGTGGGCGAGCTCGGGCTTCGAAGCCTGCAGGCGGAATCGATCTGGGAATACGGCCCGCGCACCGGTGCCTGGCGTCTGCTCCGCATTCTCGAAGCCAGTCGAACACCGGCCACGTTCTTCACCGCGGCTCAGGCGATGGAGCGCAACGCCCCGCTGGCCGAGGAAATTGTGCGTCTGGGACACGAGGTGGCCGGCCGCGGCTACCGGCTGCTGCCGTACTACGAGCTGAGCGAGGAAGAGGAACGCGCTGACATCGCAAGGGCCGTCGATTCCATCCGCAAGCTGACCGGGAAAGCGCCGGCGGGCTGGCGAAGCAGGGCGCCGAGCGAGCGGACCCGTCGCCTGCTGATCGAGGCAGGGTCCTTCACATACGATTCCGATTTCGCCGGAGACGACCTTCCCGTGATGGTCGCCGCTTCTCCCGCTTACACGCTGATCCCCTATTCGGTCGAGACCTCGGACCAGGGTTACTGGGCCCTCGCCGGGGCCCCCGGGTTCACCCGGCCCTCGGACTTCGGCGACGTCCTGGTTCGATGCTTCGATCGTTTGTATGCGGAGTCCGCGGCCTGCCCGAAGATGATGAGCGTCGGCCTGCGCATGCGGATCTCCGGGCGCCCTTCTCGCGCGGGGCAACTCGAGCGCTTCGTCCGGCATGCCGGAGGCCATCCGGATGTCTGGTTCGCGCGACGCGCCGAGATTGCCGGTTGGTGGGCCGAGCATGTCGGCGCTTCGCCGGCCGGGAGCCAGGCAAGATGAACGACCAGCGAGACTTTGTCGGCTACGGGAAGCACGCGCCGCAGGTCGAGTGGCCTGAAGGCGCCCGCATCGCGGTGTCGCTCGTGGTCAACTTCGAGGAGGGAGCGGAGCAGACGCCGCTCTACGGCGACCCGGAGGCGGACCGGATGCGCGAGCGGTTTGTGGTCACCCCGGGGCGGCGGGACCTGAGGACGGAATCCTTCTTCGACTATGGAAGCAGGGCCGGTTACTGGCGCCTGCTCGACCTGCTGGATTCGAACGGCGTGAAGGCGACCTTCTTCATCAGCGGCCATGCCCTGGAGCAAAATCCCGAGGCCGGTCCGGAGATCACGAAGCGGGGCCACGAACCTTGCGGCCATGGATATCGCTGGGCGCCTTTGTACGTGCTTGGGATCGAAGAGGAGCGGCGCCAGATCCGCAAGGCGGTGGAGGCGATCGAGAAGGCGACCGGCCGGCGTCCGCTGGGATGGAACAGCCGGGGCCAGAGCCCGTCAACCCGCGGCATCCTGATCGAAGAAGGATTCCTGTATGACTCCGACACGTATGCCGAAGACCTCCCTTACTTCGTGCTGGCGAATGGGGTGAAGTGGCTCACGATCCCGTACAGCTTCGAAACGAACGACATGAAGTTCTTTCGCCCTCCGGGCCATGGAACCCCGGATGACTTCCTGGCCCAACTCAAGGCGACCTTCGACTGTCTCTACGGCGAGGGGCGCACTCATCCCAAGATGATGTCGATCGGACTGCACATGCGCTATAGCGGCTCGCCTGCCGGCGCCGCGGCGTTGAACGACTTCATCCAGTACGCCAAATCGTTCGAGGGAGTCTGGTTCGCTCGCCGGATCGACATCGCCCGCTGGTGGCTGGACCATTACGGCGCCCTGCCGGCGATGCTCAGCTGATGTGGCGAGCTATCTGAAGGTGGAACGACCTCAGGGCCGCCTCACGGCAGCTGGAGAGCGCTGGACATGAGTTCCGGGAAGTTGATCGGCTCCTTGATGCCGAAGCCAGTCAATGGCAGGAGGACCAGGTCGTCCTTTTTGATGACCCCCCGTGCGATGAGCAGTTCCGCGGCCGCGAGCGCAGTCGCCGAGGTGGGCTCGATCAGGACGCCGTCCAGCTCGGCCAGGCGGCGGTGCCAGCGAAGCGTCGATGCGTCGTCGACAGCGACTGCTTCACCACCTGAATCGCGGCACGCCAAGACCAGCCTATCCAGCCGGGGCGGAGCGGGGTTCCTGATTCCGACGGCCACGCTGTCTGCGCCCGGCGCAGCGGTCCAGGCCTTTCCGTCGAGGGCCGCCACCAGAGGTTGGAAAGCGCTCGCCTGGGCGGCGTGCAGGCGCGGCATCGCCTCGATGCGGCCATCCGTGACAAGCTCCTTGAACCCGCGCCACAGGCCAAGCAGCACGGAGCCGTTCCCGACCGGGACCACGATGTGCTCCGGCAGCACATCGAACTGCTCGGCGATCTCGTAAGCGATGGTCTTTTGTCCCTCGATGAAGTACGCGTTCCGCGCGTAGACCATGTTCAACGTGCCGGTTTCTTCAGAGAAGGCCTTTGCGGCCGCGAAGCAGGCGATGCGGTCTCCGTCGACCCGATGAATCTCTGCTCCCGTATGTGCGATCGCCTGAAGTTTCGGGTGCAGCGGGTCTTCATAGGCGAAGCCGACGAACTTGATCCCCGCCCTGGCGCAGTAGGAAGCAAAGGAATGTCCTGCGTTGCCGCCCGCGATGTCGATCGCAGCTTTGATTCCAAGCTCCTTCAAGACGGTGACCTGGACGGCGTTGCCGCGATCCTTGAAGGCTCCGGTCGGGTTGATGCATTCGAGCTTTCCGTACAGGCGGTCGAGGCCCATACGCGCACCGATGCCGGGCAGCGGGATGACCGGCGTGTCTCCCTCGCCGAGGGTCACCATGTTGGCCGGGTCTCTGATCGGAAGGGTCGACGCGAATCTGCGCATACCCCGCGTGCCGGCCGAGCCGGGGGACCTCACCGCCGGCGCAGCGTCGTATTCGATTTCGAAAAGGCCGCCACAGGCCTCGCACGCAAGACGGTACGTGAGCGCATCGTGTCGTTTTGCGCATCGGCTGCAGACCATTTCAAACGCCATCTGAATTCCTCGATTGGTCCGAGAGTGGTACGAATCATCCTAGCTACAGGCCCCGGGCGAGGGACAGCGCCGCGGTTGGAATTCGCACCGTGGTGACCCAACTTGCCGAAATCGAAAGCCCGGCGCTGATCGTGGACCTGGATGTCGTGGAGGCCAACCTGGCCGCGATGTCAGCGCTCACCCGCGCTCACGGTATCGACCTCTGGCCGAACACGAAGGGGCACAAGATCCCCGTGCTGGCCTGGAGACAGCTGCGTGCCGGAGCGGCGGGCATCACCTGCCAGAAGCTGGCGGAGGCCGAGGTGATGGTCGATGCGGGCATCGCGGACGTGCTGGTCGCGGTTCAGGTCATCGGCGCCTCCAAGGTCGATCGACTTCTGCGCCTGGCCCGCCGAGCCCGACTGATCACCTGGTTCGTCGGAGCACCTGAACCTGCACGCCATCCGGCCCGACCGTGCGACTCTCGACGAGCGCGAACTTCAGCCGGTCGATCCCGTCCGGAAACACGCGCCTGCCGCGTCCCAGCACGGTTGGAAAGACCATCAACCGCAGCTCGTCGACCAGGTCGGCGCCGAGCAGGGTCTTGACGAGCGCGCCGCTGCCCGCGACGAGAACGGTGCCGTCGGTCTCCTGCTTCAGCTTCGAGATCTGCTCGACGACGTCAGTCGAGATGACGGTTGTGTTCTGCCACTCGGGCTCGGTGCGCGTGGTCGAGACGACGTACTTCGGGTCGTTGTTCAGCTTGTCCGCGAACGGCCCCTCGCGCGACGGCCACGCCGCCGCGAAGCCTTCGTACGTCACGCGCCCCAGCAGCTGCGCATCAGCCTCCATCAGCTCGTCGAGCTTGAACTGGTTCCCCTCCTCGCCGCGGTCGTACTCGAAGGTCCACCCGCCGTGCTCGTAGTCCTCAGATCCGCCCGGATCCTCGAAGACGCCGTCGATCGAGACGAACTCGGTCACCACCAGCTTGCCCAA
>Ga0207665_10002765_pt1 | contig 11758 bp, 12 predicted proteins | sample LARL112metaG_FD_184351 | JGI IMG/M metagenome (GOLD analysis project Ga0207665, IMG submission 184351) | Corn, switchgrass and miscanthus rhizosphere microbial communities from Kellogg Biological Station, Michigan, USA - LAR L11-2 metaG... | ecosystem: Host-associated > Plants > Roots >...
ATTGAAAGTAAACGATGGAAGCGCATGCAATCCGGTGATTGTCCCGGTCTTCAAAACCGGCGGGCGGCATCTAGCGATGTCGCCGGTGGGTTCGACCCCCACTCGCTTCCGCCAACTTTTTTTCAGATGTGTGCGACAAAGACGCAGATCGTAATCAAGTGAGAATTGCGAAGGCATTAAACGCTCGCCAAATTTATTGTGGCCGCGCTTCAAGAAGCAGGTGTCCTGCGAACTCAACTGGCAATTGAGCATTGTGTCCTGAGACAGTTCCAAAATCTTTTCCCGAGGCGTAATCCGATACGCTGTAGTTGCGGTCTTCGAGGCCGCGCAATTCGACTGTTCCTCTCCACTGCTTGGCAAAAAAGGCGTAGTACATCGTCTGGCCCTTGCGGATTGCGTGAGTTTCCGGCACATCGAACCCAATGTCATAAAGCTGTCCGAGGTATTCCCCTCTGGATAACATCTTTTCGCGATAGATGCGCAGCCACTTTTCGAAGTCTTTTTCCCGCGCCGGAGTCAAATCGGATTTGCCGTGCTTTGTGACCAAAGATGGAAGGACAAACTGTGTGCCCACCACACCTCCGACGCCTACCGTCGAGGCAAAATCATTGCCACCGTCGCTCAGTTCGACGTGATCGCCGAAGAATGGAACGTCATCTCCCATCAGAGCCTTCAGCGTTTTTCCCTTGGAACGGACCTGAAAAGAACTTTCCGGGTCGGATGCCACTGACATATTGAAGTGCGGCATGGTGAAGAAAGAATATGCAGTGCCGCAAGGACAGAACTCCACCAGTGTGCCTGGCTTTACAGATTGCGCGGTTTCATAAATTGCTTTGAAGAAATCCGGCAGCGCTTCGACCGATTCCTCCGGTCGTGCGTGATGGTGAGCAGGGTTGTAGCAAGCCGGAACACCGTTCATGTCCTGGCCATCGAGCTTCAGTCCATCAAATCCCCAATCCACTAAGATTTTTTTGACCAGGGCCCGGTGATGCTCTACGACGCGCTGGTCCGCCGGGCACAAATAGTACGAGTTCCACCAGGAAACTTTTCGCTTGGAGCCATCACGATTCAGCAACTCGTACTCGGGATGCTCGCGGAGCAGTTCCGAGGTTGGCACGGCGCTAAGCGGTGACCACCAGAGTTGGGCCTTGAATCCTTCCTGGTGAATGCGATCCACCAGGGCCTTCATGTCAGCGTCTCCGTGGGGAAATTTCTTGAGATCAAGTTGCCAATCGCCAACATTGTTTTGCCAACCGTCGTCGAGCGTCACCCACGTGAAACCCAGGCGCTTCACCGTGGGAAGCGAGTCATACACCTGCTGAGGCTGAACTTTTCGGCCGTATCCCCACGCACACCAGATTGCGCCGAAGGCTTCATTAGGAGCTGTAGCCATCTGAAAACCTTGTTTCATCATGAAGCGCCGGTAATCGATGAGCGTGCGGAAGTAATCTCCCCGGTGGACGGCAACGAAGGTGCGAAACGTATGGAAACTTTCGCCGGGGCCAAGCGATCTCGCTTTGGTGAATCGCACTGCAATTTTGGCGTGTGCGGCGTCAGGCGTCGACACCGGCAAGGAAACCAGCTTGGGGCGTAGCTCGACATGTCCCACAGCTATTCCGACATCACGACGCCAGACGTCGACGATCGGCGTGCCGCCACCGTAGTCGCTGGCATTCATGCCCTGATAATTCTCCTGCTGAAATTTTGTGCGCAGAGGGAGAACCCAATTAGGGCGTTTCTCGTAGGAGCCGCTTTGGTAGGACCAGAAAGCCGGTGAACTTCCACCGCTCTCCGCGCTCACTATGTATGCGTTGTCGGTCCAACTTTTGATCGTGAGCTTGGATTTTCCAGTGTTGGTGTACTGAACATCAAAGAATGCCATCGCCGGGAAGTCGTCGTAGATGGTGACTGTGACTTTCTTCATCAACGTTCCGGCTCTTCCTTCAACCGTAAGTTGAGTGTCCTCTCCAAAAGCATCTTTCGTGCGCTCCTGTTTTTGCGAGGTCAGGAGGAATACGGCCTGGGGTTTATCAACGGTTGTGACAGTTTCAGAGGCGGTGAATGGCCCCATCACCGTTTCTTTATTGCCGAAGCGAGCGACCACCCGGCTGCGTAAGTGGTTATCAAATTCAATTCGCAGATTGCTGCCCTGAATCTGAGGCTTGCCGGTTGGGATGTCCGCGGCTACAGCGAGTGAACAAGACGTAAACACCGTGGTAAGAACAATCCAGTATCTAATCGCAATCATGGCTCGCCGCTTCCTTTTAGTGTTGGACAAACGACATAAAACGATATAAATGGTAACAGTTCGAAAGTCGTTTGGCGGTTGTTCCGCGACCGCTGAGCATTCCTCTCCGGTCTGGACTGCCATGCCCTTCGGCTCCACACTTTCACGAAGGTGCGACCGATAGCTCACTTTCCTGCCTGAATTGCGCGAACATCCTTAAGACCAAAAGCTCTTCCGCCAATTCCCCAGGCCCCACTGGCGATTTCCTCAATCAGGACCCACGTGTTTTCCCGCAGCTTCTCGCCAACAAATGGGACCACTGCCTCCGTGACCTGGTGAATCAAGTCTTTCGCCTGTGAATCGGAAAGCTCTCCTTCGAACACTTTGATCGTGATTAATGGCATTTTTTCCTCCTGTATTGTGCTGAGTCTTTGTGCTCACTACATGTTCATGGCTAGTACGAGAGTTCTAACTGGTTGCCGCGTCGGTGATAAGCCCAACGACTGCGCTAGGCTGTGAAGCCAACGGAGAATGATCGAGGGGCAGAGAAACGATCTTGGATTTCATCTTCTCCGCGGTGTAGCGCTGCGTATCGGGTGAGACCATGCGATCGTTTTCCGCGATCAGGAACCACGACGGCTTTTCCTTCCACGCCGGTTTCGTCATGGGCTCACTCAGACACTTGAGTCCGATCGGTTTCTGTGTGGCGGCCATAAGGGCGGTCTCCTCGGGGGACGCGTCTGGCGCAATCGCATTGCGAAAGGCGTCAACCGTGACCCAAACCATTCCATCTTCGTCTGGCTGAAGCTTTGGCGCTTTCGGATGCGGAGCTGCGCGGCCAAAAATCTCGCCGACAGTCTCGCCTTCGTCCGGCACGATCGCAGCGACGTACACCAAGGCCTTCACCTTAGGATCGCCGGCGGCCGCAGCGGTAATGACCGCGCCACCATAGGAGTGACCAGCAAGCACCACCGGACCGTCTTGACCGCGCAATACGCGCCGCAGCGCCGTCACGTCGTCACTCAGGGACGTCATCGGGATCTGCGCCGCGACCACCTTGAAACCTTGCCGCTGCAACTCGCTAGTTACTTTGTTCCAGCTGGAACCATCGGCCCAGGCCGCATGCACCAGTACTGCGGTTACATTGTTCTCCTTGAGACTTGACATCATCTAGCTCCTTTTTCTCGATCGGATTTGATTGAAAGGCACCAGCACGCGGTGTTTTCAAGACCGTGATGCATTAAAGAATTGCAGGGCCGTGTTGTGCGGCCCTGATGCAATCCGGCTCTCATATAATCCTCGATTGACTTAGACCTGCCCCAATCCGCCATCGACGTTCAGCTCAACGCCGGTGATGTATGAAGACGCGCTACCGGCGAGGAATAATGCCGTTTGCGCCACTTCCTCAGGCTGCCCAAAACGTTTCAGAGGAACCTGAGACACGATGTTTGCGGCAAGTGCATCCACCGCCTCCTTGGGCAGGCCCAATTTTCCATAGAGGGGTGTCGCGATGGGACCCGGGCTGACCACGTTCACCCGGATTCCTCGGCTTGCGAGTTCGGACGAAATGCTTCGAGCCAGTGAGCGCACTGCTGCCTTGCTGGCAGAATAGACGCTTGTCGTCTGCACTCCTGCTTGGTCCAAAAACGAAGTATTCAGAATGACCGAAGCATTGTCGTTCAGGTAGGGAATCGCCTTCTGGATGGTGAAGAACACGCCCTTAACGTTGATATCGAATGTCTCCTCGAAGGTGTTTTCTGAGACATCACTCACCGGCGCAAATTTTGCAATGCCGGCATTTGCAAACAACACATCGATTCGACCCAGCTTCTTCGCAACCACGTTAAACAACGTGTCCAGATCGCTCAGCTTGCTGACATCTGAACGCACGGCCACTACCCCTGCGCCGAGCTCCTTGATCGCATCGTCTAGCGATTTTTGGTTTCGTCCCGAGATCGCCACTTTGGCGCCTTCGTCCCGGAACAGTTTGGCGGTAGCTAAACCGATCCCACTGCTACCGCCGGTAATTACTGCAACTTTCCCTTCCAGTGCCTTCATGATTGGTCCTTTGATTTATTCGTCGTAAGTATTAATAGTTAGCCAGGTGGCGCGCTGGTTATGCCGCGTCGGCCTTTGGCGTCAGCTTGCGAGCCAGGAAGTCGCGAATGCTGCTCGCAATTTCCTGGGCATGGGTCTCGAGCGCGAAGTGCCCGGTGTCGTAGAAATGGACTTCGGCGCTCGGGTTATCACGCTTGAACGCTTCGGCGCCAGGAGGCAGAAAGAACGGATCGTTTTTGCCCCAGACCGCTAACAGCGGCGGCTGTTTTGTGCGCAGATACTCTTGAAATTTGGGATAGAGCGCAACGTTGCTGGCATAATCCAAGAACAAATCGAGCTGGATCTCATCATTGCCGGGCCGGCCAAGCAGCGCTGAGTCGAGGGTGTACGCTTCAGGCGCTACCAGCGCTTCATCCTGCACGCCATGGGTGTATTGCCATTTGGTTGCTTCGGGCTGGAGAAAAGCGCGCAGCGCTGTACGATTCTCAGCGGTTGGCTCCTTCCAGTATTTCTGGATCGGGTTCCAGCCTTCGCTTAGGCCCTCTTCATAGGCGTTGCCATTTTGGGAGACGAGTGCGGTAACGCGCTCCGGGTGCGCCAACGCAAGCCGGAGTCCGACGGGCGCGCCGTAGTCGAAGAAATAAATCGCATAGCGTTCGAGACCGATGGTCTGAGTAAACCGGTCGATGACCTTGGCCAGGTTCTCAAACGTGTACTTGAACTGCTTGCGGTCGGGAGCGTCCGAGAAACCGAAGCCTGGGAGGTCGGGTGCGACCACATGATAGCGGTCTGCCAGGGCTGGAATCAGGTTGCGGAACATGTGCGACGACGTGGGGAAGCCGTGCAACAAGAGAATAGTTGGGGCAGTTTTCGAGCCGGCTTCGCGATAAAAGATCTTGGAGCCCTCGACGATGGCGTGCTGATAACGAGTCATAGCGTATCTCCTCAATAAGTTGATGCTGCTGGCGCCAAACTTGACGGCGCCGTTTTCGGCGACGTTGTCCGCGCTTACATCATCAGATTGCCTAACCGTTAAAAAGATTCATTATCGGTGTTATAATTTTATGGGAGGTGGAAAATGGTCCGAGCCGAAACAATTCACAATTCCGACTGGAGAGGCGGGTTCCTCTTCGTCGGCAACCAGCTGACTCTGGATTTCCTGAACACACGTCCTGTCCAGAACGGCGAGCCCATGGAGCTACTCCCTGATTTCAGCGCGCTCTTGCGCTGGTTCCAGGCAGCTGAGCTACTCAGTGCTCGCGAGGTGGCGAATCTTCAGAAAAAATGGGGGAAATCGGCTCGAGCTCAGCGCACCGCCAGCGCCGTGCGTGATCTGCGGGAGAAGCTGAGGAAGGAAATCCTTGCCTGGGAAGGTGGTGACGCAGTTCAGCACTCCACCATAGACGAACTGAATAGACTCATGGCGGACCATCCCATGCGTACCAGGCTGAATACGAGTGAGAGCGGGTTCGCGATCAAGCTGTGGTTCGAGCTGCGCCACCCCGAAGACTTGTTCGCCCCACTGGCGCACAGCACGGCGGCGTTATTCGCAAGTGTAGATAGCAGCCGAGTCCGCAAGTGTGATCAGTGTGTACTGCACTTTCATGACACCAGTAAGAAGGGGACGCGACGCTGGTGCAGCATGCAACTCTGCGGCAACCGGAATAAGGTCGCAGCCTACGCGGCCCGCAAGCGAGAGTCGTAAACCTTAGACAGAGAGAAAAGGCTGTAACAACGAATGGTGCCGAAGAAGGGACTCGAACCCCCACACCCTTGCGGGTACATGGACCTGAACCATGCGCGTCTGCCAATTCCGCCACTCCGGCAAGTGAGACTCTGCGGGGCGGCACAAGCCGCCTTGATGGAAGAGACTACGACATCTATTCTACAAGTGGTGCGCGGGGTGTCAAACCACAAGCCCTGAGCATCCGAGTGCCTTCTTTTGGGGAAACAAATGTCGCGCAAGCCAAGTTCAGGAACCGCCGGTGCCGAAGCAAAAAACTTACCAACTAAAAATGAGAAGCCTGCTGAGATCGCGCAAATGCGCGTCCTCGCACACGACCTGAGCAATGCGCTTGAGGCCATCCTGCAAGCGGCCTACTTGTTAGGACAATCCAAGCTGGATGACGACCCCCGGCGATGGGCAAAATTGATTGACTCCTCTTCTCAAGAAGCGGCGCGGCTAAACCGTGAGATCAGAAAATTGCTGCGCTCGTTAAGTGAAGAGTGATTGTGCGCTGCGCGAGCACACCTCTCGCCCAATTCATCTAAAATACGATTCTTACCCAACGTAAATTCCAAGGAGAAAACGATGGAACGCAAGGCAAGCGCAGTTTGGCGTGGCGGTTTGAAAGATGGCAAAGGCGAGTTCTCGGCGCCGAGCGGCGTGTTTTCGCACGTGCCGTATTCGTTTGCAACGCGCTTTGAGAATGCGCAGGGAACGAATCCCGAGGAGTTGATCGCCGCCGCTCACGCTGCGTGCTTTTCAATGGCGCTTTCGGCGCAACTCGGCGGCGCCAACCTGACTCCGGAGAGCATTAATACTACTGCCAATTTAAAGATGGATAAGCAGGAAGCTGGTTGGGCGATCACGGCAATTCATCTCGACGTGCACGCGAAGATTCCGAACGGGGATGAAGCTGCATTTCAGAAGGCAGCAGAAGCTGCAAAGGCGGGATGTCCGGTTTCAAAGGTGCTGAAGGCGCAGATCACCATGAACGCCACCCTCGACCGCTGAGGTCAGTAGAAATCCGAGCAGCTGAGGTAGTAGCCGCATTGCGTGCATTTCAGCTTGCAGCGATGGTCAACCAGTTCGGCAGAACAATTAGGACAGAAGCGGGCGGGATCCATCCGGATGGCTTCTGTGACCCCGGAGTTCGCAGGCGAGCGAGGGGCGGACTCTGAATTGTCACGCATCAACTACGCAAAATACCACCAAAAAGGGAGCCGCGAGCGGCTCCCCTTTTACTGATTGGATTCGGTCTCAGAATCCGGGCATAAACGAATACCCAATTGAAATGGTAAAGCGCGACACGTTCACATTATTGAACTCGAAGTTGTTGTGCACGATGTAGTAATGCGCTTCGGGACGGATAAATGCGTGTCCCCAGAAGTAGTAGCGCACGTCGCCGCCAATATGGAATGCGAAATGGTTGCTGCTCTGGTAATTGGTGCAACCACTGAACGCGCCGCAGGTAAAAAACGGCGTGTAAAAGCGCAGATCCTCACCACCAATGCCGGCCATCGCATCCGCGCCGATTTTCTTTTGGAATGTCTTTCCCACTACCGCATTAAAGTCGTAGAAAATGGGCCGATAGGGCTGAAAGACGAAAGCACTGCTGTTAAATCCGCCGTAGGTCGCCTGCCTGGCCCGCCAGGCAACTTCACCGCCGAAACCAATGTGGTGTTTGAACAGAAAAATTCCACTGAAGCTGGGATAAAGCCCACCGCTGAGCGAGGGAAACGTCCCGTTGGAATTGACGCTGGCGGACGGCGCTTTTACTGTGCCAAACCCAAACGCACCATGGAATTCCTGAGCCTGCAGGCTGGATGCAATGGTGAGGGCAAGAACAAAAGCGAACGAGAGCGATAACTTTCTCACGCAAATCTCCTCTACAGCTTTTGTGACTGCTCGATTTACAAACCCGAGCCTTGAATTATAGTTCCGGCAGAAGGGACCGGTAAAAGCGGACATGCTCGTGCGTTATTAACAACCGGGACACCTGCCACCTACTCTCAAGTTGGATGTTATGACTGCGGGATTTGTTATCCGGTATTCTGATTCGATACGAAGATCTCACTCATTCGCGGGCGGTGACCGAATCAATGCCAAGGCCTCCAAAGTCCGCAATTACCCTTTCAGCTCCGGCCTCGATTAACTTCAAGCTCACTCCATTGCTGGCAACGCCGATGCATCGCATACCTGCCGTCCTGGCCGCCTCAATGCCGGCAGTGGCATCGTCGAAGGCCAGCGCTTCGCAAGCTGGAAGGCCGATACGTTCGCAAGCCAGTCGATAAACCATGGGATCAGGTTTCCCGGCTGACACATCGCTGGCGGTGATCACCGCCTCGAAACATCCGCCCAGGCCCAATCGCTCGATAGTCGAGAAGGTGCGGATCTCGCTGGCTGAAGTCGCCACGGCCATAACAATACCGCGCTGCTTCAAGTCTTCGACAAAATCGAGCACTCCGCGCACAGGCTCAATGCGGTGTTCGATGCCGCGAAAAATTTCGTCTTTACGCCTTCCATACTCCTGCAGTTGTTCATCAGGGAGATCGCCAAAATAGTGACGCAGAATGTCGCTTCGTGTGCGCCCATCAAGAATGAACGCGAGTTCGGCTTCGGAGACGTCCTGGCCCATGGCCTGCAGGAAGCTCTTCCATGCAGCCCGGTGCGCAGGATGGCTGTCGATTAAGACGCCGTCCATGTCGAACACAACCGCCCGAATCGGTCCTCTCAGTTCATCTGTCATTCGCGATCACTCAAGACTGCGCGGATGGGGGAAAGTCCCGGCCAGCTTGTTTGCGCATATTCGTAATTCTCCCGGGTCCCCATATCGAGGAGGTAATCAGCAATTCGATAGGCGCCCATTTTGCCGGTTAAGTTCGGCAGGACGTCGAAAGCAATATCAGCTCCGGGTTTCTCTGGGATTGCATCGAGCAGTTGCTGACTTCCAATCATGATGCCCGCAAACGCCAGATTGCTGCGCGGCTCCGCGGGCTTTTCCTCAAAGCTAATTACAACGCCGTTCTCACCCAATTCAACGATGCCGCAGCGTCCGGGATCGGGCACGGAATAAACCCCGATGGTTGCGACGTTGGAGGATGAGTGGAACCCGAGCATGCCGCTGAGATCTGCGCAGGTGAGAACGTCGGCATAGAAGACCCAGAACTTGTCTTCCGACTCGACCCATTCCCGATTAGCGCGCAACGTGCCAGCGCTTCCGAATAGTTCCGGCTCATCAACCACGTGAACTTTGATGCCATTTCTCCACGTGTTAAGAAACTCGACGACAGCTGCCGAATGAGCATGAGTGTTCACCAATACTTCAGAGATGCCGTTCTGACGGCACAATTCCAGCCAGATCTCCAGCATTGGCACACCGCGGATCGGCAGCAGGCATTTAGGAACAAGGTCGGTATGGGGCCGCAGCCGCGTTCCATGTCCTGCGGCCAGCAAGAATGCTTTCATACTGCCGAGGCGATCGGAACGAAGGTCCAGCGTGAGGCGCTGTGTTCGTCGTTATCGATGAATGGATCATTTACCAGAACCTGTGCGCCGTGAAAATCGAAATTGAACGTCATCTCCTTCAAACCCTCGGCGGCGAGGGCCTGACGCACACGATCCTGAGACGGCGGATCACAGAACAGGAGGAGAAAACCGCCACCACCTGCGCCAGTAATCTTGCCACCGGACGCGCCACGGTCTCGAGCCAGTTCGTAGAGACTGTCGATGCGAGAATTAGAAATGCGGTGTGAAATTCGCTTCTTTGCCATCCAGGATTCGTGCAGCATGCCGGCGAAGTTCGCAAGATCACCGATCTTCAGTGCGTCGCGCATGCGGTACGCCAATTCTTTGATCTCGTGCAGGGCCTCGAGGGATTTACTGTTGCGCTCGGCAGTGGATTTTTCTTGTTCGGCGAGAATGTTCCAGGAGTGATGCGCCGCTCCCGTAAAGAACAACAGCAAGCTGTTCTGTAATTCGGTAATGACGGCGTGCCCTGGATCAATGGCCTGCACTCTGGCGCCACCGCCGGGCAGAAATTCCATGAAATTGAGGCCTCCGCAGGCGGCCGCGTATTCATCCTGCTTTCCAACATGCCGGTGCAAAACATTCCGGGCAATATGAAATGCGCGTTCCGCCAGGTCTTGCTTCGAAAGCGGCATGTGCAAGTAGCTGGTCAGGGTTTTCAATACATTCACGCAGACACTGGCCGACGATCCCAGGCCGGTGCCCGGTGGTATCTCCGACGCGAGGAACAGATCCACGTTGACCTCGCGCTTAAGGTCCTTTAGAACTGCAACCGGAACTTCTAAGCCGCCGTCCTTAATCTCCAGCGCCGCAAAATCGCGCCAGCTTTCGCAAATACGGAAGTCCGACGAAATGATCTGAATGGAGCGATCGGAGCGCCGCCCCAGGGTCGTGTAGAAGTACTTATTTATCGCGGTGCTCAGCACAGCTCCGCCATGTTCCTGGTAGTAGGTCGGCAGGTCGGTGCCGCCCCCGCCGAAACTAATCCGCACTGGACTGCGCACGATGAGCATCAGCCATCACATCCGGTCGTACTGCTAAGTTACTCTGCCGGTCCATATCAACCGGGTCGTGCTTGGGAGCGGAGAGGACTCTCAGTATCAAGGTCCAAACTGTTTGCAGGAGTAGTGAGATATCGCACAGCAAATAAGGGTTTACCGCGTACTGGAGATCGAGACGCGTCTTCTGCTCTGGAGAACTGAAATCACGCAGGCCATGTACCTGGGCGAGTCCAGTCATGCCTGGCTTCACTCTGAGCCGACGCTGTTGCCACGCGGAGTACTGACTGGAGCGTGCCGGAGGATCAGGACGTGGCCCGACCAGGCTCATTTGACCACGGACCACGTTCCACAGCTGCGGCAACTCCGTGATGCTGAGATACTCCAGCAATCGCTCAAACCTCGACTTACCTGAGACGGGGCGATCCACGTTCAGGCGCAGTATCTGGAAGCTGGTGCCGTATTGTCCGACTCTGGTTTCCCAGCGAAACGCCTGCCGTTTTCTTACCAGGAGAATCATGGCTGCTGGCAGGGAAAAGGCGAGTGCGGGAAGCAACAGCACCGAGGCAATCGTCAGGTCCAAAATGCGTTTCAGGACCACGTACCGGCGGCGCAAACCGGGCTCGCGCAACTGCACCAGCGGCAGCCCGTCCAGCGTCACAAGGTTCGGCGTTGCTGCGTACAACTCATATGACTGAGGCACGAGAGTGGTTTCAATGCCCATATCGCGAATGCGGCTGAGTAGTGTGTGAATCTCTGGGCTGGGCGTTTGCGATAGAGCAACAATCACTTCATTAATTCGGGATTCTCGCAGCAGGTCGAATATACCCAGAGTCGAAAGCTGGGAAGCCTCCTTGCGAGACAAGCCGGGAACGAGCAACTCCTCACTATCCTGATTGGGAAACAACATGCCCACTACGCGGCAAAGCATTTCGGGATGCTGCTCGATCTTGGCTGCGACTTCCTGCGCGACGCGACCGCTGCCGATAATTACCACGCGCCATACATCGCCATCGGCATGTTTCGCGCGCAACAGATGCCGGGCGCCGCAGCGCACCGCCAGGAAGGCAGCCGGCAGCAGCACGATTGCGGTCGAGCCCATGTTGAAACGTCCCATTTCAGCGCCGCGCGCCAGATGAATGCCGCGCCCGCGCCAGTCGCGGCGGATGATGCGCGACGCATACGGCGGCACCTCGACGCCACGCCAGACGGTTTCGATGCCCG
>Ga0207665_10002766_pt1 | contig 11756 bp, 9 predicted proteins | sample LARL112metaG_FD_184351 | JGI IMG/M metagenome (GOLD analysis project Ga0207665, IMG submission 184351) | Corn, switchgrass and miscanthus rhizosphere microbial communities from Kellogg Biological Station, Michigan, USA - LAR L11-2 metaG... | ecosystem: Host-associated > Plants > Roots >...
CCGCCTGGCCGAAGCTGGCCTCGCCGGAGCCGAGGAACAGGGCACCGTCTGCTGCTATGCCCAGCAGGACAAGTTCTGGGTCCAGGGCGCACCCAACGGCGAGTCCTGGGAGATCTATACCGTCCTGGCCGACAGCCCCACCTTCTACGGCGAAGGCCACGGCCCGGAATGCTGCGGCGGACCCGGCGGCCACACTGACCAGCCGGCCACCGCAGAGGCGAAGTGCTGCTAGCCGATCAGGCTGGCAGGCAGCTCACCCAGCTGACTGTGGCCCGGCGGAATCGATCCGCTGGGCCCACGATGCCACTTCCCAGGCGCGGCCGTTAACCAGCCAGGACGGCCCGTAGTGTTCGCGCGCTGAAAGCGATACGGGTGGTGCTCGCGGCCATGGCCGCGAGCACCACCCAGGTCAAAGATGGGATGGCGAGCATCACGCTGGTGATCATCACAGTGTCGAGCACGGTGATGCCGGCGCACCCGGCGGTTCCGGCCCGCGCAGCCAGCCGGTACCGCGTACTGAACGCAGCAGTCACCAGCAGGGCAACGACGGCGATGAGGATCAGGCCGGGCAGGATGCGGGCCACTGGCGGGATAGGCCATGTCCAGGCGCGACTGGTGATCAGTGCTGCAGCCCAGCAGGCGCCGACAGCAGGCCCGATCACCAGCAGCCTGCGGGCGGTCCGGCGGGCGGGATTCACGCTGGCGAACTCAGCCAAGATGAGCTGCGGTTCGCCGAATTCAGCGACTGCGAATTCGGCGGCGCGGTCGGGCGCAAGGCCCTGCTGACGATAGGACTCGTACGTTTCGGTCAGCCCATCAGCCAGTTCCCCGGCGACCGATGCGGGGAGCTGCACTGACAGGGTGGCCAGGTAGTCGCGGATCAGGCGGGGTTCGGGCATGGCCTGCTCTCCAGCGCCGCGCTCACCATGGCCGAGAAGTCCCGCCAGTCAGCCCGCCGGCCCGACAGGGCCCGGCGGCCTGCTGCGGTCAGCTGATACTCGCGCCGACGGCGGCCGCCTACCACCGACCATGACCCAGTGATCAGGCCGGCCTGCTCCAGCCGCCGCAACGCCGGGTAGATCGTCCCGGTCGGCAGGTCCAGCCGCCCACCCGTACTGTCTCGCAGAGCCTCGATTACTGCGTACCCGTGCCGCGGCCCATCCTCGAGCGAAGCCAGCAGCATCGCGTCCAGGTGGCCCTTCAGCGCCTCAGCCCGCATACGTAGTAACGCTACCCTAGGCCTTCCAGCCAGGCAATCCACCGGGTAGGGTAAGCCCTATAGGTAGCAATACTACATATTGAGTGAAGCCTCATCCGTTGGCGGATGGAGAAAGGTAGACATGTGACCGCGAGCCGCATCCTGGGCGACCAAGTGGGCTCCACCGCTCCGGTTTTCCTGGCGTTCCTCGCCATCCACGTCATCGCGGGGCTGACCGCCGTGATCACCGGGGCGGTCGCCGCTTTGGTCCGCAAGGGAAGCCCGCGGCATATCCGGGCTGGGCGCTGGTTTTACCGCGCCATCACCGTCGTCTTCGTTACCGCCACCGCCCTGGCGGTCATGCGCTGGCGGCAGGACTACTACCTGTTCATCATCGGCGCCGTCGCCTTCACGGCTGCGACCATCGGCAATGAGCACCGCCGCCGTCACCGCCCGGGGGACACCGGCCATATCACCGGCATGGGCATCGGCTACACCGCCCTGCTCACTGCCTTCTATGTCGATAACGGTCCCCATCTGCCCGTCTGGGACCACTTGCCAACCTTGGCGTTCTGGCTGCTGCCGTCCGCGATCGCAGCCCCTCTCATCGCCCGTGCGGTCAGGCGTGCCCGGCAGCCAGGTACCGCGGTCGCGGCGGAATCCTCCAGCGACTCCCAGCCCAGATTCCCGGGTGCGGCGCTGCACGGCGAAGCGCGATCCGATGACCACACGGGAAAGTCATGAGGATGCGAGGTCCGGTGCGAAGTGCTCGATGCGGTGGCTGAGCTCGGTCAGCGCTGCATCGAAGCTGGCGGTATCACCGGCGGGAACCGGGTCGGGGACCGACCAGTGCACGGCTGCCTGGCGGCCCAGTTCTTCGTAGGCCAGGTCACACACGGTGATGACGAGATCGCCGTGCTGGCGGACGTCGCTGATGTGACGGGGCCGCAGGCGGCGCATGGGCAGGCGGTGGCGCCGGGCTGCGGCGATGGCACCTGGCTCGATGCGCGCAGCGGGGTGGGTGCCGGCCGAGGCCGCGGGAACAGCGCTGGCCCGGCGCCACAATGCCGCGGCCAGGTGCGAGCGAGCGGAGTTGGCCGTGCACACGAACAGAACCCGCGCAGCCGTGCTCGCCGCCGGGGGGATCAGCGATTCGAGGGCGCCGGGAACCAGCTGGAGGTAGGTGCGGCGGCGGTCGCCTTCCGAGCGGCGGCGGGTGATCAGCCCAGCCTGCTCCAGCACATGCAAGTGGTGTGCGAGCAGGTTGGACGGCATCGCGAGCACCGCGGCGAGTTCCGACGGGGACGTGTCGCCGGCGCCGAGGATGTCGATGATGTGCAGCCGCGCCGGGTCGGCCAGCGCCGCATGCATGGCCGCCCGGCCCGCCACGGCCGAAGTTAGATCAGTATTCATTGACTCAATCTTGACTGAGATAATGGCGGACCGTCAAGATGGGTGCCGTGAACAGCGCACCTGTCAGGCTGTGGCGCCGCCTGCTAGCCGAGTTTCTGGGCAGCGCGTTCCTGGCCGCCATCGTGATCGGCTCAGGCATCGCTGCGCAGCGCCTGTCCCCGGGCCAGACCGGGCTGGAGCTGCTGGAGAACGCGGCGGCGACCGCGGCCGGGCTGTTCGCGATCATCTTGATGTTCGGCCCGGTGTCGGGCGCGCATTTCAACCCGGTGGTGTCCTTCGCCGACGCCGTGTTCGGCGGGCTGAGCTGGCGTGACGCCACTGCTTATCTGCCGGTGCAGGTTACCGGGTGCATTACCGGGGCGGTGGCGGCGAACCTGATGTTCGCCCAGGCCGCGGTCAGCATCTCCACCAAGCACCGGGCCACCCCCGCGCACTTCCTGTCCGAGGTGATCGCGACCCTGGGGCTGATCGTGGTGATCTTCGCCCTGGCCCGGTCGGGGCGCAGCCGGTCCGCGGCCGCAGCGGTCGGCGCGTACATCGGGGCGGCGTACTTCTTCACCTCCTCGACCAGCTTCGCCAACCCGGCCATCACGGTCGGCCGGATGTTCTCCGACACCTTCGCTGGCATCGCTCCCTCGTCCGCGCCGGCGTTCATCGCCGCCCAGGTCATCGGCGGCGCCCTGGCCGTGGTGGTGATCCGGGCGCTGTATCCGCGCCTCACCCCTGAGCAGGCCGCCGACATCATCGTGCCCCATCACCAGGGCCAGGCCGGACAGCCGGACCGTGCCCCGGCCAGCGACGGCGCCATCCCGCCAGCCGGGCAGAGCCACCACCAGCCCCGGTAGCCCACCGCAGACGGGAGCCACAGCCATGCACCTGGTCATGATCGGCGGCAGCGACGCCGGGATCTCCGCGGCCCTGCGGGCCCGCGAACTCGACCCGAGCGCCGAGGTGACGGTGGTCGTCGCGGACGCCTACCCGAACTTCTCGATCTGCGGGATCCCCTACTACCTCTCCGGGGAAATTGCCCACTGGCGCAACCTCGCCCACCGCACCGTGGCTGACCTGGAAGCCACCGGGATGAGCCTGCGGCTGGACACCACCGCCCTCCGTATCGACGCCGGTGGCCGCAAGCTCCTGGTCACCGCCCCGGACGGCGCCGAGGAGCTCCTCACCTATGACAAGCTCATCGTCGGCACCGGTGCCGTCCCGATCCACCCCCCGATCAGCGGCCTGGATGCCCTGGGGCCTGGGGACGGGGTGCACTTGCTGCACTCGATGGGCGACACCTTCGCCGTCATGGACACACTGCAGGAGGCCGCGCCAGCGTCCGCAGTGATCGTCGGCGCCGGGTACATCGGCCTGGAAATGGCCGACGCGCTCACCACCCGCGGCCTAGCCGTCATCCAGATGGAGCAGCTCCCGCAGGTGCTGCCCACCGTCGACCCCGCGCTCGGCGCGCATGTGCATGCCCAGCTCACCCAGCATGGCGCCGAAGTCCTGACCGGCACCACCGCCCGCCAGATCCGCCGGGCCCCCGCCGGCGCGGGCGGCCGCCTGCGCATCGGCGCCACCGCCTCAGACGGCTCGACCGTGACCCGGCTGGCGGACATGGTCCTGGTCGTCGTCGGGGTCCGCCCCGACACCACCCTCGCCGCCGACGCAGGCGCCACGCTGGGAGTCAAGGGCGCGATCGCCGTGGACCCCGGCATGCGCACCAACCTCCCCGGCGTGTTCGCCGCGGGGGACTGCGTCATCACCCACCACCGGCTGCTCGGCCAGACCTACCTACCCCTCGGCACCACCGCCCACAAGCAGGGCCGGGTCGCGGGCGAGAACGCGCTCGGCGGGAACCGGGAATTCGCCGGCAGCCTCGGCACCCAGGTGGTCAAGATCTTCGATCAGGCGGCCGCGCGCACCGGGCTGCGTGACCACGAAGCCGCCGCGGCCGGGTTCGACCCGGTCACCGTGGCCTCGGAAGCCGACGACCACAAGGCGTATTACCCCGGCAGCCATCGCATCGCGATGCGGTTCACCGGTGACCGCCACACCGGGCGGCTGCTCGGCGTGCAGCTGTTCGGCCACCGGCACGCCGAGATCGCCAAACGCATCGACATCGCCGCCACCGCCATCTTCCACGGCATGACCATCGACGGCCTCAGCGACCTCGACCTGTCTTACACCCCGCCGCTGGGCAGCCCTTGGGACGCCATCCAGATGGGCGCCCAGGCCTGGGCCCGGGAAACCCGGCGGCCCTAACACGAGACCTCAAAGCAGAGGAACTAGCCATGCCAGGGCGCAACGTGCGACCCGGCCCATCTGCCCACCACGTACCGCACCGGGCCATCTGGTCCATCCCCGCCGCGATCATCGTCCTCGCCCTCGCCGGGTGCACCACCAGCGCGACCACGACAAACACATCGGCGACAGATGTGGCCAACCGCCAGCCCCGCCACCGGCGGCCACACACTCACGCTCACCGGCGCTGGATCGACGTTCGGCGCGCCGTTCTTCAACCTGGCCTTCGCCCGGTACTACCAGGAACACCCCGGCATCAGCCATGTCCCCGGTTCCAGGCAAAACTCGCGCGACAGCCGACGCGTCATGTGGGCACCCTCGGGACCTAGCCCCCTGTTGCTCTTGCGGAGCGAAGTGCACGATGGTCGTGTGACCACAGGGGGGGTGCCTGGGCCTGCTCCGGTCGGCCCGAAGCGGGTTCGCCCGGCGACCTCTAATCGGGCCGCCTTGCTGGCCGCGGGCCTGGCCTTTTTTATCATCGTCCTCGATATCACCGTGGTTAGCGTTGCCCTGCCGTCAATTGGCCGTGAGCTGCACGGCGGCCTGGCCGGGCTGGAGTGGATCGTCGATGGCTACGTCGTGGTCTTCTCCGCGCTCCTGCTCTCCAGCGGCACACTGTCGGATCGCCTTGGTGCCTCGCGTGCCCTGGCTGCTGGTTTCATCGGCTTCACCCTGGCCTCCGCTGCCTGCGGGCTCGCACCTGCGCTGGGCTTCCTGCTGGCCGCCCGGGTGGTCCAGGGCGCCGCTGCCGCGATCATGCTGCCCGCCTCCCTTGCCCTGGTCCGCCAGAATTTCACGGATGCGAAGAAGCTGGCCCGGGCGATCGCGATCTGGACGGCCGCTGGCGGCGTAGCCGTGGCTGCCGGGCCGGTGGTTGGCGGGCTGCTCACCGGCACCATCGGCTGGCGCGCCATTTTCTTCGTGAACGTCCCCGCCGGCCTGCTCGGCGTCGTGGCGCTCTCCCGCGTCAGGCCGTCTCCCCGGCATCCGGCTCACTTTGACCTGCCCGGTCAGATCGCCGCCATTGTCGCGGTAGCGGCGCTCGCCGTCGGCGTCATCCAGGGAGGACACCAGGGTTTCGATTCGCCGGTTGTGGTGGTCTCCCTGGTGGCATCTGCTGCCGCCGCGGTGGCCTTCGTGACGGTGGAGCGTCGCGTCGCAGTGCCCATGGTGCCGCTCGGGATCTTCACCTCCAAGACGGTCTCCTCGACCACGGTGGCCGGGCTGATCGTGAGCTTCGCCTTCTACGGCCAGGTGTTCGTCCTGAGCCTGTTCTTCCAGCAGGCTCTTGGTCACTCACCCACTGTCACCGGGCTGATGTTCGTTCCGATGACCGCGGTGGTCGCCGGTGTGAACCTGTTCGCGGGCCGGCTCGTACAGCGGCACGGGCCACGCCTACCGCTCGCAGCTGGCCTGCTCGTCTTCGCCGGCGGGCTGCTCGGGTGCCTCGCCTTCGGCCGCGGGACGCCGATCGCGGTGATCGAGTTCCTCCTCCTCCCCATCGGAATCGGAGCCGGACTGACGATCCCGCCGCTGACCACCGCGTTCATGGATGACATCCGTCCCGGACAGGCCGGGATTGGCGCCGGTGTGCTCAACTCTTCCCGCCAGCTCGGGAGCGCGCTTGGCGTAGCGGTGTTCGGGGCGCTGCTCGACACGAACTTCATGACCGGCCTGCACCTCTCGTTCCTCATCAGCGGCAGTACGGTGCTCGCGGCAGCGGTCCTCACCCTGCGGTACGTCCGGCCAGGGCTCCCACAAACGTTGCGGTGATGGCCGCTGGAGCAAACCAGGTAGGTCAAGTAATTACCAAGTACCGGTCATGTGGTTACCATCGGCGCATGGTGGCTGTTGCCGGGCCCAGGCCGCTGCTGCTGGAGCGGGATGCGGAGCTGGCGCGACTGGGTGCCCTGCTCGGGCAGGCGTATGCGGGCAGCGGGTCCGTGGTTACCATCACCGGCCCGGCCGGGATCGGCAAGACGGAGCTGCTGGCCGCGGTGCACCGGATCGCCCGGGAGCGAGGATTCCGCGCCCTGCGGGCCCGCGGCCGCGAGCTCGAGGCGGACATGGCGTTCTCGGTCGTCCGCCAGCTGCTGGAGCAGCCCGTGCTGTCGGCCTCCCCGAGCGAGCGGCGCCGGCTGCTCAGCGGCCCAGCCCGGGCCGGGGCGGGCGCGCTGGGCCTGGCCGCAGGCGATTCGCCTGCCTCTGAGTTCGCCGCGATGCACGGGCTGTACTGGCTCTCCGTGAACCTGGCCGACCGGAAGCCGTTGCTGCTGACCGTAGACGACCTGCAATGGGTTGACCGCCCGTCGCTCTCGTGGCTGGGCTACCTCGGGCCGCGCACCGCCGAGTCCCCGATGCTGGTGGTCCTGACCGTCCGGGCGGGAGACTCCCGCGGACAGGCGAAGCCAGCCGCGGCCGTAACGGACGACCCCTCGGTGTATCGCATGGGACTGTCGGCACTGAGCCCGGGAAGCGTCGCTGCGCTGGTCCGCACGGAACTCGGGTCAGCCGCCAGCGCCGAGTTCTGCGCGGCGTGCTGGGAGCTGGCCGGAGGCAACCCGCTGTATGTCCGGGAACTGCTGGCCGCTGCGCGCAACGAGGGATTGTCCGGCGCGGGCGGCAGCGTCCCGGCGCTGCGCACACTGGCCTCATCCGCGGTCGGGGCGCTGACGCTCACCCGGCTGGCCCGGCTGGGTCCGGAGGCGGTTTCGCTGGCGCGGGCTCTCGCGGTGCTCGGATCGCAGACCGAGGTCGCGGTGGCCGCTGACCTGGCGAGCCTTGATCCGGCGGCCGCCGAGCTGGTGGCTGACGAGCTGGCCGCGGCACAGATTCTCGCGCCAGCGCGGCCGCTCGACTTCTTCCACCCACTGATCGGCGAGGCCGTCTATGCGGACCTGGGGCTGGGTGCGCGGCGGCTGGCCCACCGGCGGGCCGCCGGCATTCTTGACCGGGCCGGCGCAGCGGACCGGGTCGCGGCCCACCTGCTGGCCAGCGGGCCGGCCGACGACGCATGGGTAGTGGACCGGCTCAGCGCGGCCGCCGAGACCGCCTGGGAGCGTGGTGCGGCTGGCGTCGCGGCGAGCTATCTCCGGCGTGCCCTAGCCGAGCCGGCCACCTTGGCTGAACGCCCGGCGCTGCTGCGGCGGCTGGGTATCGCGGAATGGGCCACCGGCGAGCCGGCCGCGATCGGTCACCTGGAAGAGGCGCTGACCGAGGCGCGTGACAATACAGCGATAGCCGCGGCGGCAGGGCCGCTGGCTAACGCGTACATCATTGCTGACCAAGCAGACGTCGCGGTAGCAGTGCTGCAGCGGGCCATCGCGCGGATCCGGCCCACGGACCCACGGCTGGCCTGGCGGCTGGATGGCGCCGCGGCGCTGGCCGGTCTGATGGACGACCGTACCGCGCCCGCCGCGCTCCGCACCGTAGACCGGCTGCAGGCCAGCCTGGGTGAATCGGCTGATCCTCCCGCCCGGGTACTGGTGGCCATAGCGCACGCGGCGATGCGGCGCGCTTGCCCTCCGGAGGAGGCTGCGCAACTCGTGGAACGGGCGCTGGCGCGCGAGCCGTATCCGCCGCGGCCCAACGCATCCGCCGCGATCGTCGTGACGCTGCTGGGGCTGGAGGCGTTTGAAACGCTGCAGCAGCTATGTGACGACATGCTGAGAGTACGGCGGCGCTCGGCCGTGCAGGAGCTGATCGGGGTCGCAAGCTTCCTGGCCTGGGCCCTGTACCGGCGTGGTGAGCTCGCCGACGCCGAGGCTCAGGCACGTTGGGCGGTTGAGCATGCCACCGGGATCTGGGCCATCGATGCGCTCGCGCACCTGGTCGAGACGCTGGTCGAGCGCGACGCACTGGACGATGCCGCCACTGAGCTGCAGCGGATGGTCCCGCCGCTGGGATCACACACTGTCGTGGTCGCGGGCTACCTGGTCGCACGCGGCCGGCTGCGGATGGCGCAGGGACGGAGCGTGGAGGCGCTCCAGGATTTTCTGGCCAGCGGCGGGCGATGCGAACGGCTCGGGATCATCGATGGCCTCTACGACTGGCGTACCGAGGCGGCGGTTGCGTATACCGTGCTCGGCCAGGCGCCTGAGGCGCGGCGGCTGGCCCGGACAGCGGTCGAGGTGGCCCGCGGTTTCGGCCGGCCCAGGGCACTGGGGCTCGCGCTGCGTGCCGCGGGCCTGGCCGAGGGCGGCCAGCGCGGTCTCGGCCTGCTCAGCGAGGCCGTCGCCGTGCTCGAACAGTCGCAAGCCCCGGTCGAGCTGGCCCGTGCACTCACCGACTACGGCGCGGCCGTGCGCCGGGCCGGCCAGCGCACGAGAGCACGGGGTCAGCTGGAGCGCGGGCTTGACCTGGCCCATCACTGGGGTGCCCACCGCATCGCGAGCCAGGCCAGAGCGGAGCTCATCGCGGCCGGCGCGAAACCGCGGCGTGATGCGATCACCGGTCGCGACGCGCTGACCGCCAGCGAGCTGCGGGTGGCCCGGCTGGCGGCCGCAGGCAAGACCAACCGCGAGATAGCCCAGGCGCTGTTCATCACGACCAAGACCGCCTCCACGCATCTCAGCCACGCGTACCGCAAACTCGACGTCACCCGGCGGAGCCAGCTCGCTGAGGCACTGGTCAGCAAGACACCTGCCCGCGGCGGGCAGGCCGCGCCGATCTCTTAGCACGCGGATTTCCTCAGGCCGGGGCGGCAAAAGACGGGAGTTGCCAGCCCGATGCCGCCTGGCCTGCCCTATCGCAGACTGGGTCGTGCCGGCCGTCCGCCTGCCGAAGCGCGACCATCCGGCACGAAAGCGGGGAGACATGACCGCCGTGATTCAGACTCACACCGGAACCGGGCCGACCCGGACGGCGCCGGCCATACCTGATGTGACGCTAGCCGAGTTCGTGCTGGGCGCTGCGCACCGGCGCGGGAGCAAGCGGGCGCTGGTCGACGCGGCGACTGGGCAGGAGCTCAGTTACGCCGAGCTGGCTGACGCCGTGCGGAGAACCGGCGCCGGACTGTCAGCGCAGGGGATCCGTCCCGGCGACGTGATCGCCTTGTGCGCGCCGAACTGCCTCGACTTCGCCGTGGCCTGGTACGCGGCAACCTCGATCGGTGCGGTCGTCACGACCGTGAACCCGCAGTGCACCGCGAACGAGATCTCACGCCAGCTGCGGCAAACAGGCGCGCGGTGGCTGGTGGCCACGGCCGGGCTGATCAGCCAGAAGCTGCGCCCGGTCATCCCCGGGACCCCGATCGCGGCGACGTTCGCGATCGGCGGGCCCGCGGCTGGGGCGATCCCTTTCGGCGCACTGAGCACGACCGCGCATGTCCCGGCCGTGCCTGCCGCCGCGTCCGGCGTCGCGTTCCTGCCTACCTCCAGCGGTACGACCGGGCTGCCCAAGAGCGTCGAGCTGACCCACCGGAACCTGGTGGCCAGCTTGGCCCAGACCCGGCTCGTCCATCGGGTCAGCGAAGACGACGTGGTGATCGCGGCGATGCCGCTGTCGCATATCTACGGGCTGCAGATCACGCTGAATCTGCCTCTGCTCGCGGGCGCAACGGTGGTCATCTTGCCGCGGTTCCAGCTGGAGCCATTTCTGGGCGCTGTGCAGGAGCACAGCATCACCAGGGCCGAAGTTGTGCCGCCGGTAATTCTCGGCCTGGCGACCGCGGACGTGGTCGGTGACTACGACCTATCCAGCCTCCGGCTGCTCACCTCGGCCGCGGCGCCGCTCGGCGCCGACCTCGCCCGCGCATGCTCGCGACGGCTCGGCTGCCGGGTCAAGCAGGCCTACGGCATGACCGAGCTCAGTGGCGGCAGCCACTTCGCGCCCGACGCTGGCCCGGATCGACCCGGCTCTGTCGGACCCGCCCTGCCCGGCGTTGAGTGCCGGATAGTTGATCCCGGCACCGGGGCTGAGCTGCGCCCGGGTGAGCCGGGTGAGCTACTGGTCCGTACCGCCGGCGCGATGCGCGGCTACCTCGGCGACCCGAGGGCGACCGCGGCTACGATCGACCCCGGCGGATGGCTGCACACCGGCGACATCGTCACCGCCGACGAGGACGATTGGTTCTACGTAATCGACCGGGTCAAGGAACTGATCAAGTGCAAGGGATACCAGGTGGCACCGGCTGAGCTCGAGGCCATCATGCTGACTCACCCGGCTGTGGCGGATGTGGCCGTCGTCCCCCGGCACGACGCTATGGCCGGCGAGGTGCCCAAGGCCTTCGTCGTGCTTCGCGACCCGGCATCCGGGCCGGAGCTGATGACGTGGATGGCCGGGCAGGTGGCCAGCTACAAGCGGATCCGCGAGGTCGAGTTCACTGATCGCATTCCCCGGTCGCCATCGGGCAAGATCCTCCGCCGGCTCCTTACCGAGGATGACGCCCGCGCTGGCCACCCGCCCCGGGCCGGCGCCGGTGGAGCCTGCTGAAGCCACCCCTGGCCGGCCGCGCGCCGACGCGGCTACCGTCCGCCGACTGGGATGTCCGCATCGGGCCGGGGTCAGTCAGTACCCGTACCCGCCACCCAAGGAACTCTGAGCCCTGCCCGGTGCGGGCACGGCGGCACCGATCTTGCCCGTCGCGCCCGCCCCCGCGGTCACCGGGCCCTTACGCTGGCAGGCATCCCTCCGGGCCGGCCCGGCCGGGGCTGCGCTCAGCTGGTCAGCGCGGCCTGCAAACTGGCCGCGTCGTAGCTGCCCCGGTAGACCATGCCGCCGATGAACAGGGCTGGCGTGCCCTGAACCTCGCCGGAGGCCAGGCCGCTGGCCACGTCCCGGCGGACCCGGTCGAGCACCCCGGTACCAGCCCGGTCACGGTCGAACCGCGCGGTGTCCAGCCCGAGCT
>Ga0207665_10002768_pt1 | contig 11753 bp, 13 predicted proteins | sample LARL112metaG_FD_184351 | JGI IMG/M metagenome (GOLD analysis project Ga0207665, IMG submission 184351) | Corn, switchgrass and miscanthus rhizosphere microbial communities from Kellogg Biological Station, Michigan, USA - LAR L11-2 metaG... | ecosystem: Host-associated > Plants > Roots >...
AACAGCCATAAGATCCCGTTCACCAATACTGCCGATGTCCTAACCGAGGCCACCGCTGAGTTCGCCTTCTTCATGATGGGCGTCCTGGCACGGCGCATGTGGACCGCCGAACATCTCACGCGCGACAACCAGTGGGGATTTTGGCACCCTTACCTGCCGTTTCTCGGAGACGAAGTCACCGGCAAAACGGTCGCGGTGATCGGCACGGGCCGCATAGGGCTGGCGTTCATCAAGAAGTGCATCGGCTTCGACATGAATATCCTGTGCTATGACCCGGCCTATCAGAATCACGCCTTTGTGAAAACCGTGCAGGAGATTCACGATCTCAGACACGCAAGCGGGCTGGTTAAAGAAAAATCCTGGATCAAGTACGTTTCTTTCGAAGAGGCCTTACGCGACGCCGATTTCGTTAGCGTCCACGTACCTCTCCTGCGCGAGGGCGAGACCTCCACGCCGACCTATCACTTGTTTAACGAAAAGACGCTGCGCCTGATGAAGGCATCAGCGTATCTCGTAAATACTGCTCGCGGACCGGTCATTGATCAGGCCGCGCTTGCAAAAGCCTTGCGCGAAAACTGGATTGGCGGAGCAGCACTGGACGTCTATGAGAAAGAACCCCTGCCGCCCGACTCTCCCTTGCGTGACCCCGCGATCGCCGATCGCTGCCGCCTGATGCCACACTTCGCCAGCGCGGCTCGTATAACTCGGCTTTCGACCGATCCCGAGAAGGGCATGGCCGGACGTTGCGTGCAAGGCTTAATGGACGTGCTGGAAGGCAACTACGGCGGCGACTTCACCAAAATGCCGTATGTCGTCAACAAGGAAGCCTTTGGAAAATAAGGGTTTGCTGGCATCAAAAATTTAGCGAGGATTTCCACTGGGAACCGGGTTAGATAAATTGCAGGAGTGTCTTTCTGCTCTGTCCGGTTCGATGGGTAACAGTACAATAGAACGCATGTCGTTGGATTTCAGAATGACAATGACGAGACAGATCCTCTCAATTGCCGGAAGTCTTCTGATTGGGGTTCCTGCCCTGATGGGCCTCGATTCGCCGGGCATGCACCCTTTGAAATTGGAACCGCAACCGAAGGAAGTGCAATTGCGGAGTGGCGGGTTCCAGGTAGGCCCGCGGACCAAGATTTTCGTCCAGTTGGGGCATCAGGCCGAAGACCGCATCGCGGCTGAGACCCTGGCAGAAGAAGTTCAGTACCAGTCTGGACTTAAGCTGGACATCCTTGGCATGAAGGCGGAAGCCAAGGCCGAGGGCGGCGCAATCGTGCTGGCTCGACTAGAGGATGATCGCGTCCGCGACTTCCTGGCCAAGAACGGACTAAGAGCAGACAAGGCGGTTGGCGAAAGCGGCTATCTTCTCTTCTCCGACAAGTCCCATCTGATCGTGGCGGCAAACAGCGGGCAGGGCCTTTTCTATGGTGTGCAGACTTTGCGCCAGCTCCTTCGTCCGACAGGCAAGGGACTGATCTGTCCAGCGGTTGGGATTCGCGACTGGCCGAACTTCCAAAACGAAGTACGCGAGCATGTCAGCGAGTTGCACCAGGGCGAGGGCGTTCCCAGACCGCAGTAATTCTCGAAGTCAGAAGTTGGAAGTAAGAATGCAGAAGTGATTATCTGCATTCTCTCATTCGGCTTGACCGTTACTTCCGCATTCTGACTTCTGCCTTCTGACTTCTTTCCATGTTCTCGGACCGAACGAGCTGGCGTCTGGCGCAGAACCGGTTTACGCAGGCCGTCGAAGAGGCGCGTTCGCGTGGAGCTTGTTTGCTTGATCTGACCGCCTCCAACCCCACCCGCGTGGGTCTGCAGTACGACTCTGACGCAATCCTTGGCTCTCTCAATTCTCCTCGTGCCTTGGACTATGATCCGCAAGCAAAGGGAATCCTGGAAGCACGACAGGCTGTGTCGCGTTATTACGCGGCGAATCTCCCCGGGCAAGCCTCGACCAAAGAAGTCGACCCCGAGCGGATCATTCTCACGGCCAGTACAAGTGAGGGGTATTCCTACGTCTTTCGCCTGCTCTGCAATGCAGGAGACGAATTGCTGGTCCCGAAGCCGAGCTATCCGCTGTTTGAATTTCTGGCGGACTTACAGGACGTCAAGCTGGTGCCCTACCCGCTGATTTATGACCACGGCTGGCAGATGGATTTTCACTCCCTCGAAAAAGCCGTCACACTGCGGACGCGAGGTGTGGTGTTGGTACATCCCAACAATCCCACGGGGTCGTACGTTCATGCCGCGGAGCTTCATTCGTTGAACGCCTTCTGCCGATCGCACTCCCTGGCATTGATAGTGGATGAGGTGTTCCTCGACTACAGCCTATCGCCCTCGAAAAATGACCATGTGGGGACAGCCGCCATCGGCTGTCCGGACGAGCGAAGCTCGCCAGCATCGCCTGCGTCTAGCTTTGTTCTCAACGGAGACGTGCTGACTTTCACCCTGAGCGGCCTCTCCAAAATTTCTGCTCTGCCCCAGATGAAAGTTGCCTGGATCGTCACCGGCGGGCCGAAATCGCAGGTGGATCCCGCGATGGCGCGTCTCGAAATCATCGCCGACACCTATCTATCCATGAATGCTCCAATTCAATGGGCGGTCCCGACGATCCTCGATCAAAGAAGGAGCATTCAGGCGCAACTCATGGATCGAGTCCGCCAAAACCTAGCCGAACTCGATCGCCAACTCGCAACGCAAAAATTGTGCCAGCGCCTTCATCTCGAAGCAGGTTGGTATGCCGTGCTCCGGGTCCCGGTTACCCGTACCGATGAAGATCTCGCGATTGAACTGGTACGGGAGAAATCGGTGCTGACACATCCCGGACATTTCTACGACTTCGAAACCGACGGCTATCTCGTCCTTAGTTTGATCTCGCCAGCGGAAGAATTTGCCGAGGGTTGTCGCCGAATGCTTCAATACGTGAATTCTTGACCCTTGCCAATAGGCTATTCCCCGGTCCAACCGCAACTCCTTCAGACGCATCCATACTAGGCTGCTTCTGGAGGAGACTATGCGTCGTGAACATAAATACATGGCTTCAATTTTCTTATCCGGTGCCCTGATGGCGCCGCTGGGAGCCATGGCAATGCCAGGGCCCCAAGACGACCACGAACGGCACGAACAAGAAGAGCACGAGCGGAGAGTTTACGATCCTTATCAAAAGGATTACCACAGCTGGGATCGCCGGGAAGACGAGATGTATCGCCGCTGGCTGGAAGATAAACACGATACCTACGTAGAGTTTGGCCGGCTCAACCATAAACGGCAGGAAGAGTACTGGAAATGGCGACACCGTCACGAAGAACATGAGGAACGCGAACACGAACATCAGTAAGCAATGCTGATAATCGGGCGGCGGATTCGATTCCGCCGCCCGCTGTTTTTAGGCTATAATTCGCCCATGCCTGCCGCATCTGGGGGAGCAACCAAGGCCGTCGGAATGGTCCCCGACGAGCTCAAATTTGAACCGAAGTCCAAAGGCCTCGCCACGCCGCGCAAAAAGAAACCCAAAGAACTCGCGGTCATCACCGAGTGCTGCACTGGATGTGCAGGTTCGCCCGCCTGCGTCGAGTATTGTCCTGTAGAAGACTGCATGTTCTGGGTCCCCGACGAGGATAATCCGCCCTTCGGACGTATTCAGGTCGACCCCATCCTTTGCATCGGATGCAAGAAGTGCGTCAGCAAAGGCCCCGACGGCTGCTTCCTCGACGGTTGCCCCTGGGATGCCATCGCCATGGTCGACACCGCTGAAGTAGAGAAGGAAGTCGGCGTAATGTCGATCTAGGACTTCCTGCTCTAAGTACTCCAAAAAGACTAGAGATCGCTGACAGACGTCCATGTAGGATTTTCTTCCTTCTGCATTCGAGACCCGAATGCACGCATCTGTGGGGAAATCACAACCTGAAGAGCTGCACGGGAGCCGCACAAAAGTGTCTGCCGCAGGAGAGAATCTGAACGTTGTCGCCAAATCAAACGGCATTCACGCCGTCGCGCAATCTCCGGACGCCGCTGCGGAATTCGATCTCTCTTACGATGGATGGCGCGTCGTTCTTGCGGCCTGCCTTGGAGTCATGGCAGGCTTCGGATCCCTCTTCGTCTACACCTTCTCCGTATTTGTTAAACCGCTCTCCGGACAATTCGGATGGAACCGCGAAGCCATCTCCGCGGGCTTCGCCATCTCCGCAGTCACACTCGGATTTGTATCTCCACTGTTAGGGCGCTGGATCGATCGCTTCGGCCCGCGAAGAATCATTCTGCCGTGCATGACGGTTTATGCCGGCGCAATCTTCTCCCTCGCATTTTTGCGCTTTGGATTGTGGCAATTCTATTTAACGTGCTTTGTCTTGGGCGCGGTAGGAAATGGCGCGGCTCATCTCGCGTACTCGCGTTCCATCTCCACATGGTTTGACCGGCGACTCGGGACGGCACTGGCGTTCGTCATGGTTGGAGCGGGCTTAGGCGCGATGATTCTGCCCGTCGCAGCGCAAGGCATCATTTCTCGCTTTGGATGGCGCGCCGCATACGGGTCTCTAGGCGCGATCGCAGCTTTGCTCGGCCTTCCTCTAAGCTGGCGATTCATTCGCGAGCGGGGAGCCAGCCAGCGCAAGGCGTCTCCCGTCGCTCACGCCGGAATTTCATGGCAAGACGGCCTGCGCTCTTCTCCGTTCTGGATCGTTACCGCGGTTCTGTTTGTCAGCTCCATCAGCATGAACGGAGCGATCACTCATCTTTCTGCCCTGCTTACCGACCGCGGTCTGACCACTGCTCGCGCGGCTCTATGCGCATCGATCCTCGGCGGAGCCAGTCTGTTTGGAAGAGTTCTTGTCGGATGGCTCCTCGACCGTTTCTTCGGACCCTATGTCGCGTTCGCCATCAACGGCATCACTGCGTTGGGAATCCTATTGCTTTCACGCGCTGATAACTTCCTCACAGGAAGCCTAGCCGCAGCTCTAATCGGCATCGGCGCAGGCGGTGAAGCCGCTACCACACCCTATCTGCTGACCCGCTATTTCGGCCTGCGCGCGTTCTCCACGCTCTACGGTTTCACATGGACGTTCTACGCCGCCGCCGGAGCCATCGGACCAGTAATCCTCGGCCGCGCCTTCGATGCCACAGGCTCCTATTCTTCCTTGCTACTGCTCCTCGCCGCAGCCCTGGGCATCATGGCCCTGACCAACTTCCTGCTCCCGCGCTATTCCGAGGCATCCACGAACTAATTAGACGTCATCAGCACCGCCACCGAAGCCACACACTTCCACGTATGGTTCACGTTGACCCATGTGTCGACAAATCGCTCGCGACGCGTTACGGATTTGCCTTTATGCATGACCTGCGTGCGAAAAACGCCAACAACCACCGCAGACTCGCCGTATACATCGACCTTGCTTTGCTCGGTCACCGCCTGCGCGGGAGCCTCATAGCCCGGCGCCTTCAGGCTTGTCAGGAATTCTTTCTTCGTCTCCATGCTCCCATCAATGTCGATCGAAATGAAGGAGTCCGCCAAAAGTAGATCCAGAGCCTTCGCGTCTTTAGTTTCGAGAGCGCGGTTCCATGAATTGTCCAGCGCAAGCACACGTGCGCCTTCATCGGACTGAGCCGAACTCTGACCCATTGCCGGGCAGACACTTACCCAGATTGCAATTGCAATTGTTACGGTCACTTTCATGACAAGAGCCTTCTGGCAGTTTTGACAGAAATGCGCGGCAGCGCGATGTTCACACGGTTTCAGTGGCACGGCAGTCTTTCATGATCCAATACCGTCAGATCCCTGCGTACCACGCATATCCGCCTTCAGGAGATGCTGACCCCAGGCCTTTTCCGAATGACTTGAGGCTGTGCGTGAGAGTCAGCCGGGTAATGTACTTCACGCTCTTGTAACCGAGCTGCCGAGGCACGCGCAGGCGCAGCGGCCCTCCAAACGAAACAGGCAATTCCGCGCCATTCATGCGGTGAGCGATCACCGTTTGGGGGTGCAACGCATCCGCCATGTCGATGCTCTCCCACCAGTCTGGCTGGATCGAGCGATACACAACATACCGCACCTGGGGCAACGAGCCGACGCGCTCGAGTATGTGAGACAGCGGCACTCCCGTCCATTCCGCTATGTACGTCCAGCCCTCTTCGCATCCGATCATCGTCGTATGCGAACTCGTGGGGAAACTCCTGACCTCCGCCAGGGAGAACGTAGTCGGCCGAGCCGCCATGCCATCCACCGTCAATTTCCAGTCGACAAAGCCCGCCCCCTGTAGCCGGCTGAATTCGTCACCCAACGGGGCAACCTCATTGGCAAACGGATTTCTCGAAATCTCATTGCTCGAAAACTCACGCGCCATGGAGTGCTTGGTTAACAAGCGCTGCGCGGCGTAGGTCAATGTCTCTCCCGGTCCATAAATTCCGCCCGAATCCGGCGGAATCAAGCCATGCCGAGCCGCAAGTTTGCCGGCAACGGCAAGCCCGGTTGCGCCTGCGGCCACCGCAATTCCCGTGGTGATAAGTTTGCGTCGAGAAATCTCACTCATACATTCACTCCGTGGGTGGAGTCGCGCGGCCGGTAATCATGGCTCGCATTCGTGCCCGGAATCCCGCCACCACGATCATCACAACGTGAACCAGCAGAAACAGCACCAGCAGGATCGTCACCAGAAAGTGCAGGGAGCGCGCAGTCTGGTGACCGCCCAATAGACGAACTGCTAAAGGAAATGCCGAATCGAATCCAAACGACATTGCCAATCCAGTCCAGATCATCAGCGGAAACAGTAGGAATACCACCAACAGATAACTCAGCCGCTGCAGCACGTTGTATGACCATGCTTCGCCCGGACCTGGCCGCTTGAACCGCAAGTGCTCCCGGATCGACGCACCGAGTCGCTTCGACGTCATATCCCCCGGAGCAGGAACAAGATTCTTCCGAAAATGTCCGTTAAATATTCCCCACAGCACGTACAACAGTCCCGTGGCAACCGCCAGCCACGCCGCCTGAAAATGCAGATACCGGCTCCACCCATTCTGGTCAGGAAGAACGTATCCGTACCCCGTGGGCACCGTATCCCGTGAAGACGGAACATGCAGGTTCAGCCACGGATGCATGTTCACGTTTCCCGTCTCGCCCCAATAAAACCGCGGATGCGAAAACACTATCTCTCCGCCGCTCAGCAGCAGCGCAAGGAAAGCCAGAGTGGTGAGCCAATGCGTAACCCGCACCAATGCCGCATGACGCTTCTGCCCCACGGCAACCGGCTCAACTGAAGTAGCCGACGGACGCGATACTGCATCTGCGATCGGCACACTCGCATTCATAAGATGGACCCCATTCCCCGAATGTTGGGATTCTACCTCCGAGGAGGCTTTGGAGCGTACTGAAAATCCGCCAACGCATCCCGGTAATTAAGCCGGATCTTCAATAGATGAAGCATCACCATGCCCAGCGACCCAGATATCTCCGTTCCCACCTGCCGGCTTATATTCGACATATCAATCGCCACCATATCCGGCACCGTCTGGCGCAGGTGTCCAAAATCAAGCGTTATGTGATCGGCCACATAGACCTTTTTCACGCTACCGTTCATCCCTTTTACATCGATGCGCGGAGCGCGATGAATCTTAGTAACCTGTTGCGCTGCCGACGTGTCGATCGTGTTATCGAACGATCCGGTATCAAGCAGAAAGAGTTTCTGCTCCTTCTCATCGACCGTGGTCGGAATCAGCAAGTAATGCCCAATGCGAAACGCCTGCACGTAAGCGTGCATCTCCGGAGCGATGTCACGGTCTTCGTACTGCGGACGTGGCTGCGGCGTCGGCTCAGGGCTTGCGTCTTCCCCGCTGCTGAGACTTGCTTTCACCGGCGTCTCTCCCGGACGTGGGGGTAGCGGACTCAACCGCAACGTGGACGCCGGAAAATCAATATCGATCAGGAAATTCGAGAACACGTCTGTACCAATAATTCCGTCGGCCGTCGACGGCAACCGGTCCACGATATACAAGGGACAATTGTGGAACTCCATCTCCCCAATTCGCACAGACTCCGCCCACGCTGCATGCGCGGTGGCATCCGCACGATCCCCAATTCCACCCATACGCACATCCGCCGCGGCCTTCAGACCGGCCAGGCTGGCCGCTTTCGAGCTGATCAAAATTCCCGATGTGCCGGTATCAAGCAACAGCCGCGAGGGCTTGCCATTGATCTCTACATCAAGGCCGCTGCCCTGCGAACCACCCTCGTTGCTCAAAGGAATCGAAGCCAAGGTAGTTTTGGTCGCGGTGACATCCGACACCGGACGGCAGCGGCCAGCGTTTACCTTACGTGCCACCTTCAAGAAATCGAGGCGCTCGCGCAGGTTCCGTCTCGTATCCTCGTCATCGTTGTTCGGTTTCGCCAGGTAATCCTGGAGCGACTGGATTCGTTCCTCGACTGAAAGCGTATCCATCCATAACTTCTGAATATCAGGATCAGAGGCATCGAGAGCGTGTGCCCTCCGCAGCAGGATGTGCTCACGGGCGTGCATGGCATTCGCGCCGGCCACTCGTGCCGCGCCCAGGTACGCCCGCGCATTCGGAGTTGCGTTCGGATGAACAGGATCGGGGGGTGTGGACAGGACGTCATCGAATACAGCACCGGCCTCGGGGATTTCGCCTTGGCGGAACAGTAACTCCCCTTCCGCAACTTTCAAATCTGCGTTGGACGGATCCGCGTGTAACGCTTTCTGCAAAGCATCATCGGCTTCTCGAACCTTATCCTGCTTAAGATGGCACCGGATGATGCCGGCGTAGGCCTCTCCAGAGTGCGGATTCGTTTTCAAAATGTCGTTGTACTTTGCGAGCGCAAGATCTAGTGAGCCGTTGCGAAACAGGCTCAGGGCCTCAGATAGCGCTGGGGCAGAGTTCTGCGCGGCACTCCCCGGCACAGACTCCTGCTGTACAGGAACAGCAGAAGCAATCCAAGCAGCGCTGCACAACAGCGACCCGGTCAGAAATCGTCGGAACATCCGTGCACACGAGTCTGCCACGGAGCGGCATTTTTGCTCAACTGCGAATCCGTGACGGCGAATCCGTGACGGCCGATTCCAACCCTTCTGCAATGTCGAGATCGCTTGCTACAACTATGTCGATCAGCTTACTAGACATTTATCGAGATTCTTGCTTTAATAAACCTCACCAACACCCGTCGCTCCAGAAAGGGCGCTTTTATGTCGCAAAGATCAGAACTCGACCTCATTTACCGGATCGCCGGTCACCTCGCCGACGGAGACACTCTCGACGAAGAACTCGCAAGCGTGGTGGAATTCGCTGGAACCCTGACTGATTGTGACGAGTGCTGCACCTTCGTGCGCGAAGGCAACATACTCCTGCCCTGGGTATGGAAACATGTAGAGCACGGATCGCTCGACCGGGTACCTGTCACCGTCGACGCCGGCTTCGCAGCCGCGCTCTGCCGTCACTGCGCTCCCGTGGCGGTCGCACCCGGAGCCGCCAACGCGGGTTTCCGTGGCTTTCGCGACTGGCCCGCCGACTCGGGCGTCAGCTTAGTGGCCGTGCCGCTTCTGTGGCGCTCCAGTCTGATGGGCGCCATCACCATGTACCATACGCAGCCCCGAGCCTATAAGCGGAGTGAAGTGCGGTTACTGACCAGCGTCGGATACATTCTCGGAGCCGAGCTCCGCATGCTGCAACTGCAGAAGCATAATTCCGAACTTGTGCTGGAACTGGAGACGCGCAAGCTGGTGGAACGAGGCAAGGGCATCCTGCAACGCGAACTGGGACTGAGCGCTCAGGAGGCCTATCTAGCCCTTGAGCGTCAGAGTCAGGAGAAGAACCGGCCCATGAAAGACATCGCCCAAGCGATCATCCTGAGTAGCGAAGTCAAACACCACGCGGCTCAGGCGCACTAACTCGCAACGGCGCCGTCGCCAAGTGGTAAGGCAAGGGTCTGCAAAACCTTTATCGGCGGTTCGATTCCGCCCGGCGCCTCCAAAGTTCTTCTTCCGATACTCGCCACTCGTCCGAACATCTCGCTCTCCATCACGGGCCCCTCGCTTTTTTCTTACAGCCGTCTGTAACGGCTGAGGGAAATTCTTCACTATCCGGATTAAGGAGAATTCCATGACCGCTATGAAGGCAAGCGATCAAACACCAGCAACACCAGCGACCGTTTCTTGTTGCCCGCAACTCGAGCCCTGCGAGGTCTGCGACGTACTCAACTTTCCTTACCGGCTGCCGTTCCGGCCAGCAGTTAGAATCGGCGACCAGCAGCAGATCGTGCCCGTCGAAGTTACCCTCCGCTTCCGCCTGACGCGATGCTCAGGGCCCCTTTCCTTGGGCGATCTCATGTACTCAACGACCTTGTTGCCCGGCGAAAAAGTGCAGCTGTATTCGAGCGATCGGCACTCGCGTTTCAGTTTCGATAGTGAGACCAAGCTCTCTTACCATACGGAAACAACTTCAGAAGAATCGTATTACGCAGCGGGAATGGCCTATGGCATGAGCAATCTCGACCTGCTCGACACCACCAACTCCAGTTCATCCTTCAGTTCTTCGTCTGTCGCCGGTGGCGGAGGAGCGGGCATCGATCTGGGATTTTTCAGCATCGGAGGCTCGGTGTCAGCCGGCAGTTACGACGCCAACTCCACAAGCAGGCTCGCTCACTCGCTGAGCCAACACTCGCAATCGTTGCAGCAGCACATGGAGGTCAGCACGCGCGCAGCGGCCTCCACCTCAATCGGTGAAGTGTCGACACGCACGCACCAGCAGGGAGAATCGGAGGACCAGTTCGAATCTTCGTCGCGTACTTTTTCCAACCCGAATCGCTGCCACGCACTGACTTTTCTCTTCTACCGGATCAACAAGTGTCAGAAGGTGAAGTTTGAGCTAGTGGGCATCGACCGGCGGGTGGATGATCCACTGGCGCCGACCGGTGTGGATTTGAATCCTCCGAAGCCAGTAACGGGCGTCAGCGTGCTGTCGAGCAGGGTGCTGGCGACGAGTTCGAACCGTCTGGACGTGGCCACGCGGGCTCTGCAGAGTGTGGCTGTGGAACAGGGAGACGCGATCCGCACAACGGGAGTTCTGGCGGCAAGGACGCTGCCCAACGTTGGTGGGCAAGCGACCATTCCGGTGAACCTGCGGCAGGCAGCGCTCAAACTGGTGGATGAGGACCTGGTGAAGGAAGGGCTGATCGACAAAGTCGGCGGCGAAGTTTCCAAGGCGACGCAGCACGCGTTCGGCTGGGAGAAGACGATGTCGATTCCCACGCCCGGAGTGCTGGTAAAGGGCTGCCTGGATGATTGCGATGCTTGCGAGCCCCAGTTGGAGAAACTGTACGAGCTCGAGATTGCGCGCAAGGATCTGGAGAACCAGTTGCTCGCGAAGCAGATCGCGCTTCTGGAAAAGTCGCAGGAATACCGGTGCTGCCCAGGAAACGAGGAAGAAACGACCACGCCGCAATCGTAGCTAAGAACGAAGGATCGGGTGTGCGCAAAATCAATGTCGTGTGCAGGGCGGTTCCCGGACAACCCTGCACACTGAAACCAGACAGAGCCTCCGTTCGGGCTTCTCTTGGGGGAGGAAACTTGGGACACAGACGGAACGTTCACCGTTTCTCAGCAGCACATCCAGTGTTTTCCGCTCACGCCGTACTGTGACCACCCACACCGACGTCCCTGATCATTTTCTGAGAGTTTAGAGTTGCCACAACTGTGGGTTGCCTTCACGGACTCAGAATCCGCGGGGCTTTTTATTTGGCGGTAACTCAACCA
>Ga0207665_10002770_pt1 | contig 11751 bp, 11 predicted proteins | sample LARL112metaG_FD_184351 | JGI IMG/M metagenome (GOLD analysis project Ga0207665, IMG submission 184351) | Corn, switchgrass and miscanthus rhizosphere microbial communities from Kellogg Biological Station, Michigan, USA - LAR L11-2 metaG... | ecosystem: Host-associated > Plants > Roots >...
ACCTGGTCGTGTTCGTCCTGAACGCGTCCGGCCAGTTCTTCAACCCGGCCAGGTTCGCGACGATCGGCGACGTGGTGCACGGGGAGGAGGAACGGGTCCGGGCCGCGGGCCTCGCCGAGGCCACCACGTCCGCGGCCGGGATCATCGGCCCGCCGATCGCGGCGCTGCTGCTGCTCACCGTCGGCTTCCAGTGGGCGCTGGCCCTCAACGCCATCTCCTACCTGGTGTCCTACCTGGCCATCCGCTTCCTGCGGCTGGCGCCCGAGCCGGCCAGGCCCGCCGCGGCGGCTGGCCGCGGCACCAGCCGGCGCTCCGAGTTCTCGTTCGGCCTGCGCCTGTTCGCACGCAACCGGTTCCTGGTCACGCTGCTGACGGTCACGGTCATCTGCCAGTGCGGCACCGGTGCGATCAGCGCGCTGAACGTGTTCTTCGTGACCACCGACCTGCACGCCTCGTCCCGGCTGTTCGGGATCGCCGAGACGGCGATGGGAATCGGCTTCATCGTCGGCGCGCTGGCGGCCGGGCGCATGGTGCGATGGCTGGGGGCGCGGACGCTTACCTGGTCGGGCCTGCTGGCGGCGGGCCTGCTGGCGGCGGCCTACGCGATGCAGCGCAGCTTCCCCGCCGGGCTGGTCATGCTGGCCGCCTACGCCGTGCCGATCGCGATGCTGAACACGGCGGTGGCGCCGCTGCTCCTGGCCGCGGCGCCGCGGGAGTACATGGGCCGGGTGATGGCGGTGTTCATGCCGGTCAACCAGCTCGCGTGCATGGCCTCGGTGGTCGTCTCCGGCTGGCTGACGAGCACGGTCCTGCGGACCTTCCGCGCCACCGTCGCCGGCGTCACGCTCAACTCGGTCAGCCTGGTCTTCGTCGTGGCCGGCGGCCTGATCATCGTGTCCGGCATCCGCGCGTTCGCGGCCCTGCCCGGAACGCCCCCCTCCTGAGCCGGACCGCGCGCTGAGGCGAAACGCGCGCTAACAGCCGGGATCCGCAGCAGGCCAGCTGATAACAGCAAGAAGCGGGCGGCTTCTAGTGACGGGTACCGGGGGACGCATAGCTCAGGCCCAGTTCAAACCCGGCAACCAGCTGAAAGTAACCTTCGAGATTCCTCTCAGCGGCCCGTTATTCACCGGTTTTTCACAAAACGGCCACACGCTGCGTATTCATGGCCCCCAGCACGACACGCGATATCGCCCGTGATCCCCGGGTGACGAGCTGATGGCGCACCGCCGCCTCGATCATGTCGACGCCATGCGGCCGGTCAAGCAGGCGGGCGTGCTCAGCACCCACACGGTCCTGTACCTCGCCCCCGCGGCCGCCAGCCTGAGCTCAGGCGCCGCCCTGCTGCTGCTGCACGTGTCCAGGGAAGGCTTCTTCTTCATCTCGGCGTGCATGCTCACCTACGCCTACTCCGGCCTGGGCGCGTCCGGGCTGCGCCGCTTCTACTGGCGCCGGTTCCTCTCGGTGGGAATCCCCTACCTGTGCTGGACGCTCATCTACTTCCTCTACCAGCTGCCCGCGGCGCACTACGCGAGCATGACCGCGGCGTTCCGCGGCCTGGCCAACATGGCGGCGACCGGGTACTACCAGCTGTACTTCCTGCTCGTGATCATGCAGTTCTACCTGCTCTTCCCGCTCGTGCTCCTGCTGCTGCGCCGGACCAGGGGCCACCACGGCGCGGTGATGGCCGCCGCGGTGCTGGCGCAGGTCGGGATCGCGATCGGCATGCACTGGAACCTGTTTCCCCGGGCCATGGTCACGTTCGGGCAGCAGGACGCGCTGAGTTACCTGCTGTACCTGGTCGGCGGCTGCGTCGTCGCCTTCCACCTGGACCAGGTGCACGCGTGGGTGTGCGCGCACGCGCGGCTGATAGCGGCGCTGACCGTGGCCGCGGCGCTTGCCGCGGAGGGCGTCTACTTCCTGGCCGCGTACGGGGTGACGGACGCGCTCGGCTCCGGGAGCGACCCGTTCCAGCCGAGCCTCATCCCGTTCAACGTCGGCGCGGTCACCTGCGGGTACCTGGCGGGGGTGGCCCTGGTCCGGCCGGGGCGGTCCCGGCGGATCGGGGCGATGGTGCGCTCAGGCTCGGACAACGCCTACGGCATCTACCTGTCCCACATGCTCTTCATCATCGCGCTGACCTGGGCCGGCTGGGGGAAGCTGAGCTCGGTGATCCCGTGGCCGGTGCTGTGCCTGGTGACGGTGGTGATCGTGCTCGCCGCGGCCATGACGCTGACCGCCGTCCTGGCCCGGACGCCGCTGGCCGTCCCGCTCACCGGGCGCGCCCGGGTGCCCTGGCGGCAGGCCGGGCACCCGGACCCGCAGCCGCCGCTGGTGCCCGCGGCGGACGCCGCGCCCGGGGGGACGGCTCAGCGCGCCCGCACGGGAATCCTGGTCAGGGCCGTGAGCCTGCGGGCGAACGCCGGCCCGGAAACCAGCCACGGATGACCGGCGTGCGCGTCCGCCACGCCCCGGTGCTCCCATTCCGCCACCTCGGCGAGGGCGCGCAGGCAGATGACGGCCTGGTGCCAGCGCAGCTCGCCGGGCCCGAACGTTGTGGCGGTGAGCCGGCGGTAGGCGCGGACGAACCGCCAGGCCAGCACCCGGCCGGACCGCCGGACGAGCGGCCGCTGCCAGCCGGGCACGTGCAGGGGCGGCTCGCTGAGCAGCAGCGAGGTGTACCCGACGTCCAGCGCCCGCGGCGCCAGCAGCGCGGCGCTCCAGTCGAGCACCGTCACCCGGTCGCCGTCGGCGAGCAGGTTGAACGGATGCAGGTCGCCGTGGCAGATGACATCCGGGGCCGGCCGGGGCGGATGACCGGCCAGCCAGCGGCCCGCCGCAGCCAGATCCGGCCGGCCGCAATCCCCGGCCAGCCGGACCAGCGCCGTGAGCAGCCCGGGCACCGTCACCGGCACATCCCGCGCCTGCCCGAGCTCGCCGGACACCAGGCCCGGGTCGAGCGCGTGCAGCCGCGCCATCGAGGCAGCCAGCAGCCCGGGGATCCGGAGCACCTGCGGCACGGCGGCCGGGGTCAGCCCGTCCAGGCCCGACAGCGCCGGCCTGCCCGCGGCCAGGTCCATCACCATGAACGCCCGGCCCAGGCCGTCGTCCGGGCCGCCGGCCACGCGCACGCGCGGGGTCGGGAAGCCCGCGGCGGCCACCGCCCGCTGCACGATCGTCTCCTTGCGGGCCGCACCGGGGTCGGGCATCAGGCGGGCGACAAGCTCGGCGGGCCAGCCATCCGGCGGGCGGGCGAGCGAGAACGACATCAGCTCGGCCCAGAAGCCGCCCGGCAGCGGCTCGGGCCGTCGCCCGTAGTCCAGGTCCTGAGTGCCGGCGGCGTCCCGCAGGACCCCGATCAGCCGGCCGGTCACGTCAATGTCTACCGTCACGGTAAATACCGTAACAATGTCTCTTGATACTGTCTAGCCATGACTGCGGCACCAGGAAGCGCGGCCGTCCCGGCCGGGCCGCTGACCATCGACGAACTCGCCCGGCAGGTCGCGCTGCCGGTGCGGACGATCCGCGAGTACCACACCATGCGGCTGCTGCCGCCGCCGGAACGGCGCGGCCGGGTGGGCCTGTACGGCCCCCGGCATGTCCAGCGCCTGGAGCTCATCACCCGCCTGCAGCGCCGCGGCTACTCGCTGGCGGGCATCCGCGACCTGCTCGGCGCGTGGGAGAGCGGCACCGACCTCACCACCTTGCTCGGCATCGGCCAGGGCCAGGGCGTGCTGGACGAGGCGCCGCTGCGGCTGACCCGGGCCGAACTGCTCCAGCGGCTCCCCGCGCTCGCGGACGCGGGGGTCCTGGACCGTGCCCGCCAGGCTGGCCTGGTCCGGCCGCACGGCGAGGACCAGGTCATCGTGCGCAGCCCCGCCCTGCTGGCCCTGGCCGCTGACTGGGTCGGGGCGGGCGTCCCGGCCGGCGAGGTGCTCGGCCTGATCGAGGTGCTGACCAGCGACCTCGGCGCGCTGGCCCGTACCCTGGCCGGGCTGATCGCCAGCCGCGGCTGGAGGCCGGCCGCTGACGCGGGAGACCTGCCCGGCCTGCTGCGGCGCGGCCGGCCGCTGCTGCTCCAGGGCGTGGCCAGCACGCTCGTGGACCGCCTCGGCGCCGCGCTGGCCGAACGCGCCGAGGCGGCCGGGGACGACCGGCTCCTAGCGGCGCTTGACAGCGCCAGGGTGGGCGCCGTGACGGACTCCGCGGGCACGATCCACCGGGGAAGCGAGCGAGGAGGCGCGGGATGACCATCGTGAACACCGATCAGGCCGAGCACTGGAACACCGGCGACGGCGTCGCCCACTGGGTGCGCAACCAGGACCGCTACGACCGGATGAACGCGCCGTTCGCGGCCATGATCCTCGACGCGGCCGGCCTGCGTCCCGGCACGGACGTCCTCGACGTGGGCTGCGGCTGCGGCGGCACCACGCTGGCGGCCGCGAGGCTCGTCGCCCCCGGGCAGGCGGTCGGCCTCGACCTGTCAGGTCCGATGCTGGCGCGGGCCCGGGCCGGCGCCGAGGCGGACGGCCTCGGTAACGCGGAATTCCGGCAGGGTGACGCGCAGGTGCACGCCCTCGAGCCGGGCCGGTTCGGCGCCGTCCTGTCCCGGTTCGGCGTCATGTTCTTCGCCGACCCGGTCGCCGCCTTCGCGAACATCAGGTCGGCGGCCAGGCCCGAGGGGCGCCTGGCGTTCGTGTGCTGGCAGCCGCTGGCAGCCAATCAGTGGCTGACGCTCCCCGGGGCGGCCCTGGCCGAGCACGTGCCACCGGGCGGCTTCGGGTCCGGCGACGGGCCGGGCATGTTCGCGTTCGCCGACCCGGACCGGATCCGGCAGGTCCTGGCCGGGGCGGGATGGCGGGACGTCACGGTCACCTCCGAGCAGGCGCAGATCCTGGTCGGCGGCGGCGGGAGCGTCGACGAGGCCGTGGAGTTCCTGCGCACGGGGACGATGGGCCGCACCATGCTCGCCGGGGCCGGCCCGGACACGGCCGCCCGGGCGATCGCGTCAGTCAGGGACGCGCTCGCCCGCCACGCCGACGCCGAGGGAGTGCACCTGGGCGCGGCGGTATGGCTCGTCCGGGCCGCGGCCTCCTAGCCGCGGTCAGGACCCCCGCCGTGTGTAGCCCGGCCTGATCGGGGCAGGGGCAGCGGGTCCTTATCCGCGATCCTGCTGAGGAGAGTTCCTTACCGTGACTTCCATCCCGGACATCACGCTGAACAACGGCCAGACGATCCCGCAGTTCGGCTTCGGCGTCTTCCAGATCGAGCCGGAGGACACGGCGGCCGCGGTGGGCACGGCGCTCGAGGCCGGGTACCGGCACATCGACACCGCCGAGATGTACGGCAACGAGGCCGAGGTCGGCGAGGCCATCGCCCGGTCCGGCCTGGACCGCGGCGAGATCTTCGTCACCAGCAAGCTGAGCAACGACGCGCACGAGCCCGACGAGGCCCGCGAGGCCTTCGAGGGGACGCTCAAGGCGCTCGGCACCGGGTACGTCGACCTGTTCCTGATCCACTGGCCGCTGCCGGCCCGGTACGGCGGCGATTTCGTGCAGACCTGGCGGGCGCTGGAGGAGTTCTACCGCGAGGGCCGGGCCCGGTCCATCGGCGTGTCCAACTTCCAGCCCCACCACCTGCGGCGGCTGCACGGCGAGACCCAGATCATCCCGGCCGTCAACCAGATCGAGGTGCACCCGTACCTGACCCAGGACGACGTGCGCGCCTTCTGCGCCGGGCACCAGATCGCGATCGAGGCCTGGTCGCCGCTCGGGCAGGGAAACGTCCTCGGCGACCCGGCCATCAGGGCCATCGCCGAGCGGGCCGGCAAGACCCCGGCCCAGGTCGTGCTGCGCTGGCACGTCCAGCGCGGCGACATCGTGTTCCCCAAGTCGGCCACCCCGGACCGGATCAGGGAGAACATCGACATCTTCGACTTCGAGCTGTCCGCCGCCGACGTCGAGGACATCACCGTGCTGAACAAGAACGAGCGCACCGGGCCCGACCCCGACAAGTTCGACGGCAGGTAACCGGTCTCACCAGGTCGGCACGGCCGGGGTCGCGGCCACCTGGCCGGCCCCGGGCGTGCGGGTCGCGGTGTACCCGGCCTGCCGGGCCAGCCCGGCGAACCGGACAGAGTTGATCACCGCGGCCCCGCCCGGGTCGTTGTTGAAGTAGACGTACACATCGGCCTCGTCCGGCCAGGCCCCGGTCAGCCGGGTCACCCAGGACCGCAGCGCCTGCGGCCCGTAGCTGGGCCACGGCCTGGCCGTGCCCTCGTGGAACCGCAGGTAGCCCCACGTGGCGGTGCGCCACAGCGGCGTGACCGGGCGGCCGCGCCGGTCGGCCCAGCACAGCGCGGCGTCGTGCGCGGCCAGCACCTGGCGTATGTCGTTCGTCCAGAATGTCTCGTGCCGCGGCTCCACCGCGACCCGCAGCCGGTGCCCGCCCAGCACGGCGGCCGCCTGCCTGAACTCCCGCAGGCACGCGTCCAGCAGATCCGGGTCGGCCTTCAGCGTCGGCGGCAGCTGGAGCAGGACCGGCCCGAGCCTGGGCCCAAGCCCGGCCGCCGCGCCGAGCAGCCGGGCCACCGGCTCGGCCGGGTCGCGCAGCCGGCGTACATGGGTCAGGTACCGGCTGGCCTTGACCGCCATGACGAAGCCGTCCGGGGTCCGCTCCCGCCAGGCGGCGAACGTCTCCCGCGACGGCAGCCGGTAGAAGCTGTTGTTGTTCTCCACCGTCAGGTAGCGGGCGGCGTAGTGCTCGAGCCACTGGCGCTGGGGCACGCCCTGCGGGTACAGCCCGCCCCGCCAGTCGCGGTACTGCCAGCCAGACGTCCCGATCAGCATCGGCATAGGCGGTACCTGCCCGCCGGCGCCGGTTCCACTCCGGTACGGCGTCGCGCGGGACCCGGCCACCCGCCAGCCCTGTGGTGCCCGCCGCCGGGGCTCCTGGTTATCCTGCATATGTGTCCGGGTCGGCCGCCAGCATGCCAGAGGCCTCGGAGCCCGTTGCCGCGGAGCCGACCGAGGACGGCAGCGCGTTCCGGATCCAGGCCGTGGACCGGGCCGTCCTGCTGCTGAAATCCGTGTCGACCAGCGCCACCCCGCCGACCGTCCTCGAGCTCGCGCGGGCCTGCGGGATCAACCGCAGCACGGCCTGGCGGCTGCTGCGCACCCTGGAGTACCACGGCCTGATCGACCGGGACCCGGTCACCCAGCGGTACACCGTCGGGTACGGCGCGATCACGATCGCCGGCGCGGTGACCGATGACACGCTGGTCCGCCGGGTCCGTCCGCTGCTGAAGGACCTGTCCGCGCGCACGGAGGAGTCAGTCACGCTCGCCGTGGCCAAGCGCTTCACCCTGGTGTACGTGGACCAGGTCGACCCGCCGAACCTCATGGCGCCGAACTGGCTGGACAAGCCGCTGCCGCTGCATGCGACCTCGGGCGGGAAGGCCTTCCTGGCCTGGCTGGGCCCGGACGAGCGGGCCGCGATCCTGCCGGAGGAACTGCCCCGCTACACCTCCCGCACCGTCACCCGCCGCAGCCAGCTGGAACGCGAGCTGGAAGAGGTCAGGCGGGTGGGTTATGCGCTGTGCGCGTCGGAGTACGAGGAGTTCTCCTCCGGGGCCTCGGCGGCGGTGCTCAACTCACGCGGCTACCCGATGGCGGTGGTCAACGTGTGGGGTCCCACGCCGCGCAACCCGGTGCGGAAACTGCACAAAATGGGCCGCGAGACGGTGAAGACCGCCGAGGAGATCAGCAAGCTGCTGGACTGACCCAGGCCGGATCCGAGCCGCCCGGCGCCGGTCATGGCGGGCGCAGCTGGATGCGCCTGCCCGCGCTGGGCGGCGTGGCGAGCGCGGCATGGGCGCCGGCCAGGCGGGAGACGGCTTTCCAGCGCTCGGAAGGCATCGGCACCACCCGTTCGGTCTGGATGTTGACGTGCAGGAACATGAACTCACCGGTGGCGGCCACGGCACCGGAGGGCGAGGCGGACATCCGGTGGAAGACGTGCAGCCGCTTCGCGTCCTCGCCGAGCAGCTGCGAGTCATACGTGAGGACAGCGCCCTCCCGCACGCTCGCCCTGAAGCACAGGTGGCTCTCGACGGTGTACATGCCGCAGCCGCTGGCGGCCCGGTAGCCCTCGCCGAGCCCGAGATAGTCCAGGAAGACCTCGGTCGCCTCGGTGAACGCGAGAAAGTAGTACGCGTCCATCATGTGGCCGATGTAGTCGATCCATTCCGGGGGGACAGTGCGCCCTCCGGTCGCGAGCAGGCTCACGGCACGCCGCCCGCGGAGTACCGCTCCACCAGGGGCAGCAGCTCGGCCAGGAACTCGTCGCGCAGCCGCTCGAGCTCGCCGACCGGGCGCCCGGCAGCCTCCCGCAGGCAGCCGTCCACCATCCGCTCCCGCAGCTGCGGGGTCAGCGCGGGCGCCTCCAGCCGGGTCCACGGCTCCAGCAGGGCGGCCCCGAAGTGGTCCAGCATGTGCGCCATCCCGCCGCTGCCGCCGGCCAGGTGGAAGGTGAGGCAGGGGCCCATCTGCGCCCAGCGCAGGCCAGGGCCCCAGGCGATCGCGGCGTCGATCTCCTCGACGGTCGCCTCCCCGGCGGCCACCATGTGCAGCGCTTCCCGCCACAGGGCCTCCTGGAGGCGGTTCCCGACGAACCCGGGCAGTTCCCCCGACAGCCGCAGCGGCCGCTTGCCGGTGCTGGCGTAGAACGCCGTCAGCCAGTCCACGGCGGCCGGGTCCGTCTTCTCGCCGCCCGCCACCTCCACCAGCGGGATCAGGTAGGGCGGGTTGAACGGGTGCCCGACCACGCAGCGCTGCGGGTTGGCGCAGTCACCCTGGAGCATGGTCATCGCGAAACCCGAGGTGCTGGACGCGATGACGATCTCCGGCGGAGCGGCGGCGTCGATCTCCGCCAGGACGCGGCGCTTGAGCGCCGCGTCCTCCGGGCAGTTCTCCTGCACCACGTCGGCGCCGCCGACCGCCTCGCCGAGGGTCCGGCAGAACGTCAGGTTGCCCGGGCTGGCGCCCGGGCGCAGTCCCAGCCGCTCCAGGACCGGCCAGGTGGACTCCAGCATGCTCAGCAGGCCGTCCCGGGCGCCCGCGCCCGGGTCGTGCACGTCCACGCGGAACCCCATCCGCAGGTAGTGGAGCGCCCAGCCGCCGCCGATCACCCCCGCGCCGACGATCCCCACCCGGCGTACCGCGCCTGGTCCCGTTGCGGGCACGATTCCTCCTTCAGGCTTCAGATCTGGATCTCATCAAGCCACCCGGTCACGAGCTCCCGGAAGTAGCTCCGCTCCCAGGCGAAATCGTGGCCGCCGCCGTCGATTTCCGCGTAGCGGAAGGGCTGGCGCGCCTGCCCGGCCAGCCGCCGGGCATGGGCGACCGGGACCCACGGGTCGGCCGTGCCGTGCACGATCAGCAGCGGCCGGGGCGCGATGGCAGCCGCCGCGGCCAGCGGGTCGAGCCGGGCGGCCGCCTCGTCCCGCTGACGCCGGAACTCGTCCGGGGTGACCGCGAGGAACCGGGTGAATTCCCGCTCCATCCCCGCGGAGTCCAGGTCCAGCGCGCCGATGTCCACCGCGGCGGCGCACGCGGCCACGGCCCGCAGCCGCGGGTCGCCGGCCGCGGCCAGCAGGGCGGCCCAGCCGCCGAGGCTGTGGCCGACCACCGCGAGCCGCCCCGCGTCCACCAGGCGACAGGCGCCGGAGGACAGGTAATCCACCGCCGCGGTCACGTCGGCCGGGACCGTCCGCAGGTCGTAGCGGCCGCCGCTGCCCCAGCTGCCGCGGTAGTGGAAGATCAGGGAGTTCCAGCCGCGGTCGCGCAGCGCCACCGCCAGGTCGCCGTTCTGCTGCAGGCCGGGGCAGCCGTGCAGCAGCAGCGCGGTCGGCTTGGGCTCGCTGCCGCGGGCCAGGTACAGGGCGCCGAGCAGGCGGTGCCCGCCGCTGCCGAACGTGACCCCGGTGATGCCGTCGTGCTCCGCCGGGGCTACCGGCATGACCGCTGGGCAGCAGGCATCTCAGTAGCCGATGCCGGCTCAGTAGCCGACATCGGCCAGGCCCTTGAGGCCCAGCAGCTGCCTGGCCTCGGCGGGGGTGGCGATCTCCAGCGACAGCGCCTCCAGGATGCCGCGGATCTTGGTGACCTGGTCCGCGTTGGACTCCGCGATCTGGCCCTTGCCCAGGTAGAGGCTGTCCTCCAGGCCGACCCGGACGTGCGAGCCCATGACGGCGGCGGCGGTGACGATGCCCATCTGGTACCGGCCGGCGCCCAGCGTCGACCACTGGTACGCGTCGCCGAGCAGCCGGTCGGCGGTGCGCTTCATGTGGACGATGTGGTCCACGTCCGGCCCGATGCCGCCCATGGTCCCGAAGATGGTCTGGATCAGGATCGGCGGCTGGACCAGGCCCTTATCCAGGTAGTGCGCCAGCGTGTACAGGTGCCCGACGTCGTACGCCTCGGCCTCGAAGCGGGTGCCGGTCGCCGGGCCGACCTCGGTGAGCATGTACTCGATGTCGGCGTAGGTGCTCACGAACGGCTCCGCCCTGGTGCTCTCCAGGTACGGCTCCTCCCAGTCGAACCGGAAGCGGTCCCGGTACCGGTCGATCATCGGGAAGCTGCCGTAGTTCATGGTCCCGAGGTTCAGCGTGCACAGCTCGGGCTTGAGCTCCAGCACGCCCTCCAGCCGCTCCTGCACCGACATGCCGGTGCCGCCGCCGGTGGAGATGCTGATCACGACGTCACTGCGCTGCTTGATGCCCGACGCGTACTCCGCGAAGAGCTTCGGGTCGGCGGACGGGCGGCCGTCCTTCGGGTCGCGGGCATGCAGGTGCAGGATCGCCGCGCCGGCCTCGGCCGCCGCGACCCCCTGGTCCACGATGTCCCCGGGGGTGTACGGCAGGTACGGGGACATGGACGGCGTGTGACCGGAACCCGTCAGCGCGCACGTGATGATGACCTTCTGCGGGCCCGCCATCGCGACCTCCAGGGCTGTTCACGATATGAACGTTCTGATACCATCGTGACCCAGTATCGGCAGGGCAGCAGGCTCGTGTCCAGGGTCTCAGCAGGTAAATCCGGGGCTTCCGGCACGCGGCGGCCGTCCGGCGCGAACTCATAACAGCACAGAACCAACATTCGCCGATCCGTTGACAAGCCCTCTCATCCAGGACTAGGAACGGTCAGCAACGCGTGATGCAAGGCTCGCCCCTTGCATTCGCCCTTGCCCCCACAGGCTCCGCGCGCAGCGCCGGCGCCGACGGACAGAAGGGGTTCTGACATGGCCGATATCTCACGCCGGCAGTTGCTCGCGGGCGCTGGCGGCCTGGCCGTCGCCGGCGGCCTGGCCGCCTGCGGCAGCAGCGGCTCGTCGCCGTCCACCAGCCCGACGCAGCCCGCCGGGCAGCCCAAGCGGGGCGGGAACTTCCGGCTGGGAGTGACCGGCGGCGGTTCCAAGGACATCATGGACGGCCAGAACATCATCACCAAGCCGGACCAGGCCCGCCTGGTGACCGCCTTCGAGACGCTGCTGCTGTTCGACGACAACTACCAGCTCACCAGCAACGGCCTGGCCGAGAGCGTCACCCAGGACAACCCGAAGCAGTACACCATCAAGCTGCGCCAGGGCATCGAGTTCTCCAACGGCAAGACGCTGACGGCCGACGACGTCCTCTACTCGTTCCAGCGCATCGGGACCAAGGCGAACGGCCTCACCGGGTACGCCGCCACGGCG
>Ga0207665_10002771_pt1 | contig 11748 bp, 11 predicted proteins | sample LARL112metaG_FD_184351 | JGI IMG/M metagenome (GOLD analysis project Ga0207665, IMG submission 184351) | Corn, switchgrass and miscanthus rhizosphere microbial communities from Kellogg Biological Station, Michigan, USA - LAR L11-2 metaG... | ecosystem: Host-associated > Plants > Roots >...
GGCCGCTGCGGCCGTTGTCCTCGGCGGCACAGGTGCCGTTGTGCTCCCCGCTGTGGCCAGCGCGCACAGCGCGACGACCACGCTGAAGTTCACCGCCACGGAGCACAAGGTTGTTTCCTGGCTGCTTATCAACAGCTTCATCTACCACGACACCATCACCAACAGCAGGGGCAGGGGCATCGGGTTCGCCGACATCTACTTCGTGAACCAGAACTGCTGCACAGTGACGGCGGACGTGGCGTTCGCTCTCCGGGGCGGCCTCCTGCATGGCAGTTTCGCCACCAACGGCGGCCCGCAGTTCAGCGGCACGGTGACCGGGGGGACCGGGACGTTCGATGGAGTGACCGGCACGATTCAGGGCACGGCGGTCAACAACAACCTCACGAAGATACGGTTCACGATCACGTACAGCTGAGCCACGGCAGCCCTTGGTGGGTCAGCCCCGGCCGATGAAGGGCATCTTCGTGGCGGTGATGGTCAGGAACTGCACGTTGGCGTCCAGGGGCAGGCTCGCCATGAAGAGCACCGCGTCGGCGACGTGCTGGGCGTCGAAGGTGGGTTCCGGGGCCAGCGAACCGTTGGCTTGCGGCATCCCCCGGCTCATCTGCGCGGTCATTTCGGTGCCGGCGTTGCCGATGTCGATCTGCCCGCAGGCGATGTCGAAGGCCCGGCCGTCCAGGGAGATGGACTTGGTCAGGCCGGTGATCGCGTGCTTGGTGGCGGTGTAGGCGACGCTGTGCGGGCGAGGGACGTGCGCGGATATCGAGCCGTTGTTGATGATCCGGCCGCCGCGGGGAGCCTGGATCTTCATCAGCCTGACCGCATGGTGGGCGCACAGGAAGGCGCCAGTCAGGTTGGTGGCTACGGCCTGCTGCCACTGCGGCCAGGAGATCTCGTCGACCGCGCCCGGCGGGCCGAACATGCCGGCGTTGTTGACCAGGAGGTCCACGCGCTGCCAGCGCTGGTGCACGGCTTCGAACAGCGCGGCGACCGATTCGGGCACGGTGACGTCGGTGGGAACGGCCAGCCCGGCCCCGGCCGGTCCCGCGGCGGCGGCCAGCGTCTCCCGCAGTGCGTGCTCGCGCCGGCCGGCCACGGCGACCTGCCATCCGGCCGCCAGCAGCGCCTGGGCGATGCACCGGCCAAGACCGGAGCCTGCCCCGGTCACCACGGCCACGCCAGTGGATGCCATCTTCCTCTCCGTTCCGCATCAGTCCCGGGACTCGGCCATGTACCTGCCGACGATCGAGCCGATATTCGGGTCCTGGGTCAGGCCAAGCCGTTCCGCCCGGTCGGCGCGGATCCGGGCGGGCCAGCTTGCCACAAGCCTGGCCACGGCCGGGTCGGGAACCCAGTCGATCAGCGCGGTCGCCTGCGGCCCGGCCGCCTGTTCCAGCGCGACGACCATGTCCGCGACGGTCACGGTGAGGGCGGGCAGGGTGACCGCACTGCGGCCGCCCCAGGACTTCTCCGGCGAGGCCGCGGCGCACAGCAGTCCTTTGACGGCCCGCCCCGGCGAGATGAGCGCGACCTCGGTCGCCGGGTCGACCGGGCAGACGGCGCGATGACCGGCGAGCGGCTCGCGGATGATGCCGGACAGGAAGCCCGACGCGGCCCCGTTGGGGCGGCCGGGGCGCACGCTGACCGTTGGCAGGCGGACGGCCCGCCCGCGCAGGAATCCCTTGCGGGTGTAGTCGGCCAGCAACTGCTCCCCGATCACCTTCTGCACGCCGTAGCTGGACTGCGGGTTGGGCAGAGTCTGATCGTCCACCACCGCAGGCAGCGGATGATCGCCGGAGCCGCCGAACACGGCCAGGGAACTGGAGAACACCACGACCGGGTTCGTGCCGAGCACACGGCACGACGCGAGCAGCGCCTCGGTGGCGCGCAGGTTCGCCCTCACGCCGAGGTCGAAGTCGGCCTCGCATTCGCCGCTGACCGCGGCCGCGAGGTGGAAGATCACGTCCGCCCCGGCCAGCGTGCCCGGTCCTGGGCCGACAGGGTCAAGCAGTTCACTAAGGTCGCCACGGACCGCGGTCACCCGCCCGCCGGCGGCCAGATTGGCGGGCGGCGGCGACTGGTCGAGGAGCGTCACGCTGGACAGCGTCCCCGCCCCGCCGCCGGCCACCTCGATCGAGCCCGCTATCAGCAGTTCCCAGGCAAGGCGGGACCCGAGGAAGCCGGCCCCACCGGTGATCACCACGTTCGCCACGGTGCCTCCCGCCGGATCCATGGTGGGCGTTTACCTACCCAGCGGGCCGGGAGGACCACCTAGCACTGCACATCCATGTTCGCCAAGCTTGACCTGCCACCCTCGGAAAGCGACAATCGCCGCGTTCTCGCCGTTCTCGCCTATCTCAACTCCTGAAGCCTGTTGGATGGGCTCTATTAACCTCGACCCCACCACCCCGCCCAAGTTAACCGCGACCCGCCTCCCCGCCCCATGGAGTCACGGGCCCGGCCGCGAAAGGGGGAGCCTGCATGGCGGTTGATGCGGACAGGCTCGCCATCCGCGAGCTGGTGGAGAACTGGGCGCTGTGGCGGGACGCCGGCGACTGGGAACGGTTCGCCACGGTGTGGCACCCCACCGAGGGCTGGATGACCGCCACCTGGTTCCAGGGGCCCGCGAAGGACTTCATCGCGGCCAGCCGCCGGGGGTTCGAAAGCGGCGTCAGCATCCTGCACTTCCTGGGAGGTCACACCGCCGACATTGCCGGGGACCGAGCGATCGCCCAGACCAAGATGACGATCAACCAGCGGGCCGAGATCGACGGCGTCGCGGTCGACGTGGTGTGCATGGGCCGCTTCTACGACTTCTGCGCCAGGCACGAGGGGCAGTGGAAGATCGTCCGCCGCCAGCCGATCTACGAGAAGGACCGCCTCGACGTCATGGACCCGGCGGCCACGCTCAGCCTCGATCCCGGGTTGCTGGCCCGGTTCCCGGCCGGCTACCGGCACCTGGGCTACCTCCAGGCCAAGAACGGGTTCACGGTGAAAATCGGTTTGCCGGGGCTGACCGGCGAGGCCGTCACGCGGCTCTACGACGAGGGCGCCCAGTGGCTGGCGGGCTACCCGTCCCCAGGGGAGCCGCTCTGACGAGGGTCGCGGTCGTCGGCGGCGGTATCGGTGGGCTGGCCGTCGCCGCGTTCCTGCGCCGGGCCGGGGTGGCCGCAACCGTCTACGAACATGCGCCGGTGCTCGGCGAACTGGGAGCGGGCCTGATCGTGGCGCCGAACGCCGCCCGGCTCCTGCGCCGGCTGCCGTCGGAATACGGGCTGGAACGGGCCGGTGTGGTGCTGGAGAGCGGCTGGGAGTTCCGGCGCTGGGCCGACGGCTCGGTGCTGTTCGCCCAGCAACTCGGGGAGGTGTGCACCCGCCGGTACGGCGAGCACACCTGGACGATGCACCGGACCGACCTGCTTGAGGTGCTGCGCTCGGCCGTCCCCCAGGAGGCGATCAAGCTCGGGCGCCACTGCACGGGCGCGACCCAGGACGCCGACGGGGTCACGCTGACGTTCAGCTCCGGCGACCCGGTCCGCGCCGACGTGGTGGTGGCCGCCGACGGGATCCATTCGGTGCTGCGGAAGCATGTCACGACCGCGAGCCCGCCGCGCGAGTACGGCCTGTGTGCCTGGCGGTCGCTGGTCCCGGCCGAAGCTGCCCCGGCGATCGCACGGCGGCCGGTGCAGACGCTGTGGCTCGGCTACCGCCACCACTTGGTGCACTACCCGGTCAGCGCGGGCCGGCTGGTGAACATCGTGGCGTTCAGCCCGGCCGGCCCGGGCGAGGTGGAGTCCTGGTCGGCGGTTGGCCAGGTAGCAGACCTGGCCGCCGAGTTCGCTGGCTGGGACCTGCGGGTGGGTGAGCTGATCGCGGCGGCCGGCCACGTGGGGCGCTGGGCGGTGCGTGACCGCGCGCCACTGCCGCGGTGGGTGCACGGCAGGATCGCCCTGCTGGGTGACGCCGCGCATCCGATGCTGCCGTTCTACGCCCAGGGCGCCGGGCAGGCCATCGAGGACGCGGCCGCCCTGGCCGTCTGCCTCACCACCGGGCCGTGGGATCCGCCCGCCGCGCTGGCCCGCTACGAGCGGGTGCGGATGCCGCGGGCCAGCCTGGTGCAGGAGGCCAGCCGGGGCCGGATCCCGCACCACCACCTGCCCGACGGGCCCGAGCAACGGGCCAGGGATGCCGAGTTCGCGGGCGAGGACCCACTCGGCCACAACGACTGGATCTACGCCTACGACGCCGAGGACGCCGCCGCGGCCGTGGCCGGCTGAATCCCGGGCCGGTTCTCCATCCGGTCTGCACCTCGCCGGGATCCCTCCTCCACGCCAGCCGCCTTGGCTGGCGGTATCCGGCGATCAAGGAGGAGACGTGTCATCCCGCCCGTCCACGACCGACAGTTCCGGCCACGAACCCGCTGAGGACAGCAGATTCGTAACGCTCAAATCGGCCAAGCACCTGCTGCTCACCACGGTCAAGCAGGACGGGACGCCGACGGCGGACCCGGTGCGAGTGGTGGTGGACGGCGACCGCGCCTATTTCGGGGTGTGGGACGAGTCGGGTGTGGCCAAGCGCCTCCGCCGCACCGACTGGGTCCAGGTCGTGCCGTGCACCCCGCTGGGCATGGCTAGCTTCGGACCGAGGGTCAACGCGACGGCGCGGCTGCTGGCCGGCGCGGAAGCCGGCCAGGCCGCCGAGCGGCTGGCGTGCGGGCGCCCGGCCTGGCGGGAGTTCGCCGGATCCCTGCGCGGCCGGATGACGAGACGCCAGAGGGTGTATGTCGAACTGCGGCCCGACGGACCCGCGAAAGAGCCGGCGCCGCCGCCGGTCACCGCCCGAGTGGTGCGGGCACGCACGGCTCCGGGCAGGCGGCGGCTGCCTCCCGTGCCTCTTCGGTAACAAGATCCAGGTTGATCGCGGCCCCGGCGAGGGCCCCTGCCGCGGCGGCCCCGCCGACCTGAGCGAACAGGTCGGCGACGTTGCCGGCGGCCCATACGCCGGGGACCGCGGTCAGCCCGGTCGGGTCGGCGGCGATGTACTCGCCCACACCGCCCGGGTGCGCGGTGGGTTCCAGGCCGAGTGCGGCTAGGAACCCAGCGCGTGCCACCATGCGGGACGCGACCGCGAGCGCCTGACGGGCCACGACCGTGCCATCGCTCAGCCGCACCCCGGTGAGGTGGTCGCCGGTGATCTCCAGCGACGCCACCTCCCCCGGCACCACGCGGATGCCGCGGGCGGCCAGCAGACGCGCGTCCTCGCCGTCCGGCGGCGGCATCGTGTGCGAGAACAGGACGACATCGGGGCTGAGCTGCCGGAACAGCAATGCCTGGTGCACCGCCGTCGGGCCGTTGGCCAGCACGCCGATGGCCTGGTCGCGGACCTCCCAGCCGTGGCAGTACGGGCAGTGCACCACGTCCCTGCCCCACCGGTCGCGCAGCCCGGGGACGTCGGGGAGTTCGTCGGCCAGGCCGGAAGCGATCAGCAGCCGGCGCGCACCGACCAGCCGGCCGTCGGCCAGCGTCACGGCGAACCCGTCGCCGTCGTGCTTTACAGTGCTGACCTGCCCGGTCACCACCTGGCCGCCATAGCCGCGTACCTCGGCCCGGCCGCGGTCCAGCAGTTCGGCGGGCGGCATCCCGTCGCGGGCCAGCAGCCCGTGCACGCCCGCGGCCGGGGCATTGCGCGGCGCACCCGCATCGATGACCAGCACCGACCGCCGCGACCTGGCCAGCATCAGCGCCCCGCTCAAGCCCGCGGCACCGCCGCCGACCACCACCACGTCATAGCCATCCCTTAGCTGATCTGTCACCGTGACCACCTCCGCGACGACTATGCGGGGCCCGCCCACTTTGTGGCAAAGCTTGTTGCCAATCTGGCAAACTGAAGGGCGTGGACGACAGCACCCTCGGCCAGGCCCTCGCCACGGTCGGGCCCCGGCTGCGCGCGCTCCGGCAGCGGCGCGACACCACGCTCGCCGCGCTGTCGCGGGAGACCGGCATCTCGGTGAGCACCTTGTCCCGACTGGAATCCGGCGACCGCCGGCCGACTCTCGAGTTGCTGCTCCCGCTGGCCAAGGCGCACGGCGTCACCCTCGACGAGCTTGTCGGCGCCCCGCCGACCGGGGACCCCCGCGTGCACCTGCGCCCGGTCACCCGCAACGGCATGACCATGCTGCCGCTGACCCGGCGGGCCGGTGGCATCCAGGCGTACAAGCTGATCATCCCGGCCGGCCGCCGGACCGAGCCTGACCTCAAGGTCCACGAGGGCTACGAATGGGTGTACGTGCTCAACGGGCGGCTCCGCCTCGTACTCGGCGACCGGGACCTGGTGCTAACCCCCGGCGAGGCGGCCGAGTTCGACACCCGCCTGCCGCACTGGTTCGGCAGCGCCGACGGTGCAGCCGTCGAGTTCCTCAGCCTGTTCGGCAGGCAAGGCGAACGCGCCCACCTCCGCGCCCGGCCCAAGGCGCGCTAGCCGCGCCTTGCGTTGCGGGCAGATGCGGACGTGAACCCGCGCGCTGGGCGTAGTTTGCCCTGTGAGGGAGCCAGCCGAAGGTAGGGCAGACGTGAACTTCGATATCCCAGCCGAGCTATCCGCCTACCTCGCGGAACTGGACGAGTTCATCGACACGCAGATCCGCTCGCTGGAACAGCAGGGCGACAACATCCGCTTCTTCGATCACCGGCGCGAAGACGCGCGCACGGACTGGGACCGCGGCGGCCTGCCCAGCCGGGAATGGGAGGCGCTGCTGGCCGAGGCGGTGCGCCGGGCGGATGCCGCCGGGCATTACCGGTACGCCTTTCCCGCCGAGTACGGCGGCAGGGACGGCACCAACCTGGGCATGGCGGTGATCCGCGAGCACCTGGCGAGCAAGGGCCTCGGCCTGCATTGCGATCTGCAGAACGAGCACGCGATCGTCGGCAACAACGTCGGCCTGCTGCTGATGCTGCACTACGGGACGCCGGAGCAGCGGGCGGAGTGGACCGAGGAACTGGCGGCGGGGCGGAAGGGGTTCGCGTTCGGCATCACCGAGCCCGCGCACGGCTCGGACGCGACCTACATGGAGACCACGGCGAAGCGGAACGGTGAAGGGGGAACGCGGGCGGGAGGCGGGGACTGGCTGCTCAACGGGGAGAAGACGTGGAACACCGGCGTGCACGCTGCCTCGCATGACCTCATCTTCGCCCGGACCAGCGGCAGCCCCGGCGATGCGGACGGGATCACCGCGTTCCTCACCCCGGTGGACTCCCCCGGCTTCACGGTCGAGGAGTATCTCTGGACGTTCAACATGCCGACCGATCACGCCCACATCACGCTGCGGGACGTCCGGGTACCTGACAGCGCGGTCTTCGGCGGCGTGGGCCGCGGCCTGCAGGTGGTGCAGCACTTCTTCAACGAGAACCGGATCCGGCAGGCGGCTTCCAGCCTCGGGGCCGCTCAGTACTGCATCAACGAGTCGGTGGCGTACGCGCGCGAGCGCAAGCCGTTCGGCAAGCCACTGGCCGCCAACCAGGCGATCCAGTTCCCGCTGGTGGAACTGCAGACGCAGTGCGAGATGCTGCGCGCGCTGATCCACAAGACCGCCTGGCTGATGGACACCCATGGCCCGTTCTCCGCCTCCGACAAGGTGTCCATGTGCAACTACTGGGCGAACCGGCTGTGCTGCGAGGCCGCGGACCGGGCGATGCAGGTGCACGGCGGGCTCGGCTACTCCAGGCACAAACCCTTCGAGCACATCTACCGGCACCATCGCCGCTACCGGATCACCGAGGGCTCCGAGGAGATTCAGATGCGCCGGGTGGCCGGGTACATGTTCGGTTACATGCGCCAGCGTGCGCCCAAGGGCGTGGCCGCGGACTGATGGACGCACACGCCCTCGCCGCCGCGCTGCGCGACGTTCTCGGCCCGGTCACGATCGAGGGCCTGACCCGGCTGTCCGGTGGTGCGTCGAGGGAGACCTGGTCCTTCGATGCGGTGGGCACCGGCGGTGCCCGCACCGAACTGGTGCTGCGCCGCGACCCGCCGGGGCGCCCCAGCGAGCCGGGGGCGATGAGCAGGGAAGCCCGGATCATCACGGCGGCCGGGGCGGCCGGGCTCGCCGTGCCGGAGGTGCTGCTCAGCACCGACGAACCCGGAATGTGGGGCACCGCGGGCCTGGTCATGCGACGTATCGCCGGCGAGACGATCGCCCGGCGGATCCTGCGCGACGCCGCCTACCAGCAGGCGCGGCAGGTGCTGGTGCGCCAGGCCGGCGAGTTCGCGGCCGGCCTGCACGCGCTCGAGGTCCCCGGGTATCTGCCCGCTCCGGATCCGGTCGCCAGCCTGCGGGCGCGGCTTGCCGCCTTCGAGCAGGCCAGCCCGGTCTTCGAACTGGCCCTGCGCACGCTGGAGGCCGACCCGCCGCCAGCCCGCGCACCGGTGATCGTCCACGGCGACCTGCGGCTCGGCAACCTCATCGTCGGCCCGGATTCCCTTCTCGCGGTCATCGACTGGGAGCTGGTCCACGCCGGCAACCCGGCCGAGGACCTCGGCTGGTTCTGCGTCAAGGCCTGGCGCTTCGGCGCCGAAGCGCCGGCCGCCGGGCTGGGCAGCCGCGAAGAACTGCTGGCCGCCTACCGGGCCGCCGGAGGGGCCGGCCTCACCACGAACGAACTGCGCTGGTGGGAGATATTCGGCACGCTGCGCTGGGGCGTCATCTGCCTGGAGCAGGCCCAGGCGCACCTGTCCGGCGCGCACCGGTCCGTCGAGCTGGCAGCGGTCGGGCGCCGGGTCTGCGAGCAGGAATGGGATCTGCTGCTGCTGCTCACGCCGGATGCCGCCGCGCAGGCCGCCGCCCGCCGGCCCCGCGTCACGGGCGCCGCGCGGCCGGCCCCGGCGCCGCACGGGCGGCCCACGGCGAGCGAACTGCTCGAGGCCGTCCGGGAGTTCCTCACCGGCCAGGTCATGCCGGCCTGCACCGGGCAGGTCGCCTTCCACGCAAGGGTCGCCGCCAACATCCTGGGCATCGTGGCCCGCGAGGTTGAGCTCGGCGCGCTCCCCCCCGAAACCGGGCTCGCCGATACGGTCGCCGCCAGGCTCGCCGTTGCCAACCCGAGGTATTTCGACGTGGCCCCGCGGCCCTGACCGGCCGCGGCCGCGCGTACCTCGCCAGCCTGGGTGCGAACGGCTACCTCGCCAAGCCCTTCGACGCCGGGCACCTGCGCGCCATCGTCGCCGCGACCGCGGTCAACGTCCCAGTCCGGCTCCCATGACCGGGGACCCGCGCGCGGCGACGGAACCCAGGCTGGTTTCCGGCGATGACCGCGGCTGCGACGTGATGTCCTCGTCAATGGCATCGTCGAGCAGTGTGGGCAGCCCATTGAATTCGGTGCCCAGCAGGCATGTCGCCATGGCCGCGCGGGATGAAATCTGCAGCTTCACGAAGATCCGGCGCAGGTGCGAGGCCACGGTCCACGAACTGATCTCAAGAACCGAGGCGATTGTCTTGTTCGGGTAGCCCTGGGCCACCATCCGGGCGATCTCCTGCTCGCGCGGGCTGAGCAGTGACATCGGCGACGGCTGCCCTTGCCGCAGCGCAAGGAGCCGCACTTCGCCGATTTCCACGTCGAGCAGGACGGTGTCGCCCCCGCCTCCGGTGCCACTGGTGCCGCGCAGCCCGGGCTCGTGTATCAGGGTCTGGAGCTTGTCAGCCAGCGCCCGCAACGCTGCCTCGATCTCGACGGACAGGGCCTCTGGCGCCTCCTGCCCGTCGCGGACTGAGTTCACCACCGTCGAGCCTCCTCCCTGGGAGCGACGGCATGCCACCTTCACGTCTTGTTAGTCAGGAGGCGTTAGCTGAAGCGGGAAATACGTCTGGATGACCGATTGTGTTGCGGCTTGTCTTGCGGCCTTGGGGCGAGAGGGCCCCGGTGATCTGGGCGATGCGCCTGAGAGCACTGAGCAATCCCCCGCTCTCCCCATAGTGAGTGTCTAGCAAGCCGCCCGCGGACCGGCACGTGGCACATTCGAGCGACGCTCGTCCTGGCTCGCTTAACTGCGCTCGCCCACTTATGTGACTGGTGGCGGGGCTCCTCCGTCGCGCATGGTGCAACTGTCTGAACCCGCGAGGGGAGGCAACCATGCCACTACGCGAGACCGAGTTTGAGTCCGAGTTCGAGTCCGAGTTCGAGGATGAGTTCGAGGGCGAGGGTGAGTACGAGGGCGAGGGTGAGGAAGAGGGCGAGGACTTCGACCTCGGCGGCCTCATCAAAGGCTTCCTCGGCGAGTCCGAGTACGAAGACGAGTACGAGGGCGAGGACGAGGGCGAGGAGTTCGACCTCGGCGGCGTCATCAGCGGCCTCAGCGGCCTCCTCGGCGAGGGCGAGTACGAGGACGAGTCGGAGGAGTTCTTCGGTAACATCGCCCGCTTCGTACGGAAGAACGCACCGCTGCTCAAGCAGGTAGCGAGGATCGCCGCGCCCCTGGTGGGCACTGCTTTCGGCGGGCCACTTGGTGGCGCGCTGGCCAGCAAGGCGGTGAGCGCGCTCGGCGAGGGTGAATACGAACTCGAGTCCGAGTCCGAGTACGAAGACGAGTACGAGGGCGAGGACGAGGGCGAGGACTTCGACCTCGGCGGCCTCATCAAAGGCTTCCTCGGCGAGGGCGAGGGCGAGTACGAAGACGAGTACGAATACGAGGACGAGGCATCGCACTCGATGAGCGAGGCCGAGGCGATGGCCGAGATGATGGCCGCGGTAGCCGCCGGGGCCGAGTCCGAGGCCGAGGCCGAGGCCATGATCGGCGCGGCGACCGTGACCGTGCTGTCCGCCCGGGACCGCGCTGCGCTGCGCCGCCTGCTGCCCCACCTGGTGCGCGCGTCGTGTGTGCTCACCCGGATCCTGCGGCGCCGGCGCAGAACGCGGCCCGCCGTCGCTGCGGTGCCGTCCATCGTCAGGGGCACGGCGCACGACCTGGCCAGGCGCGCATCCGCTGGCCGCCCGGTCAACCGCCGCGTGGCCGCTCAGGTGATGAGCCGCCGGACGCGCGGAGTGCTTGGCAGCCCCCGGCGGACCGCCGCCGCGCTCCAGCGCAACGCGCGGGCCGCTCGCACCGTGCGCCGCAGCACGGCATCGCCACGCCCCTATGCCCGGCGCCCGCACCGGCATCCGCACCGGCGTCCGCAGCGGCGTCGTGCCTCCAGCTACCGCTGACGCCCGCCAGGCATAGGAAGGACAGGACGTCATGACCGTGAGCACCGCGCAACACAGCGCACTTGGCGAGTTCGAAGACGAATACGAGGGCGAGGACTTCGACCTCGGCGGCGTCATCAGCGGCCTCCTCGGTGAGGGCGAGGGCGAGTACGAGGACGAGTGGGAAGGCGAGGACGAGTTCGAGCTCGAGGACGAGTGGGAGGGCGAGTTCGAGGACGAGGGCGAGGCGATGGCCAACCCGCTTCGCCGCGTGTACCCGGACGCGATGATGGAGCACCTCGGCCATGCCGCCGCGGAGGCGGAGAGCGAAGCCGAGGCTGAGGCATTCGTCGGGGCCCTCGTTCCCCTCGCGGCAGGGCTGGTCAAGTCCGCGGCACCGCACGTCGCACGGGCTACCCCGCACCTCGTCCGCGGCCTGTCCAAGGTGACGAACACGCTGCGCGGCAAGCCGGCCACCCGGCCGCTTGTCCGGGCGATACCGACCATCGCCGCCCGTACCACCCAAAGCCTGGCGCGGCAGGTTGCCCACGGCCGACACATCACCCCCCGCCGGGCG
>Ga0207665_10002773_pt1 | contig 11742 bp, 13 predicted proteins | sample LARL112metaG_FD_184351 | JGI IMG/M metagenome (GOLD analysis project Ga0207665, IMG submission 184351) | Corn, switchgrass and miscanthus rhizosphere microbial communities from Kellogg Biological Station, Michigan, USA - LAR L11-2 metaG... | ecosystem: Host-associated > Plants > Roots >...
CCGGGTCCCGGATGGGACACCGGAGCAGGCGGTGGACGACGTCCGCGCCCGCGAGGCCGCGCATTCGCGTGACCTCGCCGCCCAGGGGCACCTGCTGCGGCTGTGGCGCCCGCCGCTGCGGCCGGGCGAATGGCGCACGCTCGGCCTGTTCGCCGCGGCCGACGGCGACGAGCTCGAGCAGGTCCTGGCTTCGATGCCGCTGCGCATCTGGCGCACCGACGAGGTCACGCCGCTCGGCCCGCACCCGAACGATCCAGAGCCGCGGCCCGCGCCGGGACCGCCCGAGTTCCTGACCGCGTTCACCCTGGTCATCCCGGAAGGGACGCCGGAGGCGGAGGCGCAGGACACGATCGCGGCCGAGGGCGTGCGCGCCCGCGAGCTAGCCGCCGAGGGGCACCTGCTGCGGCTGTGGCGGCTGCCGCGGCGCAGCCCAGGTGATCCCGGCGTGCTGGGCCTGTGGCGGGCCAGGGACGTGGCCGAGATGGAGGCGATCCTGGAGTCCCTGCCGCTGAAGCCCTGGATGGGGATCCAGACCACGCCGCTGAGCATCCATCCGAGCGATCCGGCGCTAGAGCCTCGCCCGTAGCTCGGTGGCGGGGCTCGCGACGCGTGCCCCGCCACCTCGGAGTGCCGGTCAGCAGGACCCGCTGGCAGTGCCAGCCGGAGCCGCCGATGGGCTGCCAGTAGGCCCACAGGCTGTTATCCGCGGCGCCCGCGGCGATGACCGACGAGGTGCCCGGCTGGGTGATCGCGCCCGCGTGCGCCACGCCGCCGCTGGCCAGGACGAGTGCGGCCGCCGAGGCCACGGCGCCCGCAGCGCATCGTATCGCCTCATTCGCCAGGCACGGCCCGAGCAGCAGTGACACGCGAGCCGGGCGGGCCGCGTGGGCGGCCCGCCCGGGCAGTGCCGCGGCCGGGGAAGGCTAGGCGGTGACGGCCTGCTTGGTGTCGCTGCTGGTGACCTGGATGCTGCGGGGCTTGGCCTGCTCGCGGACCGGGATGGTCAGGGTGAGCACGCCGGCCGCGTAGTCGGCGGAGATGTTCTCGGCGTCCAGGGTCTCGCCCAGGAAGACCTGGCGGGTGAAGGTGCCGTAGGGCCGTTCGGCCACGATCATCTGGGCGCCGTCGGCCTTGACCGGGGTGCGCTCGGCGCGGACGGTGAGCACGTTCTGCTCGACGGTCAGGTCGATCGAGTCCGGGTTGATGCCGGGCAGGTCCAGGCAGATGTAGAAGCTGTCGCCCTGCCGGTAGGCGTCCATCGGCATCGCGGCCGGCCGGGCGGCGGTGCCGAGCACCTGCTGGGTGAGCCGGTCCAGCTCGCGGAACGGGTCGGTGCGCATGAGCATGGCTGGTGCCTCCTCGTCGTGTCCGGTGTCATCTCACGCTCACGGGAATCTATATACCACCGCTCCGATTAACCTGACAACCCTCGACTCATTTTTCCTCATGCCGCATACTGGGGGCAGGCAGTCGGCCCCTTGTCTGACAGGAGGTGACGGCCATGGCTGCTGCGGACCACCAGGGTCCGGTCCCGGATCTGTACCAGCTGCTCGGCGTGGCCCGCGATGCCTCGCGGGAGCAGATCGCCCAGGCCTGGCGGCGCCGGGCCCGGGCCGAGCATCCCGATGCTCGCCCCGGCCAGCCCGATGGTGAGGCGGGGGAAGCAGAAGCACGGTTCCGGGCCCTGGCCGGGGCCTGGCAGGTGCTGAGCGACCCCGGCCGCCGGGCTGCCTACGACCGCGCTCTCGGCGCCGGCCGGGACGCCGCGATGCCGGCGCCGGTCCCGGTGCCAGTTCGGCGGGTCCGGCCGCCAGGCGCGGCGGGACCGGTGCCGGGGCCGCCGCTGCGGGCCGGCCCGGTGCGGGTGAGCGGCACGCATGCCGCCCCCTCTGGCGGCCGGGACGAGGACGAGATCAGGCTCGCGCTCCTGGCCGCGCTGGCGCTGCGCAGCCTGGCCCGGGACCAGGTCCGGGGCAGGCTGTGGTGAGCCCGGGCTGGGGAGACCTGGACCAGGGCCTGTTCCCCATCTCGGTGGCCGCCGAGCTGGCCGGGCTGCACCCGCAGACGCTGCGGATCTACGAGAGGGAAGGGCTGCTGGACCCGGCCCGCAGCGCGGGCGGGACCCGCCGCTACTCGCGGCGGGACATCGAGAAGCTGGCCGAGATCTGCGCGCTGACCGCCGACGGGCTGAACCTGGCCGGCATCCGCCGGGTCCTGGCCCTGCAAGAGGAAACCCGCCAGCTGCAGGCCGAGCTGGCCCGGCTGCGGGACCTGGCCGGCCAGCCGCCCGCCCAGGGCCGGGGTCAGTTACCGGACGGGTCCTGCCCGGCCAGCCGGGCGTGCAGGCGGGCGGTCAGGGCGCGCTCGGCGGCCAGGTCGTCCTCCGGTCACCGCCGGGGCCGGGCCGGGCGAGCGGGACATGAGAAAACTTCCAACTGCACTTGACACTTTCTTGCAATACGGGCTATATAAAAAGCGTATCGGTCATTGACCTGGCAACGCTACCGCAGGTTCCCGGGAGGGGTGATCGGCATGACCGTCAGCACCCGCGAGGCAGGCGCGGCGTTCGCGGACGTGGTATACGCAGACCAGCAGTGGGTGGACGCCGAGTTCGACGCGCTGATCTCGGCGTCGTTCAGCGAGCCGCCCGCGCCGCCGCCGCCCGCGCCGCCCCGGGTCCCGCCACGCCCTGGCAACCCGTCCACGCCCTCCCGGCAGCCTGCGGCCGGCCTGGCCGCCATCCCCGCCGGGCCGGCCGCCGGCCCGGCCCGCGGCCGGCAGCGCTCGCCTCCGGCGCGTCCGCCGGCCGGCCACCGGGCCGCCGCCTCCCGCCCCTGACGGGCGGCCAGCACGGCAGGAAACAGCACGATGCACACGGGAAGGAGGACAGGACAAGAAAGCATCCAGCCCAACCTCATGGCCTCCACGTATGCGGCGGGGCTCCCGGCCGGGAGCCCCGCCGCCGGACTCTTCCCCGGCCGGTGCCGACGCCGCCGGCCCGCTCCAGCCGGACCGCGACACCAGGTCCAGTCCCAGGCCGTTTGCCCGCAGGATGACCCATTCCCGGCTGGGACCGTCCCGCCCCGGGTGACCGGCCACTCGCACGCAAGGGAGGTGGCGCCGGGCCAGACGCGGCCCGGGCAGCTAATGCAGGCCCCGTACTACGACCGAGACGGCCGCCCGGTCAGCCAGGAACAATGGCAGCAGCTGGGCCGCCAGCCCGGCTACAGCCGCATCGGGTACCACGACGCCGTCCGGCACGGCCAGCAGGTCACCGTGATCACCTTCTGGTCCGGCATCGCCGGCCACGGCCCGGACGGCCCGCTGATCTTCTGCACCTGCGCCGGCATCCGCATCCCCGGCGGCCCGCGGCCCGCCTTCCAGCGGCTATGGGGCTGGCCCGACATCGCCGCGGCCCGCGCCGGGCACCAGGCCGTCACCGCCTGGATCACCGGCATAGCCGGCTTCCTGGCCGGCCACGCCAGCCAGCTCCCCCCACCGGACCCGGCCCCGCCCGGCACGCCCCTGACAGGTGAAAGGCCGGCAAGCGGTCCACGCACGACCACCTGATCACCGGCGGGCGGCACGGGCCCTAGCCGAGGCCGCTGAAGAACTCGCGCAAGTCCGCGACGACCAGGTCGGGATCGGTGGTGTACGCGAAGTGGCCGCCCCGGTCGAACTCGGTGTACCGCACGATGTGGTTGGCCCGCTCGGCGAACGTCCTGATCGTCCGGAAGTCCTGGGGGAACACCGCGACCGCGGTCGGTACCCGGTTCGGCTCGTCCCGGTAGCCCGCCCCGCTGCGGGCGTCCTCGTAGTAATGCCGGGCGCTCGAGACACCGGTCCGGGTGAACCAATAGATGCTCACGTGGGTCAGGTAGGTGTCCACGTCCAGGTAGTCGGCGTAGTCGCCCCAGCCGGTCCACAGCTCGGCGTTCCACGCCAGCTGCCCGGCGGGCGAGTCGGTCAGGCCGTACCCGAGCGTCTGCGGCCTGGTCTGCTGGATCTTCTGGTAACCGGCCTTGCTCTGGAAGTCCGCGGTCGTCCCGGCCAGGCTGTCCCGGTCCGCGCCGGACAGGGCGGCCATCTCCGCTGGGTCACCGGACGGGAACGCGAAGATCTGGAGCAAGTGCACGCCGGCCAGCCCGGCCGGGGCGAGGATGCCGAGCTCCCGGCCGACCAGGGCGCCCGCGTCGCCGCCGGCCACACCCCACCGTTCGTACCCGAGCCGCGACATGAGCGCGGCGAACGCCCGTGCCATCCGGGCGCTGTCCCAGCCCGGTTCGTTAGTGGGACCGGAGAAACCGTACCCGGGCAGGGACGGCACCACGACGTCGAACGCGCGGGCCTGTTCGGCGCCGTGCGCCCGGGGTGCGGTCAGCGGCCCGGTCATCTGGGCGAACTCCAGCACCGAGCCCGGCCAGCCGTGCAGGAGCAGCAGCGGGAAGGCACCCGATTCGGCCGAACGGATGTGCAGGAAGTGGATGTTCTGCCCGTCGATGGTCGTGGTGTACTGGGGAAACTCGTTGAGGCGGGCCTCGTGCACGCGCCAGTCGTACCCGGTGCGCCAGCGCTCGGCCAGCCGCCGCACGGTGCCGAGCGGCATGCCGTACCCGGTGCCCGCCCCGGCCACCTCGCCCGGCCACCGGGTCGCGGCCAGCCGCGCGGCCAGGTCGTCGAGATCCCCTTGCGGAACGTCGATGCGGAACGGCGTGATCTTTGCTGTCGTCGTCATACCCGCGACGCTACGGACCCTTCCGGCCAGTTCCTGTCCTGAATGCCCCGACCGGGCTATTCGTCAGGTCATGGGGCATCTGCGGCCGACGGGACATCGGGTAACGACATACCCTGATATGGGAATTCCCTGCTATGCCGGAGTGTGAGGTGAGTGTCGGGCGTCATGGTGCTGCTGTTACTGCCCGACCTGGGGGGCTATCGGTGATCGAGGAATTGCGGCGGGGCGATCCGCCGTCGGTTGGGCCGTACCGGCTGCTCGGACGGCTGGGCGCGGGCGGCATGGGGCAGGTCTTCCTGGCGAGGTCGCCGGGCGGCAGGCTGGTCGCGGTCAAGGTAATCCGTCCCGAACTGGCCCAGGAACGCGGGTTCCGGGCGAGGTTCGCCCGCGAGATCGCCGCCGCGCAGGGTGTCAGCGGCGTGTACACCGCCCCGGTCGTCGACTCCGACGCTCAGGCGGAAATGCCCTGGATGGCCACGGCCTACGTGCCGGGACCGTCGCTCGCCGAGGCGGTGGACAACGCTGGCCCGTGGCCGGCCGGCACCGTCCTCGCCCTGGCGGCGGGCCTGGCTGAGGCGCTCGCGGGTATTCACCGGTCCGGTGTCGTGCACCGGGATCTCAAGCCGTCGAACGTGCTGATCGCCGCCGACGGCCCCCGCGTGATCGACTTCGGGATCTCGCTGGCGATCGGGCGGTCCATGCTGTCCGCGGTCGGCACCGTGCTGGGCTCGCCCGGGTACATGTCACCCGAGCAGGCCAGCGGGCAGCGTGACGTGGGGAAGCCGACCGACGTGTTCAGCCTCGGCGCGGTGCTGGTGTTCGCGGCCACCGGGACCGGCCCCTTCGGGGATGGCCTGACCCCCGCGGCGCTGCTCTACCAGGTGGTGCACGGAAAGCCAGACCTCGCCGAGGTACCCGCCCGGCTCCGCCCGCTGATCGAGCGGTGCCTCGCCAAGGACCCGGCCTCCCGGCCCAGCCCGGCCGACATCCTCGACCTAGCCGCCGGTCAAGACGGCCCTCCGACCGGAGACTGGCTGCCCCAGCCGGTGGTGGACCGGATCGGCCGCTTCAGCCCGGCGACCGAGGTCCCGCCGCCTTCCCCGCCTGCTCCGGCCGTTCCCGGGCCCGGGCCCGGGAACGGCGGCGGCCGCTGGCGCACATGGCGCTGGCCCGTCAGTGGCGCCGCGCTCCTTGGCGTCGGCGCGGTGCTGGCCGCGATCCTGATGCCGTCGCATGGCAGTACCCCGCCGGCGCCGACGACCTCGCACCCGGCGACGCCGTCGAGCCCGGCCACGGCGACGCCGTCCAGCCCGGCCACGGCATTCGCGTCCGCCACCTATGCCAGCGACCCGCTAGCGACCGGCTCGTCGCGGGTCACCGCCCGGGTCTACTTCGGCCAGCTCAAGGCCGTCGTCGGCGCGCTCGCGCACCGCGTCACCTTCAACACTCCCGCCGCCTGGGTCGACCAGGAGCCGGGTAAGTGCGCCCTGACCGTGGTCTTCGCCGGCGTCGCCAACCCGACCGGCGCCATCTACGCCAGCGGTCTCGATCCGGGCTGGCGGGGGCTTGAGTACACGCCGAGCCAGGACACGCAGCACGGCAGGCTGCACGAGCAGATCGTGACCCCCATGGGAAAGCTGTCGGCGGGGCAGTCGTGGCAGCTTTCCGCCGTGCTGGTCGCCGGGAGCCAGCGGCTCACGTCGGACGAGTACACGCTGAAATTCCGGGGCGGAGCCGGGGCCGCGCAGACCTGGCTCATCGACGGCCACGCGGTCAGTTGCCGAGGGTGAGGATGCCATGAGTCGTGATCACGGGCCTGGCGGCAGTCACGCCACCGTTCGCTTCGGAGCGCAGGTGTGGGACCTGGAGCTTGGCTCCTCGGTCACCTTCGGCCGTTCGGATGACTGCGACATCGTCCTCACCCGCCGGGACGAGGATCTCCTGGTTTCCCGTCAGGCGGGGCAGCTGACGGCGGTGCCCGGAGGGCTGCTGGTCACCAATGAATCCGTGCGGAACCCTATTTACCTGCGCGGCATCCCCGGTGCTGAACACAAGATAGAGCCCCGGATGACCCTCGGCACCATGCCCTTCACGCGCTGCCGGGTCGTGGTGATCGGCGGCCGGGCCGAACCGTACATCCTGGACGTTACCTGCCTCGCGGCGGAAGGAAGCGCTAAGCCCGGCCCGGAGGACAAGGACCCCACGACGCTTGGCTACAAGCGCATCGAAATGCCTCCGGCCCAGCGCCGGTACCTGGCGGCCCTGTGCGAGCCGATGCTGACCGGCGTCGGTGCGGCCCCGGCTAGCTACCGGGAAATCGCGGCGCGGTGTGACGTGGCCCTGGGGACCGTCAGGAAGTCGCTCGACGCGCTGCGGCTGAGAGTGTCGGGGGAGTGCCGTATTCCTGGCCTCATCCACCCCGAAGGATCCAGCCGGAAGGCTCACGGGACGGTCAACTTCCGGGTGAGGCTGGCGGACTGGGCGGTGAGCTCAGGGAACGCCACTCACGGCGATCTCGAGGACCTCGACTGATCGGGCGCGGGCAGGCCTGCCCGCGCAGCTCCCAGGGCGGGGCTGACGCTGGTCAGCCCCGCCTGGCGGCCTGATTACGGGTGGGTGAGCTGGGCGCCGATCGGAGTGATCTCGTCGACCTTGGGGACGATGGCGATGATGCCGGGGCCGGGATCGCCTTCGGCCTCGACCTCGTAGGTGGTGACCTCGGTCCTGACGCGGTAGCGATTGGTGCCTGGCCGCAGCGGGGCGGTGAGCATCCGGGAGACCAGAGTGCCGTAGCCGGGCAGCTGGTTGTAGGTCGCCTGGTCGACGACACTCCAGTTGCAGCCGAAGAAGCCGCACACCTTGGTCTCCAGGTAGAACGTGACCGAGTCGCCGCAGCCGGCGTTCTCCGTGCCCACGTAGCCGACATCCTCGACGATAGGCGTGCCGTCCGCGGCGGTGGCTACCGTCGGGTTGTAGCCTCCGTACGGCCCCGCGTCGACGATCTGCGGCTGGACGGGGCAGAGCTGCGGCCCGCCCTGGTCGGTGACCCCGGTGGGCGGGTAGGAGGCCGGGCCTGACACGGTGGCGGGACCGCCGTCCTGGGTGGCGGCCAGGGCGGACCCGCCGCCCAGGACGGACACCAGCACGGCTGTCGTGGCCGCGGTGCCGAGAGCGCGCCGCACCTTCCGGCGGCCACTCGCTTGGGTGAGTAGGTGCATAGCTGGTCCTTCCGTATGTCCGGAGCTGTGCCGACCCGCTTGGCGGTTCGTAAATCAGGAAAACGGAAAGCGGCCTGGCAGGCACCGGCAGGCCTGCCCGGTGCCTGCTCAGCCGTCAGTAGGCGACGCCTGCGCCATCCGGACGCTGTCCCAGCCCGTTCGGTCTGAATCGCCGATCTAACGGTTAAATTTCCGGGAATATCGTTGAATATCCGGATATCGCCAGGTGTGACGGCCCTGCTTTCCGGGCTGGCGGCGGGGCGCAAGAATACCCTGTCCGCGCGTCATGGACGGGGGTATGATTCGACGCAAATGTCTAGGATGGAGATGTCTGGGAGGTGATCATGCCCGGACAGGGTGTTCAGCGGTTCATCCCGCTGGTACTTGCTGTCGGACTGCTCATTGTTTTCGGCTGCGTTGCGTTGAAGGTCGTGCAGACGGCGGGTCAGGCTCCCCGGCTTGCTGATATCGCGCCCGCCACCTCGCCGACCTTGGGGTCTAATGCTAAAGATTACCCGCCGCAGTACCGTGGCGGATTCGACGAGAACGCGCGATTGCTGGCGTTGATAGCCATCGTTTCTCCGCTGCTCACTACCATCGTGGGGTTCTTCTTCGGCCAGCACGCCGGTGAAGCTAGGGCGCAGGCTGTCCAGGCCCAGGCCAATGAGAGAGACGCGCAGATCGAAAACATCGCGAAGCAGAACCCGACCAAGAACGCGGGAGATTTTGTCGAAGACCTGAAGACGCACGGGGTTATCAAGGGGATAACTCTGTAACAAGAGATTACTTCGCAGTTAGGTATTGCCGATGCCGCTCTATATGTACCAGGCCGCTTACACGCCAGAAACCCTTGCCGCCCTGATCAGGGAACCCCACGATCGTATAGAGATGGTCCGGCCCGCCCTTGAGGCGCTCGGGGTCAGGATCGTGACAGGCGGCTACCCATTTGGTATTTATGATGTGGTTGTGGTCTATGAGGCACCCGATGACACGTCGGCTGCTAGCGTCGCCATAGCGATCGGGGCAGGCGGTGCCGTCAAATCGGCCGCGACCACGCGATTGCTAGACGGCCAGGAATGGATTGAGTCCCTGCAGAAGACCCGAAATTTCGACTATCAGCCGATGCGTTAACCGCACAGGTAAGCGACGCCTGCGGCGTCGAGCGTGGTAGGGCCGGAGAAGCCGTACCCGGGCCTCGTCTCTACCAGCAGGTCACGAACCCGCCCTGGGCGTGGTTATCCGGGGTGCCCCGGCGGGACGCAGACCGTGACCGAGGCCGGGTGAACCTTGATGCGCAGTTTCTTGCTGGCCGGGCGCGCACCGCCATCGAGTTCGTAGCGGACCTTCTGGCCGAACCGGATAGTGAACTTCTTCCCCTGCGTGACCTTGACGAAGGGAGACACGGCGGCCTGGCCGCGAGCGAGCCGGGCGAAAGTCCGGGCCCACTGGACCGGGTTCCTGGCCGTCACCACCCCGATCTCGAGCCGCCCGTCGTCCGGTCGCGCCTCGGGGAAGGCCTCGATCCCGCCGAGTATCTTACCGACGTTCGCGGTCAGCACGCACGAGACCTTGCCCTTGAAGAACGGGGTGCCGTCCACCTCCACGGTCGCCTTCACCGGGCGGGCAGCGAGGTTCCTGGCCCCGGTGGCGAGGTAGGCCGCGCGGCCGAGCCTGGCCTTGGTGCCCCGGTCGGCGCCGGCGATCATCCGCGCGTCGAAGCCGGCGCCCGCCATGACCGTGAAGCGCTCGCCGTTCACCGAGCCGGTGTCCAGCCGGCGCCGGTCCCCGTACAACCCGGTCTGCACGGCCGCGGCGAGATCGTGCGGCACCCCTAGGTTCGCGGCCAGCAGGTTCGCCGTTCCGGCGGGCAGGATCGCGACCGCGGTGTCGGTTCCGGCCACCGCGTCGATGCAGCGCTGGACCGTGCCGTCGCCGCCCCAGACGAAGATCACGTCGGCGCCCCGCGCCGCGGCCCGGCGCGCGTACTCGGGGGCGCGGCGGCTCTTCTTCACCTCGTACCACAGCGGGTCGGTGACGCCCTCCCGGGCCAGGACCTGCCGGAGCTCGGGCAGGCCGCCGCCGAAGCTCTTCCGTGAGTGCGCCACCACGGCGACGTCAGCCACGCCAGGTCACACCTTCCGCCAGCGGGCCTCGCACAGCCCGTAGACACCGAAGATCACCAGGCCGAGCGCCGCCGCCAGCGTCAGGAATTCGCCGAACGGCTGATCCCGCAGGGTCTGCAGCGCCTTGTCGATGCCGCCGGACTCGGCTGCCTTGTGGGTGACCGCCGCGACGACCACCAGCACGCCGGCCAGGGCGAAGACCAGCCCTCGCGCGATGGTGCCCGTGATGCCGAGCACCTTGACGACCTTGCGCGTCCTGGCGCTCATCTTCGCCGTCTGCAGGTACTTCATGAACTTCTTGCGGATGCCCTCGATGACCAGGACGATGCCGCAGGCGACGATGACCAGACCGACGACGCCGACCAGCACCCGGCCGGCCGTGTGCTGCATGGCCGTGGCGGTGATGTCCTGCTGGCGGCGCCGCTGGCTGCGGTCCGTGCCGGAGATCACCGTGAAGGTCAGGTACGACAGGCCCGCGTAGATCACCGCCCGGGCCAGCGACTTGAGCCTGGGGCCGGCTCCGGGCGGCTCGCCGGTGACGCCGAACGCCGCCTCGCTGAGCCGCCACAGCGCGTAGCCCGCGAAGCCGATGGCGAGCAGCCAGAGCGAGACCATCCCGTAGGACTTGCCGGCCAGCAGGTGCAGTGCGCCCTGCTGGTCCGCCTCGCGCGAACTGCGCCCCAGGGCCACGAGCACCGCGACCCCGCCGACCAGGATGTAGATGACACCGCGCGCGGTCAGCCCTGCCCGGGCCAGGAAGTGTGCCGCCGGGCTCCGGGAAGCCTGTCTGGCCGAACGCTTTACATTTGGCGCCGATACAGAGTGCATACCCATCACTACCTCGCTGGCGGCCTGTCAAACGCCGGTGACCTGCGAGACGGTGAACAGGTGTGAAACAGTTCACAACGGGCAGCTAGGGTCCCATGCCAGTCGGAGCCGCTACCCGGCGCACCCTCGCGCCGCTTGCCATCGTCACCGCCGCAGCGCTCGTCTTCACGCTGCTGCTCCTGCTGGTACGGCTCCAGTGGGCGCCGCTCGAGTCCGTCGACCACCACGCGGCGACCTGGCTGAACAGCCTCGTGGCCGGCCACCCCGCGGTGGTCAGGGTCGTCAAGGCGGTCACCTGGCTGGGCAGCGGCGGCGTGCTGTGGACGCTGACCGGGACGGCCGCCGTCGTGCTGGCCATCCGGCGCCGGTGGCGGCTGGCGATCTACCTCCTCGTCGCCGTCGCCGGCGCGCTGACTCTCGACCCGGTCCTCAAGGCGCTGGTCGGCAGGCTGCGCCCGGTGGTGGCCCACCCGATCGCGCACGGCAACGGGAACAGCTTCCCCAGCGGGCACTCGCTCGGCTCGTTCGTCTGCTACGGCGCCCTGTTCCTGGTCTTCCTGCCCGTGGTCCGCGGGACGTGGCGCCGCGTGTTCACCGCCGCGATCGTCATGCTGATCGCCGCGATCGGCATCAGCCGGCTCCTGCTCGGCGTGCACTACATCTCCGACGTCCTTGGCGGCTGGACGCTCGGCCTCACCTGGCTGGGCCTCACCGCCTTCGCCTTCGAACTATCCCGGCAGGCCGCAGGCGCGCCGGTGACCGATCCAGTGACCGAGGGCCTCGAACCCGAGGCCCGTGCCGATCTCAAGCCAGCAGAACCGGAGAGGACCATGGACAG
>Ga0207665_10002775_pt1 | contig 11735 bp, 9 predicted proteins | sample LARL112metaG_FD_184351 | JGI IMG/M metagenome (GOLD analysis project Ga0207665, IMG submission 184351) | Corn, switchgrass and miscanthus rhizosphere microbial communities from Kellogg Biological Station, Michigan, USA - LAR L11-2 metaG... | ecosystem: Host-associated > Plants > Roots >...
CTTGCTCGTGCCCTCTCGCAGACATCCGTCAATGACCGTGTCCAAGGTACCCTGGTTCGCGGCGCCCGCGCGAACTGACCTTGCGAATCAGTCGGGTTCCGATCCCCTTGAGGTTCTTGATTCAGGTTCCGTGCACGCGCAGCTCTTGCATCAACGTGCAGTTGATTGATCCTGCGGGATTCCGGGGGAATGCAGCTCCCGGATCGCCATTATCTTAACCTAGGTAATTGGAGGAACAAATGTTCACTTTGTAACTTAGGCCTTGGGGCTGGACGTATGGGGTGAGAGATGAATCGAGCCGATTCGGAACACCAGTCAGACCGCAGAGTCCGGAAACAGGAAGGCATCATTTTCTGTTCGGCATGCGCGTCCACGCCGGATCTCGTCGTTTCCATCCTCGACACCCACAAGGGCCGGATGGTGCGCCTGCTTCAATGCAAATGCGGCGAACTGATCTGGGACGATTGAGGATCGCCTTTGATCCGCCGGCGCGCCACGGCTCGTCATGCGGGCGCCTGCCGTACCTGAGACGCGCTGGTCGAGCGCCTGCCGATTTCACGCCATCGTGTCGATCAGCGTCTTGGCCATGCCGTCGTCGGCCTTCATGACGGCGGCGTTGGCGGCAAAGCTGTAGCTTGCGATCACCTGCTCGATCATCTCGCGGGAGATATCGACATTGGGCGCGGCGACCTCGCCGTCCTGATTGGCGAAGGGCGCCTGCGGATCGGAGATCGCGATGGTGGGCGACGTGACGGTCGAGACGCCGGTCTGAACGCCGAGGCCGCCGGCGCTCTCCGTCGCGATGAGCCGCAGCGGCGTATAGGCCTGTGGCGCCGCGGCCGGCACCGTGCCGTTCGCCGCCGGCAGGGCGCCGGTGCTCTCGGCGTTCGCCACATTGCTGGCGGAGACTTCGAGGCGCCGGACTGCGGCGTTCATGCCGGATAGCGCGATTGTCGAGATACTGCTCATGTCTGCTCGCAGGCCGGATCTTCCGGTCGCCACTAACGCACGAGGCGCGTAAGCGCCTCTTACGGTCGACGGTTCAATTCGAGCGGTTTCGGTGAGGGGGCGTTTATCATGTGGAAGGTCCGAGGCCGGCTCTGCATCACGATGAACGAGAAAACGCGCAGATTTGCGCAAGTTAACGACGGCTGCTACGCGTTAGGCTATTTGCGTAACCTTGCCGAGCGAGGGCAAGTGCGCACACGCTCTCGAACTGTGTAGGATTGCTGGATGTCTTTGCAATTTCACCACGCGCTTGAGGAGATGGAAATCTGGAGCGCCACGAGCGACGACTTTTCCTTCGTGATCAGCCATGCGAGCCGTGCCGGCCCGGGTCTGCATGGGCGTCCCGGCTTCATCGCGTCATGGCGTCCGCTCTATCAGAACAGGAGCGCGATCAGGATCGCCGGATCACCGTTCGATAGTTTCTCGGATGCCGAAGCCGCCTGTAACACCATGCTGGAACATCTGACGAAAGCGGGAACCGCCTGAGACGCCGACGGCGGGCGGCTCTCCTGCGCATCGGCCGGCGTGATCGGGATCAATCGATCGGATTCTCAGCAAACAGCCGGACGACCATCGCCGAGTCCAGATAGGCGCGGACCCGGTTGATGACCTCGCCGCTAAAATGCACGAGCCAGCAATAGTGGTTGTCGAAACGAAATCCGTTCCTCGCGGTGGCGAACGAACGCAGTTCGACCACCGCCCAGTCGTCCTTGACCAGGAGGTTCTGCACCAAGAGTTGCGTGCCGTGCGGCAGCACCTTGTTCAGTTTGGCGAAGGTGCCGGCGATGAAATCGGCCTTGGAATGATAATGGCCGGCGAGCGGGTGGGTGCCTTCGACCGTCCAATCGACCTTGTCGTCGACGCGCTCGAAGAATGCGGCTCCATCGCCGTTTTCGAGGTGTTTGAACAGGTCTCGAACATAGGCTTCGCTGATCGACATCCTCCTGCCCCCCTGCATCGATCCGGTACCTGCACGGATACCCGGCGCAGTCGAGAGTAGTAGAGCCACGAGCCGAGCACAACGACAGGGCGCATTCCGGGTGGGTGCGATTTCACGTTGATGCTGGCCGGCCCGGCGTCAGCAGCACCGGGCGAGGCGACAGCGTAGAGAGTGACGTGGGCCGGGGCGCTGCACGAGGTGGCGCAGCGCCATCTGCAACGGAAGGATCAGGTGGCCGGGAAGCGGTTTCGGTTCGGCAAGTCGTGGCTGCACGACTCTCTGCCAGACAATGGTCGAGACGTCTGCGAGGAGAAACAGGACAGCCGCGGAGACGACGAAGGGATGTGGTGAGCGCGGAGGGGCTCGAACCCTCGACCCCATGATTAAAAGTCATGTGCTCTACCGGCTGAGCTACGCGCTCCCTTGAAACGACAGAGGGGCCTTTTCGGGCCTCGCAGTCTCCGGCCCGCGCTGTGTAGGGGGCCGGCCTTTTCCGGTCAATAGGCGAGGCGGCCGCAGTTTTGCGCGCCCCCATAATTCCGCTCAAAATGGCCCATTCCCCCGCCTTGGCGGGCAGGGCGCATCGGGCGGCCGGGCCCTCAAATCAGCTCGGTTCGCGATGGACCTCGCTTGCCACCGGCTGGGGCGGTGCGGTCACGCCGGGCATGCTGAGCTGCGAGGGGGCGGTCATGCCGGGCAGGCTAACCGGCCGCAAGCCGATCAGTTCGGCGGTGCGCACGGCGGTGTTTGTCCAGAACTCGAAGGCATTGATCCGCGAGAGCTCCAGGGTTGCGATCGCGACGGCCGCCAGGAAGGGCAGGCTTTCCAGCACCAGCACACCGGCAAAAATATAGACCTCTCGGATCTGCACGGTCGCATTGGTCACGACCAGCACGCCCGCGCCGACCAGCAGCAGCACGCCGATCACGGCCTCCCAAAACGCCTGGAACTCGATCGACATCCGCGACAGGCCGCCCTTGGAGGTGCGCGCGAACGGCAGGTGCTCGGTGATCAAGCCCTGGGCGACGGCGCGCGACACCGTCCATTGCACCGACATCGCGGCGATCATTGCCCCCAGCATCTGGCCGGTCTTCACCGGCACCCGCAGCCGGTACATGATCAGGAAATGCCCGAGTGACACCAAAAACGCCGCGATGATCGGCAGCGTCAGGATCTTGTCGGGGATGGCGATGCCGGCAAAGGCAACGATGGGAACCCAGATCAGATTGAGCAGGGCCACCACCACACCGAGACTTTCGGCGCCGAGCCAGTTCAGCCAGCCGAGCGAGAACTCGCGCTTCTGATCGGGCGTGAGCCGGCTCGCGCCCGGCAGGAATTTGCGCCAGTGCTTCTTTACGATCTGGAAGCCGCCATAGGCCCAGCGATGGCGCTGCTTCTTGAACGCCTCATAGGTGTCGGGCAACAGGCCCCTGCCGTAGCGGTGATTGGTGTAATGCGTGAGCCAGCCCTGCTCGATGATGGCAAGGCCGAGATCGGTGTCCTCGCAGATGGTGTCGCCGGCCCAGCCGCCGGCCATTTCCATCGCGGCGCGTCGGATCAGGCACATCGTGCCGTGCACGATGATGGCGTTCTCCTCGTTGCGCTGGACCATGCCGATATCGAAGAACCCGGCATATTCGCCGTTCATGATGTAGTGCATCAGCGAACGGTTCTCGTCGCGATGATCTTGGGGCGCCTGCACGAGGCCGACGCGCGGATCGGCGAACGCCGGCACCAGGTCCTTTAGCCAGTCGGGGTCGACGACATAGTCGGCGTCGATGATGCCGATGATCTCGGCATCCGCGGCGGTGCGGTCCATCGCGATCCTGAGCGCGCCGGCCTTAAAACCCTTCACCTTCTCGGCATTGATGAACTTGAAGCGCTCGCCGAGCATGCGGCAGTGATCCTGGATCGGCTGCCAGAACGCCGGATCGGGCGTGTTGTTGATGATGACGATGCATTCGTAGTTCGGATAGTCGAGGCGGGCGAGCGCGTCGAGCGTTGCCTTGAGCATGTCCGGCGGCTCGAAATAGGCCGGGATATGGATCGACACTTTCGGGCACGGGGCATCGCCCGCCGTCGCGGTCTTGGTCAGCAGGCGGCGCGGGGCACAACCGAAGGCGACGGCCGCAATCTCCTCGACCCGCGCCATCGCGATGAGGACCAGCGGAACCAGGAGGATCAGGCCAAGCGTCAGTGCAAAGGCCGAGCCGAACATGAAGTAATGCACGTCCCAATATGCAAACACCGTCGCCGCCCAAGCGCCGACGGCATTGGCCGCCGCCGACAGCAGCAGCGCCTGCATGATGGTCGGCTCGAACAGCCGCAGGATCGGCAGCGACAGCAAGATGCCGACGAGCAGGGCGATGGTCGCGAGCCTCCAGAAGTTCAGGTCGACGACCGGCCCGGTCCATGAAAATTTCGGCTCGCCGGCATTGTTGAGGATGCCCCAATACGGGCCGACACCGCCTTCAAAACTCTTCCAGGGCCGGTCGATGCCTTCGACGATGTTGTATTCGGCGCCGATGGCTTCGGCCCGGGTCACGAAATTGCGCAACACCGAGGCCTGCTCGAACCGGCCGGGATTGGCATTGAGCTTGTTGTAACCGGCACTGGGCCAGCCGAACTCGGCGATCACGACCCGCTTGCCGGGAAACATGTCGCGCAAGACCTTGTAAAGATACATCGCCTGATCGACGGCCTGCTTGTCGGAGTAGTTCTCCCAGTAGGGCAGGATGTGAGCGCCGACGAAGTCGACACTGGAGGCGAGCTCGGGATAGTCGCGCCAGATATTCCAGATTTCGCCGGTCGTAACGGGAACGCCGACCGACTTCTTGACGCGCTGAATCAGCTTGATCAGCCGTCGGACATTGTTTTCTGCAATCGCCCGCCTTTGCGCTTCGGCCTTCTTGTCCTCGGGCTGCGCTTCCGCCTCGCGAAGCCGCTGGGCTTCCTCGCCGAGGATTCGCGCGGCCTCTTCAGGCTCGGGTCCAACGCCGGGCCGCGGCCCAAGATTCTCGATCGGGACCTGCTCACCCCGGTAGACGGTTTCGTTACCGACAACGATCCCAATGACGTTGCTGTAGCGCCGTGCGAGGTCGATGGCGGCCGCAATCTCGCGCTCATTGCGCTGGTCATCCTTGTCGATCCAGGCGCCCACCGTCACCTTGAGTCCGAACTCGGCCGCAATCGGCGGCACCAGCTCGTTGCCTTCCATTGCGGAATAGCCGCGGATCGCCCGGGTGATGGTCGAGAGCTTTTTCAGGTCGGCGCGAATTCTATCGGGGTCGGCCGTCTTGTCGACGACGTGACCGGGCTCGAACGGCGTGTACGACACGCTCGGGAGCATGCCATTGAAATCGGGGGCCGGCTGCTTGTCCTGCAGCAGACCCCAGATCCCGGCGTGGGTGGCGCTTACAAGCAGGAGGACGGCGGCGATGGCGCGCATCGAAATAAAGACCATTCGGGGCCTGATTTTGAGAAAGCGAACCTGTCCCCAAGCGTCCGCCTTCCGAAGTCCTTAAGCGTTCTGGCAAGCCACCCTTCTGACCAACTTCGGAACGTCGAGGGCGCCGGTAAGTCTATGATTTTCGTACGGCTTTCTGATCGAGCGCACCGCACCGCAACGAGTTGCGCGCAATCTTTAAGGCCGCCAACATGAACGTCACCTTAAGGATAATCCTGTCGCGCCATTTCACAACTGGCGACGTGGCGTTTTGGGGGCGCGCGTCATGCAATGCGCGAAAATTCCGCCTCCGTTACGTCACCGCGCCGTAGCGCCGTTCCAGCCGGATCGGAATGGCGGGGGCGGGACAACCTCTATTTGGCCGGGGCCGGAGAGGGCGAGGCGGTAGCTTGCGGTGTCGGGGCGGGTGCAGGCGTCGGTGACGATCCGGCAGGAGCTGCCGGTGCCGGGGACGCGGCCGCCGCGGCCGGCGTCGGGGATGGCTGCGGCGGCTGGGCCGCCGGATTGATCCAGCACATGTGGACGTGGTCGCGGAGGCTGTTCGGGACCTTGTCGTCGATCTGCGCGCCGAACCGGGTCAGGCAGCGGAAGGCGGCCTGGATATGCCCACCTGGGCAGCCAAAGCGATCATAGAGATCGACATGGCGGAACGCGGTGTCGAGATCATCCACCCAGATCAGCTGCACCACGCGCCGCCCGAGCCAGACGCATTCGGGATTTCCGGCCGGGCCGTTGATGGCCTGGGCCGCCTCGGCGAACTGGTCGGTCTTGCGTTGATTCTCCTTGGCGGCATCGGCCGCGTTGTTGGCTGGCGGCTTCCCCTGGTCCTGGTTACCGCTCTGGGCAAACGCGGCGCCCGTGGCGAGCAACAGCATCAATGCGGGGACGGCGAGATGGCGCAAAACCGTGATCTCTCGTTGAAGCACGCGACGCATGAATTCCCCGATTGTATTGTTTTAACCGCCGTCCAGCCATGAACGGTTTGGTGATGCCGATCAAATGGGTCTCCAATGCGGCCGAGCGGCCGGCTGGAAGCCCCGCAATCCCATGACCGGAATTTCGTATTTTGTCCAGCAAACTCACAACTTTATCGTCGCAAAGGTAAGTCTGCGACCGATCAACGCGGAGAACCCGTGAGCCTGCCCTTGGCAGATGCGCGGCGACCGGGTAATCGACGAACCCCGCAGGAGAATGAACCTGATTTCGCTTCGTACACCACTGGCGCTGTTGCTCATATCATTGGGTGTGATTGCCGCCGTGTGGTGGTGGCTGGCCACGCCGATCGTGCTTGCGCGCGCGCCGATCGATCCCGACGCCAAATTGCAGTGCGTGTCCTACGCGCCGTTCCGCGGGCAGCAGACCCCGCTTGATCCGACCACGCACATCGCGGCCAGCCAGATCGAAGAGGATCTGACGCAGCTCGCCAAGATCACCGACTGCGTGCGGACCTATTCGATCGAGAACGGCCTCGACCAGGTGCCGGCGGTGGCCGCGAAGGTCGGGCTCAAGGTCATTCAGGGCATCTGGCTCGGCAGCAACCGCTTGAAGAACCTCGCGCAGGTTGCGATCGCGGTCCGCCTGAGCAAGGAATTTCCCGGCGTCGTCACCGCGCTCGTAGTCGGCAATGAAGTCCTGCTCCGCGGCGAGATGACGACATCGGACCTCGCCGCGATCATCCGCTCCGTGAAATCGCAGGTGAGCGTGCCGGTGACCTATGCGGATGTCTGGGAATACTGGCTGAGGAACCGGGAGATCTACGACGCGGTCGATTTCGTCACGATCCACATTCTTCCCTATTGGGAGGATGTTCCGATCCGGGCGAAATTCGCCGCCACCCATGTCAACGCGATTCGCCAGCGCATGGCGGTAGCCTTTCCGGGCAAGGAAATCCTGATCGGGGAGACCGGCTGGCCGAGCGAGGGCCGGATGCGCGACGGCGCATTGCCGTCCCGCACCAACCAGGCCCGCGTGGTGTCGGAAATCCTCAGCATGGCGAAGCAGGAGGGATTTCGCGTCAACCTGATCGAGGCCTATGACCAGCCCTGGAAGCGGCAGCTCGAAGGCACCGTCGGCGGCTACTGGGGTTTCATCGACGCAGCACATCGCGCGCTAAAATACCCGCCGGGCGAGCCCATCAGCAATTTCCCCCTGTGGAAATGGCAGATGGCCGGCGGCCTGGTCTTGAGCACGCTGCCGTTCCTCGCTGCGTTTCTGACCTTGCGCCGCAGGCCCTGGACGCCGCGGCCGTCGGCATGGATCGCGGTCGCGATCTCGGCTCTGACATCGGGAATCCTGTTCGGCATCGCCGCCGACAAGATGTTTTATGAGAGCTACGGTGTCGGTGGCTGGCTGCAATGGGGAGCGTTGCTGGCCGCGGGAGTTGCGGCACCCATCCTGAGCGCCAACGCGCTGATGGCTGGGCGCAGCCTGCCGACCTTCCTGGAGCTGCTCGGCCCGCGCGAGGGCAGGAACAAGTCGGCGCTTGCCTATCTGCTGGGCGCCTCGTTCGCGGTGACCGTGCTGATCGGGGCCGAGACCGCGCTCGGATTCGTGTTCGATCCGCGCTATCGCGATTTTCCCTATGCCTCGCTGACCATGGCGGTGGTGCCGTTCGCCACCTTGCTGCTCAATCGCCCGCAAAAGGGCGTTCGCCCCATTGCGGAGGCCGCCTTCGCCGGGCTTCTGGCGCTGTCGGCGCTCTACATCGGCTTCAACGAAGGCCCGCAGAACTGGCAGTCGCTGTGGACCTGTGCGATCTACGCGCTGTTTGCCGTCACGCTGTGGCGGGCGCGGGCCGAGCAAATCCCAGAATGAGCAGCCCGATCGCCACCCCCGACAGCACGATATTATAGAGCACGATCCCAAGTCCGGCCGCGATCAGCCCGCCCGTCAGGAGCACGATCGAGGGCCTGATGACATGCAACGTCGCGATCACCAGCGCGGTGATGCCGAACACCGAGTTCTTGAACAGCACTGTCGCAACCATCCTTGCCTTGCAGATCAAGGTCTGCAGACCGGCATCGCAGGCGAGCGCGGTCGTGGAGAACTCGATGGCGAAGTAGCGCAGGTAAGTTGCATAGCCAACGGTGACGAAACCGACCACCAGGAGCCATTGCACCTGATAGGGCGTGAGGCGGAACGGAATTTTCTTCATGCGTTCGACTATGGTCGGGAACGGGGGCTGAGACAACCGCAAAGCGCCGCGTCCGACCTCGCGCTGGAACGGATCTCAGGAGTCGGGTCCAACATGTTGTCAAAGCAAGACTTTTCGGATCACTTCCGGCCGAAGAAGGAGGACAAAGTCGACGGCTCCGGCCGCGGCGGCGGGGGCGGATCGTCGCGCCGCGAATGTTTCTGCACGCTGTGCCTGCCGCGCGGCGCGGGCGCCGCTTTCTGGGCCGGCGCGAGCACGGGCGACTTGTCGGTGTCCTCGTTCCCGAGCGCAAGACGCTGACCGTCGAACAGGGTGGTCTCGCAGGCCCGTTCGCTTTCCGCCAGCGCTGCGCAGATTTTCGCCGCGGCCGCGGCGTCCATCAGCGGCCCCGCGGCCAACCGAAGCTGCATGCCGAGCCCGTTGCTGCGCTCCTTGACGACGATGATGGGCTTCAGTGCGGCGAGGTCCGCATACGACTTGACGAGCCCGCGCCACAGCGCGCGCAATCCGCCGACCGAGTTCGCAGCTCCGAGATCGACCGCAAATTCCGTTCGCTCGACCTTGGCGGAGACGCTGTCCGAGCCGGCATCATTGTCGCCGGCTGACGGCTGCGCGGCTACGGTGTCGGGCGAAGCCGCAGGCGCCGCGTTGGCGGGCAGCTTTGCCGGGTCCTTGGCTGGTTCGAGCTTGGCGGCGGCCGGGTCGGGCGGCGCCATCAGCGATTTTGGCGGCAAGAGGGAGCTGACGGGAGCGGCCGCAGGCGCGCTCGGTGCCGGGGCGGTGGAGGCGATTTTTGGCAGTGACGGTGCGGCAGGCGCGGAAGCCTGGTCCTGCTGCGGCGTGGCCATGGAGGCTTGTGCCGGTGTCGGCGCAGGCGGCTCGGATTTCTCCGGCTTCTCGGGCTTTGGCCGCTCGGTCAGGGCAGCCGCGGTCGTTGCCACCGGTGCGACGGTCGGCGGCGGCGAGGCGGCGGCTTGCACCAGCGGCGTCGCGGCTGCAGCGGGCGGATCGGCCTGTGCGTTCGCGTTCGCCGATGCCGCCGTGCCCTTCGGCGCAGCGGCTTGCGGTGCAATAGGGCTGTTGGCCGCGTTCTGCCGTGCCAGCGCGCCGGTGACTGTCTCCAGTCCCTGTTCCAGCACAGTGACCCGTGAATACAGCCGGTCGCGGTCGGAGTTCAGCGTGTCGATGGCGGAGGCAAGCCGGCGCGTTTCACCCTGGCTTTCGCGGGTCAGCGACTGCAGTTCGCGGGCTTCGCGCGCCAGATCGGCCGCGGTCGTCTGCTGGCGCCGCAGCCCGATCGAGGACTGGTTCGCCAGCATGGCCACGACCACGGTGCCCACGGCAGCCGTTGCCCATGATCCGAGCCGCCACAACGCCCGCCGGTCGAACTCGTTTTCGTCGGCCAGAAGGCGGGACAGCTTGCCGCCGGCTTTGTCCTTGCCGACGGTCCCGGCCAAATGGTCGGCTTCCCTAGCCATGCGAGCCCCAACCCCTCCGAATCATTGGAGAAGATTAACAGGAAAAGAGTGCGGAACTGGAATCCGGGGTGGGTTGTCAGACGCGGAAAACGCTTTATGACGGCGCCGGATATAAAGTCGCGAGGAGCAGATGAGCGCGCGTTCCAGCCTGACTGTAGTGCTCGCGGCCGGCGAGGGCACACGCATGCGCTCGAGCCGGCCGAAGGTGCTGCATCCCATTGCCGGCCAGTCGATGCTGGCGCATGTGCTCAGCGCGGCGCCGAACGGCGAGGGCGCAAAACTGGCCGTCGTCATCGGCCCGGACCACGAGGCCGTCGCTGGCGAGATCAAGCGGCTGCGCCCAGACGCAACGATCGTGGTCCAGAGCGAACGGCTCGGCACCGCTCATGCCGTGCTCGCCGCGCGCGAGGCCATTGCCGCGGGGGCCGATGATCTCGTGGTCGCGTTCGGCGACACCCCGCTGATATCGGCCGAGACGTTTGCCCGCATGCGGGCAGCCTTGCAGGACGGCGCGGCGCTGGCCGTGCTCGGCTTTCGCGCCGCGGATCCCAGCGGTTACGGCCGGCTGCTGATCGAAGACGGGCAGCTCAAGGCGATCCGCGAACATGCCGATGCATCGGCCGACGAGCGCAAGGTCACGCTCTGCAACGCCGGCGTCATGGCATTCGATGGCCGCAAGGCGCTCGAAATTCTGGACCGGATCAGCAATGTCAATGCGAAGGGCGAATATTATCTGGTCGATGCCGTCGGCATCGTCAGGCAGCAGGGAGGAGAGGCCGTGGTGATCGAAACCAGCGAGGACGAAGTGCGCGGCATTAACACAAAAGCCCAGCTCGCGGAGGCCGAGGGCGTCATGCAGGCGCGGCTGCGCCGTGCCGCGCTCGATGCCGGCGTGACGCTGATCGCGCCGGATACCGTCCATCTCGCAGCCGACACGACATTCGGCCAGGACGTGACGATCGAACCGTTCGTGGTGATCGGCCCCGGCGTGTCGATCGCCGACGGCGCCGTCATCCACTCCTTCTGCCACATCACGCAATGTTCGATCGGCCGCAATGCCCAGGTCGGGCCCTATGCACGGATCAGGCCGGGGACCTCGCTCGGCGAGGGTGCCAAGATCGGCAACTTCGTCGAAGCCAAAGCGTCGACGCTGGGAGCCGGCGTCAAGGTCAACCACCTCTCCTATATCGGCGACACCGAGATCGGGCCGAACACAAATGTCGGCGCCGGCACCATCACCTGCAACTATGACGGCTTTGCCAAGCACAAGACCACGATCGGCAAGGGCGCCTTCATCGGCACCAATTCCTCGCTGGTCGCGCCGATCAAGATCGGCGACGGCGCCTATATCGGCTCGGGTTCCGTCATCACGCGCGACGTGCCTGCGGATGCGATGGCGGTGGAGCGCAGCCCGCAGAACAATCGCGAGGGAGGCGCCATACGCTATCGCGAGCTGAAGACGCGCGGGAAGAAGAAGGAGGGCTGAGCGCGCGGACGGTGCTCAATTGTGGCGCGCATCTGGATTGTCGCGCTTCGATTTTGATGTACTCTCGCTGCAACCAGATGCGCACGTCCGTATCGTTCTTTTGTGGCAGTGAGGCTTCAGGCCATGACGGCGGCTCCGCTAGTGGCGAGGTTCAGCAAGCTTGGATGGCTCGCCCTGGCGGCAATCATTGGAGCTCTTTATCC
>Ga0207665_10002783_pt1 | contig 11721 bp, 7 predicted proteins | sample LARL112metaG_FD_184351 | JGI IMG/M metagenome (GOLD analysis project Ga0207665, IMG submission 184351) | Corn, switchgrass and miscanthus rhizosphere microbial communities from Kellogg Biological Station, Michigan, USA - LAR L11-2 metaG... | ecosystem: Host-associated > Plants > Roots >...
CCGATGACTCCTGACGGCGCCGTCGACTACGACGGCGCGGCCCGGCTCGCCACCTACCTCGTTAACGACATGCGCAACGAGGGGCTGGTGGTCAACGGCACCACCGGCGAGGCGCCGACCACCACGGACGAGGAGAAATCGCGGCTGATCAAGGTGGTGCTCGAGGCCGTCGGTGACCGCGCAAAGGTGGTGGCCGGGGTGGGCACCAACATCACCGCGCACACCGTCGAGCTCGCCCGCCAGGCCGAGCGAGCCGGGGCGAACGGCCTGCTGGTGGTGACCCCGTACTACAACAAGCCCGCGCAGGACGCGCTCGTCGCCCACTTCACCACGGTGGCCGACAGCACCCAGCTCCCGATGCTGATCTACGACATCCCCGGCAGGACGGCCGTCGCGCTGGCCACCGAGACCCTGGTCAAGCTGAGCGGTCACCCCCGGATCGCCGGCGTCAAGGACGCCAAGGGCGACCTGGCGGCCACGTCGCAGGTGCTGTCCCGCACCGGCCTCGCGTACTACTCAGGCGACGACCCGATGAACCTGCCGCTGTGGTCGATCGGCGGGGTCGGCTGCGTCAGCGTCACCGGCCACGTCGTCGGCGACCGGATCTTCGAGATGCTCGAGGCGTTCACCGACGGCCACAACGCGCAGGCGGCGAAGCTGCACCTGTCCATGCTCCCGGTCAACGTCGGGCTGTTCCGCAACCAGGCGGCGGTCATGACCAAGGCGGCCATGGACCTGCTCGGCCTGCCGGGCGGCGGCGTCCGCGGCCCGCTGCTCGCCGCTAGCGATGCCGAGCGGCAGAAGCTGCGCGAAGACCTCACCGCGGGCGGTATCAACATCCCGGCCGAGGCACACGAGGCGCACCGTTGAGCTACCCGCATCCCGAACTGACCCCCCCGGCCCCCCTCGACCACAACGGATTGCGGGTTGTCCCGCTCGGCGGTCTCGGCGAGATCGGCCGGAACATGACCGTCTTCGAGTACGGCGGACGGCTTCTGATCGTCGACTGCGGCGTGCTGTTCCCCGAGCCCGACCAGCCGGGCGTGGACCTCATCCTGCCCGACTTCGGCTACCTCGAGGGCCGGCTGGACCAGGTCGAGGCGCTGGTGCTGACGCACGCCCACGAGGACCACATCGGCGCGGTGCCCTACCTGCTCCGCAACCGTGCGGACGTGCTGCTCGTCGGGTCGAAGCTGACGCTTGCGCTGGTGCGGTCCAAGCTCACCGAGCACCGCCTCACCCCGGAGACGGAGGAGGTGCGAGAGGGAACCACGCGTACGTTCGGACCATTCGAACTTGAGTTTTTCGCAGTCAACCACTCGATTCCAGACGCCCTGGCCGTCGCGATCAAGACCCCGGCCGGCGTGGTGCTGCACACCGGTGACTTCAAGATGGACCAGCTGCCGCTCGACGGGCGGCTGACCGACCTGGCCGGGTTCGCGCGGCTCGGCGGCGAGGGCGTCGACCTGCTGCTGTCCGACTCGACCAACGCCGAGGTGCCGGGCATCGTGCGGTCCGAGCGGGACATCGCGCCGGTGCTCGACGAGGTGTTCGCGAACGCCGCGCAGCGGATCATCGTGGCCTGCTTCGCGTCGCACGTGCACCGGGTGCAGCAGGTGCTGGACACCGCGGTCAAGCACCGGCGGAAGGTCGCGTTCGTCGGCCGCAGCATGGTCCGCAACATGGGCGTCGCCCGCGACCTCGGCTACCTGCACGTGCCCGGCGGGCTGCTCGTCGACCTGCGGGACGCGGAGGAGATGCCGCCGGGCGAGGTCGTGCTGATCTCCACCGGGTCGCAGGGCGAGCCGATGTCGGCGCTGTCCCGGATGGCGGGCCGGGACCACCCGATCAGGATCGCGCCCGGCGACACCGTGATCCTGGCCTCCAGCCTGATCCCCGGCAACGAGACCGCCGTCTACCGGGTGATCAACGGGCTGACCAGGCTCGGCGCGCGCGTGGTGCACAAGGAATCAAGCCTGGTGCACGTGAGCGGGCACGCCCCGGCCGGCGAGCTGCTGTACGTGCTCAACCTGGTCAAGCCGCGCAACTTCATGCCGGTGCACGGCGAATGGCGGCACCTGCGGGCGCACGCGCGGCTCGCGTCGCTGACCGGCGTGCCTGACGACCACATCGTCATCGCCGAAGACGGCGTGGTCGTCGACCTGGTCGACGGCCAGGCGTCGATCGCCGGCGCGGTGCCGTGCGGGTACGTCTACGTCGACGGGCTCACCGTCGGCGAGGTGACCGAATCCCAGCTCAAGGACCGGCGCATCCTCGGCGACGAGGGCTTCATCTCGGTCGTCATGGTGGTCGATTCGAACAGCGGCAAGATCGTCGGCGGCCCGGAGATCCACGCGCGCGGCTCGGGCATCGACGAGGGGGCGTTCGGCGAGGTGCTGCCGAAGCTCACGGAAGCGCTGGAGCGCGCCGCCGCCGAAGGGATCTCCGACACGCACGCGCTGCGCCAGCTCGCCCGCCGGGTGATCGGGAAGTGGGTCAGCGACAACTTCCGGCGCCGCCCGATGATCATCCCGGTGGTCGTCGAAGTCTGAACCCGGACCGGAAGGCCCGAGCCTCAGAGGCCGATGACGTCCTCCTCCGTCCTGATGCCCTCCCGCGCGGCCAGCGCCGCGCCGAGCTTGCGCGCCGTGCCCGGCGCCAGCAGCACGCCGACGACCGCGACGGCCAGCCAGATGCCCGCCACGATCGGGAACCAGTGGCCGTCGCCGGTCGGGTACGGGTAGACGTTCCGGTACAGCGTGTACCCGAGCACGACGACCGCCGCGATCGGGATGATGATCTGCCACATCGGCACCGATGGCATCTTCCGTTTCACGAATACCAGCAGCGTCATCCCGATCGTGGCCAGCACGTAGACGACGAGCAGGATCAGCGTGCCGATCGTGCCCGACCACAGGAACGCGTTCTGGGCCAGCGAGGACGTGTTGGCGGACACCTCGACGTAGACCGCGAAGATCACGACCGCGCACACCGTGACGATCCCCGTCGCGACAGTCGGCGTGCCCCACCGGGACGTCCTGGCTGCGCCGCGCCCGTCGCCGAACGTGTCCCGCGACATCGCGTAGAACAGCCGCGACGCGCCGACCACGCACGCCAGGCAGCAGCCGAACGCCGACACCGTCGTCCCGGCCGTGATCACGTTGCCGACCCAGGAGCCGACGTAGGAGCTGCCGAGGTCGCCGAGCAGCGACGATGACGAGGCGAATGCCGCGACGCCCTTAGCCGACGTGCCGAACCCCATCATCTCCGCCGCCGTGACGACCACGAAGTAGATGCCGCCGAAGATGGCCACGCCCAGGATCGCCCGCGGGATGTCCCGCGACGGGTTGCGCGTTTCTTCGCCCAGCGTGGACGACGCCTCGAACCCCGCGAACGACAGGAAGCCGAACACCACGGCAAGGAAGAGCCCGGACGGCCCGATTCCCGGCTGCGGGCTGAACACGCTCCAGGTGAAGTGCGAACCGCCCGGCGCGTCTCCCTTCAGCAGCCGGACGAACACGACCACGGTGACGATGACGATCAGCGTGACCGTGCACACCTCCACGATGAGCAGCACGTTGGTGCCGCCCCGCGCGGGCAGCGCCGCGAGCACCAGCGCGAGCGCGAGCGCGATGCCGACGACCAGCATCGGCGCCCAGGCGGGCTGGTTCTTCCAGATGCCGAGCGAGTCGAGCAGGCCCGCGCCGAAGATGCCCGCCGCCGCCGCGGTCACCACCGAATAGAACACATAGGTGCCGGCCAGCCCCCAGCCGGCGATCACGCCCCAGCGCGGCCCGAGCGTCGCCCCGACGAACGCGTACACCGACCCGGAGTGCCGGTAGTACTGGCAAAGCCGCACGAACGTGTAGGCCACGAACAGCACGCCGACCGCGGCGATGAGGAACGCCAGCGGCACCGCCCGCCCGGCGGCCAGCGCCGCGCCCTGCGGGTTGATGTTCGCGGCCATGGACGGCGCCATCAGCGCCAGCGACAGGCCAAGCGCCTGCCACACGTTCAAAGATCGTTTCAGCCCAGGCTCGGCAGCCGTCTTCTGGGCCGGAGTCGTCGCCATCGCCACCTCGCAGGAACATGATCGTTTTGCCGCTAGTGTGACGGATGTCCCCCCGCTTGCGGAAGAGGGCGTAACCACTGTAAACGTGGAACATCTAAACGAGATAGATCTCGAATATGCGCAAGCGTTACGATGGCGGCGTGAACACGACGGCGGAGACGGTGCGGGTCGGCGTCCTCGGCCCGCTCGCGGTGACCGACGCGGCCGGCCGCCCGGTCCGGGTCGGCGGGCAGCGCGTCCGTGCGCTGCTCGCCGTGCTGGCGCTGGCCGCGGGCCGCCCGGTGCCCGCCTGGGCGCTGATCGACCGGCTCTGGCCGGAACCGGACGACCGTCCCGTCGACGCGGTCAACGCCCTCCAGTCGCTGGTGTCCCGGCTGCGCGCCGCGCTCCGCCAGGCCGGCGTCGCCGAGTCCGTGCTCGAATCGTCCCCGGCGGGCTACCGGCTCGCGGTCCCGCCGGAGGCGGTGGACGCTGCTGTCTTCGAGGCCGCCGCCCGGGCCGGCGGCCGCGCGCTGGCCGCCGGTGACGCGGCGACGGCCGCGCGGCTGCTCCGCGAGGCCCTCGGCACGTGGCGCGGTCCAGCCCTCGCCGACGTGGCGGGCGAGGAGTTCGCGGCCGCGCCCGCGGCCAGGCTCGAGGAGCTGCGGTCCGCCGCGGTGCTCGACAGGATCGAGGCCGACCTGGCGCTCGGCGAGGCGGTCGCGGTGACCGGCGAGCTCCGCGAGCTGACCGCGGCCGATCCCCTCGCAGAACGACCGCGCGCGCTGCTCATGCGCGCCCTCGCCGCCGCCGGCCGCCAGGCCGACGCCCTCGCGGTGTACGCCGAGGGCAGGGAGCTGCTCGCCGACCGGCTCGGGGTGGACCCGTCGCCGCGGCTGGAACAGGCCCACCTCGCGGTCCTGCGGCAGGAGATCCCGCTGGCCGTTTCCGCCGGTACCGCCGCTCATGGTCATCCAGAACGTACGCCGCCTTCTCCGGGACCTTCCGCCGCTCTCCCCGGTGGCCAGCGCCTGTCCGCCGCGCAGCGCCCGCCGACCAGCTTCATCGGCAGGGACGACGACGTCGCCGGCGTGCTCAAGAAGCTGGCGGAAGAGCGGCTCGTCACCCTCACCGGCCCCGGCGGCGTCGGCAAGACCCGCCTGGCGACAGAAGTTGCGTCCCGTCTCCCCGGGGCGGCCTCGTTGGCCGGCCCGGGGCCCCTAGCCGGGGCGGCCGCGTTGGCCGGCCTGGCACCGGTCAGCGACCCGTCCGAGGTGCCGTACGCGGTCCTCGACGCGTTCGGCCTGCGCGAGCGGGTGATCGCCAGGCATGGCGCCGACCAGGCGCACGCGGACCCGGCGGACCGGCTCTGCGCCGCGCTCGGGGACCGGGAGGCGGTGCTGATCCTGGACAACTGCGAGCACGTGATCGAGGCGGCGGCCAGCCTCGCGGACCGGCTGCTCACCGACTGCCCCAGGACCCGGATCATCGCGACGAGCCGCGAGCCGCTGCGCATCCCCGGCGAGACCCTGTGGGTGGTGACTCCCCTCCCGGTCCCGCCAGTTTCCGGAATGGCGGGCGCGGAAAACACGCCCGCCATTCCGGAAATTTCAACATATGCAGCAATTCGCCTGTTTTGTGACAGGACTGCCGCGGTCCTGCCCGGCTTCGCGCTCGACGACGGCAACGTGCCCGCCGTGATGCGCATCTGCCAGGCGCTCGACGGCATGCCGCTGGCCATCGAACTGGCCGCCCCGTGGCTGCGCACACTGCCCCCGGCCCAGCTCGCCGAACGCCTCGACGACCGGTTCGCGCTGCTCACCGGCGGCAGCCGCACGGCGCTGCCCAGGCACCAGACGCTGCGCGCCGTCATCGACTGGAGCTGGAACCTGCTGTCAGAGCCGGAACGGGTGCTCGCCCGCCGCCTCGCGGTCTTCCCCGGCGGCGCGACGCTGGCCGCGGCGGAACAGGTATGCCCGGGCGCCGGGGGCGCCGGACTGGCCGGTGGCGACGTGCTGCCCGCGCTGTCCGGCCTGGTCGCCAAGTCGATCCTCAGCGCGGCGGACGGCGCGGGAGAGCGCGGCCCGCGGTACCGGATGCTGGAGACGGTGCGCGCCTACGGCCTGGAGCGGCTGGCCGAAGCGGGGGAGGAGACCGCGGTCAGGGACGCGATGGCCGCCTACTACCTGGACTTCGCCGAGACCGCGGATCCGCTGCTGCGCACCGCGCAGCAGCGGACCTGGCACCGCGCGCTGACCGCGGAGCAGGACAACATCAACGCCGCGCTGCGGTGGGCGATCGCGCGGCGGGACGCGGCCACCGCGCTGCGCTTCGTGCGGGCGCTCGGCTTCTACTGGACGCAGCGCGGCAGGGGCGAAGGCGACACGCTGGCCCGCGAGGTCTTCGCGATGGAGCCGCCGGACAACTCGCTGCTGATGACCGAGGCGCGGGTGGCCTGCGCCCTGATGACGGTCAGCGCGACGCTGAACCTGACGGAGGTCCGCGAGCCGCTGGCCGCGGGGATCGAGAGCCTGACCAGGTTCGCCGACGCCGGGCAGCCCATCCATCCCATGGCCGCGGCCGCCATCCCGCTGGTGGCCATGTTCGACCGCGACCACGCCGCCGCGATCGGCGCGATCGACAGGTACGCCAAGTCGTCGAGCGACCCCTGGATGCGGGCCACCGGGCGCATGTACCGCTCCACGTACGCCGCCAACGCCGGCCGCCTGGACGGGGCCGAGGCCGACTGCGCGGCGGCCCTCGAGCAGTTCCGCGCGATCGGCGACCCGTGGGGAATCGCGGTGTGCCTCTACCAGATGGCCGAGTTCGCCGCGCTCTGCGCGGACCACGCGCGGGCCGTCGCCGCGCTGGCGGAGGCGGAGCAGATCGGCCTTGAAATCGACGCCTGGGGCGACATGGCGTACATCATCGGCTCGCTGGCGGTGGCGCGGGCGCGGGCCGGCGACGTCGACGGCGCCCGCGCCGACCTGGGCCGGGCCGAGCGTGCCGCCGCGGCCCGCTCCCAGGGCACCGCCGACGAGTGGCTGATGCTGAGCGCCGCCGAGGTGGAGTGGCGGGCCGGGGACCTCGCCGCTGCGGCCCGCCGCTGCGAGGCCGCGCTGGCCGGGGTGGCGAAGAGGGACCAGGGCACGGCGTGGTGGGTCTCGGTGCGCGCGCAGGCCCAGGCCCGGCTCGCCGTCATCACACTGGAGACCGGCGGGGACGCCAGCCGGTGCCGTGACCTGCTGGCCGATGCGCTGCCGGCCGCCGCCGGCTGGGTGGAGAACCCGCCGCTCGCGGCCGTCATCGACTCCGTCGCGGCCGCCGTGGTCACGCGGGACGGAGCCGCGGACATCGCCGCCACGCTGCTCGGCGCCGCGCACACCGTGCGCGGCGCCTTCGACGAGAGCAGCCCGGTCGGCCCCCGGGCGCGGGAGACGGCCAGGCGCGCCCTCGGCGACGCGGCGTTCGACGGTGCGTACTCCCGTGGCCGCGAGCTGGACAGGGAAGCGGCCTTGGCACTGGCGGGACAGGCCCTAGCCGCCATCTAGGGCCTGTCCTGACGGCCCGTTCTTACGCGCGGCGGCGGTAGGCGCGGACCGCGAGCGGGGCGAACACCGCGAAGATGGCGAGCGCCCAGAGCAGTGAGCGGATCACGGCGGTGGCCGCGGGCCCGCCGACGAGCAGCGCGCGCTCCGCCTCGGTCAGGTAGGTGACGGGGTTGACCTTCACGAACGCCTGCAGCCAGCCCGGCATCTTCGCCTCATCGGTGAGGATGTTGCTGCCGAAGATCAGCGGGAACATGACCAGGAAGCCCCACCACTGCACCGCTTGCGCCGACTTCACCATCATGCCGATGAAGGCGGACACCCAGCACATGGCGAGCGCGAACACGAGCAGCAGCAGGCACGCCATGACGGCGGCCAGCGGGCTGGTCTCGATGCGGAACCCGAGGACGAACCCGAAACCGAGCGTCACGGCGATCGAGATCAGGTAGCGCACGTTGTCGCCGAGGATCGCGCCGGCCAGCGGCGCTGAGCGGGCGATCGGCAGGGCGCGGAACCGGTCGAACACGCCGGTGGCGACGTCCTGACTCAGCATCATGCCGGTGCCGAGGGTGGCGAACGTCACCGACAGCACCATGATGCCCGGCAGCGAGTACTGCAGGTACTGGTGCGTGCTGCCGGCGAGCTGCCCGCCGAACACGTAGGTGAACAGCACCAGGTACATGATCGGCTGCAGCAGCAGCCCGAACATGTCCTCCGGGTTCGTCCGGATCTTCAGCACGCTCCGCCAGGTCAGCGTCAGCGAGTTCCGCAGGCCGGTCACCGGGCTGAGCCGCCGGGCGGGCGTCAAAGGAAGAGTTGTCATTGCGCACTCCTGCTCAGGTTCTTCTGCCGACGGCCCGCGGGGACGTCCGTCTCCTCTTGTGTGGTCTCTTCGGCCCGGTGACCGGTCAGGGCCAGGAACACCTCGTCGAGGCTGGCCCTGCGCAGCGCGAACTCGGCGAGCTCGATGCCCCTGTCGTCGAGCTCGCGGACGATCTCGGGCAGCTGCCTGCCGTCGTCGACCTGGGCGGTGACGCGTCCGGACTCGGGGCTGACCGCGGGCTCGCCGCTCAGCCGCGCCGACAGCAGCGCCGCGACCGCCGCGACGTCCGCCCGGCTGGCCGGGGTGACCTCGAGCACCTGCCGCCCGGCCCCCGCCTTGAGCTCGTCGGGCGTGCCGGTCGCGATGACCCGCCCCTGGTCGATGACCACGATGTCGTGCGCGAGCTGATCGGCCTCATCCAGGTACTGGGTGGTGAGCAGCACGGCCGTGCCGTCGGTGACCAGCTCCCTGATCATCGCCCACACCTCGTTCCTGCTGTACGGGTCGAGGCCGGTCGTCGGCTCGTCCAGGTACAGCACCCGGGGCCGGCCGACGAGGCTGGCGGCCAGGTCGAGGCGCCGCCGCATCCCGCCGGAATACGTCTTCGCAGGCCGCCCGGCCGCGTCGGTGAGCTCGAACCTGGCGAGCAGCTCGACCGCCCGGGCCCGCGACTCGGCGCGGGACATGCCCAGCAGCCGGCCGATCATGACGAGGTTGTTGGTTCCGGACAGGCCCTCGTCCACGGACGCGTACTGGCCGGTGAGCCCGGTCAGCTGGCGCACCTGGTAGGCGTCGCGTACGACGTCGTACCCGCAGACGCGGGCCTCGCCCTCGTCGGGCCGCAGCAGGGTGGCGAGTATCCGGACCGCGGTGGTCTTGCCCGCGCCGTTCGGGCCGAGCAGGCCGAGCACGCTGCCCGCGCGGGCCGTCAGGTCCACGCCGGCCAGCGCGGTGGTCTTGCCGAACCGCTTGGCCAGCCCGCGGGCTTCGATCGCGTTGAGTTCTTCTCGCATGGTGTCATCGTGGCCCAGGCCGCTGCCAACCCCCGCACGGATGACTGTCAGCCCGCACAGGTGCCTGACAGGCCCTACGCGGCCCTGTCAGGCCGTCTACAATGCGTCGCAGCGATTCATCCGGATTCGCGGCACATTCCAGGAGGCTGTGCGGTGGCGAAGGGCGACATGGGCTGGGCCAGGCTGGACCCGGCCTACGTGCCGCCGGAGATCGACACGACAAAGCCCAGCGTGGCGCGGGTTTACGACGCGATCCTCGGCGGCAAGGACAACTTCGCCGTGGACCGCGGGATCGCCGAGCAATCGGTCAAGGCGATGGGGGACGGCGGCAGCGGCGCGCGGCTCAACCGGGCGATGCTCGGGCGCGCCGTCCGGTTCATGGCCGCCAACGGCATCAGCCAGTTCCTCGACCTCGGCTCCGGCTTGCCGACCGTGCAGAACACGCACCAGATCGCCCAGGCCGTCAACCCGGCGGCGCGCGTGGTCTACGTGGACAACGACCCGAGTGTGTCCCTGCACGGCAGGGCGCTGCTCGCGGGCGACGCCGCGACGGCCGTGGTCCTCGCGGACGTCATGGAGCCGGACAAGCTGCTGAGCCTGCCGGAGGTCACCGGCCTGATCGATTTCACCCAGCCGGCCGGCCTGATCATGAACGCCGTGATCCACCACATGCTCGACGAGGAAGACCCGTACGGCGTCGTCGCCGCCTACAAGGACGCGGTGGTCCCCGGCAGCTACCTGCAGATCACCCACTTCTGCGATGCCGCCCCCGAGGCCGCGGCCAGCGTGCGGGTGCTGCGGGAGAACCTCGGGCGCGGGCAGATCCGCAGCCGGGATGAGATCAAGCGCTTCTTCGACGGCTGGGAGATCGTCGCGCCGGGGCTCGTCTTCCTGTCGGAGTGGCAGCCCGCCGAGCCGGTGACGCTGCCGCTCGACGTGGGCAGCCTCCTCATGCTGGCGGGCGTGGCCCGCAAGCCCTAGCGTCCCTCGGCGGCGTACCGGGACGGCGGCATCCCGAGCGTGGCGGTGAAGTCCCTGGTCAGATGGGCCTGGTCGGCGTAGCCGAGGTCGGTGGCCAGCGTGGCCCAGTCGACGTCGCCGCCCGCGTCGGCGCACAGCGCCGCCTCGTGCAGCCGGGCGCGCCGCATCACCCACTTGGGCGAGACGCCGACGTACTCGGCGAACAGCCGCTGCAGCCTGCGTTCCGGCAGGCCGAACACGTCCGCGAGCGACGCCACCCGGCGCAGTCCCGGGTCGGCGGTGATCCGGTCCACGATGGCGGCCACCTGGTCGACGACCGGGTCGGGCCGCGGCCCTGCGGCGCGCAGCAGGCCGGCCCCCGCCGCGATCATGGCCTCGTCGGACGAGGCGGCGAGCACCGCGGCACAGGCCCGGTCCGCCGCGGGCCCGAAGATGTCGCCGGCTGGCACCACGAGGTCGTTCAGGGCAGAGATTTTTCCGGCGGAGTAAAAGGGCCGGAAGCCGCCTGGCCGGAAGCGGATGCCCAGGACCGCGCCGGCCCCGGAGATCTTCCTGGTGAAAACGCGCCGGTCGATGCCGTACACGGCCGGCCCCGCGGCCTCGAACGCGAGGTTCACGTTCGGGTGCGGCAGGATCGCCTGTTCGTGCGCGGGCTCGCCGCGCAGGTCCCAGCGGACCACCCAGCAGAAGTCGACGAACGGCGCCAGGTCCTCCGGCGGCCGGTGCCGGTTCAGGCTGAACCGGGTCGCGGCGGTCCCCGGGTGCAGCACCCCTGCGCCGAGCGAACGGGCGGAAGCGGTCACGAGCCCCAGCGTAGCTGTCGCGTTTCTTCAAGACGGCCAGGCGCGTCCGCGGCTAGCGTCGTGACTTATGAACCTGCATCCTGAGCTCACCGACGCGGCTGACGCGGGGGCCCGCGTCGTCGCCGGCGTCAGGCCCGGCCAGTTCGGCGACCCCACCCCGGACACCGAATGGGACGTGCGGACGCTGCTCAACCACCTGCTGCTGTGGACCGCGTACAACTTCGAGCGGCGCGCGCACGGCGAGATGGTGCCCGAAGAGATGATGACCCGCGACTTCGCCGCCGAACCTGACTTCGCCGCCGCCTACCGCGCGCAGCTCGACCGCGCGCTCGACGCCTGGGCGGACCCGGCGGTCTGGGAGAAGGACCTGAACGTGATGGGGTCGGCGACCCCGGCCGCCGACGTCGGCGCGATGATGCTCGCCGAACTCGTGCTGCACGGCTGGGACCTGGCGGCCGCGACGGGACAGTCCTACACCGTCTCTGACCGCGCCGCCGTGGCG
>Ga0207665_10002785_pt1 | contig 11719 bp, 10 predicted proteins | sample LARL112metaG_FD_184351 | JGI IMG/M metagenome (GOLD analysis project Ga0207665, IMG submission 184351) | Corn, switchgrass and miscanthus rhizosphere microbial communities from Kellogg Biological Station, Michigan, USA - LAR L11-2 metaG... | ecosystem: Host-associated > Plants > Roots >...
CGTTCGCCGGTCGCCAGCCGCCGCTAGCGGCGGAATGCGTCCATGACCGGATCGGATCGCCCTGCGGCGCTGACGCATGCACGACCTGCCACAGCTGCACCTTTCTTTTGCAGCGAGGGTCTGAACAAGCGGTTCGGCGGAGTCCAGGCGGTTCGCGACATTGCGCTGAGCGTGCAACAGGGCGAAGTATTCGCGATCATCGGTCCGAACGGGGCCGGTAAGTCGACCCTGCTGAATTTGATGAGCGGGGTCTATCAGCCGGACGCAGGCAGAATGGTCTTTGATGACGTCGATCTCGTCGGCTTGCCGGCGCACAAGCGCGCGCGCCTCGGGCTCGCCCGCACGTTCCAGAAAATACGACTCTTTAAGCGGCTATCGGTTCTCGGCAATGTGGCCGCCGCCTTCCACATTCATCACGATATCCCGCCCTGGCAATACGTCGTCCACGGTGCCGCGTTCGCGCGTGACCAAGAACGCTGTCGGGCGGAAGCGCTCAAGCTGCTGGGCTTCGTCGGGCTCGAAGCGCGGGCTCCGATGCTGGCGGCCTCACTCCCCTACGGCGAGCAGCGCATGCTTGAACTTGCGCGCGCGCTTGCGACCTCGCCTCGACTTCTCATGCTCGATGAGCCCGCTGCCGGGCTCAACGCCGCCGAGGTGGACCGCCTGCTGGAACGGATTCGTCTGCTTCGCGAGGGCGGCATGACCATCATTGTCGTCGAGCACAATATGGATCTCGTGATGCAGATCGCAGATCGGGTGATGGTCATGGACTATGGGCAGCACCTGTTTGAGGGCCCTCCGGGCGAGGCCCAGCGGAATGCGGCGGTGATTGCCGCGTATCTCGGAGCGTGAGGTGATTGCTCTGCTCCGGGCCGAAGGGCTTGAATTGGCATATGGCGAGGTCTCGGCCTGCCGCGGCCTCAGCTTTCATGTCGCCGAGGGCGAGATCGTCACTTTAATCGGCGCCAACGGCGCTGGAAAGTCGACCACCTTGCGTGCCATCGCCGGCGCACTCCTCCCGCGCGCCGGCTCGATCCATTTCCGCGGCGATGACATTACACACCTGCCGTCATATGAGCGCACTCGACTCGGTATCTCACTCGTTCCAGAAGGCCGGCGCGTATTTCCGTTTCTCACCGTTCAGGAAAACCTGGAGCTCGGTGCCTTCAAGTACCGTAAACAGGCCGCGAAGGTGCGCGCGCTCACCGAGAAGGTATTCGATATGTTTCCGCGGCTAAGCGAGCGCAAGGGCCAGAATGCCGGTACGTTGTCGGGCGGCGAGCAGCAGATGCTCGCACTTGGGCGCGCGATAATGGCCGATCCCTACCTTGTCTGCCTCGACGAGCCATCGCTCGGACTTGCGCCGATGGTTGTGCAAGACATCTTCCGCACGATCAAAGCGATCAATGCCGCTGGGACCAGTGTGCTCCTGGTCGAGCAAAATGCGCGCTACGCGCTCGAAACCGCAAGCCGCGGCTATGTGTTACAGACCGGCTCTATTATCGCGAGCGGTGCCTGTGCGACATTGCGGGATGACGATCGCGTGCGCCAAGCCTATCTCGGCCGTAGCGCCGCGGCCGCGCGGGTGAATCTCTGAAGCACGCTCCATTACGGGCGCGCAGATCGACCGGAGCGCAAGCCGGATCTCTTGTCACCTTCCCAATATTGCTGCTTGCATCGCACGGGGATCGCGATGCGGCCATGCGCCGGCATCCACGGCCCGAAAGAAATCGGTGAGGTGTTGATTGAACGCCGCCGGTTCCTCGATATTGATGGCGTGACCGGCATTGGGCATCACCACGAGCGCTGCCGTGGGGATCGTCCGCTTCATGAGGAGCCCGGGTTCGAGGCACGGCCAGTCTTCGTCACCGGTCATAACGAGGGTGGGCGCGGTGATTGTTTTCATCTTGTCGACAAGCTCGAATAGAGACGGTCGCCGTTTCTGGACGCCCCGCAAGGTGCGCGCCGCACCTTCACTCGAGTGCTCCGTGAGCTGGTCGAGGAACTCTTTCCAGCCGCGCGGGTCTTTATTTTGGAACTGCACACGCGTCGGCCCCAGCGCATAAGCTTCGGCCGCTTTCGCCATGCTGGTCTCCTCGAACCGCCGTGCCGCCGCCTCTGCTTCCTCTGCGAACTGCTGACGCTGGTTGGGGGCGGCCCCATAGCCGCACCCGGCGACGACCAGCGAACGCGCACGCTGCGGGTAGGTGAAGCCGAAATGGAGCGCCGCGAAACCGCCCATGGAAAGCCCCACAATGTGAGCTTTGTCGATTTTCAGCGCATCGAGCACGGCACGAATATCGTCGCGTGCTCGATCCTGCGAGTAACGCTCCCCCTCCGCCGGCACATCCGAAGGTGGGTATCCGCGCGCGTTGTAGGTGATGCAGCGATATCCGCGCGCAAAATAGCGGACCTGTGGTTCCCATGAGCGATGATCGCCCGCGAATTCATGCACGAAGACGATCGGAATTCCGGATCCGCTGTCCTCGTAATAAAGTTTCACCCTGTCGTCGGTGGTCAGATGCGGCATCTACACCCCCTTCAGCTCAAAGCTCCGTCAATTCGGTCACGGCATCGACGATCGCATCCGGCACGCGTGCGTGCCAATGACTCCTACCCTGAACCGCTTCTCCAAGCGCGAGCAACTTCTGATCAGTGTGCGGTCGACCTACGATCTGAAGCGCAACCGGAAGTCCTCTGTCATCGAAACCGACCGGAACTGCGATGGCCGGAAAACCCAACACGTTTACGAAACGCGTGAACCGGCTGAGCGCATAGAGCGTGGAGGCTGAGAATTCGTCCGCAGCCGGATCGGTCTCGAGGGCGCGCGGTACACGGATTGCCATGACCGGAAGGATGATCGCGTCCGCCGCACCGAAAACTCGCGTGGTGAAATCATGCGAAAGAGTCTCGCGTATCGCGAGACTTGTGGCAAGCGTCGCATCGTCGATGGCGAGTCCTTTCGCCAGACGCTTGCGCAGCACTGCAGGAATATCGGGATCCTGGGTGCGCGCTCGATGGATGCGCGCCGCTTCTGCTTGCAGAATCACGAGGGCATGGGCATCGACTGCGTCGATATCCGCAAGTGCGGCATGAGTGTCGACGCGCGTGCCGCTTGCCTCGATACAGTCAACGCCTTGCATACACGCTTGGCGAACCGGCTGTTCGGCCAAGGCAAAGCAATCGGTGATCACTCTCGCGTGCGCGATTGTTCCGCCAGCGGAGGGCGCATCATCTGCAATGAAGAGATCGACCGCCTCCTGCATGTCGCGGACACTACGTGCCAGCAAGCCGATGGTGTCGAGGCTCGGCGCGAGCGGCATCGCGCCGGTGCTCGCAACGACGCCATAGGTCGGCTTCCAGGCGGTAACGCCGCAGCAATTCGCCGGGATGCGTAGTGAGCCGGCCGTATCCGATCCGAGCGCGACGACCGTGCTGCCGCTGGCAACGGCCGCCGCCGAGCCTGAGGACGATCCGCCGGCCACGAAATCGAGATTCCACGGGTTCCGCACGCGACCGCGTGCGTGGTTGTAACCCGACGGCTCATACGCGAGTTCGGGCAAGCCGGTAAATCCGACGCGGCGCGCCCCGGCACCGTCAAGTCGAGCCAACAGATCCGTTTTTCCCTCTAGGACGATATCGCGCGGGCTCCCAAGTCCACCGGTGGGTCGATGGGACGGCGTTCGAAACATGTCTTTGGCCGCATAGGGCAGCCCGCGAAGATGGCCTTCGACTGGGACAAGGCCTTCCTCCAGGGCAACGAACGCGTTGAGCCGTGGCTCGAGCCGTCGCGCGCGCTCCGTCGCCGTGGAACTGATTTTGCGACGCAGGGCTGGATCGAGCGTCCGCCAATCGGGGATACGGACGACAGTTAATGCCACCTTTGAACGTCCACTTTGAATGTGTGAGCGAATGTGCCGACGGCTATTTCCATCTGCGAGCAACTGTTATTCTGCCACGTGTTAACATTTTGGGCCGGAGGCGCGAATGGCACGGCTACTCCCATCCGTGGCTGTTGCACTCGTCACCAGTCTCAACTCCGTCGGGCCGGCGTCGTCACAGGACTGGCCGACTCGGCCGGTGACCATGGTCATTCCATTCGCCGCCGGTGGTCCTGCAGACACCGTCGGGCGAATCCTTGCCCCTGGCCTTTCCGAGTTCTTGGGCCAGCAGGTCATCATCGAAAACGTCGGTGGCTCCGGCGGAATGGCCGGCACCTCTCGCGTGGCGAAAGCGCCTCCTGACGGCTATCAGTTCGTTCTCGGAAACATGGGCACCCATGCCGCAAATCAGACATTCTATAAGTCTCCGCTGTACAATGCTTCGACCGATTTCGCGCCGGTCATGCTCATCGCTCAAACGCCGTTGGTTCTGCTCGCTCGCAAGGATTTGCCCGCGGGGAATCTGAGCGAATTCATCGCCTATGCGAAGGCAAACCAAGCAACGATGCAATACGGCTCGGGCGGAGCGGGGTCCGCGAGCCACCTCGCTTGCGCGCTGTTGAATGCGGCCCTCGATGTAAACGTCACACACGTTCCCTATCGCGGCGCCGCTCCGGCCATGCAGGATCTCATCGCCGGGCGCATCGACTACCAATGCCCCGACACCCCAATCGCCATTCCTCAGATTCACAGCAAGATGATCAAGGCAATCGCGATCCTCACGCGCAATCGCTCGCCGAGCCTGCCCGCCCAGGCGACGGCCCACGAGCAAGGCTTGACCAATTTCGATGCGTCGAATTGGTTTGCGGCGTTTTTCCCTAAAGGAACGCCCGCGGTGGCCATAGACAAGCTCCATGCTGCCATCCTAGCGACCATCGATACCCCTGCGGTGAAGATGCGGATGCAGCAGATCGGCGCCGATCTCGTCACCGGCGAACGCAGCTCGCCAGACTATTTGCAAAGCTTTGTCGAGAGCGAGATCGACAAATGGGCCGGGCCGATCAGGGCAAGCGGGATCTCGATGGACTGAGCGGCCGATAAATATAGACGCAGCAATACGGGGGCGTTCTCGATCCTCTCATGCCAATCAGGCTCGCTGAAAACTTTCGCGCCCTGTTTTATGCGCCGCTCTATGCTGCCCACTCGCTCGGATTCTATGCCCAAGAGGGCGTCGAGGTGGAACTGATCGGTTCGTCCGCTCCGGGGGACGGCGTGTCAGCCCTTCTTAATGACACGATTGATATCACCTGGGGTGGGCCGATGCGCGTCATGAAAGCCCACGACCTGCAGCGAAGCTCTCCGCTCGTCTGCTTTTGCGAAGTCGTCGCGCGCGACCCGTTCTTTCTGGTGGGCGGGCATGATCGTACCGACTTTCAACTTCAGGAGCTGGCGTCCCTCCGATTCGCAACGGTGTCGGAGGTACCCACACCGTGGATGTGCCTTCAGAACGATTTGCGTGAGCAGGGCATGGATCCGTCCCGGCTGCTGCGGCAACCCGAACAGTCCATGTCCACCAACCTCGAAGCGTTGTTCAAGGGGCGACTCGATGTCGTGCAGCTTTTCGAACCCTACGCATCCATGGCGTTGCAATCGGGCCGCGGTAAAATTCTTTATGCGGCCAGCAGCCGAGGGCCGACGGTCTATACGACGTTCATCGCCACGCGCACTGCGCTCAAGCGCCACCGCGATGCATTTGCGGGCATGATGCGCGCTATTGCGCACATGCAGGGCTGGCTGTCCGAACACGGAGCGGAAGAATTGGCGGAAATCAGCGCGCCCTTCTTCCCTCAGATCGACCGCAATATTCTGGTGAGCTCGCTGCGGCGTTATGCGCAAGCGGGGATTTGGGCGCGTACTCCTGATGTTTCCAGGCAGGGGTTCGCGCGGCTCGGTGAATGCCTGCTCTCAGGCGGATTTATCTCTCGTATGCCTATTTATGAAGACTGCGTCGATCAGAGCTTGAGCTGAATGCGGCAGCCCACCATCGCTAATTGATGCTCTTCGGTGGCATCCGTTCGGCAACCGGCGGAAGGTATTGGTCCGTATACACGCTCGCCGGATCAGGGCTGACCCGAAGCTGATAGGCGGCCACCATTGCATCGATAGTTTTTTTCAATTTTTCCGGGGTTACCGAGCTAAGCCCGCTCTTCATGACATGCGGCGTGTTGGTCAGCCCAAGGGCAATGTCGAGGCGCACTTTCTCGATGTCGAGCTTCATCATTGGATCGTTGCGCTTGAGCAACTCCAAGGCTTTTTGCGGAGATGCAATCGTATCCTTGGTTCCCTGATTCAGCGCGCTGACCACGCCACGCACGGTTTGTGGATTCTCGTCGGCAAATTTTTTCGTGGTAACTAAGGCGAGCCCGTACATGTCCGCACCGAAATCCGAGTACTTGATGACGAACAGATCCTCAAGGGTGAAACCGAGCTCGAGCGCGGCCGGAATGTTCGAATTGGTGAAACCGCCGGTGCCGTCGACTTCACCGCGCTTGAGCATGGGGCCGAATAGTTGCGGCTGCACCGCCACCCAATTGATCTTCACGCTCTCGGCGTCGGCAGCCTTGAGCAGAATCGAGATGGTGTCGTGGACTGCGGTGCCCGGCCCGCCTGCAATCTTCTTGCCGTCGAGATCGATCGGCTTGCGGATGCCGGCGTCCTTGCGCGTGATCACGGCAAGGGGCGACGCGTCGAAGCTCATGTAGACGGCGAGCAGGGGAGAAGCCGGATTTGCGGCGTTGAAGCGAATCATCGAGGGCAGGTCGACCCAGCCGAATTGATACACGCCCCCGGCGACAGAGACCGCGACATTGGTGGCGCCCTTTCCGGCGTCGATTGCATCCACGATCACCCCTTGTTCCTTGAAGTATCCCTTGTCTTGCGCGACGAAGAACGGCGCGTGCGTACCCTGGATGATCCAATCCATCATAATCCTGACGTTCTTCGTCTCCGCGGCAGCGGTGACGGCAGATAGGACGGCAAAAATCAACGATAATGAACACGCCCTGCAAGCCGCCCGAAGATTGAACAATTTACGCATGTTGCCGTCAAAACGGGCCGCGGTCATCGCTTATCTCCATCCCAGCCGAGCATGCTTCGCGTCGGCTGAAGGAGCAGCGTATTGAAGCTTGGCCGGCCCGTCAACGAACGCGAACATCGTTGTCGATTTCTGATCATCCTCGCCGGCATGCGGCGACAACTCGACGCGCGTTTGATGGTGCATCAAGCACAAGCACACATGGACCGAATCCTGGCAGGCGCGCGTGAAGCGACATTGCCAAGTGCTGCTTCTCGCTTGTGCAAGTGCTACCATTCCGGGCACCCGAGCCGGACGAAAGCGACCACATCAGGAGACAGTAATGGATGTTTCAAGTGCCAAAGATGCAACGGCCGGCAAGACGCACCTGCTGCGATCGGGTCCGGAGACCGTCCATTGGGGTTATCTCGATGCCGGGCTCAATCCGGCTTTGACCATCGATGCAGGCGACCGCGTCGTCATCGAATGCGTGTCGGGGAATCCGGAGTGGATGCCCCCAAGTTCGACGGGCTTCGACATATTGCCCGAGCTTCGCAATATCCATCAACAGATCAAACGCGGTTCCGGAAATCACATCTTCACCGGCCCGATTTTCGTGCGCGGGGCGGCAGTCGGCGATGTATTGGAGGTTCGTATCTGCGGCATCGAGCTGCGCCAGAATTGGGGATACAATCTCTTCCGCGCCTATGGCGGAACGCTGCCCGACGAGTTTCCATACTATCGCCTCATCCATCTCGAGCTTGACCGCGAGCGCAATGTGGCGATTCTGCCATCGGGCCTGACAGTCCCGATGCGTCCGTTCTTCGGGCAGATCGCCGTGGCCCCGCCGAAGCGGTTTGGTCAGCAGAATAGCAAGGAGCCGCGCGAATTCGGCGGAAATATCGATTGCAAGGAGCTCACGGCCGGAAGCACCGTTTACCTGCCAGTGCTTAATGAGGGCGGGCTTTTCTCTACCGGCGATGGCCACGCCGCCCAAGGCGATGGCGAAGTGAATGGCACCGCGATCGAGACGGCGCTCACAGGAACGTTCGAATTCCACGTGCGCAAGGATCTGGACTGGAAACTACCGCGCGCGCAGACAGCGACCCATCTCATTACTTTCGGCCTAGATGCCGATCTCGACGACGCCGCGCGTCAGGCTTTGCACGAAATGCTCGATTGGATCGTCTCGCTAACTGGGATTTCGAGGGATGAAGCCTATGCGTTGAGCAGCTTCGCCGTCGACCTGCATGTCACGCAAACCGTCAACAATGTCAAAGGTGTGCATGCCATGATCGATCGCAGCGTCCTCCGCTTGGCATGATTCTTGGATTTGCATACGCAGGCAGCCCGTGCGCATACAAGTGACCAATCCCATGCGCTCCACGGTACCAACCCGGTTTACCGGACCAAATGACGGAGGTTGGCGATGAAATTCGTCGACCTCGATCGCGTCTCATTGCGTTATGGCGAAGATGCCGACGGCACACTCGCCTTGAAGGGGGCGACGCTGCGCGTTGCTACCGGGGAATTCGTCGCCGTGGTCGGGCCGTCCGGATGCGGCAAGTCCACGCTTATGAAGGTGGTCACCGGGTTATGGCCGCCCACAGCCGGCGCAGTCATTGTGAGCGGGCGGGAAGTGACCGGCCCGCTGAGCATTGCCGGGATGGCCTTCCAGAATCCCACCCTGCTGCCGTGGCGCACGACCCTTGCCAACGTCATGCTGCCGCTGGAGATCGTGCAACCGCATTGCTCCAGGCTCAGACGCGAATGGGCCGCCTATCTGGCGAAAGCGCGCGATCTCCTCGCGCTCGTCGGCTTGAAGGGTTTCGAAGACCACTTTCCCTGGCAGCTTTCCGGTGGCATGCAACAGCGCGCCTCGCTCTGCCGCGCGCTGATCCACGACCCGTCGCTTCTCATGCTCGATGAGCCGTTCGCCTCGCTGGACATGTTCACACGAGAGGAACTATGGCTCGCCCTGCAGGATCTGTGGCTTGCCCGCAAGCCCACCGTCATCCTCGTCACGCACGACCTGCGCGAGGCAGTCTTCCTGGCGGATCGCGTCTTGGTGATGAGTGCGAGACCCGGCCGCATCATCGCGGAGCGTGAGGTCACTTTGCCGAGGCCGCGCAACCTCGACGGCACTTATGAACCGTACTCGGTTGCGCTCGTCCACGAGCTGCGCGAACACATCAGCGCAGCCCGATCGACGGCAGCCTGAGCCGAGCCACGCCGCATGGTCACGGCCGATATGCTCGACGACACGCCGCCGGTCCGGCCCCGCAAGCCATACCTGCTGCGGCGCAAGGTGCTACGCCACATCCTCCCCTGGATCGTGATCATCGGAATTTTTGTGATCTGGGAGATTGTGGTGCGCGTGTTCGAAATCGAGCAGTTCGTCCTGCCGGCGCCGTCGGCGATATTTGCCTCCGGCTGGGAGTGGCGTGAGCCGATCCTCGTCAATGCTTGGCAAACGTTCATGACCACGGTGATCGGCTTCTTGTTCGCGGTCGTCGTGGGGTTGCTGGCAGGAATTGCGGTCGGTTCATCGACCTTGGTGTACGACAGCTTCTACCCGGCGCTGATTGGATTCAACTCCATTCCAAAAGTGGCAGTAGTTCCGATCTTGGTGATCTGGTTCGGCGTTGGCACGATTCCCGCCATCATTACGGCCTTCCTCATCGCATTCTTTCCGATCCTGGTGAACGTGGCGGTCGGGATTGCGACCGTCGAGCCTGAACTACAGGACGTACTCCGGGCTTTGGGCGCGAGCCGATGGCAAGTGATTAAGAAAGTCGGGCTGCCGCGGTCGTTGCCCTATTTCTTCGCTTCTCTGAAAGTGGCGATTACCTTCGCGTTCGTCGGCACCATCGTTGCAGAGACGGTCGCAGCCAATAAGGGGATCGGCAACCTGATGCTGGTGGCATCATCGCGCTTCGAAGTGCCGCTTGCGTTTGCGGGCCTCCTGGTGACCAGTGTCATGGGCATCGGCATGTATCTCGTGTGTGCCGCGGCCGAGCGTCGGATGACCGGCTGGGCCATGCGCGGCGCGGATGCTCTGAGGGCAGGGCAGGGGTGAGCGGCGGATCCCTTGGAGCATCTTGATTGAGCTTGAGGTCGGAATGATCGTTGTGAGCCCTAGGCCCACCCAAGGCGCGCCAGGATCGCGCGTCCCATGACCCAGTCCTTATCCTGCTCCGACAGGAAGCTCAGCTCCTCGGTGAAATGCGTGATGCGCTGCCGGTAGGTGGACTTGCTGAAGGCATTGGTGAGATCGGTTCCCCAATAGCAACGTTGCGGGCCGAAGGCGTCAAAACAGCGCTTCAGCGGCTCGGTCATGTCGCGCCACGGATAGTCCTCAAGCGAATAGGTAGGCGCCGAGGACAGCTTGACCGATACATTTGGATATTTGGCGAGGGCAACCACCTCGTCGACCGCGTTCTTGATCGCGCGGGCCTTGGCGATTTCAATTGTCAGATTCATGTGATCGATGATGAGCGGTAGTTGCGGGTGACGTTCGGCGATGGGCGCGAATTTCGGGGTGTTGCCGGGGGCCAAAAACATGACGGGCAGGCCGGCTTTTTCGGCCGCCGGCCAGAACCAGTCCGCAGTGCCGCTCTCCAACAGCGCACTCTGCGCGCGGTGAAACGTGAGCCGGACCCCCAGCATCCCGGGCTGCTGCTTCCATTTCGGAAGGAGGGCGGCGGCTTCCGGCTTCTCCAGTGAAATACGGCCCATCACGGCGAAACGATGAGGATGCCGCTCGACGGCTTCGAGGCCATAATCGTTGCGGTCGCCCGGCCAAGACGGCGGCACGATGACCGCGCGATCGACGCCCGCCTCATCCATCAATGGCACCAGTCTTTCGATGGTGAACGGCTCGGGAAGCTGCGCAACGCGGCCGGGGACCCAGCGCCAGTCCGGCGCTTCCGCCTTCCACAAATGCACCTGCGAATCGACGACCATCTTGTGCAGGCCTCCGGTGAACCGCCACGAGGGGTGATTCCGGTCAGCGTGGTCAAGTCTCGCTCCCCGCGTGCTGCTCGGCAAGTTCTGCTGTAGGGGTCACCCTTTGGTGGCGCCCGCGGTCAAACCCGCGATGTAGTAGTCCATCAGGAAGGCGTAGATGACCAGCGGAGGCGCGGCCGCAACCAACGCGCCGGCCATCAGCATGCCCCACTTGTAAACATCGGCTTTGATCAGGCTGGTCACCGTGCCAACCGTCAGCACCTGCTGGTCGGCGCTGAACAGGAAGGCAATCGGATAGACGAATGCCGCCCAAGAAACCGTGAACGCAAAGATGGTGGCGGCGATAATACCCGGCAGCGCCACTGGAATGAATATCTTGAGCAGCATTTGAATATGCCCTGCGCCATCGATCAATGCCGCCTCGTCGAGCTCCTTCGGGATCGACTGGAAATATCCGATCATGATCCAGGTGCAGAAGGGGACCGTCAGCGTCGGATAGACCAACACCATGCTCCAATAGGAGTTGAGAAGACCGAGGCCGCGGACGATCTGGAACAAGGGAATGAAGAGCAGCGTGTCCGGGATGAGATAGGTCAGGAAAATGCCGGTGGCGAGAATACCCGATCCCCAGAACCGCATCCGGGAAAGCGAGAATGCGGCAAGGACGCTGACTACCATTGTGATTGCGACGACGCACAACGTGACGATGACGGTATTCTTAAAGTAGATCAGGAAATCGCTTTCCTTGAAAAGCAGCCGGTATTGCTCAAGGGTAATGCCATTGGCGATGATCCAG
>Ga0207665_10002791_pt1 | contig 11705 bp, 7 predicted proteins | sample LARL112metaG_FD_184351 | JGI IMG/M metagenome (GOLD analysis project Ga0207665, IMG submission 184351) | Corn, switchgrass and miscanthus rhizosphere microbial communities from Kellogg Biological Station, Michigan, USA - LAR L11-2 metaG... | ecosystem: Host-associated > Plants > Roots >...
CATGCGCCCCTTGAAATTCCGATTGGTGGCCGAGATCCCGACTTCACCTTTTTCCAGCAGCCCAACTCCAAGTCCAATGCAGGGTCCGCATCCGGCGGGCAGGGGATGCGCCCCGGCATCCATCAGCGTTTGCCAGATACCTCGCCGCTCGGCTTCCTCCTGCACCCACTTGCTGGCCGCGCCCAGATAGAACTGCACACCCGCGGCGACCTTCTTTCCTTTTAGAACTTTCGCAGCCGCATCCAAATCTTCCAGCCGGGAATTCACGCAGGAAACCAGGTAGGCCTTCTGGATCGCGATTTTCTTTCGTTCCATTTCGGCCAGCGACTGCATGGTCTGTACCGTGTCCGGTCCCGAGACGTGCGGCGTGACTTGCGCAAGATCGAGTGTGATTCTGGCGGCGTAGGTCGCTCCGACATCCGGAGAAGGAGGGTTCTCCGTCCAGCCGCGCAGATCGTCTTCCGTAAAGCGCTCGACCACTTGATCATGAAGGCGCTGATGAACCCCTCGCAAGTAAGTAATCGTCACTTCGTCGACCGGGAACCAGCCCACGAGCGGCCCCCATTCGGTCGTCATATTCGAGATGGACAGGCGCGCATCCATGGACAGCGAAGCCACTCCCGGCCCCGCGAATTCGATGGCTGCATTCAACACTTCATCGTGGTTGTAGAGCCCGCACAAAGTGATGATGACGTCCTTGCCGGTGGCTCCTTCAGGCAATCTGCCCTCCAGTCTCACTTCCACAGAGCGTGGAATCTGCCACCAGAATTCTCCTGTTGCCCACACCGCCGCCGCATCCGTCCGCACGATGGGTGTCCCGATGGCTCCGAGCGCACCGTACATGTTGGAGTGCGAGTCCGAAGCGACGACGAACGAACCGGGCACAACGTAGCCGCGTTCCACCATGATCTGGTGTCCAATGCCCGAACCAGCCGGATAGAAGTCCACTCCCTGCTCTTTCGCGAACGCCTCAATTGCTCGATACTTCTTCTGGTTCGATTCGTCCTGATTTTGAATATCGTGGTCGAGGGCGAACACCAGTTGCTGATGATCACGAACTTTCTTCGCGCCAATCCCCTTGAACTTGCTCATCACCGCCGACGTGTTGTCGTGGGTCATCACCCGATGCGGACGGATAGAGAGGAAATCGCCTGCGCGCAGCGGACGCGAAGGGCCTTCTGTCATGTGGGCTTGCGCGATTTTCTCAACGATGGTCTGGGGCATGTTCTCACTCTCCAACGAATCCGCGAACGATCCTCGCCGGTCCTTAGGCATTGCGGCCTGACAGAAACAATCGATGGGCCGGATGCCTCGCGACTTGCAAAATTCCTGCTGTTCAACAATCGATCTACGCTTTTTTCACCCTCAGTTGTCGCTTCGGGCCAGATCGAGAGGCTGGCTTTTTGCTGCGCATATCCGCCTTCATCAGCCCCATCAGCTTGGTGATGGAATCGACTTTGTCCAGGTTCCAGATCGCATCTTTCAATTTGGCTTGAGCTTTCACAGAAAGCACTCCGTCGGCCAACGCCGAAAATTTCTCTTCAATCTCCTGATCCGTCAGCGGATTCCGCGGATCTCCCTTTGGATAGTCCAACTGCTCGGTGAACTCCTTTCCATCGGCGGTTCGAATCGTCACCACCACCCGCTGCAATGCCGGGAAAACTTTCTCGATTTCCGGATCGGCCACCACTTCCACTTTCTTCAGTTGTTCCCGGATCTTCGGATCCATGATCTTCGCCATCTCGAACTGCGCCGGCGTCACCTGCCGATCCACCAGGGCCGCCGCGATGACGTAAGGCAGCGAATGATCTGCCGTCTCCTTCGTATGCGGATCGTATTTGCTCGGATCCGAAAGGATGTCGGCGGCTCGCGCCAGGGAACGGATCTGCACTTTCGCCACCTCATCGGGATGCAGTTCGTTCTTCTTCACCAGATCCAGCACGGCGGATATCGGCGCATGGGTCAGCGCTTCCGTAGGAAAGAACTTCATCCCACATTGCGTTATGCGCCACGAGTCGCCCAGCCCATCGGTCAGGATGTTCTGCTTCCATTCCGGCCCGAGGCAATGCACCAGTCCTTCTTTGCCATCGATCACATGCTCAGGCCCGGTGTATCCCTTTTCCGCCAGCAGCGCCGCGAGCATGCCGCTCTGCGTAGCCATCGGGTCCACCGTGTTCTTCATCATCGTGAGTTTGCCCGCGGTCACTGCGCCCAAAGTACAGTGCCGGCTCGCCGAGATACCCACCGCGTGCCGAATCTGCTCCCAGGACAGCCGCAATCCGCGGCCCGCGACGAACGGCGACACAAACGCTGTCAGCGTCGCGTGATGCCAACCGCGTTCCCGAATCCCGGGGAACGCGGCCTCGCAAAATCGCATCTCGAACTCATGTCCCAGAACGAACCCGACAATCAGTTCCTTGCCGCCCGACTTCTTCCGCTCGCACGCTGCCATTGCCGCGGGGAAAATATCGGAAGGGTGTGACGGGTCCTGCTTCCAGTAAATGTCGTTGTAATCCATGCAGCGGATCATCAACGCATTCGCCAGAGATGCCGAGACCGCATCCACTCGCTTCCCCGTGCCGATCACAGTGGCCGGACCGCTGGCCGCGATTTCATCCAGCACCGCCAGCGCAATCTTCACGTCGTGCTGTTGATACCCGCCCAACGCGCAGCCCACGGAGTCGAGCAGGAACCGCTTGGCCTGGTAAACCGCGTCTTGCGACAGTTGCTTGTACTCAAGTCCAGAAGCCCAGCGCGCCATTTTCGCGGTGATCGTTTCTTTTGCCGGCGTCATTTGCTTTGGAGCAGACAAGAAAGCCTCCTAACTCTGTTTGAACCTGACGTTCTTCGGATTCTTGAAAGGCAGATAAGCCATGAAGTCAGAGTGATGCACGATGTAGGCTTCGGTCGTGCGTTTTACCTGATCGCCTTCGGCAGCATGCGCCGCGATGATATGGCAAACCTCGTCCGGCACCCCGCACTCCAATGCCAGCGCAACACCGGTGAACGGATGCCGCAACGCTTCCCCGCGCTCGCTCTGCCGCGCCTTTCCGTCCGGGCCTATTTCGTATTCCAGCAGTTTTCCCACATCCGCGAGAATCGCGCCGGCGATCACAGCATCCACATTCACGGGAAGCGCGCGTCCCATAAATTCGTTCATCGAATCGGCGCTCTTGCGCGCCACATGGACCACGCACCGCTTGTGTTCCATGAATGTGATCGGACAACCAGGAATCAGTAGAGTGAAAGGAATGCGGTTAAGGTCGTCGGGTTTCAGCGGACTGCGCTCGAGTGCCCTGGTCCAGGTCAGAGCGACTTGTTCGCGTAATTTGGAGTCTTGTATCCATTGAATCTCAGGCCATAGCCTGTCGACCGCTTCGCGCATGGCGGAGCCTCCAGCGACCAGAAACCTAACAGGTTATCGTCGTGGCGGGAAGGCGTCGATGAGGCATATCACATGAGCGAGCAGCACACATCACAATAACTGGGCGATTCTGAAAACCTCGAATGTCGACGAGTCCGGGGAAAAAACGTCTCCTCCTTCACGCCAACCGCTTGCATCCAAGAGTCGATATGATGAAAGGCGAATGATGCCCGACAGATCCGCCAGCGGCCTGCACCTCTACCTAATACTCACGATTCTGTTTGCCGCAATCGCTTCGGCCCAGCAGCCTCCCGACCCCACCAACCTCTCCCTCGACGCGGCCACTCTTCCCAAGGCCTCTCCGCGCCACCTATACAAATTCCAGTTCCAGGCGCACGGCGGAATTCCTCCCATGAAGTACATTATTACTCAGGGAAGTCTGCCTACCGGGATGAAATTCGGCGAGGATGGACTCCTTGCCGGAACTCCCGCGACCACCGGCGAGTACAAGTTTACGGTCACTGTGACCGACAGCTCCAACCCTCCGCAGAAAGCCTTCCGCGCGTTTGTCCTTCGCATCGCTCCTCCGATGGTGATGGAATGGAAGCGTTACGCCCACGTGACCGGAAACCGGATCGACGGGTCCATTGTCATCAGCAATAACACCGAAGACGACTTTGATTTCACCTTCTTCGTGCTCGCCGTTGCTGAAAACGGCCGAGCGGTGGCAATTGGGTACCAGCACATCCCTCTGAAGAGTGGAGTCGATTCGCTCGAAATTCCTTTCGGTGAAACGCTGCCTCGCGGGAACTACGTCGTGCACGTGGACGCCGTAGGCGAAGTCGCGGCCAAAGACCAGATCTTCCGGACTCGCCTCCAGCCCAAAGAGAAACTTCAGATACTGGTGGGTCCATAAATCCAGGTTATGTAGCGAGCAGAGTGACAGCCGCGGCACTGAGCTAGCCGCGCAGCGGCCACAAGAAAGCCGGCGCTCGCTCGGTTCTTTCTCGCTGAACAAAAAAAGAGACGCGGGGCGTTCCGCGTCTCTGTCCAGGAGGTTGTGTTTGGCCGACTGCTTCTTTACGTGGGGGAGAACTGACAGGCTGCCGTGCTCTGCGTGCGGCCAAACAATAAGAATCCCGAGGTGATGTTGGTCTCATTCGTCTCGGCCAGTAGCTCGCTTTTAGACCCTCACCGACCTGCTCTCGTCGCTCACCTTGCGGGTTGCAACGCGCGATCTTGGCTCGGGCTCCGGGCTCACCGCCAACCGGATAAACCAGTCCAACGCCTCGGGACTCTATCTTGCCTTCAACGGTCGTTCCTGTTCTCCTCGACCAGCGCTTTGCTATAGACCCTTGCTCGCCTTCCTTCCGATTTGCGCAATCAGAAGGCGACTTCGCTCGAGCCCCGGACGCCGCACCAACCGGCAAAACTTGGGAACGTGTCGAAGAACGAGTGTCTTTTTACTCCTTCTATTTTTAGAGTCAAATCAAAACTGCGGCGTTTTATCTGCCTTAAATTCAACCATATGCACGCTGTTCACAGGCGAATGACCGGTTTTTGTGCACCTTGCAACGCTGTTTGTAGGCCATTTGGAGCAAATGTTGCGTCTTTCAACGATTCTGAGCTAGCCGGATTCCAGACTTGGCTGTAAAAGATCGTTTTTGTCGGCTGTGGAAATCTCGTCACAATTCAGCAACGACGCGCCGTAACAGCTTCATCACGGGACCGCCTTCGCGGTGGCACCATAGCCCTTGTACAATGCGCATTCTCCAAATTCAAAGGAAAGCGTTCGTGATTTCGAAATCGCGCCTCATCATTGCTCTTCTAGCCCTCGCCCTAACAACGTCGGCCCAGACCGCCGAACAGCGCACAGCACAACACCTGGACGCCATCCGAAAGAATCCTTCCCTGCTGCTGGCCTTTCTGCAGAGCATGCCGAAAGGCGGCGACTTGCACAACCATCTCAGTGGCGCCATCTATGCCGAGAACTGGATCGATTACGCCGCGCAAGACAATCTCTGCGTCGATCGCACCACTTCATCGCTGCTGCCGCCGCCCTGCGATGAATCCTGCGCCAAGTATTCCAACAAGCCCGAGGTGCGCTGCGCTTATTCCGACCACGTTCTCTACAACCAGCTCGTCGATGCCTGGTCGATGCGGAACTGGAATCCCGGCGAAGGCTCCGGTCACGATCACTTCTTTGCCACCTTCGACAAATTCAATCTCGCCACGATCAACAGCGTAGGCAATCAACTGGCCGAGGTGGCTGCGCGAGCCGCAACCGATCACCTGCAATACCTCGAGCTGATGCACACGGCCGACGGACTCAACGCCGCCCAGCTCGGCCACAAACTGGGCTGGGACGACGACTTCGGCAAGATGCGTGATCGCTTGCTAAGCAGCGGCCTGAAACACGTGATCGCCTCAACCCGCGCACAACTCGACCGCGACGAAGCCCGCAAACAGGAAATTCTCGGATGCGCCACCCGGCATCCCGATCCCGGTTGTCAGGTCACGATTCACTACCTGTATCAAGTCCTGCGCGGCCTCTCGCGGGAGATGGTGTTCGCAGAAATCGTGCTCGGCTTTGAACTGGCCCAGTCCGACTCACGCTTCGTTGGATTGAACCTGGTCATGCCCGAGGACTGGTACGTTCCACGGTACGACTTCGACTTGCACATGAAGATGCTCGATGATCTCCACAAGATCTATCCCAAGGTGCACATCAGTCTTCACGCAGGCGAGCTCGCCGTTGGACTCGTCCCTCCCGAGGACCTTCACTTCCATATTCGAAAATCGATCGAGCAAGGCCACGCCGAACGCATCGGCCATGGCCTATCCGTCATGAGCGAGAACGATTCTATTGGTCTTCTGAAGGAAATGGCTGCGAAAAACGTCCTGGTAGAAATCTGCCTGACTAGCAACGCAAAAATTCTCGGAGTGGAAGGCGCGAACCATCCCCTGCCCACCTATCTCAAGTACAAAGTGCCCGTCGCGCTAGCCAGCGACGACGAGGGCGTGTCGCGTGCCGACATGACACAGGAATACCTGCGAGCCGTCGAGACGTATGCCTTTTCGTATCTCGACCTGAAACGCATGGCCCGCCAAAGCCTCGAGCACAGCTTCATTCCCGGCGAAAGCCTATGGCTAGGCGGATTTCGCGTGGCACAGGAGTGCGCATCAGATCACCCAGAAAATGGAAAAATCTCCGCCACCTGTCAGAAACGGCTCGACAACAGCGAAAAAGCAAGTGTGCAATGGCAACTTGAAAAGAAATTCGCAGACTTCGAAAACAAAACCGCCACCGAACAAGAATAGAACTGAGAACTGAGAACTGAGAACTGAGAACTGAGAACTGAGAACTGAGAACTGAGAACTGAGAACTGAGAACTGAGAACTTAGAACTGAGAACTGAGAACTGAGAACTGAGAACTGACACCCGAGACCTAACCCATGTCCGACCTCTACCAACGAGCCGACTCTGCCGCCCAGTTCATCCTTTCCCAAACATCCTTGCGCCCCAGGATCGGCCTGATTCTCGGTTCGGGTCTGGGTGCATTCGCCGATTCGCTCGCTGATGCAACCCGCGTCCCCTACTCGCAGATCCCTTCGTTCCCCCGCTCCACCGCCATCGGCCACGCCGGCCAGATGGTCATCGGTAAGGCGGAGGCGATTCCAGTCGCGGGCATGCAGGGGCGGGTTCATCTTTACGAGGGATATTCGGCCGAGGAAGCCGCGTTCCCAATACGCGTGTTCGGTCGCATGGGCGTGCGCGCCGTCATCCTTACCAACGCCGCCGGCGGCATCAACCTGAAATATCAGCAGGGCGCGCTCGTGCTCATCAAGGACCACATCAATCTCCAAGGGGACAATCCGTTGGTAGGACCGAACGATGATCGCTTCGGAGTCCGCTTCCCCGACATGACCCACGCGTACACGAGAGCCTACGCCAAAGCCGCCCAGGAGGAAGCAGCCAAGCTGGGCCTGTCGCTGGGAGACGGCGTCTACGCTGCGCTACTGGGCCCGAGCTATGAGACGCCGGCAGAAATCCGTTATCTGCGAACGATTGGAGCAGACTTGGTTGGCATGTCTACCGTCGCCGAAGTCATCGTGGCCCGCCATATGGGAATTAAAGTTCTCGCAATGTCCTGCGTGACCAACATGGCCGCCGGAATTCTGGATCAAGCTTTGTCTCATCAGGAAGTCATGGAGACGGGTGAGAAAGTTCGTGGACAGTTCGAGGCGCTCCTGCGCGCAGTGCTCCCGAGAATTGCAGCCGATGTGGCGGAATGAATACTAAAAGGAACGCACGACGGCGTTAAGCTCTACAAGTCCCTTATTGATTTGTCATCCTGAGCGCAGCGAAGGACCTATGCCGTTCGGAAACAGCCACCTCACGCTTCCAGTTCCCTCGGCGCAATTCGATCGGGCACAAACCTCATCAGCAGTCCATTGATCAAAATCGTAAACACCGAAGCAGCCAGCACTGCGTTGTACATATCGTCACCCACGATGTGCGCATCGCGCGCCACCCGCACCAGTACGTAGGAAAACTCTCCAATCTGCGTCAGCCCGAGCCCCACCATCAGCGCCATATTGGTCGGATAGCGGAACAACTTCACCACAATAGCCCAGATTACAAATTTCCCGACTACCACCATTCCAACAATCACGAACAACAGCGATGGCTTCGAGATCAACACCCGCGGATCCACCAGAATCCCCATCGTGACGAAGAACAACGCAACGAATGCATCGCGGAGGGGTGCCAGTCGCTCCATCGTTTCATGCGCTGCTTCCGACTCGCTGACCAGTAATCCGGCCAGGAACGCGCCGAGAGCCAGCGATAGGCCCACGGCTTGGGTCAAAGCCGCCGTCAAAAAGCCCAGAGCGAGGGCCACCAGGACAAAAAACTCGGCATTCGCCGCCTTGACCACTCGCCGCATCAGGCGCGGAATCAACTTGTGCGCGACCAGCGTAATGGGAATGAGAATCAAAACCGCTTTGCCGAGTGCGATCCCAAGCGCCAGCATCCGGCTGCGATTCAAATCCCCCAGGGAAGGGAGAAGAATCGTAAGGACCACCACCGCCAGGTCTTCCACCAGCGTAATCCCGATCATGACCTGGCCTTGCTCCGATCGCAGTTCTCCTCGCTCGGTGAGAAACCGCGAGAGCACCATCGTGCTTGCCACCGAGATGATCGCGCCAACCGCAATTCCCTGTTGCCACGTCCAACCCAGCAGCGCCCCGACTCCGAGACCCAACCCCAAGGACAGCAAGATTCCCAAAGGCCCGCCCACGATCGCGACCCACTTCACGCGCAACAAATCGCGGAACGAGAACTCCAGACCGATGGAATACATCAGTAGGATCACTCCGACTTCCGCCAGCAACTCGAACTGGTGCACATCAGTGACAGTGATCCCCGGTGTAAAAGGACCCACAAGAATACCGCCCAGCACGTATCCGAGAATCAACGGCTGACGCAGCACACGAGCCACCGCCCCGCCTACGACGGCAGCCCCGAAAACGTACGCCAGATCGCGATAAAAAGTGGTTTCGATCGTCATGCAATATGTTGCGAACGACGGGCTTTGACGAAATGCTCAACGCCCAAAATGGACTCGTAGGTCAGGTGGCCTAGAGTTTACCCGAACGTCGGATCGTTCCGAAATTTAAACAACCAAACAAGTTACGGCTTCACCGCTCGCTTTCCGTATCCCCTCTGGAAAACTATTCACAAACACTTGACAGTGCTTTTACGGACGCGAAATAAACCCTCGCTACCCTGCCCCTACCTTCAAAGGAGGGGTAGTGAAATGGTGTCAAGGCAACTTGTGTCTCTTAAGTCGCGTGTGGCGGCTGTCACGGGCATCGCGACTCTGGTTGTACAACTGATTTCACCTGCCTTCGTCGCGGCCGAGGATCACTCGCGGCAAACCAAAACCCCCATCCAGCACGTGATCGTCATCATCGGCGAGAACCGCACCTTCGATCATGTCTTCGCCACCTATAAGCCGAAGAAGGGAGAGAGCGTCGACAATCTTCTCTCGAAAGGCATCGTCAACGAAGACGGCACTCCTGGACCGAATTTCGCTCTGGCCGCCCAGTCGTCCGCCATCGATAGCAGTGACGACGGCTTCCGTCTCAGCCCCTCCGGCAACACGCGCTATTCAGTCCTGCCTCCCGCCCTCGCAGGCGGATACACCACTGCTCCCTTTCCAGACGTCGCCACCGCCAAGGCATTTGAAAACGGTCTGCCCGACGACTACTACGTCTACATGACGACGGGCGGCACCGGCCTTTCGCATGGCCAGCTTGACACACGAATTCCTAGTGCCGACAAACTTCCCAGCGGCCCGTTCCAGATAACGTCATCGACGCACCCGTACGACGCCTACGACAACAGCCCAGTCCATCGCTTCTACCAGATGTGGCAGCAGTTCGACTGCAAGGCCTCGCGTGCGACTCGCAACAATCCCAACGGATGCAAGAACGACTTGTGGCCCTGGGTCGAAACGACGATCGGCGCCGGCTCTAACGGCAAAACGCAGCCCGCCGGCTTCAACGATACGTCCACGGGCGAAGGTTCGACCGCCATGGGCTTTTACAACGTGCTCCAAGGCGATGCTCCTTACTTGAAATCCCTCGCCGACAACTTCGCCATGAGCGACAACTTCCATCAATCAGTAATGGGTGGCACCGGCGCGAATCACGTCATGCTGGGCACGGGCGACGCGATCTGGTTCAGCGACGGGCGCGGGCATGCGCAACGTCCCCCGCACAATGAACTAGTCGCAGCCGGCAGCCCGAACGCTGGCGTCGTGGACGAAATCGAAAATCCGAATCCCCAGCCCGGAACAAACAACTGGTACACGCAAGACGGATACGGCTCCGGTTCGTTTGGTTCTGCTTCCTCAGGCGGCGGCACTTACAGCCAATGCGCCGATAGTTCCGCACCTGGCGTGAGCCAACTCGTTCGCTACCTGCGTTCCCTGCCGACCTCGATCGACCCACGCTGCGAGCGTGGCCACTACTATCTCCTGAACAACTACAACCCGGGCTACTACGGCGACGGCCGCAACGCCTATGCCGACATCACCAACCCCAACGAGACAGTTTTCACCATCCCGCCCTCCACGCTGCGCAACATCGGCGACGCCTTAAACGACAAAAACCTCTCATGGGCGTATTACGGCGACCAGTGGAGCACTTACCTCGCCAATCCTGACGGCAATTACGTCACCGCCGACAACACGTACTGCAACATCTGCAACCCGTTCCAGTACTCAACGTCGATCATGACGAGCGCATCTGGCCGCTCCCACAATCAGGACACGACCGACCTCTACGCCGCCATCCAGAACGGCACGCTTCCGGCGGTCTCGTTCGTCAAGCCTGACGGTTGGCTCGATGGTCACCCGGCTTCTTCGAAGCTGAACCTCTTCGAAGGCTTCGTGAAGAAGATCGTCGACGGCGTGAAGGCCAATCCGAAACTGTGGGCTAGCACCGCCATCGTCGTCACCTTCGACGAAGGCGGCGGCTACTACGACTCGGGATACATCCAGCCGCTCGACTTCTTCGGCGACGGCACTCGTATTCCGACGATTGTGGTTTCTCCCTGGTCACGCCCCGGCCACATCTCGCACGCCTACACCGATCATGTTTCGATCCTGAAGTTCATCGAGGCCAACTGGAGACTGTCGCCCCTGACCAGCCGCAGCCGCGACAACTTCCCTAATCCGCAAGCCAGCCGTAGCAATCCCTACGTCCCGCAGAACAGCCCAGCCATCGGCGACCTGATGGACCTGTTCAACTTCGGCGGAAGGGATTAGCGAGCAGAGCAACGACGTGCAGTATGTACGAGGTGCAGTAAGCAAGAAGGCGCCAACCGCAGCGAGTCGGTCGGCGCCAACTTGTTTCTGAGCTGCGAGCACCGAGCAACTGTCGATGGAGCGGCGGGCGTCCCCGCCTGCCGGGCGCGTGAGGCACCCGCCCCTCCAGTACCGAATCGCTAAGCCCCAAAACCTAAGACCCAAACCTGTGACTTGTCACCTGACCCGCCGAAAGGTGTAAGGTATTTTCCCTGAGGCGTGCCAATGGCGAGCTTTGAAAGTGGGAAGGGCCCCTGGGGAGCACCCACGTTGCTGGGCGTTCCGCTCGACGAAAACTCATCATACAAACGCGGATCGGCCGCAGCTCCGCCGCTCATCCGCGACGCGTTGCGTTGCGATGCCTCCAATATGTGGTCAGAATTGGGCGTTGATATCGGCGCGGAAGGCGCCTACGAGGACGCCGGCGATCTCCAGCTCCCGCAGAAAGACGCATTTCACGAAAT
>Ga0207665_10002794_pt1 | contig 11698 bp, 9 predicted proteins | sample LARL112metaG_FD_184351 | JGI IMG/M metagenome (GOLD analysis project Ga0207665, IMG submission 184351) | Corn, switchgrass and miscanthus rhizosphere microbial communities from Kellogg Biological Station, Michigan, USA - LAR L11-2 metaG... | ecosystem: Host-associated > Plants > Roots >...
CGCACGGTCTTCTGCGACCGGACGTGGTGCAGGACGACCTGATTGTTGCAGTTGGGGCAGACGACCTGCACCGCCTCGCCGAGATCCTCCTGCTTGCCAGGACCGAAGCCGAAAATCACCACCATCAGGCAATCCAAACATCCATATGCGCCCGGCGGTTCACCCATCGCCGGGTGAGAGGCGGTGGTTCAGGAGAACACCGGCCGGGCGCCGTCGTGCGCGGCGACGTGCCTGGTATAGGCGGCGGCGCCGGCCGTGATCGGGTGATAGGGCCCGCGGATCCGCTGCAGCTCAGCTGAGACCTCGCGGTAATCCAGGTCGGGGTCGTCACCACAGTCACAGCAGACTATTTCGAACGCGTCGGTGTAACCGCCTTCCTGGTGGCCCGCCACGATCCGCAGGGGCATGCGGCGCAGCACCACCGTCCAGCCGTGGCCGGGCGGAGCGCCGCCCGTCATGCGGCCACCCGATGGGCGCCCCGCCTGACCACGACCTTGCCGATCTCCCACAGGACCAGCAGCACGACGGCGGGCACGAGCGCCCAGCCGAACTGCTGCGCGTTGATGTCGACGGTGCCGAGCAACCGGTGGAACACGTCCATCTGGGTGACCAGTACCGCGACGATGAACTCGCCGAGCATCGCCCAGTTCATCTGCTTGCTGTCGAAGGTGGCCGTGGTAATCGCGGTGGCGGTCTCGCTGCGGCATTCCACGGCGGCCACGATCAGGCACATCGCGAACGTGGTGAACGCGATCGAGTTGCCGATCGCGGCACTGTGGTAGACCGATGTGCCGATCTCCAGGACGGACAGCAGGCCGATGGTAATGGCCAGCCCGGCGAGCGCCACGGTGGTGACCATTCCCGTGGTGAGCACCGATTGGCCACGGGGGCGTGGCCGCATGCCCATCAGGCCGGGTGTCTCCCGGTCGAAACCGAGCGCGAAGCCGAACGGCGCGTTGACGAAGAAGTGGATCCACAGCACCTGGGCCGGGCTGAACGGCTCGCCATTGGCGATGTTGAACAAGGTTGCGCCAAGGAAGGTCAGCACAAAGGCGACCAGCAGCACCAGCACGAAGCGAATGTACTTGGTCAGGTTGTCGTAGATCTTGCGGCCCTGCTCGACCGCGAACACGATCGTGGCGAAGTTGTCGTCGGACAGGATCATCCGGCCGGCGTTCTTGGCGACCTCGGTGCCGCTGCCCATGGCGATGCCGATGTCGGCGGCCTTGATGGCCGGGGCGTCGTTGACGCCGTCGCCGGTCATCGCCACCACGGCGCCCTTCTGCTTGAGCGTGTCGGCGAGCAGCACCTTGTGCTCGGGGGCAACCCGGCCGACCACACCGATGTCATCGATGCGGTCGAGTCGCTCGGACTCGGACATGGCGGCGAAGTCCGCGCCGAGGATGGCCTCACCGTCGATGCCAAGCTGGCGGGCGATCGCGGCGCCGGTGGTGACGTCGTCCCCGGTGACCATCCTGACCCGGATGTGAGCGGCCTGGGCCGCTTCCACCGCCGCCTTGGACTCCTCCCGGGGCGGGTCGACCATGCCGACCAGGCTGGTCATCTGCACGCCGGTGACGTACCCGAGCAGGTCACCCTCGGGGTCGAACTCGGCCGGATCGAGATCGCGGACCGCGGCGGCCATCACCCGCCGGCCCTCGCCCTCCATCCGCTCCATCTCCTCGGTGTGCGTCCGCGCCAGGGCCTCATCCCAGGGAAGGCTCGACCCCTCCGACAGCGCCGTGGCCGCCCGGTCCATCACCGCGGGCGCGGCGCCCTTGACGAAGCAGCGGACCACCGGCCGCCCGGAGGCGTCGGTGGCCGAGCAGAACGCGGCCATCAGCTTGTAGGTCGGGTCGAACGGCAGGGTGGCCAGCCGGGGCAGCCGCTCGCGGGTGCCCTCGATGTCCAGCCCGGCCTTATGGCCCAGCAGCAGCAGGGCGCCCTCGGTGGGATCCCCGACCACCTTGCCGTCCACCAGCTTCGCGTCGCTGGCCACAAGGTAGGGCAGGATCGCGTCCTCGATGCTGGCCGTGGCGCCCGCCGCATGCTGGACCTGGCCCTCCAGGCCGTACCCGCTGCCGGAGATCGTGTACCGGTCCGCCGGGGCGACCACCTCCACGGCGGTCATCTGGTTCATGGTCAGCGTGCCGGTCTTGTCGGAGTTGATCGCCGAGGTGAACCCCAGCGTCTCCACCGACGGCAGGTCCTTCACGATCGCGTTGCGCTTGGCCAGGTCCGCCCCGCCGATGGAGAGGATGGTCTGCGCCACCGTGGGGAGCGCCTCGGGGATGGCCGCGATCGCCAGCGACACCGCGGCGGTGAACAGGTCATCCCACGCCCGGCCGCGGGCCCGGCCGAGCACGAACATCACCACCATGGTCAGGCCCGCCGCCCCGGCGATCCACAGCGTGAGCCGGTTCATCTCCTTGGTCAGCGGGGACTCCTCGACGGCCGTGGCCGCCAGCATTCCGGAGATCTTCCCCAGTTCGGTGCCGCTCCCGGTGCCGGTCACGATCATCGTGGCGCTGCCGTGGGTGACCGGGGTGTTCATGAACGCCATGTTCACCTGGTCACCCGGGTTCATTTCGGTGTCCGGCAGGGTGCCGGGCCCCTTGGCGGCGGGCGTGCTCTCCCCGGTCAGCGCCGACTCGTCGATCTGCAGGGCGCTCGCCGCGACGATCCGGCCGTCGGCGGGCACCTCGTCGCCCGCGGTGAGCAGCACGACGTCGCCCACCACCACCTGGTCGGCGGGGATCTGCGCCTCGGCCCCGTCGCGGCGCACCCTGGCGGTCGCCTTCATCATCGACTTCAGGGCGTTCATGGCGCTTTCGGCCTTGCCCTCCTGCCGCATCCCGATCACCGCGTTCAGCACGGTCAGGCCGATCAGCAGGATCCCGGTGCTCCACTCCTTGATGACCAGCGACACCACCGCAGCCACGATCAGGATGATCTGCATGTAGGTCCGGTACTGATCAAGGAACCGGCGCCAGCCGGGCTTCGGCTTCTCCTCCGGCAGCGCGTTCGGGCCGTGCGCGGCCAGCAGCTCGGCGGCCCGGGCGCCCGGCAGCCCGGCGGCCACGTCCACGCCAAGCTCGGAGGCGACCTCCTCGGGCGAGCGCGCATACCAGTTCCGGCCCGCCGTGGCAGGCTGCCCCCGGGTATCGGCCTGAATCGCCATGTCCGTGCCTCCGATCTGGCCAGCTATGCCTGGGCCGCGTGCCCGGCCGGCGTTGGCTGCTGGCTTGTCGCCCCATGGGGCGTGCGCTGACGGCGCAGCTGAATGGCCTTATCTGCCCCTACGATGGCCGGGGCGATGAGCGACAGGCCGAGCACCGTCCCCCACTCTCCTCCGGTGAGCGAGGTGGTGTCGAGCAGGCGCTGGAGCATGTTGAGTTCCACCGCGGCCCAGGTGAGGACCCAGCCCAGGATGATCCAGCCCAGGTAGGGGAACAGCGGTGACGCCCAGGGCACCTGGCGCTCGCGCCGCATGACCAGGCCGATGTTGACCGCGCTGAACGAGACGATGGCGAACGCCATGGTCATGGACTGGGACGCGTGCGTCGTGCTCGGGTTCCCCGGGCCGAAGGCGAGCACCGCGAGTGCACACGCGGCGATCACGAACCCGGTGATGAACCAGCGGATGACCTGTGGCCGGTTGACGATCTTCGTGCCGGGCTTGCGCGGCGGCCGCTGCATCACCCCGGGGTCGGGCGCATCCACGATGAAGCCGATCACCACGGTGATGACCACGAAGAACTTGCAGAACAGCAACTGGAGCGGGAACAGGGCGACGCCGCCGTTGATGTTGAGGATCGTGGCGTACACCATCAACTGCAGCACCGCCGACAAGATCGTGAGCTGCATCCTGACGTAGGTGGAGATCCGCCGGTAGATGTCGCGGCCCAGGTCCACGGCACGTACCAGCGTGGCGAAGTTGTCGTCGGTGAGCACGATCTTCGCCGCTTGCTTGGAGACCTCGGAACCGCTGCCCATGGCCACGCCGACGTCGGCCTGCTTGAGCGCGGCCGCATCGTTGACGGCGTCGCCGGTCATCGCGACAACCTCGCCGGACTCCTGCATGAGCCGGGCCAGCCGCAGCTTGTCCTCGGGCGCCACCCGCCCGAACACGTGCAGGTCAGGTAGCCGTTCCAGCACCACGGCGTCGTCCAGGTGCTGCAACTCCGTGCCGGTGATCACGCCCGGCCCCAGCCCAAGCTCGTCGGCGATGGCCCGCGCGGTCACAGTGTGGTCGCCGGTGATCATCCGCACATCAATGCCGGCGCTGAGGGCGACGTGGACGGCGTCCTTGGCCTCGGTGCGCAGCGGGTCCACGATCCCCACCAGCGCGACGAAGACGAGATCGGTGACCGCGGCCATCGGGTCGGCCATCGCCGCGGACATCGTGGCGTCGTCCATGTCACGTGCGGCGAACGCGAGCACCCGCAGCCCTCGCTCGGAGAGCTTGCGGTTGCCGGCGAGGATCTCGTCGCGGACGGTGCCGATCGGCACCTGCTCGCCGTGCCACAGCGCCCGGCCGCACCGCTCCACGACCACGTCGGGCGCGCCCTTCACGGTGGCGAAGTGCGGCTCATGCAGCATCCCGCCAGCGAGCGAGGCGGGGCGGTCGTGGAAGGTGGCCATGAACTTGTACTCGGAATCGAACGGCACCTCGGCCCGGCGCGGCAGCGATTCCCGCGTCTCGGCGGCGTCGGCGCCCATCTTTGCGGCGAGCACCACGAACGCCGCTTCCGTCGGATCGCCGATGACCGACCCGTCATCACCGACGGTGGCATCAGTGGACAGCACCAGGCCAAGCGACAGGCGGCGGAAGTCAGGCAGCTCCCCTCCTGCCACGCCCAGGATCGCGCCGGCCTTCTGGTAACCGGGGCCCTCGATCTTGAACCAGTCGCCGCCGGCCAGCATCGTGGTCGCGGTCATCGCGTTCATTGTCAGCGTGCCGGTCTTGTCGCTGTTGATGACCGTCGTCCCGCCCAGGGTCTCCACGTCGGACAGCGACTTGACCACCGCCTTGGCCTCCACCAGACGGCGCGCCCCCGAGGACAGCATCGCCTGCACGAACGTGGGCAGGCCGGTCGGGATGGCCGCGATCGCGGTCGAGATGCACAGCAGCACCAGGGTCGTGGTGTCCTGGCCCCGCGCGATGCCGAATATGGCGATGACCGCTACGGCGACAAAGGCAATCGTGCCGAACACCTTGGTCATGCCGTCGAGCTCGCGCTGCAGCGGCGAACGTGAACGCTTGGTGGCCGTCACCAGGCCGGCGATCTTGCCCATCTCGGTCGCCACACCGGTCGCGGTCACCACAACCGCCGCCGAGCCGCGGGTCACCTGGGTGTTCTGGAACACCAGATTCGTCCGGTCCCCCAGCGGGATCTCACCCTCGGGCAGCGTCCCCCGGTCCTTGGGGATCGGTGCGCTCTCGCCGGTGAGCGCCGCCTCCTGGACCTCAAGGGTGGCGGAGGTAAGGATCCTGCCGTCCGCCGGGACCACGTCGCCGGCCTCGAGCAGCACCACGTCACCGGGGACCAGGTTGGTCGATTCGAGTTCCTCGACCTGGCCGGACCGCCGCACCCGGGCCCGCGGTACCTGAAGCTGCGCCAGTGCCTCCACGCTGGCCCGGGCCTTCAGCTCCTGGGCCGTGCCCATGACCACGTTGAACAGGACCAGCCCGAGCACCACCACGGCCGTCGCCCACTGCGCGATGGCGAAACTGGCGCCGCACACGATCAGCAGCATGATGTTCATCGGGTTGGACAGCTGAGCACGCGCCACCACCCAGACGCTCGGCGGTGGCTCGGTGGGCAGTTCGTTGGGCCCGTACTCGGCCAGCAGTTGTGCCGCCTTCTCGGCGGACAGGCCCTGGTCGGGGCTGACGCCGAGCTGCGCCGCGGCATCGTCCGCCGAGAGCGTGTACCAGGTGACGGCCTGGTCCGGGGGCTTGGTGGTAGTCATCGGGGCTCCATTGACCTAGTGCGCGACCTGGACATGCGGGGCCTTGCCGGCGCTGGACCGTTTCCACCAGTAGTCCAGGCCGATGCTCAGCGCGAGAATGATCAGCAGCGTGACGATAGAGGCGGGCTCGTGGATCAGCGTGGTGAACACGAAGGTCACCAGGACCACGGCGGCCGCCACGATCGCCGCTATCAGGATCAGGACGTTGGCCCCGGTCTCGCCCCTGATCCGCAGGTGAGCCACGGTGATCAGCGTGAAGATGAGCAGGGCGACGGCACTGCCGATCGAGGCGATCGCGTCCAGTTTGAACAACAGGGCCATAACCACGCAGACTGCCGCCTGGATCAACAGCCCGGATGAGGCTCGGCCGCCCACCTGCCGGGCCATCAGCGGGGGGAACTGGCCCGTCTCCGCGAGCCGGTCAGACAGCCCCACCGCGGGGTACAGCCCGGCGTTGGTCGCTCCGGCGGTGGCGAACAGCGCGGTGATGATCATCAGCCAGTAGCCCGCCTGGCCGAGCGTGGGTTCCGCGGCCACCGCCAGCGCGGTCCCCCCGGAGGCGATCACCTTCTCCACGGTGAGCGTGCCGAACACGCCGAGCGCGATGGCCACGTAGATGACCGTGGCGATGCCGAGTGCGAGGTACATCGCCCTGGGCAACTGGCGCGACGGCTTGGCCAGATCCTTGGCGGTGAACGTGATGATGCCGAAGCCGAGGAAGGCGAAGAAGGTCAGCGCGACGCTGGAAACGATGTCCTTCAGCGGCGGGTAGCCGGAGAACGCGAGCAGCGACGGGTTCATGTTGACGAGCGTGACGATCGCGAACAGGGAAAGGATGCTGAGCACGACGTAGACGACCACGGTCTGCGCCTTCGCGACGAGCTGGGACCCGACGATGTTCACGCCGGTCATCACGATGATGATCAGCACCGCGAAGACCTTTGCCCAGGCCTGGTTCTCGCCGGCGACCGCGGCGCTGGCGTAGCTGCCGAACGAGACCGCCACCATCGCGGTCACGATGGCGTTCACGAAGTAGACCAGCCACCCGCTCGTCCCGGTGAAATGGCCGTCGCCGAACCCCCTCGCGACATACTCGAGCAGGCCGCCGGCGCTCGGATACCGCGCGCCCAGCTTGGCGAAGGAGTATCCCTGCAGTATGGCGACCACCCCGGCGAGGAGGAACGACAGCCACACCGCCGCGCCCGCGACCGCGCCGGCCGCGCCGAGCAGCGCGAAGATCCCGGCTCCCACCATCGACCCGACGCCGATGAACGCGGCCTGGCGCACGTTGAGGTGGGTGACCTCGGCTGGTGCTGGCACCCCTTCCGCTTGTTCTGGCAACGCGGTGGCCCCTTTCTACGCCACCACGTTCGTGCCGGCTGTTCCGGCCACGATCGCGGTGATGTCATCCAGGGCGCCGATGGCGGCCCGCTTGCCGGTCTTCCCGGCGAAGTTCACGGCCGCCTTGACCTTGGGGCCCATCGAGCCAGCCGCGAACGGATGGTCCGCCAGTTCGCTGGCGGAAACCTGGCCCAGCCGGCGTGCCTGCGGGGTGCCCCAGTCGAGGTAGACGCCGTCGACGTCGGTGGCCATCAGGAACAGGTCCGCGCCCACGTCCCTGGCGAGCAGTTCGCCGGCGAAGTCTTTGTCGATGACCGCCTCGACGCCGAGGATGGCGGGCCCGCCGCCGGCCGGGTGCATCGTGGGGATGCCTCCGCCGCCGGCGCAGATGACCACGGCGCCCCGGTCGAGCAGCCAGGTGATCGGCTGGATCTCCACGATGGTCCTGGGCTCGGGGGAGGGCACCACCCGGCGCCAGCTCTCCCCGTCCTCCCGGAACGACCAGCCCTTCTCCCTGGCGAGCTTGTCGGCGGACTCCTTGTGGTAGACGGGGCCGACGAACTTCGTCGGGTCGCCGAACGCCGGGTCGTCCGGATCGACCAGGATCATCGTGAGCAGGGTCGTGACCTGGTGTTCCGGCGGCAGCAGGCTCCTGAGTTCCTGCTGGATCAGGTAGCCGATCATGCCCTGGGTGCCCGCATCGAGCACGTCGAGCGGGTACGGCTCGGCGCCGCGGTAGGCGTCGGCCTGGAGCGACAGCAGGCCGACCTGCGGCCCGTTGCCGTGGACGACGACGATGCTGTGCTCTGCGGCCAGCGGCGCGATCGCGCGGGCCGCGATCTCGATGTTCTTGCGCTGCACCTCGGTGGTCATCGGGTCTGAGCGCCGCAGCAGCGCGTTGCCACCGAGGGCGATCACAATCCGCACTTGCAGCCTCCAGGCAGGTGAAACCGGCCGACATCACGATCGGCGGCGACGCGTGGGTCGCCGACTCTTTGACGTTTGTTTTGAAACGGTTTTCTCATGCTGTCCGCGCCGTCCCGGAACGTCGTCACCCTTCCGCGGGTGATTCCGGCCCGGCCGCCGCGGGCACACCGGCCCGGCGCCGGATGGCCTTGCGGATCTCAGAGACCACGACGATCGCCAGTCCAACGCAGCTGCAGATGAGCCATTGCTGGACGTCGAGGCTGGTGGTCTCCAGCAGCCCGAGCACGGTGGCCAGGATCAGCGTCAGCACCGAGGCGATCGTCGCGAGGTTGAACGTCCGGTCCGAGAACGTGTCCGCTGACGTGCCGCCGCAGGATGCGGCGAAATAGGAGGAACCAGAAGTGCCTGTGCATGATATGCGGGTTCACCAGCCCGGTGACGCCTCCGTAACCGCCGGGCCGAGACTGCCTTAAGGGAGTTCACCGGCGTGAAGCCGGCAACCTTTGGCGGTGGTTCCGCCAGCGGGTGTACGTGCTCGCTCTCGCCGTTGGACGCCCGCAGTACGGCGCCGGCGTCGCTGCATCCCTTCCGCGTCCCAGCTTCGCAGCACTGGAGCATGGCCCCGCCCGGCACGCTGCGCTGATAGTTCGTCACGAAGACCGGGTGAACGGGAAGCGCAGAAACCATGGGCCGGCGGTGTTCACCATTAGTTGTCGTAGGTCAACGCTAGGTTCTTGTTTGTGCTGGTCCGTTACCGTTACCGCCTCTGCCCATCGCCAGGTCAGCAGCAGGCCTTGGCGCGGGCGTTCGGTTGTGCGCGGGTGGTGTTCAACGACTGCCTGCGGCTGCGGGACGCCTGCCATGCTGCCGGGGAGAGGGTCAGCGACAGCGAGGTCCAGCGACAGGTGATCACCCTGGCCAAACTCACCCCAGAGCGGGCATGGCTCGCGCAGGCCTCGTCGGTGGCGTTGGTGCAGGCGTGCAACGACGCCCGGCGCGCCTACCGGAACTGGTTCGATTCCCTGTCCGGTCAGCGCAAGGGCCGCCGGATGGGACACCCGGGCTTCCGTCGCAAGCACGGCCGCCAGTCCATCCGGCTCACCCGCAACGGGTTCGTCTTGCACGGGTCATGGCTGTACGTGGCAAAGGTGGGTGATGTCAAGGTTCGCTGGTCGCGTGAGCTTCCCTCCGAGCCGTCGTCGGTCACGGTGATCCGGGAGGCGGATGGCCGGTACTACGCCTCGTTCGTGGTGGAACGCGGCACCGTCCCGCTTCCGCCCTGTGATCGTGAGGTGGGCATCGATCTAGGCCTGGACCGGCTGGCGGTCACCTCGGACGGCGAAATCGTGGCAAGTCCACGGTTCTTGCGGGCGAAAGAACGCCACCTGGCCAGGGCACAGCGGGCCATGTCCCGCAAGCGGAAAGGCTCCGCTAACCGGGCGCGGGCCCGGCACCGAGTGGCGGTCCTACACCGTAAGGTGCGGGAGGCCCGGCTCGATCACGCGCACAAGACGGCGCTGCGGCTGGTCCGCGATAACCAAGCGGTCTACGCCGAGGACCTGGCCGTGTCCGGCTTGGCTCGCACCCGCCTGGCCAGGTCTATCCACGATGCCGGGTGGTCGCAACTGCTGCGGCTGATCGAGGAGAAGGCCGAGCGCTATGGGCGCCGGTTCCGCCGGATCGGCCGGTTCGAGCCAACCAGCCAGGTGTGCTCGGCCTGCGGGGTCAAGGACGGCCCCAAGCCGCTCAGCGTGCGCACCTGGACGTGCGGCGCCTGCGGTGTGGTGCATGACCGGGACGTGAACGCAGCAAGGAACATCTTGGCCGCCGGGCGGGCGGACAAGGCAAACGCCTGTGGAGGCGGCGTAAGACCATCGCTTGCGGTGGCGGCTGCCGGTGAAGCAGGAACTCACCGGAGCGCGGCGTGAGCCGCGCAGGAGGAATCCCCGTCGTTCACCGCGGGGAGGACGTCAAGTTGGTGTTCATGTACACCATGTCGGTCCGGTCGCCCAGCGGGGTGTCGGCACCATCGACAGGCTCGGTGCCCTTGGCGACCGGCCGGCTCTCCCTGGTCAGCGCGGACTCCGCAACCTCCACTGGGTGCGCGCCTGCACCTCGGCAGAGCTGAGGCCGTCCCGCTCATCGACCTGTTCCGCCGACAGGACCGAGTCCGTGCTAAGCGCATGCCAGGCGGTGCCTACGTTGGACATCACCGGTAGTCCGGTACCCGGCCGGGCTGGGTCATGTGCTGGCGTTGTGCCAGGTAGACGGGAATGCCGAGGACAAGCGCGGCGGCGGCAAGGAAGAACGGCGCCCAGACCTCCCAGACGCTGTGGCCGGTGTTGCGCGAGTACCAGATGAACAGGATCGAGAACAGCAGCGAGATGATCGCGATGATCATGTCGCGGATGAAGCGCGGGGTCTGCGTGGCCCTGTGGTCGATCCAGCGCCACTTCATCTGGGCGAGCGCGGAGAAGCCGTAGGGGATGGCGGAGGTGATGCCGGTCATCAGCACCAGGGTGGTGAAGACGGTCGCGCCGCCTGCGCCGAGGTAGTTGATGATCATCGCGACCGAGGCGAGCACGGTGGAGGCGATGATGCCGAACGCGGGCACCCCGTTCTTCGAAATGCGCTTGAACCGCTCGGGGAACAGGCCGTCGTTCGCGGCGGCCAGCGGCATCTCGGCGCAGATCATCGTCCAGCCGTTCAGCGCACCGAAGCCGGAGATGATGACCGCTATCGCCAGCACGTTGCCGGCCCAGGTGCCGCCGAAGATCGCGTTGGCGGCGTCGGAGAACGGGGCGTTCGCAGTGGCGAGCTTGCTCGTGGGCACGATGCCGAACACCACGGTGAGCGAGAGCATGTAGACCACGGCACAGGCGATCGTGCCCAGCACGGTGGACCGCGGGATGTTGCGGTCGGGGTTGCGGACCTTGCCGGCGGCCACCGAGGCGGTCTCGACGCCGAGGTAACTGAACAACGCGATCGCCATCCCGCCGCCGATCGCGTTCAGCGCGCTCTCCCCGCTGACGTTCCAGGGGGTGAAGTTGGCCTTCGAGATGAAGAACAGGCCCACGATCGACATGAACGCCAGCGCCGCGAATTTGATGATCGTGGTGATCACCTGGACCGAGCCCATGTTCTTGACCCCGGACAGGTTGATCGCCGCCGGGATCCACAGCCCGACCAGCACCAGCAGCACCGAGTACAGCTTGTTCTGGCCCTTGTTGATGAAGTGCTCCACGTACAGGACCCAGCCGACCGCGATCGCCGCGTTGCCCGCCCACGCGGTGATCCAGTACGACCACGCGTTCATGAACCCGAGCCGGTTGCCGAACGCGACCCTGGCGTAGGCGTACGGCCCGCCATCGGCCGGCAGCCGCCGCGAAAGCGACGCAAAAAGTAGTGCGAACGCGAGCGCGCCCACGGTCGTCAGCGCCATCGACACCAACGT
>Ga0207665_10002796_pt1 | contig 11696 bp, 7 predicted proteins | sample LARL112metaG_FD_184351 | JGI IMG/M metagenome (GOLD analysis project Ga0207665, IMG submission 184351) | Corn, switchgrass and miscanthus rhizosphere microbial communities from Kellogg Biological Station, Michigan, USA - LAR L11-2 metaG... | ecosystem: Host-associated > Plants > Roots >...
GCGCAAGGCGGCCAGCCTGGTTATGCCCAGGGCGGGCCAGGAGCGGGCTGGGGCGCGTATGGCGCCGGCGGCCCGGCCGCGTACGGCGCCGGGTACGGTGCTGGCGGACATGGCGGCGGTCAGGGTGGCGGCAGCCAGCCCTGGTGGCGGCACCGCGCGGTGCTCGCGGGCGTGTCAGTTGTGGCCGCCGGGACGCTGGCCTTCGCTGGCCTCGGCGTCGCGGACGCGTTCGGCTCCAGCACGCTGACCACCGCGCAGATCACCTCGAAGGTGTCACCGGGCCTGGTCGACATCGTGTCCACGCTGGGATACCAGCAGGCCAAGGCGGCCGGCACCGGGATGGTGGTGACCTCCAGCGGTGAGGTGCTGACCAACAACCACGTCATCGACGGGGCCACCTCGATCAAGGCCACCGACATCGGCAACGGCCGCACCTACACGGCCAAGGTCGTCGGGTACAGCAAGACCAAGGACGTCGCGGTGCTGAAGCTGGTCGGCGCGTCCGGGCTGGACACCGTCACGCTCAGCTCGCAGCCCGCGCAGGTCGGCGACAAGGTCGTGGCGCTGGGCAACGCGCTGGGCAAGGGCGGCGCGCCGTCCGTCGTCACCGGCAAGGTCACCGGCCTCGGCAAGACGATCACCGCGTCGGACGAGACCGCGGCCAACGCCGAGCAGCTGACCGACATGACCCGGACCAACGCCAACATCCAGCCTGGTGACTCGGGCGGCCCGCTGGTGAACAGCTCCGGTGACGTCATCGGCATGAACACCGCGGCCTCCAGCGGGACCTCGACGACCGCCTTCCAGCAGGGCGGCCAGAAGACGCAGACCGAGGCGTTCGCCATCCCGATCAGCAAGGCCGACTCGATCGCCGACCAGATCGCGGCGGGGCAGGCGTCGGACACCGTGCACATCGGTGGCACCGCGTTCCTCGGCGTGCAGGTCTCCCCGGACAGCACGGGCGGCGCCGGCAGCACCGGCGGGTTCGGCGGGTTCGGCGGCAGCGACGGGTCCGGCAGCGGATCGGCCAGCAATGGCGCGACGATCGCCGGGGTGCTCCCCGGGGCCGCGGCCGCGCAGGCCGGGCTGAGCCAGGGCGACACGATCACCTCGGTCGCCGGGCACGCGATCACCTCGCCGGACGGGATCGCCTCCGTCCTGCACAACTACCACCCAGGTAACAAGGTGAGCATCAGCTGGACCGACAGCACCGGCCAGTCGCACACCGCGACCGTGACGCTCGGCAACGGCCCAGCCGACTGAGCCTCCAGTCCACCCAGACGTCCGTGCCCCGGGCCGCCGCATCGGCCCGGGGCACGGACCTTTCCATGCCCGGGCGACCCGCGGCCTGAATGCGGGTGAGGGTGCCGGGTGCGCACCTGTGGGGTCGGCGGCCTGGCCCGCCCCGGCCGGGGCTGGCGGCGATCAGGGCTGATCACACCACGGCTGCCAACTTCCAGATATCTGGGAGCCGACCCGAATTCGTTGACCGGTGCGGCCGGAAGTCCGCATCCTCAATCCATGGACAGCTCAGTCGGGCCTGCTGCCCGTGGGAAGGAGATGGTGGGCCATGCTTGACCAGGCGGAAGCGCCCAGCCACCCGGGCCGGGCCCGGCCGCCGCACCCATCCGCCCGGCCGCCGATGCACAAGCGGAGCCGGAAGCGGTGGGCGGTGGTGGCCGGCGTCGCCGCGTGCTGGGCCGTGCTCATGCTGATGACCGGATCCCTCGTCGTGGGCACCGCGCTGCTCCTTCTGCTGGCCGTGGTCACCGCCCTGACCTGGTTCGGGTTCCGCCTGCTCGGGATCACCCGGGAGCATCCGTGGGTGCGCGGGATGGCCAGCCGTCCCTGGCGCGACGGGCAGGACGTCCTCCAGCTGAGCCTGCGGCACCTGGCCGAGGTGTTCGTGGTGACCCCGAGCGGGGCGCTGCTCGCGCCGAACGCGATCGAACTTCGGCTGAGCCAGCGCGACTACGAATCGCTCGGCGAGCGGATGGACTACGGCCTGGTCGCCTCCAGCGCCGCCGAGGTGTATGCCGAGCAGGTGGCCGCGCACGGCGCGCATTTCGCCAGCTATGGCCCGGCCGAGGTGCACGTGCTCAGCGACCCGGCCGTGCCCGAAGGCCGCTACCAGCTGCGCCAGGCCCGGCCGCTCGGCGTGGCCACGCCGCCCGTGCCCGGGCCACGGGCCTTCCAGGTGTCCCCGTCCACGGCTGAGCCGCGGGCCTTCCAGGTGTCCCCGTCCACGGCTGAGCCGCGGGCCTTCCAGGTACCCCCGTCCACGGCTGAGCCGCGGGCCTTCCAGGTGCCGCAGCCAGCCCCAGCGGCCAAGCCAGGCTGGCCGTTCTCGCACGACGGGGCCACATCCGCCGAGCCGGTGACGGCGGCGGCTGCGCCCCCGGGACCACCGACGGTGACCGAGGCGGCCCGGCCCGCCATCCCGCTGCTCCGGCTGGCGACCGGCGACGACGTGGTCGAGACCCAGGTCTCCGGGGCCCGCGCCGGGCGCGGGGCGGGCGTGGAACTCCTGCTGCCCGATGTGCCTACAGTTTCCAGGGAGCACGCCAGATTCACGTACTCTGACGGGCAGTGGTGGATAGCCAACCTGGGCCTGAACGGGCTCACGCTGAACGAAATCGCTCTGGCGGGGGAGCACCCGCTACGCGACGGCGACATCATCCGCTGGGGCAAGAATCAGGACGCGCCGGTGTCCCGGGTCAGGATCGGCTGACCGGGCCGTCACCGGGCCGGGCCCGGCTGTCTGTGTGGGTCGCGGCGCGCAAGGAATGGCTGAGCTGCCCGCCCGACGAGATCACCTGGCTGGACCGCAGCCTGCTCAGCGGCAACAGCGACCTCACCTTGCACCGGGCCCCGCGCTGCGCGGGCCTGCGGCACGTGCACCGCCGGTGGGAGGTGTTCAGCCGCGACCCGACCTACCCGGTGTACTTGGCCCGGTATGCGGGCGGGCCGCCGCTGGACGCCCGGGGCGTGCAGGCCGTGGCCGAGCGGGTGCTGCCGGTCGCCCCGGCCCAGCACTACGAGACCCTGCCGCTGGTCCTGGAGCCCGGTGCCTGGCTGGTCAGCGTCGGGAACTGGGTGCTGCCGCTGCGGCTGGACGCCCCGCCCGGGCAGTCCGGTGAGCCCGCCGCCCCGGTCGGCGACGAGCAGCTGGCCACCCAGGAAAAGCAGGTCCCGGGCGACGGGGCGCTGGCCAAGCGGGGCAGCCCGCCGCGGCCGGACGCGGCGGAACGGGTCCGCGGCTACTTCGCCCGCAATGCCATGGCCCGGCTGGCCATGGCCTTTCACTACCAGGAGTTCATCCTGGGCCTGCCCGCCCCGCAGCCGGTGCCGATGACCGACGTCGTCATCGCCCTGGACCTCAGCGGCGACGGCGCCGTGTCCGACTACAAGAAGCAGCTGCAGGGGTTCATCTGGCGCGAAGCCGGGCACCAGCGTGAGCTGGCCGAGTTCCTGCTCGGCAGCGGCCTGCTCACCCAGGCCGACCTGGACCAGGCCCGGCAGGCGGCCGCGGACAACGAGCGCTCGGGCAAGAGTGAGCAGGCCCGGCGGCGGCTGCAGTACCGGCCGAAGAAGTAGTCGGCCAGCCGCCGTCGCCGGTCAGCTCTGGTAGTGCCCCGCGTGGGTGTCCCGGACCACGTTCTTCTGGATCTTGCCGGTCGACGTCTTGGGCAGCTCGTCCGCGACGATCACCGCCTTCGGCACCTTGTAGCCGTCGAGCAGGCCGCGCAGCGCATCGAGCAGTTGCGCTGGGTCGATCGTCTCGCCCGCCTTGGGTACGACGACCGCGGTGATGGCCTCGTCCCACCGGTCGTGCGGCAGCCCGACCACCACCGCCTCGGCCACCCGTGGGTCGGCGGCATAGACCGCCTTCTCCACTTCGATGGAGGCGACATTCTCGCCGCCGGTCTTGATCACATCCTTGTACCGGTCGGCGAACCAGAGCACCCCATCCGGGCCGAACCACCCCACATCCCCGGAATGGAACCAGCCGTGCGCAAAGGCAGTCGCGGTGGCGGTTTCGTTATGCAGATATTCGGTCATGGTGCTGGGGCCCCGGTAGACGATCTCGCCCTGCTCGCCCGGGGGCAGCAGCTCGCCATCCGGGCCCATGACCGCCACCTGGACGCCAGTGATCGGCGTGCCGACCGCGCCGATGTGCGAGAGCTGGTGCTCGGGCCGGAACAGCGTGGTGACCGGGCTCATCTCGGTCTGCCCGAACAGCAGCGCGAAATCGCAGCCGAAGCCGTCGATGCAGCGCCGGATCAGCTGGTCCGGCATGGGCGCCATCGCGTACACGCAGCGGCGCAGGCTCTCCAGCTCGCGGTCGGGGAACGACGGATGATCGAGCGTCGCCCGGTACATCATCGGCAGCCCGAAGACCTGGGTGATCCGCTGCTGCTCGATCAGGTTGAGCAGGGCCGCCGGGTCGAAACCGCGCAGCACGTGGATGGTCGCGCCGACCATGACCGCGGGCGTGCAGAACGCGTTCAGCTGCGCGGTGTGGAACATCGGCATCATCGCCGCGAACCGGTCGGTGTGGTTCCACTGCGAGTCCAGCGCGCTGCCCATCGACTCCAGGTAGATCGCCACGTGGCTGGCCACCACGCCCTTGGGGAACGAGGTCGTGCCGGAGGTGTACAGGTAGCTGAGCGGGTCCCGGTCGGCCACGAAGAACTCCGGCTCCGCGGTGCGCCCGGCCTCGGCCACATCGGCCAGCGTGGTCCAGGCCCGGTCGGCGGGCTCTGCCTCGTACCCGGTGCCGAGGCCGGGGGCGACGATCACGTCGGCGATGGCCGCGACCTTGACGACCGCCTCCCGCACCTTCCCGACCAGCTGGGTCTCGGCGACCAGGCCGCGGGCCCCGGAGTGGTCGAGGACGTAGGCGACCTCCTCGGACCGCCAGCCCAGGTTGACCGGCACGCAGACCAGGCCGAGCTTGGCGCAGGCGAAGTACACGGCCAGGAACTCGGCGCTGTTGCCGGAGGCCATGCCGAGCGCGTCGCCGCGGGTGTACCCCCGGGCCGCCAGCCCGTGCGCGAGCTGGTTGACCCAGCTGTTGAACTCCTGGTAGGTCCACTGCCGGCCGCCGTCCACCACCGCGAGATGGCCGGGCCGGGCCGCGGCCGAGCGGGTCAGCGAGTCGCCCACGTTGATCCGCTGGATGAGGTTGCGCGTGAGATCCACCGTGCCTCCCTGGGTCGTGCGGTCGCCGGCCTAGTAGGACCGGGGCAGTCCCAGGCTGTGCTGGGCCACGAAGTTGAGGATCATCTCCCGGTTCACCGGGGCGACCCGGAGCAGCCGGGCCATGCCCCAGTACGGGATCAGGCCGTACTCGGCGGCGAAACCGTTCCCGCCGTGCGCCTGCATTGCGGCGTCCACCGCGGCGATCGAGGCTTCGGCCGCGGCGTACTTGGCCATGTTGGCCGACTCACCAGCCGGCTGGCCGTGGTCGTGCTGCCAGCAGGCCTGCCGGATCATCAGCGCAGCCAGCTCGGTCTCGATCTTGGCCCGGGCCAGCGGGTGGGCTACGCCCTGGTGGGTGCCGATCGGCGCCGACCAGACCTGGCGCTCGGTGGCGTACCGGGCCGCCCCGGCCAGCACGTACCGGGCGATGCCGACACAGGCCGCCGCGCCGGTGACCCGCTCCGGGTTCAGCCCGTGAAAGACCTGCCGGAAGCCCTGCCCCGCGACGCCGAGCAGCGCTTCCGGGCCGAGCCGGACGTCGTCGAAGTGCAGGGTGAACTGCTTCTCCGGGAGCATGATGTCCACCGGCAGGACGCGGGACTCCAGGCCGGGCGCGTCCGTGGGCACGAGGAACAGGGACAGCTCGGCGCCACCCCGCTGGCCGGTGCCGGTCCGCGCGACGACCAGGACCGCATCCGCCTCGTTCACCCCGGAGATGTAGTACTTGGTGCCGCGCAGAGTCCACTGGTCCCCGCCCGCTGCCCCATCCCCCGTCACCGGCCGCGCGGTGGTGGCCAGCCGGTGGGTGTTCGAGCCCGCGTCCGGCTCGGTGATCGCGAACACGACCTTGCTGGTGCCGGCGGCCAGCCCGGGCAGCCAGGCCTTGCGCTGCTCGTCGGTGCCGAACTCGGCGATCATCGCGGCCGAGATGGCCGCCGAGACAACGAGCAGCAGCAGCGGGGTGCCCTGCGCGCCGAGTTCCTCGCAGACCAGGGCCAGTTCGGTGAGGCCCCCGCCCCCGCCGCCGTACTCGGCCGGGATGTTCACCCCGATGAAGCCGGCGTCGCCGAGCTGGGACCAGAGCTCGTCACAGGGGGTACCACTGGCCGCGTGCTCGAGGTAGTACTTCGGCCCGAAGGCGCTGGCTATGGCGGCGACCGCGGCGCGCAGGTCGCGGTGCTCGGTGGTCTCAGCGAAATCCACGCCTGCTCCGTAGAAATGATCGCAGATTTACTAGGACTCTAGCTGTCCGGCAGGCGGGCCAGCTAGCAGCGGCCAGCGACAGGCCACCGCCCGGCGCCAGCAGCCTCACCGCCCCGGCGGGCGGTTGCGTAGAGTCGTGCCGGGCGGCGAGGCGGGAGGTCAGGTGGCGGGCATACTGCGGGTGACGTCCCGTAATGCCCGTTTCCAGCAGTGGCAGTCACTGCTCGGCAACCGGGCCAAGCGGCAGCGCTCAGGTGAGTTCCTGGTCCAGGGGGTGCGGCCGATCTCGCTGGCTGCCGCGTCCGGCTGGCCGCTGCATGCACTGATCTACGATGCCGGGCGGCCGCTGTCGGACTGGGCCCAGCAACTGCTGCGCACGGTCGACAGCGTCCACGTGGCCATGGCCCCGGACCTGCTGGCCGAGCTGGGCGAAAAGGCGGACAGCCAGCCCGAGCTGGTGGCCGTGGCCGGGCTGCCCCGCGATGACCTCGATCGCATCCCGGCTGACGAGGGCTTCCTGGGTGTCGTGCTGGACCGCCCGGCCAGCCCGGGCAACATCGGCAGCATCATCCGGTCGGCGGACGCGTTCGGCGCGCACGGCGTCATCGTCACCGGGCACGCGGCCGACGTGTACGACCCCCGGTCGGTGCGGGCCAGCACCGGCTCGCTGTTCGCGGTGCCGGTGGTCCGCTGTGCTTCGCACCGCGAGGTGGCCGGCTGGCTGGCGGCCCGGCGGGCGCGGGGCTGGCCGGTCGTGCTGGCCGGCGCGGATGAGCACGGCGGCCAGGCCGTGTTCGACGCCGACTTCACCGGGCCCACGCTGCTGGTGGTCGGGAACGAGGGCACCGGGCTGAGCGGCGGGTGGCGGGAGCTGTGCGACCGCCTGGTCAGCATTCCGATGACCGGGGCCGCGAGTTCGCTGAACGCGGCCAGCGCGGCCACCGCGGTCCTGTACGAGGCCGCCCGGCAGCGCATCCTGGCCCAGCGGAACGCGGCCCCAGCCGCCGGGTCATTGCCGGGTATATGACGGGTTCACGAAGTAATGGCGGATTCCTGCCCGCGGAATTCACCGGGCGCACGCTTAATTTGCTGAGGTATGAGGCCGTGTTGCAGTTGTGGCGCTAAAGCACTGCAACGGATACGCCAGTCTATTTAGTTTCCCGGATCCTTTTAGTTGTGAATAAGCAAGCAGCAGCGATTTACCCTCGTACGCTGAAGTGGTGGGCAGCCCCCGGGGTGAGGACAGCGTGCGGGCCGAACAGGCCGCGATGGTGGCGCTGTTGCAGGGGCGGCCGGGCGGCCTGCGCTGGGCCGAGATCGCGGCCGAGGTCCGGGCGGCGGGCAGCGCGGTGGCCGTGTGGCGGTGGCTGATGCCGCCGCCGGTGCCGGGCCCGGCCCAGGAGGCCAATGCGCTGGACGCGGCCGCCCGCCAGATCGCCCAGTGGGCCGGCCACGGGGTGCGGCTGCTGAGCATCCTCGACCAGGAATACCCGGCCCGGCTGCGGCAGATTCCGCAGGCACCGCCCATCCTGTTCGCCCGCGGGGAGATGATCCCGGACGACCTCGCCGTGTCGGTGATCGGCTCCCGGCAGGCGTCCGGACCGGGACTGGACATCGCGGCGCGCGTGGCCCAGGGACTGGTACGGCGAGGAGTGGCGGTGGCCGCGGGGCTGGCGCTCGGCATCGACAGCGCGGCCCACCGGGCGGCGCTGGCCGCCGGGGGCCGTACCGTGGCGGTCGTGGGTACCGGGATCAACCGGGCCTACCCGGCCGGGAACCGCGGCCTGCAGGAGGAGATCGCCCAGCGGGGACTGGTGCTGTCCCAGTTCTGGCCGGAGGCGCCGGCGCGCAAGCACAACTTCCTGATGCGCAACGCCACGATGTCCGGGTACGGGCTGGCCACCGTGGTGGTGGAAGCGGGCGAGCGCGGCGGCGCCCGGCACCAGGCCCGGGTGGCTGCCGGGCACGGCCGCCCGGTGATCCTGACCGACCTGGTCACCCGGCGCTGCGACTGGGCCCGGGCGCTGGCCGGCCGCCCCGGCGTGCACGTGGCCCGCAGCCTCGTTTCCGTGCTCGACTTGATCGACCAGCTCATCGCGGAGAGCCCGGCGCCGCCCGGTGGCCTCCACCCGGTGGCGTCCCGTGAGCCGCTGGGTTAGGCGTCCGCAGCCTCATGATCGTGGTCACTTTGTGTTCGCAGCTGACACAAACCGCCCGCGATCATGAATGGTTCGGGAGCGCGGCCAGGCCGGTCATGACCGTCGCGATGATCTGCGGTGGCGGCACGTTTGCGAGCCGGGCGTGGGCGGCGCCGAAGGCGGCCGGGCCGAGCGCGGCGCGGGCCGTTTCCAGGGTCCGGGTGTAGCCGGCCGGGTACACGGGCGGCAGGAACACACCGATCTGCTCGCGGAGCGCTTCGCGGGCCCCGGCCAGTTCCGCGGCGCGTTCGTAGTCGCCCTCGGCGGCGGCCAGGCCGGCCACGCCTTCCAGGCACCAGGGCAGGTAGACCATGTTCCCGATCTCCTGGAACAGCGATCCTGCCTCGGTCAGCACCGCCCGGGCCTGGCTGACCTGCGCATCGGCCAGGTTGACGTGGCCGAGCAGCATCAGCGACATGGCCGAACTCCAGCGATCTTCGTAGCTCCGGGCGACCACCAGGCTCTCGTCGAGCACAGCACGGGCGCGGGTCAGGTCACCCAGGTTCAGCAGGGCGGTCCCGAGGCCGCCGAGATCCCGCGCGGTGATGGGCTCGGCCCCGCTGTTCCGGTGCAACTCCAGGCCCTCGGTGATGACGTCGGCCGCCTCCTGGTACCGGGCCGAGTACATCTCGACGGTGCCCAGCACAAACAGGCCTTCGGCCCGGCCGCTCGTGTCACCCAGCGCGGCGTACAGGTCCAGCGCCTCGGTGACGAGGGCCCGGGCCCGGTCGAGCCCGGCGCCGTTGCTCGCCACCCAGCTCATGAAGTAGAGCACCTGAGCCAGGACGAGCGGATCAGTGGATTTCCGGGCCTCGGCCAGGCTCTGCTCGGCCAGCGGACTGACCCGCGGGGCGTCACCGGTGAACATCGCCGCGTAGGCCAGCCCGAGCAGGGCCAAGGCCGCACCGGTGTGATCGGCGGCCGCCCGGGCCAGCGGCAGCGCGGCTTCGTGGGCCTGCGCGGCCTCCGCGTACTGGTTCAGCCCCCGGGCCAGCAAGCCCCCGGTATTCAGGACCGCCACCTGCTCAGTAGCGTCCCCCTGCTGCCGGGCTACGTCGGCCGCCTGCGCACAGTGGGCCGAGGCGTCGTCGAACGCGGCCTGCTCCATGGCCAGCCGGGCCGCGCCGACCAGCCAGTTGACTTGCCTGGCCGGGCTGACTGGCCCGGTATCGCCGGACAGCGCGAACGCCTCGGCGAACCACCGGCGCCCCTCGCTGAGGTGACCCCGCTGGGCCCAGAACCGCCATAGTGCACCGGCCAGCCGCAGCGCGGTCGCCCGGTCGCCCCGGTCCACCGCCCGGCGCAACGCGGTCCGCAGGTTGTCGTGCTCGGCATCCAGCCGCGCCAGCCCGGCCGCGGCGTCCGGGCCGGCCAGGTCGGCGGCTGCGGCTTCGGCCAATTCCAGGTAGTAGGTGGTATGCCGCTGGCCGGCCGCTTCGGTCTCGCCGTGCTCGTCCAGCCGTTCGGTGCCGTACTCGCGGATCGTCTCCAGCATGCTGACCCGGGGCGGGCGGCCGGGGGCCCGCTGGGCACCGGCCGGATCGGCGTCGTCGCGGCGGAGCAGGCTGCTGGCCACCAGCCCGGCCAGCCGGTCCAGGACCGCGGGCCCGGCCTGGCCGTCAGCGCAGATGACCTCGGCCGCGTCCAGCGTGCAGCCGCCGGTGAACACGCACATCCGGCGGAACAGCGCCTGCTCCGGTTCGTCCAGCAGCTCGTAGCTCCAGGCGATCGCGTCCCGCATGGTTTTCTGCCGGGCTGGCAGGTCGTGCGGGCCGCCGGCCAGCACCGGCAGCCGGCGGTCCAGCCGGGCCAGCAGCGCCGCCGGGGAGAGCAGCCGGGTCCGGGCCGCGGCCAGCTCGATGGCCAGCGGCAACCCTTCCAGCCGCCGGCAGATCTCGGCCACGGCTTGCGCCGCCTCGCCATCCAGCGGGAGTTCGGCGCCGGTAGCGCTGGCCCGCTCCAGGAACAGCTGCACCGCGGGCGAACCGCTCAGTGTGTCCGGCCCGGCGGATGCGCCGGGCAGGGCCAGCGGGGCGACCGGGTACTCGCGGCCACCCCGAACATCCAGCGCGACCCGGCTGGTGACCAGCATGACCACCTGCGGGCACGCCTCCAGCAGGGTGAGCACGCTGTCCCGCGCGGCCAGCAGGTGCTCGAAGTTGTCCAGCAGGATCAGCAGCTGGCGGGGCCGCAGGGCCGCGGCCAGCCGGCCGGGGAGCGGGGCGGCATCCCGCTCGTCCACGCCCAGCCGCTGGGCGATGGCGCTCAGCACCAGCCCGGGGTCGCGCAGCGGGGCGAGGTCGACAAAGACCGCCCCGTCGGCGAAATCGCCGGCCACCCGCTGGGCCACCTCGATGGCCAGCCGGGTCTTGCCCACCCCACCCGGCCCGGTCAGCGTCAGCAGCTGGGTGTCGGCCCGGCCGAGCAGCTTCACCACGGCCGCGGTCACGCCTGCCCGCCCGATCAGCGGAGTGAGTGGGCGGGGCAGGCCACGCCGGGGGAGTTCGGTGACTGGTGCCGCCGGGCTGGGTCCGCCGTCCGGCCGGGCCGCTGCGAGCAGTTCGCCGCGCGCGGCTGGATCGGCCCCGAGCGCGTCAGCCAGCAGGGCCACCGTGCCCAGCCGCGGCGTGCGGGCTGGGTCGCGTTCCAGGTCGCTGACGGCCTTGGCGCTGAGCCCGGCCCGCTCGGCCAGGGCCTCCTGAGTCAGCCCGGCGGCCAGTCGCTGGCGCTTGAGCAGCGCCCCGAAGCCGGCCGTCCCCCCCGTTGCCATCGGCCCTACCTGCCGGGACCCGGGAAAAAGGGAGGGAACGGGGAGTCGGCGTCCTGTCGCCCGCCCGGCCGGCCATCGACCCTGGGATCAGGCCAACCGACAAGACACCCAGGGAGCGAGACCATGGCCCCTGACGAGCTGAAGACCCGGGCCCGCCGCGTTGTCGAGGAGATCCTCAACCAGGGCGACTTCGCTGTCGCCAATGAACTCATCTCCCCCGACTGCGTGCACCACGTCCCCGGCGGCCAGCCCGTCCCCGGCCTGGCGGCGCTGCGGGACTGGGTGGCGCTGACCCTGAGTATCTTCCCTGATTTCCACGC